>Ga0208080_1000319_pt1 | contig 24128 bp, 17 predicted proteins | sample NGESurdeep092012_3_FD_184476 | JGI IMG/M metagenome (GOLD analysis project Ga0208080, IMG submission 184476) | Arctic peat soil microbial communities from Barrow, Alaska - NGEE Surface sample 210-3 deep-092012 (SPAdes) | ecosystem: Environmental > Terrestrial > Soil > Wetlands > Peat ...
GCGGCGGTGTCGGCGGCGGCGGGTTCCGTGGGCTCCGTCCGCTCCGCCCGCCGCGCCCGCGCCAGCAGCGGCAGCGCGGCTGCCTGGGTGAGCCCGCCCACCAGCCAGGCGGCGGGGATCGAGACCACCTGCGACAGGTAGCCCAGCCCGACCTGGCCGACCGTCATGCCGCCGTCGCCGAACAGGGCGTCCAGCGAGATGATGGTCGCCCGCTGCTCCGACGGGATGCGGGCGTTGAGCCAGCCCTGCTTGACCGGCATGTACACGCCAAAGGCCGCCGTCGACACCAGGTACAGCGGCACCGCCACCCAGAACTGCTGCACGAGGGCGGCGCCAACCACGGCGGCCGTCGAGACGCCCACCGCGACCATGAGGATCAAGCCGCGGTCCGCCACGCGCTTGGTGATGCGCCCACCAGCGCGTTGCCGAGGATCTGCGTGAGGCCCACGAGCGCCGCGATGACGCCTGTGACCCAGACGAGGTCCTGCCCGAGCAGGTCGAGGAAGTACTTCTGCCACGAGTAGAAGCCGTAGATGAAGAAGACGCCCTGCACGAAGGTCGCCAGCATAACGAAGCGCACGACGCGGTCGCGCAGGCCGTAGACGACGCCGGCGCGGGCGATGCGCCGCGTCTCGCCGGCGAAGCTCGTCAGGGTGAGCCGGCGGGCGGCGAAGCCCCGGTCGCGCATCACCAGCAGCCCCAGGAGGAACGCGGGGATGAGGACGGCGGCCCGCGCCGCGTAGGGGATCCAGAGGTCGAGCTGCCCGAGAAAGCCGCCGGCCGTCGTGCCGACGAGCATGAAGGCGCCAAAGACCATGCCGTACCGGGCGAAGATGGGCTCAAGCCTGTCCTGATAGTCCACCGAGTGCAGGGCGTCGACCATCCAGGCGTCCACGGCGCCCGTGTAGAAGGTGTAGCCGAGCCCGAGCAGCGCCGAGGCGATCGCGAACGGAACGACGCCGCGGCCGGCGAGCCCGAACCACAGGTACAGCAGCGTCGAGAAGATGATGATGCCGACGGCGAGGAGGTACGACACGCGGCGGCCCAGCGTGTCGGCGATCACGCCGGTCGGCACCTCGAAGACCACCTGCGCCACCGTGTACGCCGCGTTCACCAGCATGACCTGGAAGATGTCGAGCCCGACCGACAGCAGGAACAGGGTGTTGACGCCCTAGATGAGCGACTGCGCCAGCGTCGTGCTGGCGGCGATGCCGAGGTAGGTGCGGATGATGCGGCGCGCGGTCATCGCGGGTGTGTTCCCAGGCGACGCCGCAATCAGCGCCTGTAGCGCTTCGCGAGTTGCGCGGCGGTCCCACCGAAGAGCGTCGCCTTCTGCACGTTTCGGAGCGCGTCGAAGAGGCTCGTGTCATCGAGCCCAGGCACGCAGATGACCTCGCCCAGCTCCAGGCCGACGACGATCGCCTGGGCCACGTCGTGCGCGCTCATCAGGTTGGTGGCACCGGGATCCCCTCCACGCCTGGTACTGAAGAACTCCGTCTCCACCATCCCCGGTAGGACGACCATGGCCTGCACGCCGGTGCGCTCGAGCTCCACGGCGAGAGCCTGCGTGAACGACAGCAAGAAGGCCTTGGCGCCGACATACGTCGCCCTGCCGGCCATCGGCGCGCGCAGGGGACCACTGAGCGCCAGCAAGGAGGCGACGTTGACGACCGCGCCGCGGCCGCGGGTGAGCATGCCGGGCAGCGCCGCGCGCGTGAGCCGCATCGGCGCCCGCACGTGCACGCCGATCAGCCTGTCGGCGAAGTCCGGTTCGAGCTCGGCGAAGGGGCCGTAGCCCCCGAAGCCGGCGTTGTTGACGAGCAGATCGATGCGCGCGTCCTCGTGGAGGCGCTCCGCTACCCGCTGCAACGCGGCGGGCTCGGTGAGGTCGGCAGCCAGCACCTCGACGGTGACCCCGGCCTCCGCTTGCAGGCGCGCGGCCAGCGCCTCCAGGCGCTCGCGACGCCGGGCGACGATCACGAGGTCGTGGCCGTCGTGCGCAAGGCGTGCAGAGAGAGCCGCGCCTATGCCCGACGACGCGCCGGTGACGAGGGCGACGCTGCGCTTGGGTTCCATCCTGGGCCTCCTTGAGTGAGCAGCTGCGGCGAGCCCGAGAGCGCCCGCTGTGGGGGAGTGTACCAAGTTGGAGTCGCAACGCTCGCGGCGGCGCACGCCCGAGCGACCCGCAAGTGCTCAGAGAGGCGTGTCGGCGTCGCAGGCCGGCAGCTCGCAGTCGAGCCGGCCGTCGCGCAGCACGATGGTGCGGTCGAAGTACCGCTGGATCTCGGGATTGTGCGTGACCATCACGATCGTGATCCCCTCGCGGTGGAGCCCGGCGAACAGGTCCATGATCTCCACAGTCGTCTCGCTGTCGAGCGCGCCGGTGGGCTCGTCGGCGAGGATCAACGGCGGCTCGTTGACCAGCGCCCGCGCGATCGCCACGCGTTCCTGCTCGCCGCCGGAGAGCTTGCCGGGCAGATGCCCGGCGCGGTCGCCCAGGCCGACGTGCTCCAGCACGTCGAGGGCGCGTCGCCGCTTCTCGGCGCCCGGCATCTTCTTGACCGCCAGCGGAAGCGTCACGTTCTCGAGCGCCGTGAGGTACGGCACCAGGTTGAACGACTGGAAGACGAAGCCCAGGTACTCGCGGCGGAAGTCGGCCAGGCGCTCCCCGGGCAGCTTGTAGAGGTCGATGCCGTCGACGCTGATGCCGCCGGCCGTCGGGTGGCTGAGGCCCCCCAGCATGGCGAGGAAGGTGCTCTTGCCGGAGCCCGACTGGCCCATGACTCCGAGGAAGGTGCCCTCGGCGACCGCGAGATCGAGGCCGCGCAGGGCGTACACGGGGGCGCCGTCGCCTGAGAAAGTCTTCTCCAGACCGCGGACGTCGATGAAGCGCTCCGCGCGTTCGTCGGCGCCCGGGCTCGGAGTGTCGGCAGTGCCTGCGGTCGCGGCTTCGCCGCCGTCTGAGGGCCGCGAGGAGTCCGTACCGGGCCCGTGTCGGCCGGGAGCCATGCCGCCGTCTCGTTCAGTCACAGTCGCACTCATTCGCATTCTCCAGTGTCAGGCCTGCATCTACAGGGCGCGCAGGGCCTCGGTGGGATCGAGGTTGCCGGCGCGCAGCGCCGGATACAGCGAGGCGAGCGCGCCGATGACGACGGCAAGCGCCAGCGCCGCCGGACCGAGGAACGGCGCCCAGGTCACCTCGGCGCTGTGCGCCACGAGCGGCAACACGACGTACGTCGTCCCCATCCCGGCCAGATAGCCCAGCACCCCGGCCAGCACGCTGGCGATGACGGCCTCGATGAGGATGAGGCGCGTGATGTGCACGCGACGGAAACCAATGGCCCGGAACACGCCGATCTCGTGGGTGCGCTCGGCGACCGAGCCCATCATGGTGATGAACACGACCAGCGCCTCGATGGCGATGACCACCCCGACGATCGCGTAGCTGAAGCTCCGGAACTGGTCCACAGCATGCTGGCGGCCCTTGACGGCCTCCTGCATGGTGGTGACCTTCGTGCCCGGCATCACGGCCGCGATCTGGCGCGCGATGTCCCCCACGGGAGCGTCGGCGTAGAGTGCCGCGACCTCGACCATCGACACCTGGCCAGGCTTGTGGAGGACCTGCTGCGCGGCGCGCAGGTCGGCGATCAGCAGATCGTCGTCCTGTGCCCCGGTGGGCCGCAGTATCCCAGTGACGGTGAACCTGAGGGCGCCGATGCGCACGTAGTCGCCCATCGTCAGACCCAGGGTGCGGGCCGCCTTGGCGCCGGCCACGAGCTCGCGGTCGCTGGCCGGCGGCCTGCCTGTGTCCACCGACCACCAGCGCTTGAGCTTGAACTCGGCGGCCGGCCGCACGCCCAGGAGAAGGACGCGCTTTCCCTTCACCTTCACCGGGCCGACGAGCTCGGGGGCCACCACCGAGATGCTCTTGCGGTCGGGGATAGTGTCGATGCGGGCGACGTCAGACTCCTTGATCGCTTGCGCTCCCACCGATACGCCCCCCACGGAGATGCCCCCGTAGGTCAGCCCGACGTCTTTGCTGCGCGGTGCGACGAGGATGTTGGCGCCAAAGCTCTGCAGATTGGCTTTGGTCTGGCCAGTCATGGACTGCGTCAGAGAGATCAGCGCCACCACCGTGGCGACGCCGATCAGCAGGCCCGCGATGAGGAACGCCGCGCGGGCCTTCCGGCGGCGCAGGTTGTTCACGGCGACAGTGCGAAGCCTCACGCGATCACTCCGCTCACAGGGCGCGCAGCGCGACTGTGGGATCGAGCCGGCTGGCGTGCAGCGCCGGATAGAGCGACGCGACGGACCCGATGACGACGGCGAGGCCGACGGCGGCGCCGGCCAGGGCCGGCGCCCACGAGACGGTCACGCCGTCGCCGGCGAACAAGGGCAGGAGGAGGAGGCTCGTCCCCATGCCGGCCAGATAGCCGAGGACGCCGGCGAGCAGGCTCGCCGCGGCCGCCTCGATGAGGATGAGGCCGGTCACGTGGCCGCGGCGGAAGCCGAGGGAGCGGAAGATCCCGATCTCACGGGTGCGGGCATTCACCGAACCCATCATGGTGACGAACACGACCAGCGCCTCGATGGCGATGATGACGCCGGCGACGATGTAGCTGAAGGTGCGGAACTGGTCGATGGCGTGCATGCGGTTCTTGACCTTCTCCTGCATGGCCGTGACGGTGGTGCCGGGGAGAACGCCGCCGAGCTGAGCGACGATCTTCTCGACGGGGCAGTTGCTGCAGAGCGCCGCCACCTCGACCATCGAAACCTTGCCGGGCTTGTTGAGGATCGCCTGTGCGGCCGCCAGGTCGGCGATCAGCAGGGCGTCGTCCTGCGAGCCGGTCGGCCGCAGGATGCCGGTCACCGTGAACGGCCGTCCGCCCATGGTGACCTGGTCGTTCACGGCCAGATGCAGCGTTGCGGCGGCCAATGAGCCGGCCACGAGCTCGTGGCCGTTGCGCGGCGGCCGCCCGACCACCGACCACCACTGCTTGAGCTTGAACTCATCCGCCGGCCGCACTCCCATGAGGAGCCCCTGCCGGCCCTTGATCTGGACCACGCCGAGCAGCTCGGGCGCCACGACGGCGACATTGCGCCAGTTAGGGATGGAGGAGATGCGCGAAAGGTCCGCTTCGCGGATGTCGCGCGACCCCACCGACACACCGCCCAGCGAGACGCCGCCGTAGTTCAGCGAGAGCCCGTCGCTGCGCGGCGCCACGATGATGTTGGCGCCGAAGGTCTCCAGGTTGTTCTGCGCCTGCACGGTGAGCGCCGAGCTCAGCGTGACGAGCGTCACGACCGTGCCGATGCCCAGCAGCAGGCCCACGACGAGGAACGCCGAGCGCCCCTTGCGCCGGCGCAGGTTGCTGAAGGCGACGTGTCTGAGTCTCACAGCGCGAGAAGGTCGAGGCGGAACATCAGCGCGTCACGTAGCGCTCGTCACTGGAAGTACTTCCCACTGGCCTGCAGGTTGTTCGCGGCGATCACCAGGTTGCTGCCAGACACTGTGCGCTTGAGCGGGATGGGATTGCAGCCGCCGGTGATCACGTTGATCAGGTCGCTGCGGAAGGTCTTGCCGCAGTTGTTGCACTTCATGTAGTCGCCCTCCTGGTGGTAGCCCTTCTTCTGCGCGTAGCAGACCTCACAGGCGTCCAGCGCCGCGCGGACCGTGCCGTCCGGGCTCGAAAGCACGAAGTACTTCACCGTGGTGCCGTTGGCGTCGTAGGTGTAGAAGTGCGCCTTGCCGTCCTTCACCTGGGCGACCGGCAAGGTGACGTCGCCGCCGGCAGAGGCGGTCGTGGCGGTCGCGGTCGCGCCGCCGCCGCGGTTCATGACTACGACCACGGCGATCACGGCCACGACGACCAGCGCGACGCCGGCGAGGACGAGGTGGAGCGACATCCTGCTTCGCGGGTGCTCGAACTGCGCGCGCTTCTGGGCACGCACGTTGGAGCTCTGCGACCTCTGTGACGTCCGGCCGCCGTTGCCAGTCCGCCTGCGTTTGTTCTGCTTCCCTGACAAGCGAGGCCTCCTTTAAGCTAAGTAATCCACTAATGACGGTCTTGTTTGCCCAGAATAGGGGCGGCTCCTGGACGGGTCAACTTGCGGCCCGTTAAGGAAATCGAAGCCTGGGCACGCGCGTCGTGCAGCCAGATCTTCTTGTCATCCACCCAGCCGCGGGCGAGCAGGCCGATCTCGAGCAGGGCGATGCCGAACAGCGCCACGGCTGATTGGTCGCCAGCAGCTTCATGTAGTGGGCCATCTGGTCTTCCATCGGCTGACGCTACTCCACGTGCGGTTCTCCAGCGCGCCCTTGCTCCGGCAGGGGCGCGCTCCTTCAATCGAGAAGAGTACGTCGCCGATGTGAAGACCGTATGTAGAAAAGAGCTACGCCACCATTCGCCTGACCACGTCGTCACGGCTCGTCTGCCCATTCGCGGCCCGAGCGCTCGTGACGAACGGCCGCGTCGCCGCTCGCTCGATCAGCAGCAGCCGTGCCGCCCGCCGTGGGCGCCGTGGCTCGATGGCACGATCAGGGCCAGCCGTGTGCTCGGCGAGAGCCAGGCCCCCGGAGCCACTGCCGGCCACGTAGACCATGAAGCCTTCCTTCTCGAGGGTTTCCTTCCGTCGTTGACGCTGCTTGTGCGCCATGGTAGGCAGGCGACATGAAGGCCGCGTGAAGACACTGGAGGCCTCGGGCCCGACGTAGACGGCCGTCTCCCGAGAGCCCATCCAGTCCGGCATCACCACGACGTGGCCCCTCAGACCGTTCATGCTGTGACCTCCAGCCCGTCCCGGTCGTGAGCACGCTTCGCGAACAACACCGCCGCGCCGATGAGGACGCCGGCGAGCGCGAACCACTGCGGCGCCGTCAAGCCCAGGAGCCAGGGCGGGTTCACGCGCAGGAACTCGACCGCGAACCGCTCGACGCCGGACAGCACCAGAAACCAGGCGAAGACGTACCAGCCGGCCTGCGGCCGTCGCGCCATCCGGTAGAGGACGATGAAGACGACGATCATGGCGAGCGTCTCGTACAGGGCCGTTGGCTGCACCCGCGCGGTCGTCGGCATCATGCCGCGCGGGAACGCCACGGCCCAGGGCAGGTCGCTGGGGCGGCCATACGTGCCGTCGCCGGCGAGCAGGCAGCCGACGCGCGCGACGGCGTAGCCCAGGGCGACGGCAGGGGCCATCACGTTCGCCACGAGCCCGAGAGGCAGACGCCTGAACCGGGCGAGCACGATCACGGCGACGACGCCGCCGAGCAGGCCGCCGTACCACGTGAAGCCGGCGCCTCCCGACACCGCGTGCATGAGGTTGCCACGCACCTCGTGCCAGTGCTCCACGATCCAGTAGAGTCGGGCGCTCGCGAGGCCGCCGATGACCGCCGCAACGGTCAGCTCGACCGCGACTCCCGACTGCAGGCCGAGACGCCGGGACAAGCGTTGCACGACGAAGCCTGCGGCGACCATGGCGACGACGGCCATGACGCCGTACGAGTAGAACGTCACGCCGCCGACGTTGAACAGGATGGGGTACACGGCGACTCCTCGATGAAAGTACAGCGGGTCACGTCGACGATAGCCCGTCCGGATGAAGGCGCGGTGAAGGGCGCTGCGGGGCGTCTCACACGGCTCGACAGACGAGCACCTGGCGGCGCCGCCTATGACCTCATGAGCCCCGAGCCAGCGTGGCCGCGGCCTGCTCGAGGTCGGCGACCAGGTCTCCGACGTCCTCGATGCCGACCGACAGGCGAAGCGTCCCGTCACCGATGCCACGGGCAGCCCGTTCGTCGGGCGGGATCGCGGCATGGGTCATCGTGGCGGGGTGGCAGACCAGCGACTCCACCCCGCCCAGACTCTCGGCGAATGAGAAGAGCTGCAGGCGGCGGACGAAGGCGTCCGCCGCCGCCCGTCCGCCGGGCAAGGTGAACGTGACCATGCCGCCGAAGCCGCGCATCTGGCGGGCGGCGAGCGCGTGCTGAGCATGGTCTCTCAGGCCGGGGTACACCACGTCGCGAGCCCATGGAGTGTCTCTGAGGTGCGCGGCGAGGAGGAGCGCGTTCTCGGCGTGCCGCTGCATGCGCACGCTGAGCGTCTTGACGCCGCGCAGCGTGAGCCACGCATCGAAGGCGCCCGGCACTGCCCCGGCGCTGTTCTGGTAGAACTTCATCTGCTCGTGCAGCTCGGCATCCGACGTGAGCACTGCGCCTCCCACGACATCCGAATGGCCGCCGAGGTACTTGGTCGTGCTGTGCACGACGATGGCGGCTCCGAGCGCCAGCGGGTTCTGGAAGAACGGCGTGGCGAACGTGTTGTCGACGGCGAGCGGCACGCCGGCCTCCCGCGTCACGTCGGCCACGGCGGCGATGTCGGCCAGCCGCAGCAACGGGTTGGAGGGCGTCTCGATCCAGATGAGCCTCGTGGCGTCGCGGAGGGCCTCGGCAATCGCCTCGGGCCGCCGGGCGTCGACGTAGCTGAACGAGATGCCCAGCGAGCGCCAGACGCGCTCGAAGAGACGGTAGGTGCCGCCGTACAAGTCGTCGCCGGCGACCACATGGTCGCCGGGGCGAAGCAGCGACAACACCGCCGCGGTCGCCGCGGAGCCCGAGGCGAAGGCGAGCCCGTGCTCCGCGCCTTCCAGCGACGCAAGGCAGGTCTCGAGCGCCTCCCGCGTCGGGTTGCCGGTGCGCGAGTACTCGTACCGGACTTCCTCGCCGATGCCGCCCTGCGTGTACGTCGAGGTGAGGTAGACCGGGGTGATGGTCGCGCCGGTCGCGGGGTCGGCCCCCTGGCCCGCGTGGATCGCGCGGGTCGCCGGACCGCACGTGTCTACGCTCATACCCCGACCTGCTCGCGCTCGCGGCCCGCCGTCCAGAAGGCCAGCAGGTCGTACCTGGTGATCAGGCCGACAGGGGCCCCGCCCCTCGTCACGAGCACGCCGTTGTGGCCGCCCAGCAGCAGCCGGTAGGGCTCGGCGACGTCGACGCTCTCGTCCACGTCGGGCAGCGAGCCGCCCATCACGTCCGCGACGCGCGTGACCGCGGGGTCGGCGCCGTCGTGCAGCGACTTCACGAGGGCGACCTCGGTGAGGCTGCCGACCGCCCGGTCGCCGTCGATCACGGGGAGCTGCGAGATGTCATGATCCTCCATGATACGCACCGCATCGAGCACGGAGGCCGCCGGCGGCACGGCGATAAGATCGTCGGTGCGCCGCTTGAAGCGCAACACGTCGCCGCTGGAGGCGCGCGGGCGCACCTCTTCGGCGAAGCCGTTGTCCTCGAGCCAGCGGTCGGAGTAGAACTTGGTCAGGTAGTTGCGGCCGGTGTCGGGCAGCATCACGACGATGACGCTGCCGGCGTCCAGGCGGCGAGCGTACTTGAGGGCGGCGGCCGTGGCCGTGCCGGCGGAGCCGCCCACCATCAGCCCCTCCTCCCTGGCCAGACGTCTGGCCATTCGGAAGGACTCCGCGTCGCTGACACGCACGAACTCGTCCACGGCCTGGCGGTCGAAGGTCGCCGGCACGTAGTCCTCGCCGATACCCTCCACCTTCCAGGGACGCGGCGAATCCCCGGACAGCACCGAGCCTTCTGGATCGGCGGCGACGACCGTCACCTCCGGCTTCTGTTCCTTCAGGTATCTGCCCACACCGGAGATGGTGCCGCCGGTGCCCACGCCCGCCACGAACACGTCCACGAGCCCGCCCGTGTCGCGCCAGATCTCGGGCCCCGTCGTCAGGTAGTGCGCCTCCGGATTGCGCTTGTTGCAGAACTGACTGGGCCGGAACGCGCCGGGGATCTCGCGCGCGAGTCGCTCGGCGACGCCATGGTAGCTCTCCGGCGAGTCCGGCGGCACCGCGGTGGGCGTCACGACGATCTCGGCGCCGTAGGCGCGCAGCAGGTCTATCTTCTCCTCGCTCATCTTGTCGGGGAGGACGAAGATGCAGCGGTAGCCCTTCACGGCGGCCACGAGCGCCAGACCGACCCCGGTGTTGCCGGCGGTGGCCTCGATGATCGTGCCGCCGGGGCTGAGGACGCCGCGTCTTTCCGCATCGGTCACCATGGCGATACCGATGCGGTCCTTGATGCTACCGCCGGGGTTGAGTGCCTCCACCTTGGCCAGCACCGTCACGGGCAGCTCGGCCGCCACCTTGTGAAGACGGACGAGGGGGGTGTTGCCGACCGTGTCGAGGATGGAATCGCTGTAGTTCATAATTCAGGACCTCCGCAATGTCGAGGCGGGCTGGAAGCTGCGTGAAGGTATTTCTGAGTTACTCACTAATATTTGTCAACAATGAACCTACCAAGGCGCCGTCACATCGTCAACTCGGGTCGCGAAGTGCCCGGGGAGGCCGGGACAGCGGGGCGACCATTGCATCGGGGCCGCCCGGCCCCTGCGCCTTCTGATACCGTCCGCACATGAGCGACCCCCAGAGCACCGACCCGGCGCCCCCGCTCCCCGGCCTCAGCGAGGAGGAGGCCGGCCGGCGTCGCGCCGCCGGCCAGGGCAACGACGTCCAGATCCGCACGGGGCGCACCTACGGGCGCATCGTGCGCGACAACGTCTTCAACTTCATCAACAACCTGTTCTACGTGCTGGGCGTCGTGCTGCTTGCCCTCGGCAAGCCCCTCGACGCCTTCGTCGTCGTCTTCGTCATCCTCGCCAACACGATCATCAGCCTCATCCAGGAGGTTCGCGCCAAGCGCGTCATGGACCGCATCGCCATCCTCATGCGGCCCAAGGCGAGCGTGGTGCGGGAGGGCCGGGTGCAGGACCTCGACCCGGCCCAGGTCGTGCTCGGCGACATCCTCTACCTGCACCCCGGCGACCAGGTGGTCGTCGATGGCTCGATGGTCGGCGAGGGCCGCATGGAGGTCGACGAGTCGCTGCTCACCGGTGAATCTGACCTCGTGACCAAGCACCCCGGCGATGCGCTGCTTTCGGGCAGCTTCTGCATGACGGGCGGCGGCTACTACGAGGCCGAGAAGGTCGGCCTCGAGAGCTTCGCCAACAAGCTCACGGCCAAGGCCACCGAGTTCAAGCGCGAGCTCACGCCCTTGCAGCGCCAGATCAACCAGATCGTGCGCGTGCTCCTCCTCGTGGTCGTCGTCTTCGAGATTCTCGTGTGGGTGCGCAACACGGTCGGCGGCGTGCCGTTCGTGGAGAGCGTGCGCATGGCGACCGTCGTCCTGGCGCTCATCCCCAACGGCCTCGTGCTCTCCATCGCCCTCACCTACGCGCTCGGCGCCATGCGGCTGCTCGGCAAGAACATGCTGGTGCAGCAGTTCAACGCCGTAGAATCGCTGAGCAACGTAGACGTGCTGTGCACCGACAAGACCGGCACGCTCACGTCGGGCGTGATCAAGCTGGAGGAGACGCTGGCGCTGGGCGCCGATCAGGGCCGCCTGGCCCAGCTGCTCGGCGCCTTCTCGGCCAGCACCACCGACGCCAACCGCACCATCGAGGCGCTGCGCGAGGCCCTGCCGGCCCCGCGCCTCGAGCCCGCGCACGAGGCGTTGTTTTCGTCGTCGCGCAAGTGGAGCGGGCTCGCGTTCGCCGACGGCGAGACGCGCGGCACGTACGTCCTCGGCGCGCCCGAGATGGTGGCGCCGGCGCTGCGCGCCGGCTCCGACTGGCGGGCGCAAGCCGACGCCTGGGCCGCGCGCGGCCTGCGCGTCGTGCTGTTCGCCGGGCGGCCGGGGCCGGTCGCCTTCAGCGACGGCGACCGGCCCCCCGAGCTGCCTGACGGCATGGAGGCCCTCGGCCTCGTGTGCTTCAGCGACGAGCTGCGCCCCGGCGTCAAGAAGACGCTCGACGAGTTCACCGAGGCCGGCATCGAGGTCAAGATCATCAGCGGCGACAACCCGCGCACGGTGACGGCGCTGGCCACGCAGGCCGGCGTGCGCGCCGTGCGCCGGCCCGCCGACAACGAGCTCCCGGCCGAGGTCGTGGCCGTCTCCGGCGTCGACCTCGAGGGCCTCTCCCCCGACGAGCTCGCCGCGACCGCCGAGCGCGCCACGATCTTCGGGCGCGTCACGCCGGAGCAGAAGCAGGACCTCGTCGAGGGCCTGCGCAGCCGCGGCCGCTACGTGGCCATGATCGGCGACGGCGTCAACGACGTCATCGCCCTCAAGCAGGCCAACGTGGCCGTCGGCATGCAGGGCGGCAGCCAGGCGGCGCGCGGCGTCGCCGACCTCATCCTCCTCAACGACACCTTCGCGCCGCTGCCCTTCGCCTTCAAGGAAGGCCAGCGCATCGTCAACGGCATGAACGACATCCTGCGCATCTTCATGGTGCGCATCTTCTACAAGGCGTCGATCATCGCCATCGTCATGGCGCTCGGCGGCTTCCCCTTCGCGCCGCGCCAGGCCTCGCTGGTCTCGTTCGTCGGCGCCGGCGTGCCGGCCATGGTGTTCGCCGCCCTCGCCATCCCCGGGCCGACGCCCAAGCTCGGGTTGTTCAGGCTCCTGGCGCGCTTCTTCCTGCCCACGACGCTGCTCATGGCTCTGATGGGCACCGGTGTCTACCTCGCCTACGCGCTGCCGGCCAAGGCGAGCTACCTGGCCGCCCACCCGGGCGCCGGCCAGAAGGAGCTCATCGAGTGGGCCTACCCGCAGGCGCAGACGGCGCTCACGCTGTTCTCGTGTTTCGCCGCCATCCTGCTGCTGCTGCTGGCCGTGCCGCCCTCGAGGTGGTTCGGCGGCGGCGCCGTGGTGCGCGGCGACCGGCGGATCCCCGGCGTCGTCGTCCTGCTGCTGGGCTGGATGGTGGCGGTGCTGGCGATCCCGCTCGGGCGCACGCTGTTCGAGCTCAGCGAACTGCCGGCGTGGCAGTACGTCGCGATCTTCGCGCTCGCCGTGGTGTGGAGCGTGCTCTGCCGCCTGGTGTGGCGCAGCAAGCTCCTCGACGGCTGGCTGGGGACCGCCGAGGATCCCGGCAACATCTGCGCCAGGGGCGCCGCGCCGAAGCCGGTCTGAACCGGGGCGACGCGGCCGGTCGCCATGTCGCAGATCGGTAAGATAAGGAATCGCTTTCCTTATCTTACCGATCTGCGCTATAGGCCGTCCCACCAGCGGGCGAGCGCGGACGTGCGGCAAGCGGCGCATGGGGGCCTCGCGGGACGTCGGCGTCACTCTGTGCCTTGTCAGCACACCCCGGCGGACGGGCACATGCCGGCCAGCGGGCACTCGCCGCAGGCCGGACGCCGGGCGTGGCAGATGCGGCGGCCGTGCCGCACGAAGTCCACGTGCACGGCGTAGATCTGGGCCGCATCGTCTGGCCCGGCCATCTCCGTGAGCAGCGGGTGGGCCTGCTCGGCCGTGACCTTGGCGTCGATGATGCCGAGCCGGCGCGCCACGCGGTGCACGTGCGTGTCCACCGGCATCAGCGGCCGCTCCAGCGAGAAGAGCAGGACGCAGGCGGCCGTCTTGGGACCAACGCCGGGCAGGCCGGTGAGATAGGCCTGGGCGGCGGCGTCGCTCATTCCGTGGAGCACGCCCAGGTCCGGTTCGCCGGCGCCCGCGCTGAGCGCCTCGAGGATCTTCTTGATGCGCGGCGCCTTGGTGTGCGCAAGACCGCCGAGGGCGATGGCAGCCTCGATATCGTCGACCTCGGCGTCGCGCGCCGCGACCCAGTCCGGGAAGCGCGCCTTGAGCGCCGCGAAGCTCCGCTCCGTGTTGACGTCGGCCGTGTTCTGCGAGAGCACGGTGAACACGAGCTCGTCCACCGGAGGGTAGCGCGGCGAAAGCACGGGGCGGCCGTAGAAGTCGTCGAGGATGGTGACGGCGCGTGCGAGCCGATCGTGCGGAGTCAGGCTGTTCACGGACGCCACCCTACCATCAGCGCGAGGTGGTAGCCTGACGCCCATGGCACGCCACCCATCCCAGAGTACGCGCCGGTGACCGGCTGGCGCTTCTGGATCGACCGGGGCGGCACGTTCACCGACGTGGTGGCGCGTCGTCCCGACGGTACTCTGGCCACGCGCAAGCTGCTGTCGGAGGACCCGGGGCGCTACGAGGACGCGGCCGTGCAGGGTGTCCGCGACCTCCTCGGCCTCAAGAACGGAGACGCGATCCCCAGTGAGGTCGTCGCCGAGGTGCGCATGGGCACCACCGTAGCCACCAACGCCCTGCTCGAACGGCGCGGCGAGCCGACGCTCCTGGTGACCACGCGCGGCTTTGGCGACGCGCTGCGCATCGGCTACCAGGACCGCCCCGACATCTTCGCCCTGGACATCCGCCTGCCGCGGCCGGTGTACGACCGCGTGCTCGAGGTCAATGAACGGGTGGGCGCCGACGGCGCCGTGGTGGTCCCGCTTAACGAGGATGGGGCGCGGCGCGCCCTGGACGGAGCCCGCCGCGCCGGCTACCGGGCGGTGGCCATCGCCTTGATGCACGGCTACCGCTACCCGGAGCACGAGCGGCGCGTGGCGCAGCTGGCGCGCGCCGCCGGCTTCTCCCAGGTCTCCGTGTCGCACGAGATCAGCCCGCTGATGAAGCTCGTGAGCCGCGGCGAGACCACGGTGGTCGACGCCTACCTCTCGCCCATCCTCCGGCGCTACGTGGACGACGTCGCGCGGCAGCTCGGCGGGGTGCGCCTGCGCTTCATGCAGTCGCACGGCGGGCTCACCGACGCCCACCTGTTCCGCGGCAAAGACAGCATCCTCTCGGGGCCGGCGGGCGGCATCGTCGGGGCCGTCGAGACGTGTCGCCGGGCCGGGTTCGAGCGGCTCGTCACCTTCGACATGGGCGGCACGTCGACCGACGTCGCGCACTACGCCGGCGAGTACGAGCGCAGCTACGAGAGCGTGGTCGGCGGCGTCCGCCTGCGGGCGCCGATGCTGCGCATCCACACCGTCGCCGCCGGCGGCGGCTCGGTGTGCGCTTTCGAGGACGGCCGCTACCGCGTCGGGCCACTGAGCGCCGGCGCCGATCCGGGCCCTGCCTGCTACGGCAAGAGCGGACCTCTTGCGGTGACCGACTGCAACGTGGTCGTGGGCAAGCTGCAGCCGTGGTTCTTCCCCCGCGTGTTCGGGGCGGACGGCGCCGGGAGCATCGACGCGGAGGCGGCGCGCGAAGCGCTCGCGGCCGTGGCCGCGAGCATGCGCGCCGCCGGCGTCGACCCGCCGGCGCCCGAACAGCTCGCCGACGACTTCATCCGCGTGGCCTGCGACACCATGGCCCGCGCCATCAAGCGCATCTCGACGCAGCGCGGCCATGACATCACCCGCGCCACGCTGTGCTGCTTCGGCGGCGCGGCCGGGCAGCACGCCTGCCTGGTCGCCGACTCGCTGGGCATCGACAGCGTGCTGCTGCATCCGCTGGCCGGCGTGCTCAGCGCCTACGGCATGGGCCTCGCCGACGTGCGCGCCCTGCGCGAACGCACCGTGGAGGCGCCGCTGGCTGCGGCCGCCGGGGAGGCGGCGGGCGGCGGAGCGCCCGGCGGGGCGAACGAGCTGACGGCCGCCCTGGAGGAGCTTGAGGCGGCGGCCGTCGCGGAGCTCGAGAGCCAGGGGTTCACGGCGGCCCAGATCGACGTCGAGCGCCGCGCGCACCTCAAGTACCAGGGCACCGACGTCGCGCTGGCGGTGCCGTGGGGCGAAGCCGGCGTCATGGCCGCGGCGTTCACGGCGCTGCACCGCAGCCGTTACGGGTTTCTGATGCCCGGCCGGCCCCTCGTGATCGACGCGCTCGCCGTCGAAGCGGTGGGGCCGGGCGCCGAAGCCGGCCCGGCGGCGGACGTCTTCCAGCCCGCGCCGGCCGCCCCGGACGCCGAGCCCGCGCCCCGCGAGCGCGTGCCCGTGTACACCTGCGGCGCCTGGCGCGACACGCCTGTGTACGAGCGCGCCGCGCTGCCGCGCGGCGCGTACCTCGCCGGCCCGGCCATCGTCTGCGAGCCCACGAGCACGACGGTGCTCGAGCCGGGCTGGCAGGCCGAGGTGCTGGCCGCCGGCGAGCTGCTCCTGCGGCGCAGCTCGCCGGCGGCGCCTCCCTCGGCCGACCCGACGCAGCGCTCGCCGCTGCTGCTCGAGGTCTTCAACAACCTGTTCATGTCGATCGCCGAGCAGATGGGCGCGACCCTCGTCAACACCGCCTGCTCGGTGAACATCAAGGAGCGCCTGGACTTCAGCTGCGCCGTGTTCGACGGGCGCGGGGACCTGGTCGCCAACGCCCCGCACCTGCCGGTGCACCTAGGCTCGATGGGCGCCTCGGTGAAGGCGGTCCTCGCGCGTCATCACGACGCGCTCCGCCCCGGGGACGCCTACCTGCTCAACTCGCCCTACGCCGGCGGCACGCACCTGCCGGACCTCACGGTGGTCACGCCGGTGTTCGCCGGCGCAGGCTCCGCCGCCGCGGCGGCGCCCCTGTTCTTCGTGGCCTCTCGCGCTCACCACGCCGACGTGGGCGGCGTCACGCCCGGTTCGATGCCGCCCGGCAGCCGCCGCATCGAGGAGGAGGGGGTGCTGATCGAGGATTTCCGGCTCGTCGAGGGCGGCGAGCTCCGCGAAGCGGAGGCGGCCGCCCTACTCTCGTCCGGACCCTACCCCGTCCGCGACCTCGCCCAGAACCTCGCCGACCTGCGCGCCCAGGTGGCGGCCAACGCGCGCGGCGCGGCAGAACTGGCGCGGATGGTCGCCGAGTTCGGCCTCCCGGTCGTCCGGGCGTACATGCAGCACGTCCAGGACAACGCCGAGGAGGCCGTGCGCCGGGTCATCGACCGCCTCGGCGACGGCTCGTTCCGCCAGGAGATGGACGACGGCAGCGTCGTAGCCGTCGACGTGATCGTCGACCGGCGGACGCGTGGCGCCACGATCGACTTCACGGGCACGTCGCCGCAGCGGCCGGACAACTTCAACGCGCCGGCCGCGGTGTGCACGGCGGCCGTGCTCTACGTGTTCCGCACGCTCGTGGACGCCGACATCCCGCTCAACGCCGGCTGCCTCAAACCGCTGCGCATCGTCGTGCCGCCGGGCTCCATGCTCGACCCGGTCTTCCCCGCCGCGGTCGCGGCCGGCAACGTGGAGACGTCACAGGCCGTCACCGCCGCCCTGTTTGGCGCGCTGAGCGTGGTCGCGGCGTCGCAGGGCACCATGAACAACCTGACGTTCGGCGACGAGCGCTACCAGTACTACGAGACGATCTGCGGAGGCGCCGGGGCCGGCCCCACGTGGGACGGCTGCAGCGCCGTGCACACGCACATGACCAACTCGCGACTCACCGACCCCGAGGTGCTGGAGTGGCGGTACCCCGTGCGCGTCGACGAGTTCGCGGTGCGGCGCGGCAGCGGCGGCGGCGGCGCGCACCGCGGCGGGGACGGCGTGGTGCGACGCCTCCGTTTTCTGGAGGCGCTCACCGCGGCGATCGTCTCGAGCAGCCGCCGGGTGGCGCCCTACGGGCTCGCCGGCGGCCTCCCCGGCGCGCCTGGCCGCAACGCGATCGAGCGCGCCGACGGTACGGTGGAGGAGCTGCCCGGCGTAGCCCAGGCAGCGATGCGGCCCGGCGACGTCCTCATCGTCGAGACGCCGGGTGGTGGTGGGTACGGCGCGCCGCCGGCGGAGCCGGGCGGCGCGGAGCCGCCCGCCGCCCTCTGACTCAGCTCACGCGCTCTGCGCGCGGCGGCGCAGCTCCCTCTTCTTGCGCCGCCTCAGCAGCGCGCTAAGCACCAGCCCGATCAGGAAGCCCACCACGAGCACCAGGACCAGCATGAGCCAGGCCGGCAGAGAGAACCACCAGAAGTAGAAGTGAAAGCGCCAGGATTCCTTGCTGTTCTGCAGGATCAGGATGAGCAGCAGCACCGCGATGACGCCGGCGACGATGAGTCTGCCCATCCCCTGGCTCTGGGACTTGCCCTGCCCTCTGACAGCCTGCGGCTGCGGCTGCGGCGTGCTACTCATACGTAACCCCCTGTCGGCCGACGGGTGAAGCTTCGCCACGCAACCTGTCTACCCTTGCGGACGGCGGCGCATGCGGCGGGCGGGTGAGAGGCGGGCGGCGAGCCGCGCGGCCCGCGGCGGCTCAGCTCTTGGCGTAGGCCGCGAGGCCGTCGGCGACGGTCGCGAGCACGGTGTCGAGCTGCGCGTCGCTGATCACCAGCGGCGGCTGGATGCGCAGCACGCTGCCGAAGTTGCCGCCCACGCCGATGAGCAGGTTGTGCTCGAGGCAGTACTGGCGCACGAAGCCGGCGGCGGCCGTGCCGTAGGCCTTGGTCTGCTGGTCGGCGACCAGCTCGACGCCGATCATGAGGCCCTTGCCGCGCACCTCGCCGATCAGCGGCTGCGCCCTCTGCAGCTCCTCGAAGCGCGCCTTGAGCGCGGCGCCCTTCCTGGCCGACTGCTCGACGAGCCCCGTCTCTTCCATGAACTCGATGTTGGCCAGCGAGGCGGCGCAGCTCACGGGGTTGCCGCCGAACGTGGACAGGTGGTCGCCGAGCTGGAAGGCGTCGGCGATCTCGGGCCTCGCGATGAACGCCGAGAGCGGCCAGCCGTCGGCGATGCCCTTGGCCATGGTGATGATGTCGGGCTCGACGCCGTAGTGCTCGATGGCGAACATCTTGCCGGTGCGCCCGAAGCCGCTCTGCACCTCGTCGGCGATGAACAGCACGCCCTCTTCGTCGAGGATCTCCTTGACGCGCTTGAAGTAGTCGTCGGGCGGCGTGATGATGCCGCCCTCGCCCATCACCGGCTCGGCGATGAAGGCGCAGACGGATCCCGAGAGGTGCAGGCGGATGACCTCGCGAACGCGGCGCGCGCAGAGCATGTCGCACTTGTCGGGGGTGGTCTCGGCGAAGCAGCGGTAGCAGTACGGGGTGGGCGCGAAGGCGACGCCCGGCATGTAGGGGCCGCCGCCCTTTTTGCGGCCCGAGTTGCCGGTCACCGAGAGGGTGGCATAGGAGCGCCCGTGGAAGCTCGACTCGAGGGCCACGAACTCGTTCCTGCCGCTGTAGCGCTTGGCGAGGCGGAAGGCGCCCTCGATGGCCTCGGCGCCGCCGTTGCCGAAGAAGCTCTTCTGCAGCTTGCCGGGGGTGATTTCGGCGAGCTTCTCGGCGAGGGCGCCGACGGACTCCACGTGGTAGACGTAGGAGCAGGCGTGCACGAGCTTGTCGGCCTGCGCCTTGGCGGCCGCGAGGATCTTCTGGTTGCCGTGGCCGGCGTTGGTGACGCTGATGCCGGCGAAGCAGTCGATGTACTCGGTGCCGTCGGCGTCGTAGAGCAGGGCCCCGTCGCCGTGGTCGGCGACCACCGGCTCGACGCGCTTCACGAACCCGGTCATGACGTAGTCGCGGTATTGTTCCTTCACACCCATGGTATCGACCACCCTTCGGCGCACGCTGATGTAGACAATGGGAAAGGGGGTGCGGCGCACAGAGTACCAGATGCGTTCGGGCCGCGGCGGATGGGCAGCCGGCTTGCCGCACGTCCTCGCTCGCCCGCTGGTGGGACGGCCGATAGTGCAAATCGGTAAGATAAGAAAAGGGCGGGGCGGGTTCTTATCTTACCTCGCACGACTATGTCGACGCCCACAGGATCCGCTGCGCACGCCCGGCGAAAAGCAGCTCGCGCCGAAGGCAACGAGGCGCCGGCTTCGACCAAGAGCTACACCCGCAAGGGCGTTGCCCAACCCGACCGTGCTTGGGGTGCCACAAGAGCAGAAGCGGCCCGGGGATGCGCCCCACATCTTCCGATTCTCCCCAGCGGTTACCTTCCGTAAAGGACACATGTCTGCTACTGTGTCCTCAGCGAAAGGAAACCCATGGACGCAATAGAACAGCTGATCGCGGACTTTCAGGAGCGCCCCCTTCCCGTGGTGAGCCCGCGGCTCACACCGCTGCCGGACGCCTCGAACATGGCTCGGGTCGTCATCGGCATGCGACGATCTGGAAAGACCTACCTGCTCTTTCAGGAAATGCAGCGCCTTGTCGCGGCGGACGTCGACCGGGGGCGCATCCTCTATGTCAACTTCGAAGACGACCGCCTACAGCCGCTCGGGCCCGACGTTCTCGATAGGACGCTCGAGACCTTCTACCGCCTGAATCCCGCGGCGCGCTCTGAAGGCGCCTACCTCTTCCTCGATGAGATCCAAGCCGTCGCCGGATGGTCTCGTTTCGCGCGTCGAGTGCTCGATACGGAATCCGCGCGGCTCTACGTGTCGGGATCCTCGGCCAAGATGCTATCGACCGAAGTCTCCACGGAGTTCCGTGGACGCGGCTACGCGGTGGAACTCCTTCCGCTCAGCTTTGCCGAGGCCCTGCTCTACGCCAACATCGAACTGCCCACATCACAGCCCGGGTCGCGGTTTCGCTCACGGTTGGAGGCTGCGTTCACAAATTACCTGCGAGTCGGCGGCTTTCCAGACGTACAGGAGTTGGACGAGGGCGAGCGCATCCAGACCCTTCAAAACTACGTTCAGCTCGTGTTGCTGCGCGACATCATCGACCGTCACGAGGTGAGGAACGTCCACGCTGTACGTTTCTTCGCGCTCTCGCTGCTGCAGTCATCCGGCTCGCTGACCTCCGTGAACAAGATGGCCAACGACCTGAAGTCACGAGGCATCGCGGTCGGCAAAGACACGCTCTATGACCTTCTCGACTACTTCACGGACGCGTTCTTGCTCTTCACCGTCCCCGTTTTCAACCGGTCGCTCCGGGTCCGCGAAGCGAACCCCAAGAAGGTGTACGCGGTCGATCCGGGACTCGCCTTCGCGGTCGCGCCGGCAGGCGTCTCGAACCTGGGTGCCCGGCTCGAAAACGCTGTGTATTTGGAGCTCCGGCGGAGACTGCGCGGAACCCGCGGCGGGGTCATCTCCTACTACTCCACCAGTGCAGGCCACAAAGTCGACTTCATCGTCGGCGACCCTGAGGCCGACCAAGCGACGCGTCTCGTGCAAGTCGGTGCGGATCTCACACAGACCGCTACCCGAGAGCGAGAAGTGCGTGCGCTGGAGGCGGCCATGAACGAAGTCGGGCTTGGCGAAGCGACGATCGTGACGATGCACGACGCCGAAGACGTCAGCGTGGTCGGCGGTGTCATCCATGTCGTGCCCGCCTGGGCCTGGATGTTGGGGGTCTAGGCAACGGCTTCCCCATCGAATCCGGCGGCGAGCGGGTATATGCTCACGTTGCTTGGTCACACGGTCGCAACGGGTGGGGGGCTTGGATGACGACCAGCAAGCGCAAGCCGGCAACAACGCGGAAGGCCGCCGCGACTCCGACTCGCAAGCGCGCCGCCGCGGCGCCGAACTTCCCCGTCGTCGGCATCGGCGCCTCCGCCGGCGGCCTCGCCGCCATCGAGGAGTTCCTCGCCGCCATGCCGGCCGGCGAAGCGCTGGGCATGGCGTTCGTGCTCGTGCAGCACCTCGACCCCGACCACAAGAGCCTGCTGCTCGACCTGGTCAAGAAGTACACCCACATAGAGATCGCGTGGGCCGAAGACGGCACGGAGGTGCGCTCCGGCTGCGCCTACATCATGCCGCCCAAAAAGGGCATGGCTCTCGTGGGCGGCCGCCTGCGCCTCGTGGAGCCCGAGGCGCCGCGCGGCCAGCGCCTGCCCATCGACTACTTCTTCCGTTCGCTGGCCGCCGACCTGCGCGAGCGCGCCGTGGGCATCGTGCTCTCTGGTACCGGCAGCGACGGCGCCCTCGGCCTGCGCGCGATCAAGGGCGAGGGCGGCATGGCCATCGCCCAGACCCCCGAGACGGCCGCCTACGACGGCATGCCGCGCAGCGCCATCGCCACCGGCCTGGTCGACTACGTGCTGCCGCCGGCCGCCATGCCCGAGCAGCTCCTCGGCTACGTGAGCCACGCCTTCGGGGGGACGCCGCAGCCCGCGCGCGCCGCGGCGCCCGGGGCCGCCGACCTGCTGCCCCAGGTGCTGCACCTGCTGCGCGACCGCAGCGGGCACGACTTCACGCACTACAAGACCAACACCATGCGCCGCCGCATCGAGCGCCGCATGGCCGTCACCAGGGTCGAGGGCATGGACGGCTACCTCACGCTCCTGAAGCGCGACTCCCTCGAGGTCGAGACCCTGTTCCGCGAGCTGCTCATCGGCGTCACCAACTTCTTCCGCGACGCGCCCGCCTTCGAGGCGCTGGCGGCCGAAGCGCTCCCTCGGCTCATCGCCGCCCACGCCCCCGGCGACCCGGTGCGCGTGTGGGCGCCGGGCTGCTCCACGGGCGAGGAAGCCTACTCGATCGCCATGCTCCTGCAGGAGCAGGCCGGCGACGTCAAGCGCAACGTGCCCGCCCAGGTGTTCGCCACCGACATCGACGCCGAGGCCATCGAGCGAGCTCGCGCCGGCGTGTACCCCGGCAGCATCAGCGCCGACGTGTCGCCCGAGCGCCTGGCGCGCTTCTTCGTGCAGGACGGCGACACCTACTGCGTCGTCAAGACCCTGCGCGACTGTCTGATGTTCGCCAAGCAGGACATCACCAAAGACCCACCCGTCTCGAGAGTCGACCTCATCAGCTGCCGCAACCTGCTCATCTACATGGACGGCGATCTGCAACAGAGGCTCATGCCGATGTTCCACTACGCGATCAACCCTGACGGCTACCTGTTCCTCGGCAGCTCCGAGACCGTCAGCGACGCCGCCGACCTCTTTGCCCCGGTCGACAAGAAGTGGAAGCTGTTCCAGCGCCGGGGCACGATCACCCCGCGGCAGCCGCTGCCGACCTCGACGATGCCGCTGCGCGGCCCCGCCGCGGGCGCCGGCCGGCGCCCGGCGCCGCCTAAGGCGCCCTTGCGCGTGCGCGTGCGCGACCTGGCCGAGAGAACGCTGCTCGAGAAGCACGCCCCGGCCTGCGTGGTCATCAACGCCGAGGGCGACGTGCTCTACATCCACGGCCACACCGGTCGCTACCTCGAGCCCGCGGCCGGCGAGCCCAGCGGCAGCCTCCTCAAGATGGCCCGCGAGGGCCTGCGGCTCGAGCTCACCGCCGGCGTGCGCAAGGTCCTGGCGCAGAAGGAGGCGGTGCGCTACGAGCGTCTGCGCGTCAGGGCCAACGGCGATGTGTCCCTCGTCAACCTGATCATCGAACCGATGTCCGGGCTAGACGCCGTCAAAGGTGTGCTGCTGGTCCTCTTCGAAGACGTGCCCGCGGCCGACGACGTCATGAGCGCGACCGCCGCGGAGCCCGTCGCCGACCGGGAGCAGCTCATCGCCGATCTCCACCGCGAGCTCTCGGGCATGGAGGAGTACCTGCGCATCACCGTCGAGGAGCTCGAGACCTCGAACGAGCAGCTCAAGTCGACCAACGAAGAGGCGCAATCCACCAACGAGGAGCTGCAGTCGGTCAACGAGGAGATGGAGACCTCCAAGGAGGAGCTGCAGTCGGTCAACGAGGAGCTCGTGACCGTCAACAGCGAGCTGCAGCAGAGGATCGAGGAGCTCTCGCGCGCCAACAACGACATGAACAACATGCTCGCCGGCACCGGCATCGGCACGCTGTTCGTCGATCGGCAGCTCCTCATCACGCGCTTCACCACCGCGGTCACGGCGATCATGAGCCTCATCCCGACCGATGTCGGACGCCCTCTCAACGACATCGCCCCGCGCCTCAAGGGCGACGTCGACCTGGTGGGCGCCGTGACCACGGTGCTCGACACCCTGGCCCCCGTGGAGGCGCAGGTCGAGAGCGGCGATGAGAGCATCTACCAGATGCGCGTGCAGCCCTACCGCACCCTCGAGAACGTGGTCGAGGGCGCGGTGCTCACGTTCGCCGACGTCACCGAGCAGCGGCGATTGCAGGCCCAGCTTGACGAGCTGGCCAGAGCCGTCGCCGGGGCCGGCAAGTTCGCCCAGAGCGTCCTCGATACCGTGCGCGAACCGCAGCTCGTGCTCGACGGGGAGCTCGCGGTCGTGACCGCCAACAAAGCGTTCCTGGCGATCTTCGAGCTGGCGCCGGACGAGGTCCTCGGCCGCCACCTGCGTGAGGTCTACGGCGGTGAATGGCTCAGGCCCGACCTGCTCGAGCTGCTGCTGAAGGTGCTGCCCAAGAAGAAGAAGCTCGATGACTACGTGCTGAGCCTCACCGGCGGAGCGCTGGGGCCGTGCAAGGTCACGCTCAACGCCCTCGAGCTCTTCCAGACTCCCGAGAAGCGGCGCCTCATGCTACTCACGGTCACCGACAT
>Ga0208080_1000320_pt1 | contig 24127 bp, 21 predicted proteins | sample NGESurdeep092012_3_FD_184476 | JGI IMG/M metagenome (GOLD analysis project Ga0208080, IMG submission 184476) | Arctic peat soil microbial communities from Barrow, Alaska - NGEE Surface sample 210-3 deep-092012 (SPAdes) | ecosystem: Environmental > Terrestrial > Soil > Wetlands > Peat ...
AAGAAGATGTGGCCCTCGCCCAACGGCACGGTCCGCAACATCCTCGGTGGCACCATCTTCCGTGAGCCGATCGTCATCAGCAACGTCCCTCGGCTCGTACCGGGCTGGACCAAGCCGATCATCATCGGCCGTCACGCCTTCGGCGACCAGTACAAGGCCACCAACTTCAAGGTTCCCGGCGCAGGCAAGGTCACCATCTCCTGGCATCCCAGCGATGCGTCCGCTCATGAGCCGATCGAGATGGACGTCGTGGACATGCCGGCCGACGGTGGCGTGGTCATGGGCATGTACAACTTCAACAAGTCCATCGAGGACTTCGCCCGCGCATCGTTGACCTACGGCCTGGAGCGCAAGTACCCGGTCTATCTCTCGACGAAGAACACCATCCTCAAGGCCTATGACGGCGCCTTCAAGGACATCTTCCAGGAGGTGTTTGACGCCGAGTTCAAGGACGCCTACGACGCCGCAGGTCTGACTTATGAGCACCGCCTGATTGACGACATGGTGGCAGCGTGCATGAAGTGGGAGGGCGGGTACGTCTGGGCCTGCAAGAACTACGACGGGGACGTGCAGTCCGACACCGTGGCGCAGGGCTACGGCTCGCTCGGCCTGATGACGTCGGTGCTGATGACTCCGGATGGCAAGACCGTCGAGGCCGAGGCCGCGCATGGCACTGTGACCCGGCACTTCCGCCAGCATGAGCAGGGCAAGCCCACCTCCACCAACCCGATCGCCTCGATCTACGCGTGGACTGGTGGCCTCAAGCACCGCGGGAAGCTTGACGGGACCCCTGAGGTGACGGCATTCGCAGAAACCCTGGAGCGGGTCTGCGTCCAGACTGTCGAGGAGGGCAAGATGACCAAGGACCTCGCCCTTCTGGTCGGCCCGGACCAAGCCTGGCTGACCACCGAGGAGTTTCTGGCTGCCATCGACGCGAACCTCGCGGCGGCGCTGGTCTGATCCGCTGAGTCGGCGACTGGTGTTACCCGCGGGTACCACCAGTCGTCAGGGCAATTGAGCCCGATTTGTTCTCGACCGTTCGGTCACCTTTGGTGACCGGACGGTTGACCTGAGCCCTGAAGCTGCCACTTGCTCGAGCGCTCATCGTGACTCTTGAGGTATGAAGCCTGGACCGAAAGCCCTTGCCCGTCGTCTCGTGGCCATCGTGGTGATGCTTGTCGCGCTGGGCCCGGCGGTCGCTCTGGCTGCTCCCTCGGCCGAGGCGTCGACCGCTAGCCCAGCTGCAGTGACGCTCTACGAGTACCAGGTCATCAACGGGATCAACGCCCAGCGGGCGAGCTACCACCTGGGCAGGCTGTGGCTGTCTTCCTGCCCGCAGAACTACGCGAACCGGTGGGCGCCCTTCATGGTCTGGTACTTCCAGCACCAGTCGATGTACACGATCCTGGCAGGCTGCAACGCCACCGTAGCGGCCGAGAACCTGGCACTCGGCAACGTCAGCGCCGCCCGCATTGTGGCTGCGTGGATGGCTTCGCCGGGCCACCGCGCCAACATCCTGGACGGGCGGTTGAACCGGATCGGCGTGGCCGCCGTCTACGCTCGAGGCCGATGGAACATCACCGCAGACTTCACCCGCTCCTGACGGCTCGATGGTGGGGACCTCGCGCCCCCCAAACGGTCATCCGACCGGCGGGCACGACACAATGGCGCGTATGCCCGCGCACGAGATCTCGAAGACCATCCGCAAGCCGCGTCTGCTGTCCGGCATGCAGCCGACCCACGACTCGTTGCACCTGGGCAACTACCTTGGCGCCCTGCTCAGCTGGGTGGAAATGCAGGAGACGCACGACGCGTTCTACGCGGTGGTGGACCTGCACGCACTCACCGTCGAGGTCGCGCCGGCGATGTTGCGCGAACGCACTCGTCGTACCGCTGCTCAGTACTTCGCGGCCGGTGTGGACCCCGCCCGATCGACCGTCTTCGTGCAAAGCCACATCAGCGAGCACGCCCAGCTTGCCTGGGTTCTGTCGTGTATCACCGGGTTTGGTGAAGCGAGCCGGATGACCCAGTTCAAGGACAAGTCCGGCAAGCAGGGGGCCGAGGGCACGACCGTGGGCCTGTTCACCTACCCAGTGCTCATGGCGGCGGACATTCTGCTGTACGAGGCTGACCAGGTCCCCGTTGGTGAGGACCAGCGCCAACACCTGGAGCTGACCCGCGACCTTGCGGTCCGGTTCAACAAGCGCTACGGCAAGACCTTCACCGTCCCCGAACCGCACATCGTCGCCTCGACCGCCAAGATCCACGACCTGCAGGACCCGACGTCCAAGATGAGTAAGTCCGCGGTCAGCCAAAGTGGGGTGATCGATCTGCTCGAAGACCCTCGGGTCATCGCCAAGCGGATCAGGTCAGCGGTCACCGATGCCGGGCGCGAGGTCCATTTCGACGAAGCACAGAAGCCGGGGATCTCCAACCTTCTGCGTATCTTCGGCGCACTGTCAGGACGGTCGATCGAGGCACTCGAGGCCGACTACGAGGGCAGAGGCTATGGTGACCTCAAAAAGGACGTCGCCGAGATCGTCGTGGCCACCGCCACGCCATATCGCGATCGCACTCTCGCTCTGCTAGCTGACCCCGCCGAGCTCGACCGCATACTCGCTGAAGGGGCCGAGCGGGCCAGGGACGTGGCCAGCGCCACCTTGGCCAGGGTCTATGACCGCGTCGGCTTCTTGCCGAGCAAGCGATAGTCGCGTGAAGATGATCGGCGTATCCATCGCCGTCCCAGCGCCGTTCGGCGGTGAGCTCCAGCGGTTCCGGGCGTCGTTCGGTGATCCGTCGGCCAAGTCGATCCCCACCCACGTCACGCTGCTGTCGCCGACCGAGATCGCGGATGGAGAAAGTCCACAGATCCATGACCACCTCCAGCGGGTGGCCGACGCGCAGCAGCCCTTCACGATGTTGTTACGCAGCACCGGCACCTTCCGCCCGGTCTCCCCGGTCGTCTTCGTCCAGGTGGCAGGTGGCATCAGTGCATGTGAGCGGATCGAGCAAGCCATCCGCACCGGTCCGTTGAAACGGGACGTGGAGTTCTACTACCACCCACATGTCACCGTCGCTCACCACGTCGATGAGGGGGCAATGGACCGTGCGTTCAAAAAACTGGCATCGTATGAGTGCTCCTTCGAGGTCAGGGCGTTTGACCTTTTCGAGCATGGTGACGATCTTGTCTGGCGCCCGGTGGGCACGTTCGACTTTGGTGCGGCAGTGACGAACGACTCAGGCCCTATGTCGTGAAGCCCGCGGTCGAGAGGTTTGCGGCGAGCAGACCAGGGCGGGCGTGGAAGCGCTATGGCGAGGCGCGCGGCAACATTCTGGCAGCGGGCGTGTCCTACTTTGCCTTCTTCTCGGTCTTCCCCGCCACCGCCCTCGCGTTCACGGCGTTCGGGTTCGTGCTGCGCAGCCACCCCGATCTGCTGCGCACGATACTTGAGCATCTGGGCACGTACCTGCCGGGTTTGGTCAGAGACGCCCAGCATCCCGGGGGACTCATCCCGATCCGGCCGCCGCAGGCTGTTGCCTTGACGATCGCCGGCGTCATCTCCTTCCTCGTGCTGGTGCTTGCCGGGCTGGGCTGGTTGAGGGCCACCCGGGAGGGCATCCGGGCAGTCTTCGGGGTGAGGGGTTCTGGCGGAAACCTGATCACCAACACGGTTCGAGACATCGGTGTGCTCTTCACACTGGGGCTCGGCATCGCGCTCTTCGCGGTGTTGACCAGCGCGGTCGGCGCGGCCGCCGGCTGGATTGCCCAGGGGATCGGGATGTCTGGGCAGGGCTGGATCGTCATTCTCGCGGGGTTCGTCGTCAGTGTTCTGGCGGACACCGCTCTGATGATCGTCCTGCTGCGTGTGGTCTCCGGGGTGCCTGTGCCGTGGCGTGATCTGCGCCAAGGCGCGCTGGTCGGCGGGGTCGGGCTCAGTCTTCTGAAGATCTCGGCCTCTGCCTTGCTGCCTCGCCTGACCGCCAACCCGTTCTTCGCATCCTTCGCGATTGTGCTCGGATTGCTGATCTGGCTCAACCTGATTGCGCGGCTCGTCCTGATCTGTGCAGCGTGGGCGGCCAACGACCTCGACGAGATTCACGGCGGTGACTTCAGCGCCGAGATGAGAGCGCTCAGCCTGGCCCCTGAGACCTTGGGCTCCCCGCATGTCGCCGTGACCGAGGGCTTGACTCAGGTCCAGGAGACCGTCGGAGCGCCGGGGACGGCCACCGTCCGCACCGGCTCGTTGCCGACCTTCGGAGCGCGGTCCCGCGACCGCACGGCTGTGGGGTCCGGATTCGTCCTTGGTGCCGTCGCAATGGCCTGCGCGGCAGCGCTGGCCCGCGGCGTTCGGTCCATGATCCGTCTCGGCAGAGGTTGAAAGCCAGCTCAGCGGCGCTTGCTGGCGATGTTGCGCCGGGCCAAGGCGCCGACCAGGGCCAGTGCGCTCATCGCCGGCCACGCCGATCCAGACCTGCAGCGCAGGCCGGCGAGCCGATTCGCGTGCGATGGCGGGCGGCGGATCGGCTTGTTCGACTGCGGCGACGGTCGGCTTCTTCACGGCCGGCTCGCCGGGGCCCACCAGCGCGCCAATCGGGGTGAGTGAAGGCCCGTGGGCGAAGGCCCAGTCCAACATCGCCGCACCCCGGCTGCCAGGTTCCTGTGGGCTGGCCGTCTCGGACAGGAGGCAGGTTCTCCCCCCGCGAGTGGCTGCCTCCACGTAGGTGCACTTGGCGGCGATCGGGTAGCCGTTCTTGACACCTATGGCGCCCTGGCAGCTGAAGAGCAGCGTGTTGTGACTGGAGATCGTGAACCCTGGCTTGAGCTTGCCGTCGGCGGACCTGCCGCCGGGAAAGGAGGTCTGTTTGGTCATGATGTAGCCGCGGAAGTCCGGGAGCCTCATCGCGGCAAGGCCGATCAGCGCCAGGTCGTAGGCGCTGCTGTGCTGGTCTGCCCTGTCCAGGCCGCTGGGGTCCCTGGCCACAGTGTCAGAGGCGCCGAGCTCTGCCGCGGTGGCGTTCATCTGCTTCACGGTCACGGCCGCGCTCTGGTTTCCGCGGGCAAGCGGGCCGGCTGCGTCGTTGCCGGAGGCCATGAGCATCCCTTGCACCAGCGTCATGACGTTGTAGGCCTACCGGGCAGGATGGCGACGTGGGTCCCGTCAACGTTCACATCCTCCTGCCAGCACCATGATGGTCGTGTGTGGGTTCAGGAGCGGGATCAGGGTCAGTGCAGTCAGCGCCTTCATGGTGCTGGCAGGAGGTCAGGGGCGTGCGGAGCCCGTGCGACCAGGATCTGTCCCGTGTCCATGTCTGCCAGAAGCAAGGACGCGCCCGGCATGGCGGGTCGAGGTGGAATCCCTGGCGCCAGGTTCACGATGACACCCGATCCGGACAGCTGTGGGCGCCCCCGACGGGGCTTCCGGCAGCAGACGCCTGGGGAGGTCCCGCCAGGGCAGAATGCGCCCGCGGCAGTAAGCGTGAGGCTCAGCGCGAGGGGGCGTACGGCACACTGAGGAGAGGCCGTCTGCAGAGGTGATCAGCGTTGATCGGCGTCTGCCGCTGATGGTCCTGAGGTGCCTGTGGGGCGCGGCCCTGTACCGTCTCCGCCATGGCTGAAGGCGCTGGAGGCGCGACACAGATCGCGAGAACCATGACAAGGATGGCGCTCGACCGAGACACCTCGGCGATTGACGGGCTGTGGGCAGTGATCCCTGCGGGAGGCTCGGGGACGCGACTGTGGCCCATGTCGCGGTCGTCGTCACCGAAGTTCCTGCACGACATGACCGGCGCAGGAAGCTCGCTGCTCCAGGGGACGTGGGACCGGCTCAAGCCCCTGTGCGGCGACCAGATCATGGTGGTGGCAGGGGTCCTGCACGCTGCGGCCGTGCGAGATCAGCTCCCTGAGCTGGATTCGGCCAACCTCGTGGCGGAGCCCACGCCGCGGGGCTCCATGGCGGCGATAGGGCTTGCCGCGGCGATGCTCGAGCTTCGTGACCCCGATGCCGTCATCGGCTCCTTTGCCGCCGACCACGTCATCGGCGAGCCGGAGGTGTTCGCCGCATGCGTGCGTGAGGCTGTCGCGGTCGCGCACGCTGGCTACGTTGTCACCATCGGCATCGAACCGACCTATCCGGCGACCGGTTTTGGCTACATTCGCGTTGGTGACCCCCTGGAGATCGCAGGTGCTCCCCATGGCCATGAGGTCGAGTCCTTCGTGGAGAAGCCTGACGAGACAACTGCTCGCGGGTTTTTGGAGACTGGCGAATACCACTGGAACGCTGGGATGTTCGTCGTCCGGGCCACCGTCCTGCTCGATCTGCTTGCCGACTTCCATCCCGGGCTGGCTGCCGGCCTGCGTCACATCGCGGCGGAACCCGCCCACTTGGCGCAGCTGTGGCCGGGGTTGGCCAACATAGCCATCGACCACGCGGTAGCCGAACCTGCCGCGGCGGTGGGCCGCGTCGCCGTGGTGCCGGGACGGTTCACCTGGGATGACGTGGGCGACTTCGCCTCGTTGGGCTCGCTGCTGCCCGACGTCGCGGCGGCTCCCGGGCTGAAGATCTTGGGTGAGGCTGATCTGGTGCTGGCCAAGGACACGACCGGTGTAGTCCTGCCCGGCTCGGGCCGGACAGTCGCCGTGCTCGGCCTGGACGACATCGTTGTCGTCGATACCCCTGACGCCGTGCTGGTCACCACTCGCGGGCGGGCCCAGGACGTCAAGGCCCTCGTCGACCTGCTCAAGGCAACCGGGCGCAGTGACCTGACCTGACCTGGGGTGCCTGGGACAACCCAGCCCGTCCATCGGTCAGCGGGTTCACTAGGCTTATGGCCATGGCTGAAACACCGGTTGCGCGCAGTGACCTGACCTGACCTGGGGTGCCTGGGACGACCCAGCCCGTCCATCGGTCAGCGGGTTCACTAGGCTTATGGTCATGGCTGAAACACCGGTTGCGCGCAGTGAGTCCGACCTACCGATTGCCCAGGTCTACGACCAGTCGGCGCTTGAAGGCTTCGACGCCTCGGAGCGTCTCGGGTCACCGGGGAAATTCCCTTTCACACGTGGGGTTTACCCCACGATGTATACGGGCAGGCCGTGGACGATGCGCCAGTATGCCGGGTTCGGCAACGCCAAAGAGTCCAATGAGCGCTACCTGCAGCTGGTCAAGGCGGGCACCGGTGGCCTTTCGGTGGCGTTCGACCTGCCCACCCAGATGGGTTATGACTCTGACGAGTCGATCGCCAGCGGTGAGGTCGGCAAGGTCGGGGTGGCGATCGACTCCCTAGAGGACATGTCCACTCTGTTCGCCGGGCTGCCGCTGGACAAGGTCAGCACGTCGATGACCATCAACGCCCCGGCCGCCACGCTGCTGCTCATGTACCAGCTTGCCGCCGAGCAGGAGGGCATCGCCGGCACGGCGCTGACCGGGACGATCCAGAACGACGTGCTCAAGGAGTACATCGCCCGCGGCACCTACATCTACCCGCCGAAGCAGTCGCTGCGCCTGATCAGCGACATCTTCTCGTACTGCCACACCGAGCTCCCACGCTGGAACACGATTTCTATCTCCGGATACCACATGGCCGAGGCGGGTGCCACGCCGGCGCAGGAGATCGCCTTCACGTTGGCCAACGCCAAGGAGTATGTGCGCGCTGCGCTGGCCGCCGGCCTGGACATCGACGACTTCGCCCCGCGGCTCTCCTTCTTCTTCGTGGCCCGCACGACCCTGCTGGAGGAGGTCGCCAAGTTCCGTGCGGCCCGCAGGATCTGGGCGCACATCATGAAAGAGGAGTTCGGCGCCAAGAACCCCAAGTCCCAGATGCTGCGCTTCCATACCCAGACCGCGGGGGTGCAGCTGACCGCACAGCAGCCTGAGGTCAACATGGTGCGCGTCGCGCTGCAGGGCCTGGGAGCGGTCCTGGGAGGTACCCAGTCGCTGCACACCAACTCCTTCGACGAAGCCCTTGCACTGCCGAGCCGGAAAGCGGCGCGCCTTGCGCTGCGCACCCAGCAGGTCATCGCCTACGAGACGGACGTATGCAAGACCGTTGACCCGTTCGCCGGGTCCTATGTCATGGAGTCCATGACCGATGACGTCGAAGCTGCAGTGCGCCAGCTCATGCAGCAGGTTGAGGACAAGGGCGGCGCCGTGGCCGCCATTGAGCAAGGCTTCCAGAAGGCCGAGATCGAACGCTCGGCTTACCGCGTCCAGCTGGAGATCGACCACAAAGAGCGCATAGTGGTCGGCCTGAACAAGTTCACCCTCGACGAGGAGGAGCCGTTCGAGCTGCTGCGCGCTGACCCACAGATCGAGGCCGACCAGTGCGAGCGCCTCGCCGTATTGCGCAAGGAGCGTGACAACGACGCGGTATCGCGCGGTTTGGACTCTCTGCGCAGCGCAGCCGGTGGCACCGACAATCTTCTCCTGCCCATGAAGGAAGCCCTGACCGCTCGCGCCACCGGCGGCGAGGTCGCCCAGGCGCTGCGAGATGTCTGGGGCACATACGTCCCCAACGACGCCTTCTGAAGCGCCCGGCCTGACCCAGGTCGAGACGCTGGCCGCGCTGGAGGGCGAGCTCATCGCGTTCCGCCGTGACCTTCACGCACACCCCGAGCTGTCGCACGCCGAGAAGCGCACCACCACCGGCGTTGCCGCGCGGCTGGCTGCTGCGGGTGTCCGGGTGCGACCGCTGACCGGCACCGGACTGATCGGTGACATCGGGCCGGTCGAGCCGGCCTACCGGGTGGCTCTGAGGGCCGACCTGGACGCGCTGCCCCTGGCTGAACAGACCGGACTGCCGTTCGCATCGCAGTCCGAGGGGGTCTGCCACGCTTGCGGTCATGACGTGCACGTGGCGGCGGTCCTGGGTGCGGGGCTGGCCCTGCAGGAGCGGGCTGTCTCGCTTGCGGCACAAGGACTGGGCGTGCGACTGATCTTTCAGCCAGCCGAGGAGGTCACGCCAGGGGGAGCCTTGGCGGTGATCGAGCAGGGCGGCCTCCAGGGGGTTGACGCCATCTTCAGCATCCACTGCGACCCCACTCTTGACGTGGGGCAGGTGGGGCTGCGCGACGGCGCGATCACCGCGGCCACCGACTCGGTCACCATTATCTTGAGCGGACACGGGGGGCACACGTCGCGGCCGCACCTGACCCAGGACCTGGTCTACGCGCTGGGCAAGGTGGTCACCGACGTCCCAGCGGCGCTCTCACGCAGGGTCGACCCGCGGTCCGGGGTCGCACTGGTGTGGGGGACGGTCCACTCCGGGGCCGCAGAGAATGTCATTCCGTCGACCGGCACCGTCAGTGGCACCCTGCGGATGCTCGATGCGCAGCTGTGGGATGTTGTCGGGCCGCTGCTTGAGGAGCTTGTCCATGCGGTGGCTCGTCCCTATGCCGTGTCCGCCACGATCGAGCACAGGCGGGGGGCGCCGCCTGTGGTCAACGACCCGGTCTGTGTGGCTAGGCTGCGCGCCTCTGCGGAGCAGATGCTAGGGCCGGGAGCAGCGGCGCCGACCGTGCAGTCGCTGGGCGGTGAGGACTTCGCCTGGTACCTGCAGGCCGTGCCGGGGGCCATGGCGCGCCTGGGGACACGAACCCCCGGAGGCACGACCTACGACCTGCACCAGGGCGATCTGGTCGTCGATGAGCGGGCGGTCACCATCGGCGCACGCCTCCTGCTGGGCGCGGCAACGGCGCACCGTCCCGGTTGACGCCGTGACATCTCGGCCCCCCTGAAGCGTGCCGGACAACGTTGCGGGCAGGGCCCGGTGAGCCGACGGGCATAGACATTGGGGCACCTGTAGAGTCGCCAAAAGTGCGCCATTTGGTGCATTTCACTGATGTGGTGCCTACAAGGGAGAGCGCCTTGAGATCTGCGATGAAGATTGTGGCCGTCGTCTCGGTGGCAGCTATGGCTCTGGCCGCATGCGGGACCAAGCCCACCCCAACGGCCGCCAGCGGCACCTCTGCCAGCGCAGGTGCGAGCACTGCAGCCGGTAAGACGTTTAGAGCGTGCATGGTTCTGGATACCGGTGGTGTAGACGACCGCTCGTTCAACCAGTCTTCGTGGGCCGGGCTTCAAGCGGCCAACAAGGCCAATCCCAATATCGCGATCTCCTATGTCGCGTCCAACTCCCAGAACGACTACGCGCCCAACCTCAGCGCCGAGGTCAACAAGGGTTGCGACACGATCATTGCCGTGGGCGGTCTCATGGCCGACGCGGTCAAGGCGTCCGCGAAACAGAACTCCAAGCAACAGTACGCACAGATCGACAGCGGATCGTCGGGTCCGAACGTCTACGGTCTTCAGTACAACACCGCGCAGGGAGGCTTCCTGGGCGGCTACCTCGCGGCCGGTATGACCAAGACCGGCAAGGTCGCGACCTACGGTGGCCTCAACATCCCGCCGGTAACCATCTACATGGATGGTTTCTGGGAGGGCGTTCAGTACTACAACAAGACCAACAACAAGAACGTCGCGGTACTCGGCTGGGATGAGAAGAACCAGAAGGGTGGCACGTTCGCCCAGTCCTTCACGGACCAGAACATGGGTCGCTCGATCACTCAGGCGTTTGTCCAGCAAGGCGCGGACATCATCTTCCCGGTTGCTGGTGGCACAGGTTTGGGTTCTGGAGCCGCCGCCGCAGCCTCGGGCGGAAAGGTCAGTGTCATATGGGTCGACACGGACGGCTGCACCAGCGCCGCGCAGTACTGCAAGTACTTCCTCACGAGCGTGACCAAGAACCTCACAGACTCCGTGACCCAGTACGCGAACACGGCTGCCGGTGGCACGTTCCCGACCGGCAGCTACATCGGTGTCCTGAAGAACAACGGCACCGGCCTGGCGCCGTTCCACGACTTCGAGAGCCAGGTGCCCGCTCAGCTCAAGGCCGCGCTCGCCAAGGTCAAGGCGGATATCATCTCCGGCAAGATCGTGATCACCTCGCCCAGCCAGCCGAAGTGACGCGGCTCAGGAACTAGCAGTCTGAGGGGGAGCGCTTCGGTGCTCTCCCTCAGGTGATCGTTCGAACCGGAACTGGAGGTCACGCTGAAGCTCGAACTGCGCGGTATCACCAAGCGCTTCGGCCCGCTGGTCGCCAACGATGCGATTGACCTGGTGGTCCGCCCCGGTGAGATCCATGCTCTGCTCGGCGAGAACGGGGCCGGCAAGAGCACCCTGATGAACGTCCTCTACGGGCTGTACCACCCCGATGGCGGCGAGATCCTCATTGACGACAAGCTGGTCAGCTTCAAGGGCCCGGGCGACGCGATGGCCGCGGGCATCGGCATGGTCCACCAGCATTTCATGCTGATACCGGTCTTCACCGTCGCCGAGAACGTCGAGCTCGGCCATGAGCAGACCCGGCGCCTCGGGTTCCTTGACCACCGCAAGGCCCGGCGTCTGGTGGCGGAGGTGTCTGCTCGATACGGCTTGGAGGTCCCACCTGACGCGCTGGTAGCCGATCTGCCCGTCGGGGTGCAGCAACGTGTCGAGATCGTCAAGGCGTTGATCCGCAACGCCAGCGTGCTGATCCTTGACGAGCCCACTGCCGTGCTCACCCCCCAGGAGACCGATGACCTGATGCAGGTCATGCGAGCACTGCGGGACGGGGGCACCTCGATCGTCTTCATCACCCACAAGCTCCGCGAGGTCCGCGCGGTGGCGGACCGGATCACCGTGATCAGGCGCGGCAAGGTGGTCGGGGAGGCGTTGCCCACCTCAACCTCAGCCGAGCTCGCCTCGATGATGGTGGGCCGGCCCGTGCTGCTGACCGTCGACAAGACCGTCGCGGCGCCCGGTGAGCCGGTCCTGCAGGTCGAGTCGTTGCGGGTTGTCGACGAGACGGGCCAGGTCGTGGTGGACGACGTCAGCTTCTCGGTTCGTTCGGGCGAGATCTACGCGGTCGCAGGGGTCCAGGGCAATGGTCAGACCGAGCTGACGGAGTCCCTGATCGGGCTCACCCGGCCCACCTCGGGCCGGGTTCGGATAGATGGCGATGACGTCACCCGCGAGAGCATCGACGAGATTCTCTCGCGCGGGGTCGGGTATGTTCCCGAAGACCGCTCGCATGACGGGCTGGTCGGCGGTTTCACGATCGCGGAGAATCTGGTCCTCGACATCTTTGACCAAGCGCCGTTCGCCAAGGGGATGTCCCTGGATCTCAAAGTCATCGACGACCATGCGCAGCAGCGGGTGCAGGAGTTCGACATCCGTACCCCATCGATCCACTCCAACGCCTCGACCTTGTCCGGTGGCAACCAGCAGAAGCTTGTCCTGGCCCGCGAGCTGTCTCGTCCGCTGCGGGTCCTCGTGGTGGCCCAGCCCACCCGTGGTGTGGACGTCGGCTCTCAGGAGTTTGTCCACAGGCGCATCATCGAGGAGCGTGACAGCGGTGCCGCCGTCGTGCTGATCTCCAGCGAGCTCGATGAGGTTCTCGGGCTCGCCGACCGCATCGCAGTGATGTACCGGGGCCGAATCATCGGCGAGGTCCCCGCCGGTACGTCAGCCGAGGAGATCGGGCTTCTGATGGCCGGGGGCAGTACGGAGCAGGAGCACCAGGGGCCGGCGGCACAGACGACGGAGGGAGCCCCATGAACCAGGACGAGGTCGGCAACGCGGACCAGAGCACCCCTGCCGACGGTTCGGGGAGCCCGGCTCCGCCCGAGAGCCCAACCGGTCAGGCTCGTCCCGGACTCGCCATGCGAGTCCGGGACGCCGTGATCTATGGCAACACCGTCGTGGTCACATTGCTGGCTCTGCTGGTGGCCATGGTGGTTGGCGCTGTGCTCATCGCCGTGGCCGACCCGGCGACGCGCACGGCAGCGCAGTATTTCTTCTCCGCACCGATGGACACTGTTAACGCGGCCGCCCAAGCGGTCGGCGGCGGCTATGCAGCGCTGTTCCAGGGAGCGATCTACAACCCTGCAACCGCGTCAAAGGGCACTCTCGTCGGTGTTCTCGGCCCGATCTCCGAAACGCTCGTCAACGCCACACCGCTGATCCTGGGTGGGCTGTCGGTGGGGCTCGCGTTTCGCGCCGGCCTGTTCAACATCGGCGGCCAGGGACAGATCATCATGGGCGCGATCTTCGCCGGGTATGTCGGGTTCGCCTGGCACCTCCCGGTCGTGCTCCACCTGACCGTCGCCATTATCGCCGGAATCGTCGGAGGAGCACTTTGGGGCGGGCTTGCAGGTCTCCTCAAAGCTCGCACCGGGGCGCACGAGGTCATCACGACGATCATGCTCAACTACATTGCCTTATACTTCCTGGCATTCCTGCTCGGGCTCAGGGGATTCCAGCGTCCGCCCTACGGGCAGGCAATCAGCAACGTGGTTGACAGCTCCGCCCAGCTGCCGCCGCTGCTCGGAAGCGGGCTGCGGGTCCACGCCGGTCTCTTCGTGGCGTTGCTGGCGGCGCTGGGCGTGTGGTGGCTGCTCTCTCGCAGCACCCTCGGATTCCAGCTTCGAGCCGTCGGGGCCAACCAGTTCGCTGCCCGGACCGCAGGCATGAGCGTCGAGCGTAGCTATACCGTCGTGATGCTGCTCGCCGGCGCGCTCTCGGGTCTTGCCGGCGTGACACAGATACTGGGCACCAACACTGCCATCACCCAGGATATCGATGCGGGCATCGGTTTCGACGCCATCACGGTTGCCCTGCTTGGCCGGGCCACCCCCGGTGGCACGGTACTGGCCGGCCTGCTCTTTGGAGCCCTGCGGGCCGGTGGTGTCCAGATGCAGTCAAGCACAGGCATCCCGATCGACCTGGTGCAGGTGATCCAGTCGCTCATCGTGCTCTTCATCGCGGCGCCTGCCCTGATCCGGTCGATCTTCCACCTTCGGGCCGCACATGGTGGGGTCGGGCAGCAACTCGCGAAGGGATGGAACGGGTGACTTCGCCAGCGTCTGTGCCACCGCCGGCTGCCACGCCGGACGTCATCGTCCACGCCGTTCTCGAGGTCCCCGTCAGCAGGCGGCGTCGAGTGGTCACCGGCAGTGCGATCTTCCTGGTCGGTTTGGTTTGCGTCCTGTTGTTGGGCTTGGGCTCGCGCTCGGGGTATGACGCCTCATTCCAGCTCGCGCCGGCCGACGCCGGCATCAAGGTGCCCAACCTGACCCTGCCCGCACGGCTGACTGAAGTTCTGCTCGGCCTGGTCGTCATCAGCCTCGGCGTATTTCACATCGTCCGCGGCTTCAGCAAACCTTCGATGCGGTGGGTGCTGTCTGTCACCGGGATCTGTTTCATGGTGGCCTTCCTCTGCTGGGCGGCCACCGGCGGGAGCAAGGGCGGCACCCTGGACCTGCTCGGGCTCATGCAGCAGTCCATCTTCCTGGCTATCCCGCTGATCCTGGGGGCGCTCGCAGGGGTGCTGTGCGAGCGATCAGGGGTCATCAACGTGGCCATCGAGGGTCAGATGCTGGCCGGAGCCTGGGCTGGCGCGCTGTTCGGCACCTTGGCCCACAACTTGGGCGTAGGTCTTCTTGCCGCCGTGGTCGCGGGAGGGCTGATGGGTCTGCTGCTTGCCGTCTTCGCCATCCGCTACTTCGTCAACCAGGTCATTCTTGGGGTCGTGCTCAACGTCCTGGCCCTGGGCCTGACCGGTTTCATCTACGACGCGCTCATGCAGCCGAACCAGGACACGCTCAACAACCCCGGCTTCTTCGAGTCGATCAAGATCCCGGTGCTGGGCGACGTCCCCATCGTGGGCCCGCTGCTGTTCAACGCCAACGTCATCGTGTACCTCACCTACGTCCTGATCGTCGTCGTGGACGTCGCCCTGTTCCGGACCCGGTGGGGTCTGCGCGCCCGAGCTGTCGGTGAGCACCCGGAGGCGGCAGACACCGTGGGCATCAACGTCTTCCGCACCCGTTACCGCAACGTGGTCTACGGCGGCATGGTGGCCGGAATGGCGGGGGCGTTCCTCACCATCGGCGCGGTCGGCGCGTTCTCCAAGAACATCTCCTCGGGCAAGGGCTTTATCGCGCTCGCTGCGGTCATCTTCGGTCGCTGGAGCCCGCGCGGAGCCATCGGTGCGGCTCTGCTGTTCGGTTTCGCCGATGCCCTGCAGACCGTCTTGTCGTTCACCCAGACCCCGGTCACCATCCCATCGGCCTTCCTGGCCATGCTGCCCTACCTCGCCACCTTGTTCGCAGTCGCCGGCCTGGTCGGGCGGGTCCGGGCACCCGCCGCCGACGGGGAACCCTATGTCAAACGCTGAAGGCTGCCCACGGTGAAGCCGGGGGGGTACCGACTAGGACAACATCGAGGACATCCCCAGGGGAGGCAGCAGATGTCTTCCGTGGGCAACACCAGCACCGATGGGCTCAGCCGTGGCCAGGATCAGCCTGCCAGCGTCCGGGTCACACCGGGTGGTAAAGCCGCAGTTCGGGCACCCGAAGGTGCGTTCAGACCGCTCGAGGCGTGCTTGTCTGGCACAGCACCTCGAACGCGTCAATGTCGGGTGGGCGGGCGATACCAACAGCGTCGTTCGGCCCGTCCGCGTGCCACGTTCGATCAGCTCGCGTGTGGCTGCGCCCATCGCGGCGTCAGCACTCATGCAGGCCATCGTGGACTTCGCCAGGAACCTGACGCTGAGGCCCTCAGCGGCGATCACCTGATAGTTGTCGAGCACGCTGTTGGCCCATTCCCGGCCGGCGTGCTCGATGTGCTTCGCGCCCTGCTGGTGCAGCCACGCCGCTTCCCTCGTGGCTGGCCGGTACCCGTTCGATGGCTCCACGCCGTTGGGTTGTCGGGATGCTCGACGGCGCCCGCGATGACCCGAAGGGGGCACCGTGGACACCACCGGGCCGCGCCGTTTCCTGCCCACACGGCTCAAGCCGGCGCTTTCTCGGGTGCCTTTCGATGAACCAGACTCCAGCCCCGGACTGGGACGCCCTTCGTGGTAGGGCTGTCGAGGCCATGCACCGGGCCTACGCGCCATACAGCAGGTTCCCGGTCGGCGTGGCCGGCCTGGTCGACGACGGGCGCATCGTGTCCGGCTGCAACGTCGAGAACGCGGCCTACGGTGTGGCGCTCTGCGCGGAGTGCGGGATGGTCTCGCAGTTGCATCTGAGCGGCGGTGGCCGGCTCGTTGCCGTTTCCTGCGTCAACGGCAACGGCGACCCGCTCATGGCCTGCGGGCGGTGCCGGCAGCTGCTGTGGGAGAACGGTGGGCCCGGCTGCCAGGTCATGACGTCTTCGGGTGTGCGCACGATGGCAGAGCTCCTTCCGGATGCCTTCGGCGGCGACGATCTGGACGACTTCTGAGGCGACCTGGAGGTGACCTAGGCTATGGCTGGAAGCCGCAGGCCGGCCTAGCGCATGAGAGAGGGTCATGGAATGGCTCAAGCCCCTGACGATGCTCTCTTTGACGCAGTTGACGTCATCGTCGCCAAGCGCGGCAAGCAGGAGCTCTCCGACGCGCAGATCGACTGGGTCATCGACGCCTACACGCGTGGGGTCGTGGCCGACGAGCAGATGTCGGCCCTTGCCATGGCGATTCTGCTCAACGGGATGAACCGTCGCGAGATCTCCCGCTGGACTGCGGCCATGATCGCCTCGGGCGAACGGATGGACTTCTCGTCCTTGTCACGTCCGACCTCGGACAAGCACTCGACCGGCGGGGTCGGCGACAAGATCACCTTGCCACTGGCGCCGCTGGTGGCGGCCTGCGGCGTTGCGGTACCTCAGCTTTCGGGCCGTGGGCTGGGCCACACGGGTGGGACCCTGGACAAGCTCGAGTCGATCCCCGGCTGGCGCGCGGTTCTGTCCAAGGATGAGATGATGCGCCAGCTCGAGGTAGTCGGGGCGGTGATCTGCGCAGCGGGCGAGGGGCTCGCCCCTGCCGACAAGAAGCTGTATGCCCTGCGAGACGTCACCGGTACCGTCGAGGCCGTTCCGCTGATCGCGAGCTCGATCATGAGCAAGAAGATCGCCGAGGGCACCAGTGCCTTGGTGCTCGACGTCAAGGTCGGGTCAGGCGCGTTCATGAAGGACGTCGACTCTGCTCGGGAGCTGGCGCGCACGATGGTCGACCTCGGCAAGGATGCCGGGGTGAACACCATTGCTCTGCTGACCAACATGCAGACTCCGCTGGGGCTGACGGCAGGCAACGCCCTGGAGGTTCGCGAGTCGGTTGAGGTCCTAGCCGGCGGTGGTCCACCGGATGTGGTGGAGCTGACTGTGGTCCTAGCCCGCGAGATGTTGGCGGCCGCCGGTCGCGGTGACGTCGACCCGGCCGATGCGCTCAAGGACGGCAAAGCGATGGATGTGTGGCGCGCCATGGTCACCGCTCAAGGTGGCGATCCGTCGGCGGCCCTGCCGGTCGCCCGAGAGACCCACCAGATCCTGGCCACCGGCTCGGGTGTCCTGACACAGCTGGATGCGCTGAAGGTGGGCATCGCGGCATGGCGGCTGGGTGCCGGTCGGGTCCGCAAAGAGGACCAGGTCCAGGCAGGGGCAGGTGTCGTAATGCATGCCAAGCCTGGCGCCGTCCTGCGAGCCGGCGACCCGCTGATGACGCTGCACACAGACACCCCCGAACGGTTCGCGCGGGCCATCGAGGCGTTGGTCGGTTCGTGCTTCATTGCCCCAGAGGGCTCCCGGCCTGACTTGCTGCCACTGGTGATCCAGCGGATCACCTGAGCCGTGCCACCTGCCGGAGGACCCGGCACTGGACTAGCCGTTACTGTGAAGGGCGTGCCCCGACTCATCAGCCAACCCACACGCATCCCGGTTCCTGGCGGCAAGGTCATCGACGAACATGTGGGCCGGGTCAACACCGGCAGCGACGCGGTTTCTCTGGCCCACATGACCGCGCCCGCTCACTGGGACGAGCCCTTCCAGACCCCGGAGTTCGACGAGATCACCCTTGTCCTGAAGGGCTCGGTGATCGTCGATCATGAGGGCGGACCCACCACCGCCCTCGCGGGGCAGTCGATCCTCACCAGCGCCGGCGAGCGCATCCGGTACTCCAGCGGGCCAGACGGCGCCGAGTACGTCGCTGTCTGCATCCCGGCGTTCGCCCCAGACACGGTCAACCGCGAGGACTGAGTGCTCACCGACGACACCCTGCGCCGTGCCCCCAAGGCGCTGCTGCATGACCACCTCGACGGTGGGCTGCGCCCGCAGACCATCGTCGAGCTTGCCGACACCGTCGGCTACCAAGGACTTCCGGCGCACGGGGCGGGTGCGGTGGGTGCCTGGTTCCGCGACAGCGCCGACTCGGGTTCACTCGAGCGGTACCTCACGACGTTCGAGCAGACGCTGGTCGTCATGCAGACCGCTGACGGGCTGCACCGGGTGGCTAGCGAGTGCGTGCAGGACCTTGCCGCCGACGGGGTGGTCTATGCCGAGGTTCGCTATGCCCCGGAGCTGCATCTGGTCGACGGGCTGTCGCTCGAGGCAGTGGTCGAGTCCGTGAACGCAGGCTTCCGCGACGGCGAGCGGATCGCGGCTGAGTCGGGTCGGCGGATCCGGGTCACGGCCTTGCTGACGGCAATGCGCCACGCCGCCAAGGGGACCGAGATCGCCGAGCTCGTCGTGCGCTACCGCGATGAAGGCGTCGTGGGCTTCGACATCGCCGGCGCTGAGGCGGGGTTCCCACCCACCCGGCACCTGGATGCGTTCGAGTACCTCCGCCGTGAGAACGCGCATTTCACCATTCACGCTGGCGAGGCCTTCGGGCTGCCCAGCATCTGGGAGGCGATCCAGTGGTGCGGCGCCGACCGTCTCGGGCACGGCGTACGCATCGTCGACGATATTCAGGTTGCGGCCAGGCCCTTCTCCGCGGACGTGGCGCACGCGGCCGCGGCGGACCCGTGCGAGGTGGTCCTGGGAGGACTTGCCGGTTACGTGCGCGACCGGCGCATCCCGCTCGAGATGTGCCCGAGCAGCAACGTGCAGACCGGTGCAGCTCAATCCGTTGCGCTGCACCCGATCTCGCTGTTGAAACGGCTCAAGTTCAGGGTCACTGTCAACACCGACAACAGGCTGATGAGTGGCACGTCGATGACCCGCGAGATGTCGCTGCTGGTCAACGACGCCGGATGGACGCTGGAGGATCTGCGCTGGGTGACGATCAACGCGATGAAGTCAGCCTTCGTCCCGTTCGACGAAAGGCTGGCGATCATCGACGATGTGGTCAAGCCCGGTTATGCAGCCCTGATCCAAGCCTGATCCCGCCCAGAGCGCTGAGCTCGAACCCCGGGTCGACCTAGCGGGGCAGCGAGTCGATCGGGTCCGCCGGGATGAGGCGACGGCGCAGGGCTGAGTCCCGTTGCAGCCGGATGGTGTCGCGTCGGCGTCGATCGGCGATGACAGCGGCGAGCACCAGCTCGGGAGGGGTTCCAGCTGGGGGCTGCGGAGCGAGGTAGGTGACCACTTCGTCGTGCAGCTGGACGCCGAGGGCAGCGCGCGAGTGGGGACTCAGCGCCGGCGCCCGCATGAGAAACTGCCGAACGGCCATGGCCAGGCCGTCAGGAAGCCGCGCGATGTCTGCACCTGCCGCCCACGCTGCCAGGTGTGGCGGCATCATCGGCGGCGGTGGCAGGCTCAGATGGACCCGTTCTCGCACGACATAGGTGCCGGCCGCGTGGTCGCCGAGCCGCTTGCCCTTGTTGCTCAGCAAACCGCTGACCAGCGCGGGCACACCCAGCAGAAGCCAGATCTCCACGAATCCGACGAGCGCTCGGGTCAAGGCCTGGCGGAACCCGATCGGCCCGGCATCGTCGCGAACGGTCCGCAGGCCGGTGGCGAACTTGCCCACCGAACGACCGCGGGTCAGCGTTTCCATCGCGGTCGGGAGGACGACGAACACGAGGACCAAAAGCAGTGTCATCGCGACGTTGACCATGGCGTCGTCGGCGCCCCGCGTCACCAGCGAGGTGACGAACAGTCCGATCACCAGGGCCAGGACAGCAATGGCCACGTCCAGGAAGCCTGAGAGCACGTGCATGGCGATGCCAGCGGCGGGCAGCTCCAGAGCGACGGCCTCGCCGATGACGAGGTCGTCGACCCCGACGCCCACGGTGCTGCTGCTCAAAGTCTGCTGCGCTTCATACCCCGACTGCCCTTCGTAACAGGTCCAGCGTATCGGGCCAGAGGCTGAAGCCGGGACTGGCCGCGAATACAGTGTGGGCGTGGATCTGGACGCTTTTGTCGCAGCGCACCAGGGCGAGTGGAGCCGCCTTGAGTACTTGGCGCGCCACGGATCGCCCAGCGGCGCCGAGGCGGACGAGATCCTCGACCTCTACCAGCGGGTAGCCACCCACCTTTCATTGATGCGTTCGTCGGCTCCCGACCCCAGCTTGGTGACCTATCTGTCGTCCCTGCTGGCTCGGGCCCGAACGCGTTCCGCCGGAACCAGATCCGTGGCCTGGGCGGATTTCGGCGGCTTCTTCACCGACACCTTTCCTGCGGCGCTGTACCGGACGCGGCGGTGGTGGATTGTCACCGCGATTGCCAATGTCGGGCTATCGCTGGTCATCGGGTGGTGGTTCCTGTCACACCCGCAGTTCGAGTCCTCATTGATGTCCCCTGCCGAGATCGACAAGCTTGTCAACAGCGACTTCCAGCACTACTACAGCCAGTTCGCGGCATCGCATTTCGCCGCACAGGTCTGGACTCACAATGCCTGGCTGACCGCGATCTGTATTGCGCTGGGCGTCCTGGGCATCCCCGTGGTTTATCTGCTCTTCGAGAACGCCCTCAACCTGGGGGTCGTCGGCGCGATCATGATCAACCACGGCCGGGGTTCCCTATTCTTCGGCCTCGTCCTGCCGCACGGGCTGCTGGAGCTGACTGCGGTCTTCATAGCCGGGGCGACCGGCCTGCGGTTGTTCTGGTCCTGGATCGATCCCGGCCCGCGAACTCGGTCTCGGGCCCTTGCCGAAGAGGGCCGCTCCGCCATGGCTGTGGCCCTCGGACTCGTGGTCGTGCTGGCGGTCTCGGGAGTCGTCGAGGCCTTCGTGACGCCTTCGCCGCTGCCCACCTGGGCGAGGGTCAGCATCGGTGTGCTCGTCGAGGTCGCATTTCTCACGTATGTGTTCACGGTCGGTCGCTGGGCGTGTCAACGCGGGGCAACCGGTGACGTGTCAGCGCGCGATGCCGGCGACACGGCGCCTGTCGTGGGGTGACTACAACATGCCCCGGCTCTTGAGCAGCAGGTAGTGATCGGTCAAGGCCGTCGGTAGCTGCTCGGGCCCGACATCGATCACGTGGACACCAAGGCGTCGCAGGACCTCGGTGGTTCGTTCGCGAAGGCCGATGGTGCGCTCGGCCGCAGCAGCGTCATACACGCGCGAAGTACTGCTGACATTGGCAGCCATCGCGGTGAGGGCCGGATCGGCGACCGACGCGAGAACTACCTGATGGTGACGGGTCAGCGTGGCCAGGGTCGGCAACAGGCTCTCCTCTATGGCCGCAGGCTCGAGCGGAGTCAGCAACACGACCAGGGACCGGCGTCGGCTCAGGTCCGCGATTGACCCTGCTATCAGCGACCAGTCCGCCTCCAGCAGGGCCGGCTCCAGCGGGGCCATCGCCTTCACGAGGTCGTTCAAGAGCGTGAGGCGACGAGAGCCACTCAGCCGAGCGCGCACCTGTCGGTCGCCGGCCAGGAAGTCGACCCTGTCGCCCGCACGGGAGGCAACCGCCGCCAGCAGCAGTGAGGCGTCCATAGCTGCGTCCAGCCTGGGCATGTCATCCACCCTCCCGGCCGAGGTCCGTGAGGTGTCCAGGACCAGTATCAGACGCCGGTCGCGCTCGGGCTGCCAGGTGCGCACGACGACTGCGCTGCGTCGAGCGGTCGCCCGCCAGTCGATACTTCGGACGTCATCACCGATCACATAGTCGCGCAAGGAGTCGAACTCCGTGCCACCTCCGCGAACGCGAACCGCTGATCGGCCGTCGAGCTGGCGCAGGACGGCAAGCCGGCTGGGTAGGTGCTTGCGCGAGGTGAACGGCGGCAGAGCGCGGATGACTCCCTCGACCGGGAACGAGCGCTGGCGGGCGGCCAGCCCCAATGGTCCGACGCTTCGCACGGTGACCCGGTCGGCTCTCCGGTCGCCGCGCCGAGTCGGAGTCAAGCGGGTCCGCAATGCCACGCGCCCACCGCCACCGACAATGACGGTGTGCCGCTCGCCCTGCGCCCCGGCGGACGGTTGCCAGGCGTCGCGGACGATGCCGCGCAGACGTCGTGGCGTCGGGTTGGTCAGCCACAGCGTCGTGGAGCCAGTGACCCCTAGTCGCACCTGGTGGACGCGGTCCCGACTGATGACCAGCTTGCCGGGGCTCAGCGCCACCAGGACGTCGAGCCCGATGGCGCACGCGGCGACCAGCCACCAGATCCAGACCGTGGCCATGGTCGGCTGGAGCACGACGGCGATCATCCCCAGCAGCAACAGTGCGGGCGCGCGCCCAGTTAGCGCCACGATGACCACACCCCTGCTGTGACAGGACGCAGCCAGGAGACACACGGGATGCGGATCGGTGAGCGCACGGTAGGAGTCAGCGGGGGACAGGCACCGAGGATAGGGCACTGGCCAATACCGACCCGACGCTGACCCCCTCGAGCTCGGCCTCGGGACGCAGGGCAAGCCGGTGGGCAAGCGTGGCGTGAGCGAGAGCCTTGACGTCATCGGGGGTCACGAACTCTCGACCGCTCAACCAGGCCCAGACCCGGCTGGTCGCCATCAGTGCCGTGGCGCCACGTGGGCTGGCACCTAGAGACAGCGACGGGGACTGCCGGGTGGCCCGGGCGATGTCGACGATGTAGCCGGTGACCTCCGCCGAGACCGTCACCGTCCCAACTGCGGCCACTGCCGCATCGAGGTCTGCCGCCCCGGCGACCGCACGCAGGCCGGCCGCAGCAAGGTCGCGGGGGTCGAAGCCGCAGACGTGTCGGTGAACCACTTGGATCTCGTCCTCGCGTGGAGGAAGGGGCAGTTCGACCTTGAGCAGGAAACGGTCCAGCTGGGCCTCAGGCAACGGGTAGGTGCCTTCGTATTCGACCGGGTTCTGCGTCGCAGCGACCATGAAGGGCCACGGCAGGGGCCTTGGCACGCCGTCAACGGAGACCTGACGCTCCTCCATGGACTCCAGCAGTGCGGACTGGGTCTTGGGCGGCGTCCTGTTGATCTCATCGGCGAGCAGCAGGTTAGTGAACACTGGTCCCTCCCGGAAGGAGAACTCGGCGCTGTGCGGGTCGTAGATCAACGAGCCGGTGATGTCGCCGGGCATCAGGTCAGGCGTGAACTGTACCCGCTTGGTCTCGATGTCGAGTGCGGCTGCCACCGCGCGAATGAGCAGGGTCTTGGCCACGCCCGGGACCCCTTCGAGCAGGATGTGGCCGCGGCTCAGCAGAGCGATCATGATGCCGGACACGGCGGCGTCCTGCCCCACGACCGCCTTGGCGACCTCCTGGCGGACGGCCAGCAGCGCCACGCGAGCCTGCTCCGATGAGGCACGGGCCTGGTCGGAGCAGGGGTGATCCTGGTTTGGATGGTTGAGGTCCGTCATGTCCCGCGTACTTCTTTCTCGAGTGCTCGGAGGGTGCTGGCTAGTTCCAGGAGAGACGAGTCGTCATGGGCCGCGGGCGATTCCAGAAGATCCATCACGTCCTCGTAGTCCCTGCCACTGACCGCGGCGGAGGCCGCTGCCACGTTGCTGAGTGCAGTTGAGGCGGACAGGCCGAGGAAAGTCGCGAGGCGCTTTCGGGTCGCCTGCTGTAGAACGGCCAGGGCTCGGCTACGGTCGCGGGCCTTGCGGTACAACCGTCCGCGGCTCTCGGTGGTCTCCACCGCCCGAACGATGACTGGCAGCGGTTCTGTGACCAGACGCCCAAGGCGGCGTCCCCGCCACAGGCACAGCAGCACCACCGCGGAGGTCCCGAGCGTCAGGCCAGGCTGGAACCACGAGGGGGTGATGGATCGTGAGGTGCCGTCGGCGGCTGCAATGTCGGCCTGAGAAGGGACATACCAGAGCAGGTGGCTGGTGTGCCCGAACAGGTGCAGGGCGATCGCAGCGTTGTCGGAGTCAAGGATGGCACCGTTGATGATCAGGCTTTCGTCCCCGAGCATGATCACCGGCGGTCGTCCAACGGCGGCGGGCAGGCTGACCATCGCGCCGCCCCCGCC
>Ga0208080_1000327_pt1 | contig 24040 bp, 22 predicted proteins | sample NGESurdeep092012_3_FD_184476 | JGI IMG/M metagenome (GOLD analysis project Ga0208080, IMG submission 184476) | Arctic peat soil microbial communities from Barrow, Alaska - NGEE Surface sample 210-3 deep-092012 (SPAdes) | ecosystem: Environmental > Terrestrial > Soil > Wetlands > Peat ...
GACGCCCGAACCCTCGCGTCACCGCGAGTCAATCGAAGCGCCCGTGCGCGAGGAGCCGCGTGCCGAGCCCGAGGGCATCGCCGCGCGACAGCCGTCCATCAGAGAATTCTTTGCGACGCTGGGACGGCGCCATCCCCCGCGTTCCACTGGGAGTCACCGCGGTAGCGCGCGCCCGGGCAACAGCGTGCCGGCCGACACGGGCGCGCCTCCGGGAAGCTCCGCTCCGAGCGCTTCGCTCGACGCGGTGTTCGCCGGAGCTACGGTGAGCGCCTCGGACAGCCGCGCGGCCTCACGGCTTGCCGGCGCCTTCAGCGGCACGGCCGGTACCGCGAGAGCTACTCCGCCAACGCCACCGATGCCGACGCCGCGCGTGAATCCCCGGATGCCATACACGCAGGAATCGGAAGAAGACGTCGCGAAATTCCGCGCCTGGCTCGACGGGCTCACGGGCGAGTGAGAATCGCCGTCATCAATGGCCCCAACCTCAATCTGCTCGGCACGCGTGAGCCGGCTCTCTATGGGACTGAAACTCTGGCTGATATCGAGTCGCGCCTCTTGAAGGTCGCGAAGGAGCTCGGCGTCGAGCTCACATTCTCGCAGCACAGCGGGGAAGGGGAGATCGTCGACGCGGTTCACGCCTTGCGCGGTCGTGCCGACGGCGCGCTGGTGAACGCGGGAGCATACAGTCACACCAGCCTCGCCATTCGCGACGCGCTGGCGGGAGTGAAAGTTCCTTTCGTGGAAGTCCATCTCACCAACATTTACGCGCGCGAGCCAGAGCGCCGTCGCTCGGCGCTCGCCGATGCGGCGCTCGCCGTCATCTGCGGCTTCGGCGCGTACGGCTACGAGCTGGCGCTGCGCGGATTGGTGAAGAGTCTTCCGGTTGCCGCCAATGGCTGATCGTCGACCAGCGCGCGTGGCGGCGCTCCGCGATGCGATCACCGCCGCACATATCGATGCGCTCGTTCTCACGAGCCTTCCCAACGTGCGCTATCTCACCGGTTTCTCCGGCTCGAGCGCGCTCCTTCTCGTGACGCAGCGGGATCTCCATTTAATCACCGACTTCCGCTACGACACGCAGGTGCGCGACGAGGTGGGCGATCTCGCGACGATCCGCATCGAAGCGCAGAGCCTGTGGACGGGATTGTGGAATTTGGCAGCAGGCCTCGCTGGGATCGAGGTAGTTGGATTCGAGTCCGCGCACCTGCTGCATCGCGACTTTCAGCGTTTGCTCACCGAGGGCACGCGCTGGCAGTGGCGGCCCCAGATCAATCTGGTCGAGGCGCTGCGCGAGTCGAAGGATGCGGACGAAGTCGCGCTCATCCGGCATGCTGGAGAGATCGCGATTCGCGCGCTGACCAGGACCATCAAGGAGATCCGTCCCGGATTGACCGAGCTGAACGTCGCTGGAATCCTCGAGCACTCGCTGCGCGACGAAGGGAGCGAGGAATTTCCATTCTCGGCGATCGTCGCATCGGGCCCACGGGCGGCGCTTCCGCATGCGCGCGCATCATCGCGCGTGATCGAGCGCGGTGATCTGCTGCTCCTCGATTTCGGCGCCCAGTACAAGGGCTACTGCTCCGACATCACGCGCACCATGGTGATCGGGCCCGCCTCGAGCGAGCAGCGCGAGATCTACGAGATTGTGAGGCACGCCAACGCCGTGGCCTCGAAATCGGTGCGGGCGGGAATGAAGGGACAGGATGCCGACGGTCTGGCTCGTCGCTACATTGAGGACCAGGGGTACGGCGCCGCTTTCGGGCACAGCCTCGGTCACGGGTTGGGACTCGAGGTGCACGAGGCGCCACGGCTGTCGAAAACCGTCGAGACCCTGCTGGGACAGGGCGCGGTGGTGACGATCGAGCCGGGAATCTACCGTCCGGGTTGGGGAGGGGTCCGCATCGAGGACGACGTCCACCTCGCCGCGAAGGGGCCGGAAATACTCACCGATTTTACCCGAGAGCTCCTCGAAGTAGCATGAGCCCCGCTCCAGTGCCGACCCCATCATACGCCCAATGACGATGATTGATCTCCGTTACGTGAAAAAGCTCGTGGAAATGCTCGACGGATCGAGTGTGGATTCGATCGAGATTTCGTCCGAAAAGGGGATGAAGATCAGGATCTCGAAGACTCCGCAGCAGCGCGGAGCGGTGCAGATGGCGGCGCCGATGGTGATGCCCTCGCTGCTGCCGGCCGCTGTTTCCGCAGCGCGCGCGGACGCGAATGCCGGCGCGGTCGAAGTGCCAAGGCTCGAGGCCGCGAAGTCGAGGTATCTGGAAGTGAAGTCGCCGATGGTCGGCACGTACTACAGCGCTCCCGAGCCGGGATCGAAGCCGTACCTCGCGGTCGGTGACAGAATCAGCAAGGGTCAGATAGTCTGCATCATCGAAGCAATGAAAATCATGAACGAGATCGAGTCCGAGTTCGACGGAGTGGTGAAGGAGATTCTCGCGCAGAACGCGCATCCCGTCGAATATGGCCAGGTCCTCCTCCGCGTAGATCCCAATGGCTGAAAAAATGGTTCCGCAAGCTCCAAAAATGACTCCGCAGGCTTCGAAGTCCGCCACCGCATCAGGGCCGGGCTTCGATTACAAGGCCGTGCTACAGCACATGATCCAGTCGAACGCATCGGACCTTCACCTGAAAGTCGGGCGGCCCCCTACGCTCCGCATCGATGGCCACATGATGTCCATGGAGCTGCCGGCGCTCAAGCAGGAAGACCTGCGCAGCCTCGCCGAGCAGATCATGGCGCCCAAGAACATCAAGGAGTTCTCCGAGCAGAAGGAGTCCGACTTCGCGCTCGCGGTGCCGGGCGTCGGGCGCTTCCGCGTCAACGCCTACCAGCAGCGCGGAACGATCGCCTACGCGCTCAGAACCGTGCCCTTCCAGGCAAAGACCATCGCGGAGCTCAACCTCCCCGAGGTGTGCGAGCGAATCTCGCTGATGCCGCGCGGCTTGATTCTCGTCACGGGAATCACTGGATCCGGAAAATCGACGGCCCTCGCGTCGATGCTTCACTACATCAACCAGAACCGGCACGCGAACATCATCACGATCGAAGATCCGATCGAGTTCCTGCACCGCGACATCAAGAGCAGCATCAACCAGCGCGAGGTTGGAACCGACACCAATAGCTTCGCCCAGGCGCTGCGCCGCGTGCTGAGGCAGGACCCCGACATTCTGCTCGTGGGCGAGATCCGCGACCTCGACACCCTCGACACCGCTCTCAAGGCGGCCGAGACGGGTCACCTCGTCTTCTCGACGCTGCACACGACCGATGCGACGCAGACCATCAACCGTGTGCTGTCGTTCTACCCGCCGCACCAACAAACCGAAGTGCGCTACATGCTGTCCACGGCGCTGCGCGCGATCATTTCGCTGCGTCTCGTTCGTCGCGCCGACAAGAAGGGAAGAGTCCCTGCCGCCGAAATACTGGTCAATACCGAGGCGGTGCGCGACCAGATTCGCGACATGTCCAAGGCCCTCAACATTCCGGCCCTGATCAAGGAAGGCGGCGTCGCCTACGGGATGCAGAGCTTCGATCAGTCGCTCATGAACTGGTACCACAAGGGCGTGATATCCTACGACGATGCGCTTTTCGCAGCGACCAACCCGGCGGAATTCGCGCTTCGCGCGCAAGGAATCAACGCTTCAAGTGATACCTCCTGGGATACGGTTAAGCAGGAAGTCACCTAGCGAAAAGATTCTTTCGGTTCGCGGAGTCCGGTGCGTTTTCCCAAGTGAACGGGATCCGAGATCTGAGAGCGCATAGATCGTAGTTGTTGGTCACTACGCGGAGACGTCACCGGTGCGGCTCGGGTACAAGCAACGGCAAATTTGCAGGTGATCCATTGAGCAGGGTCGGAGCGTGGTGACTTAGTTCTGTCATCTGTGCCCTCTGAGATCTCGGATCCCGTTCTTTTCATTAGTTGCAATCTCGGATCCCGTTCTTTTCAGCAGGGGAATCTCGGATCCTATTCTTTTAGTCAGTTTTCCCGGAACAACGCTTAATGAGCAACAGTGTTTAAGAAAGTCCTAATCGCTAATCGCGGAGAAATTGCCCTCCGTGTGATTCGCGCCTGTCGCGAGCTCAGCATCCAGACGGTGGCCGTGTACTCCGAAGCGGATCGCGAATCGCTCCACGTGCGCTTCGCCGACGACGACGTCTGCATCGGGCCCGCTCCGGCGCGCGAGTCCTACCTCAACATCCCGCGCATCATCGCCGCCGCCGAGATCGCCGGCGCCGACGCCATCCATCCCGGCTACGGTTTCCTCGCCGAGAACGCGGAGTTCGCCGAGACGTGCATCGCGTCCAACATCAACTTCATCGGACCGACCCCGCAGCAGATCCGGCTCATGGGCGACAAGGCCGCCGCCCGCAAGACGATGCAGGACGTCGGAGTGCCGATCATTCCGGGCACGCACGGGCCGGTTGACGACTCGGACGAAGCTCTCAGGTTCGCGCGGGAAATCGGCTTTCCCGTGATCATCAAGGCGGCGGCCGGCGGCGGCGGAAAGGGAATGCGCGTCGCCACCGACCCGGAGGATTTCGCGCGATCGTTTCAGCTGGCGCGGTCCGAAGCGCTCTCCGCGTTCGGCAACGGCGAGGTCTACATCGAGAAGTATCTCTCGCGCCCGCGACACATCGAGTTCCAGATTCTGGGCGACCGGCACGGCAACATCATCCACCTGGGCGAGCGCGACTGCTCCGTGCAGCGCCGCCACCAGAAGCTGATCGAGGAAGCGCCCAGCGTCGCGCTCACCGAAGCGCTGCGCCAGAAGATGGGAGACGCCGCGGTGAAGGGCGCGAAGGCGATCGACTACGTCGGCGCCGGCACCATCGAGATGCTGCTCAACGAAGACAAGTCATTCTACTTCATGGAAATGAACACCCGCATTCAGGTCGAGCACCCGGTGACCGAGGTGCTGACGGGTGTGGATCTGGTGAAGGAGCAGATCCGCGTGGCGAGCGGAGACAAGCTCTCGGTGAAGCCGCCCATCGAGCGCCGGGGCCACGTCATCGAATGCCGCGTCAACGCCGAAGACCCGGCGCGAAACTTTCAACCGTCACCGGGCCGGATCGATGTGTTCCATCCGCCCGGTGGTCCTGGAGTTCGTCTGGACACCCACGTCTACGCGGGCTACACAGTTCCGCCGTTCTACGATTCGCTCATCGCCAAAGTCATTTGCCAGGGTCGCGACCGGCCGGAGGCGCTCCGCCGCATGCAGGTCGCGCTCGAGAGCTTCATCATCGAGGGCATCACCACCACCATCCCGTTTCTCGCTCGCGTCATGGCCAACAAGCATTTCCAGGAGGGCGCCGTGGACACCAAGTTCCTCGAGCGCGAAAGCGAGTTGATGAAGGAGCCAATCAGTGCGGCTTGATGTTTTCTTCACGCCCAATCAGGTAAAGCCGATCGAGACCGCCGGACGCCTCGTCCTGATCGTCGACGTCCTCCGGGCTTCCACCACCGTCGCCACCGCGCTCGGCAACGGCGCCAAGACGGTGATCCCCGTCGAGGGTGCGGATGAGGTGATCCTTCGCTCGAAGGAGTTTGCCCGATCCCAGATCCTACTCGCCGGCGAGCAGAAGATGTACCCCATCGCCGGTTTCGACATCGGCAACTCGCCGCAGGCGTTCACGAAGGAGGTGGTGGAGGGGAAAACGATCCTCATCACCACCACCAACGGCACCCGGACGCTCCTGGGGGTGCAGAACGCCCGTGACATAGTTATAGCTTCATACGTCAACTTCTCGGCGGTGCTGGCCATGATGAAGGTCGCGGCCAGCTCCAACACGGACATCGCCATCATCTGCGCGGGGGAAGAGGGCAGCTTCACGCTCGAGGACGCCGCCTGCGCGGGGCGCTACGTCCGGGCGATTCCAAAACGCGCAGACTCGATTCAGACCAACGACGCAGCGGCCGCCTCGGTGGTGATCGAAAAAAAATATGGCGACAACATCGCGAAAGTCTTCAAAGAATCGTCCCACGGACAAGCGCTCAAGTCGGCAGGATTTGGTGACGACCTCGCCGCCGCCGCGCAAGTGGACTCCTATCCTGTGGTCCCGATCTACCAGGACCGGCAAATCACGAAGCTCGGGCCGGAACGGGCACGATAGGCCGTCGGAGTCCGCGCTCGCGCGCGAGATCCGCGGAATCGTCCTCCTTCTATTCGGGATCTTCCTCGCCGGCGCACTCGCCGCCGAGGGCTACACTCAGCTCCACGGCAACGGCAACGTAAAGGGAAACTTCGGCTGGATCGGAGCCCTGCTCGCGAGCCCGATCGCTCTGTTCCTCGGCTGGCCGGCCGCCGCGCTCCTTCCGGTCGCTCCCGCCGCGCATGCGCTGCGACTCTTCGGGCGCCTTGGCGAGCGCAAAGACAGATCGTGGATGGTTTTCCTCCTCGGAATGGTCTTCCTGCTGCCGATCGTTTTCGGACTGGCGCAGGGAGGAGTGCGTGAGGCGACCGCGCTCGCTGGAATCTGGGGCGCCTTTGCCGCGTTCTACGTCCTTCAGTTCGCCGGAGCGGCGGGCGCGTGGATTCTCGTGGCGATCGGCCTCAGCGTGCTCATGGCCGCGACGCTGTCCTGGAATCCGATCCGCGTCGTCGTCTCCAAGCGTGTGACAACTCTCGACGATTTTGTGCCGCCCACTCCCGCCGAGCGCGCCGGGCTCGATCCCTCGAAGGAGATCGTCGTCAGCGCCGCGGACAAGGCAGCAACAGTCGTCGCGACGACACTCATCGAGCCGAGCCCGGAGGAAATGCCGCAGGTCGATCACTCGCTCATGAACGCTGCGATCGACGAGCAGCCCGTGCTCCCGATCGAGAACAAGCGCGAACGCGGGTCCAAGTCCTCCGTGACGTCCCGGCACGCGAAGAAGATTGCGGCCGAAATGGGGGAGACTGACGGCGATGGGCTCCTCTTCACCGATGAAGATCTTCCGTCACCGGCGCTGCTGACGCCGCCGCCGCCGCGCAACGCCGACCTCGGGAAGCGCGAGCTGGACGCGATGGGCATCAAGCTCATGGACGCGCTGAGAACTTTCCGCGTCGAGGGCGATCTCGTCGGACGTACCACGGGGCCCGTCGTGACGCAATTCGAAGTCGCGCCCGCCGCCGGAGTCAAAGTCCGCCAGATCGCGAATCTCTCCAACGATCTGGCGCTGGCGATGCGCGCGCAGAGCATCCGCATCGTCGCGCCGATTCCGGGGAGGGGCGCGGTTGGTGTCGAAGTCCCGAATCCGACCGCCGAGATAGTGGCATTCCGCGAGCTGATCGAGTCGCGCGAGTTCCAGAACATTCGCGCGGCGCTGCCGATCGCGCTCGGCAAGGATCTCGAGGGCCGTCCGGTCATCGCCGATCTGGCCAAGATGCCGCACCTGCTCATCGCCGGCGCGACCGGCTCCGGAAAATCGGTGTGCATCAACACACTGATCACGAGCCTCGTCTATCGTCACACGCCGACGACGCTGCGCTTCCTGATGATCGATCCGAAGATGGTCGAGCTCTCGGTGTACAATGTTCTTCCGCACCTGCGGCACAAGGTCGTCACCGACAATCGCGACGCCGCCGCCGTGCTCAAGTGGGCGGTGCTCGAGATGCAGGACCGCTACGAGCTGCTCGCCGCCAATGGCGCCCGCAACATCCAGGATTTCAACCGCAAGGTCCACGAAGGGCAGAAGCTCAAGAACGCGAAGCGAAACGAAGTGGCGTTCGAGGACCTCGAGTACAAGGGAGGAATCGTTCCCTACATCGTCGTCATCATCGACGAGCTCGCCGATCTCATGATGACGGTGCAGGCCGAGATCGAGACGCCGCTGGCGATGCTGGCGCAGAAGGCGCGCGCGATCGGAATCCATCTCATTCTGGCGACGCAACGCCCGAGCGTGAACGTCATCACTGGATTGATCAAGGCAAACTTCCCGAGCCGCATCGGATTCCGCGTCGCGTCGCAGGTAGACAGCCGCACGATCCTCGACGGCATCGGCGCCGAATCGCTGCTCGGCAACGGCGACATGCTGTTCATCCCGCCAGCGAAATCAGAACCGGCGCGGCTACAGGGCGCTTACATCTCGAGCGAGGACACCGAGCGCCTGATGGGCTGGTACGAGCAGCGTCGAGCGGAGCGGAAGGCCGCCTTCGAGGCCCAGGGACTCATCGTCGACGAGACGCCGAGCGAAGACGACATCATCGAGAAGATTCGTCGCAAGGAAGCAGAGGAGGCGAGCGGCAGAGACTCCGACAATCTCGACGACGCGGATCGCGACAAGTTGTTCCGCGAAGCTGCCGAGGTCGTGATCCAGCACCAGCAGGGCTCGACATCGCTTCTCCAGCGCCGCCTCAAGGTCGGCTACGGCCGCGCCGCTCGCATCATCGACCAGTTGCACGCCGCGGGGATACTGGGGCCGCCGGATGGCTCCCGGCCGCGGGACGTCCTGGCTGGTCTGGACGACCTCGACCGCATCGCGGGGCCCCGAGCTTGACCGTGTCTGGCGTGTACTGAAAAACAGCCTTATAGTAGGCGCGCGGGCCTCCCATTCCGACCGGCATGCCGTCCTCCCTCGACCGCCTGAAAATTGCCATCGCTGCCCTACGTCCCCTTTGGTTACCGCAATTGAGATGGCATTCTTCAACGCCGTGAACCGCGGAGGGCCAACGTCGTCCAACGCTCTCGATTCCCGGGGGGCGCTCGCGGCGGAAATCGCGGATTCAGTCCGGCGCGAGCTGCGCGCGAAACACTCCGCCGAGAACCTCAGTGTCGCGATCGAAAAAAACCTGGTCGACGAGGCGCGGCGCGCTGAGCTGAAGCTCGCATACTTGCGAATCGCGGCCGCGGGTGTATTCGCGGTTTTCGTGATTGGCCGCCTCCTGCTCAGCAAGATCGCTGCAGTGCCACCGCCGACGATCGGCAGTCTGGTTGCGTCCCTGATCTGGATGACTTTTGCCGCGACCGTCCTCGGACTCCTTCGGCGGGAATGGTACAAGTCGTGGTTGCGGAGGGGATTCCCGATTGCCGACGCAACGCTCCTCGTCGCCGGGTTGGGACTGAGCCGCATCGGCGTGGATCCATTCTCCGGGCCACCGGGTCTGGCTACCACGTTTGCGGGCCTTTGCGTGGTGCTCGCCTTCACGGGCGCTTTCCGCCTTACCCGCTCCGCCGTCGACCTCACTACCAGCCTGGGGGTCCTCTCTCTTCTTGTCGCGGCGGCGTTGGGTTGGGTGCCGGTGCTTGCAGCCGGCGGATCAGTCGTGGCGGTGCTGCTCTCCGGAGTGCTGGCACTCGGCGTCACCGACATGGTTCGTCGAGTCGTGATGAACGAAGTCGGGCGCATCACACTCGACCGCCTGTATGACGATGCGCAGCGAATCATCGACGCTCGCGAGGAGATCCTCGGGATCGTCGCGCACGATCTGCGCAATCCGCTCAACACGATCCACATGGCGGCGACGCTCCTCATCGAGGAGCCGGGTCCGGAGACGGAGAGAATCAATCAGCTGCGCATCATCAAGCGATCCGGCGAGCGCATGAATAGCCTCATTCAGGATTTGCTCAGCGTCACCACCATCGAAGCGGGCCGGCTGTCGATTGTCCCGCGAAAGGTGACGGTGCGCGACATTTTTCGTGAGGCGTCGGAGATGCTCGAGCCGATTGCCCGCGAGAAGTCAATCACCTTCGCCGTCATGGCGGCGGACGATCTTCCGGCGGTTCGCGCCGACCCTGCGCGCGTGCTCCAGGTTCTTTCCAACCTCATTGGAAACGCCATCAAGTTCACGCCCGCGGGTGGCTCGATCACGCTTTCCGCCGCTCGAACCGTTGGTTCGGTGCAATGTTCGGTGACCGACACGGGGCCGGGAATACCGGCAGCCCAGATCCCGCGATTGTTCGGGAAATTCTGGCAGGCAAGGCGCGGCGATGGCCGCGGAGTCGGGCTTGGCCTCGCCATCGCGCGCGGGATCGTGGAGGCGCACGGCGGGACGATCGACGTCCGAAGCGAAGTGGGGCGCGGCAGCGTCTTTTCGTTCGCGCTCCCCGTGTGGGGCGAGGAAGTGCCGCGCCGGGAGACTTCGCAGGGTACGCGCGCTTCGCAGGCATATCGCGGGATGCCGAGTCCCACCCAGCCCGTGTGATTTAAGAAGTTTCGGACGATTGCGCGTGTCCGCCTCGCGCTATTGCTTCTATTCGCGCTAAGGAGATGCTACTCCAGTCAATCAAGCTCCTAGTTTTGCCCCCCATGTCAGCAGCGAGACAGACGATGGGTTTGCGTGGCGAGCGCGTCGCGGAGAAATGGCTCAGCGTCCACGGCTGGGAGATTGCCGAGCGTCGCTTCAGGAACGGTCACCGCGATATCGATCTGGTAGCGACCAAGCGTGAAGGCGTCAGTCGCACGGTGGCGTTCGTGGAGGTCAAGACCCGCACTTCGGCCGACTTCGGTGGCCCGGTGAGCGCCGTGAATTGGCGGAAGCAGCGCGAGCTCACCCGCTCGGCGAAGGTCTGGATGTCGAGATTTCAGAAGCCCGGCGACACCTTCCGGTTCGATGTGATCGGCGTCATTCTTGGCGCTGAGAACGTTCGGATCCAGCACGTCGAAAACGCGTTCCTGATTCAGAGCAAGAGCTGATGGCGGACCTCTCGGCTGAGGCGCGCAGCACCAATGCGCGATTCTGCCTCTCCCGCAGAGATTCGGATTCTCGATCTTGCCCTTGACCGCATTACTTCGTATTTTGTTCGGGTGCCGAAATCCGGCGCATTTGCCTGGCTGCCAGGCCTTAAACGTCTAACGACAGGGTGAGCGAGATGGCTGTTTCGACGGTTCAGGAAGACAAGAAAAAGGCGTTGGGCCTGGCGATCGCGCAGATCGAGAAGAACCACGGCAAGGGCGCGATCATGAAGATGGGCTCGACCGATTCGCGCGTCCGTGTCGATGCGATCTCCACGGGCGCCATCAACCTCGACGCCGCCATCGGTGTCGGTGGAATCCCGCGTGGCCGCGTCACCGAGATCTACGGTCCGGAGTCGAGCGGCAAGACCACACTCTGCCTCCACGTCGTCGCCAACGCCCAGAAAGCGGGTGGAACCGCCGCCTACATCGATGCCGAGCACGCGCTCGACACCGACTACGCGATCAAGCTCGGCGTCGACGTCGAGAACCTCCTCGTCTCGCAGCCGGACACCGGCGAGCAGGCGATGGAGATCTGCGAGATCCTCGTCCGCTCTGGCGCCGTCGATGTCGTCGTGATCGACTCCGTCGCGGCGCTCGTGCCGAAGGCCGAGATCGAGGGCGACATGGGCGACTCGCACATGGGTCTCCAGGCGCGCCTCATGAGCCAGGCGCTGCGCAAGCTCACCGGCGCGATCGCCCGCTCCAGGACCTCCGTCATCTTCATCAACCAGCTCCGCGAGAAGATCGGCGTCATGTTCGGCAACCCCGAGACGACGACCGGCGGCAGGGCGCTCAAGTTCTACGCTTCGGTGCGCCTCGACATCCGCCGCATCGCTCCGGTGAAGGAGAAGGAAGAGGTGATCGGCTCCCACGTGCGCGTGAAGGTCGTGAAGAACAAGGTCGCGCCGCCGTTCAAGCAGGCCGAGTTCGACATCATGTACTCCGAGGGGATCAGCCACGTGTCGCTCGTGCTCGACATCGCGGCCGAATCGGGAATCATCGACAAGTCCGGTGCGTGGTACAGCTACGGCGCGCAGCGAATCGGTCAGGGTCGTGAGAACGCGAAGATGTACCTCAAGGACAATCCCGCGCTGCTCGCCGAAGTCGAGGAGAAGGTGAAGACTGTCCTCGGCATCAAGCCTCCGGTTGCCGACGAGGCAGAGGTCGAGCTGGCGGATTGACGCGTCCTCGCCCGACGGCGTACAACTACGCGCTGAGCCTGCTGGCGGCGCGTCCCTACGCCTCGAGCGCGCTGCGCCGAAAACTGATTCAGAAGGAGTACCCGGCGGCGGACGCGGATGACGTGATCCGCCGCCTTCTTGATAACGGGCTTCTGAACGACGCGAAATTCGCCGAGCAGTACGCGCGCTCCAAGATGCAGAGCACGGGCGCGTCGAAGCGGAGGCTCACGCAGGATCTTTATCGCAAGGGAATCAAGGGCGACGTCGCGACCGAGGCCATCGCGAACGTCGTCGAGCAGGACGAGATCGACCCCGCCGTCGTGATCGACCGCGTCGCGCGGAAAAGGCTCGCACAGCTGGGCGATCTCGAGCCCGTTGTTCTCCGGCGCCGCCTCTTCGCTTTCCTGGCGCGCCGCGGGTACGATCTCGACGAGATCAAATCCGTCGTCTCGCGGCTGACGTAGCCGGCATCTTTGCCGGTCCGTCGGAAGGAGATCTTCTTCGGGAGCTCTCGCCTTCAGCGTCGCCTTGCGGCTCGCTGAACCGCGCCGCCTGGCAGCGGCGCTGGCTGCGGCCGCTCCCTCAGAAGAACTCCTTCCGACTTCCCATTTGAGTGCTCGGCTTTGTCATGCGTTCGTCTTCGCGCCGCCCTCATTCCGAGATCGTCGCGTGTCCGTGAGAGAGACGACGGGCGCGAATCGCCTGAAACGCGCGTGTAGTTGCGAGTCTGTATCGCGTGCTGTTGCGATCCTGTACAGGGAGGTGAGGGTGTCCTCGGAGGGAGCGGCCGCAGCCAGCGCCGCCGCCAGGCGGCGCGGTTGAGCGAGCCGCCAGGCGACGCTCAAGGCGAGAGCTCCCGCAGAGGACACCCACACCGACCATATGCAGCGATGCAAGTCGACGCGCGACAAGGGCAGCGCGACAACGGCAGCGCGACAACGGCAGCGCGTATATTTACGAGCATGAAGGCCGCCGAAATCCGCAAGAAATTCACCGACTACTTCGAACGCAATGGGCATGTCGTCCACCCGAGCTCACCAGTCGTGCCCGGTGACGATCCGACGCTGATGTTCACGAACGCGGGGATGGTGCAGTTCAAGAAGGTGTTTCTCGGGCAGGAGCAGCCGCCCGGAGGCGCACGCCGCGCCACGACCGTGCAGAAGTGCGTGCGCGCCGGCGGGAAGCACAACGACCTCGAGCAGGTCGGCCATACCGCGCGGCATCACACGTTCTTCGAGATGCTCGGGAATTTCTCGTTCGGCGACTACTTCAAGCGCGATGCGATCCGCTTCGCATGGGAGTTCGTGACCAGGGAGCTCGGGCTTCCACCCGAGCACATTCGAGTAAGCGTGTTTGAGGATGACGACGAGGCGCGCGCTCTCTGGCGCGAGATCGCCGGCCTTCCTGATTCGCGCATCTACGGACTGGGCGCGCACGACAACTTCTGGCAAATGGCGGACACGGGTCCCTGCGGTCCATGCACCGAGATCTTTGTCGACCTCGCGCACGTCGCGAAGGATTTTGCGCTTCCGCCCGGCGCCAAGGGCGAGTGGACGGAGATCAAGCGCAAGGAATTCTCGAAGGATGCGTTCGTCGAGGGAGCGGAGGCGGGCAGGTTCCTCGAGTTCTGGAACCTCGTCTTCATGCAGTTCGATCGACAGGCCGATGGAACGCTGGTTCCTCTCCCGAAACCGTCAGTGGACACCGGGGCGGGATTGGAGCGCATCGCCGCGATCATGCAGGGGGAATCGAACAATTTCCACGCCGATCTTTTCCAGTCGCTCATCAAGGCGGTCGAAAAGACCATCAAGCAGAAGTACGATCGTGGGGAAGGGGGCGCGTCGTTCCGCGTCATCGCGGATCACAGTCGAGCGGTAGCCTTCCTCCTCGGCGACGGAGTCTTTCCATCGAACGAGGGCCGCGGTTACGTCCTGCGCCGCATCCTCCGCCGCGCGGTGCGCCACGCGTGGCTGCTCGGTCGCCGGCAGCCGACACTGGTGGAAGTGGTGCGCGTCGTCATCGACCAGATGGGCGATGTCTATCCTGAGCTGCGCCATCGCTCACAGCACATCATCGATACCACCCGCGCGGAAGAAGAGCGCTTCCTGGCGACGATCGAGGGCGGGATGCGCCGTTTCGACGAGCTGGCGCCGGAGAAAACCACACAGGGGTCAACAGCGATCCATGGGACGATCGCCGGCGAAGACGCGTTCAAGCTGTACGATACCTTCGGCTTCCCGATCGATCTCACCGAGTTGATGGCTCGCGAGCGCGGCTATTCGGTCGACATCGCGGGGTTTGAGGCGGCGCTCCAGGGGCAGCGGACGCAATCGCAGGAAGAGCGGAGGTCGCGAAAGATTGGGGTCGATCAAGATGTTCTCGGCAACGCTGAGTGGATCGGAAAGGGGACGGTGACGTTCATTGGTTATGACAGCCTCGATGTTGACACCGACGTCATCGCGAAGAGCGATCTCCCGGACGGACGCGTGGCGGTAATGCTGCGGGAGACTCCCTTCTATGTCGAATCCGGCGGGCAGATCTCCGACCGCGGCGAGATTCTGGGCGATGGCTGGAGCGTCGACGTCGATGAGGTCCGCAAAGTCGATGGACGCATCACCGCGCTCGGAAAGGCCACTGGCAAGGTGCAGCTCGGAAAGGCGAGAGCGACCGTGCCGCGCGATCGGCGCCGCGACACCGAGCGCAATCATACCGCCACGCACCTTCTCCATGCTGCTCTCCGTCAGGTTCTTGGGGAGCACGTGGAGCAGGCCGGCTCCCTCGTCGACCCGGACCGGTTGCGATTTGATTTCACGCACCACGGTCCAATGAGTCAGCACCACCTCGCGGATGTTGAGAGCATCGTCAACCGTGGGATCCTCGAGGGGGTTCAGCTCACGTTCGAGGAGAAACCCAAGGCCGAAGCGATCGCGGGCGGCGCGATGCACCTCTTCAACGAGAAGTACGGTGATGTCGTGCGAGTCGTCACTATCCCCGGGCTGAGCATCGAGCTGTGTGGCGGCACGCACGTCCGCAGCACCGCCGAAATCGCCCTCTTCAAGATCGTGAGCGAGACCGGTGTCGCGGCGGGAGTCCGCCGCATCGAGGCGGTGACGGGCCGCGGCGCGCTCAATCTCTTCCGCGAGCACGAGCGGGAGCTGAAGGAAATCGAATCGCTGGTGCGCGCGCCCGCCGGCCAGGTCGTGAAGCGTGTGCAGGCTCTGGTCGAAGATCGTCGCTCGCTCGAGAAGCGTCTCGACGAGGCGATGCGGAGCGGGGGCGGCAGCAGCGCGATCAAATCGCTTATCGAACAGGGCTCGGTCGTCAACGGCGTAAGAGTCGTGGCTGCGAATGTGACTGCGCCGGATCTGCCCGCGCTCCAGGCGATGGGTGACGCGCTGCGCGAGCAGATGGAATCGGGCGTTGGAGTTCTGGCGGCATCGTTCGACAACGGCAAGAACACAATGCTCGCGGTGGTGAGCGACGATCTGCGCGACCGTGGAATCCGCGCCGACACGATTCTGCGCGAGCTGGCAGCGGCTGCTGGCGGGAAGGGAGGCGGCAAGCCGCACATGGCGCAGGCGGGGATTCCCGACGCGGCGCGCATGGCGTCGGCGGTCGCGGACGCGCCGGAGATGATCCGGAAGCACCTCGCCGTGACCGCGTGAGTCAGAGCGATCCGCGCCGCGACCGAGCGAGCAAGGGCAATACGCCGCCGCCCAAGGAGCTTGAGGCAGCGATGCGGAGCGCACTCAATGACAACTCGTCGCCAAGCGCGACCGAAGTCCTGGACGCCGCTGAGCGCCTGCTCGACAGCGTCCTGCGTACGGACTGCGAGACCCGCGTGTCGGCTCTCGATCTCCTCACGGTGGACGCGCTGATGACTCGCGCGCTGGAGATCGCGTGTGCCGATCCAAAGCTCCTCGAGGAATTCCCCGAGCAAGCGATGCGCCGAATCGCCAACGCCCGATGATCGTCATCCTGTTTACCGGCGGAACGATCGCGATGCGCAACGATCCCGGCGGCACCGGCGCCCAACCCGCGTTGACCCCCGCCGAGATCCTGCACGCGACGAAGGGCATCCACGCGATCACGGGCGTCGAGACCGAAGAGTGGGGCCAGTTCCCCGGCCCGCACATGACGGTGGAGCGAATGTGGGCGCTGAGGAATCGCATCGTCGAGCATCTGGCGCGTCCCGAGGTGACCGGAGTGGTGATCACGCACGGCACCGACACACTGGAGGAGTCCGCGTACCTGGTCGCGCGATCGACCGCGAGCGAGAAGCCGATCGTCTTCACCGGCGCGATGCGCACAGTCAGCGACCTCGGGTGGGATGGGCCCGCGAATCTTTTCGAGGCGGTGCGGGTGGCGGCGAGTCCCGAGACGAGGGGGTACGGCGTGATGGTGGTGATCGGCGGACAGATCTTCGCCGCACTCGATACGACCAAGACCAACACGCACCTGCTCGACGCGTTCGAGAGTCCCGGGCTCGGTCCGCTCGGCGTTCTGGACGAGGGCGAGCTGATCCTGCGGCGCGAGATGCCACCGTCGCCCCCCGTCATAACACCTGACAGTTTGGCGACTCCCATCGACATCATTTTTGCCGCCGCCGGATCGGACGCTCGCCTGCTCGACGCATCGCGGGAGCAGGCGCGCGGGGTCGTGCTCGCGGCGATGGGGCGGGGCAACGTCCCGCCGGCCATGGTCCCCGGAATTCAGCGCTGGGTCGCGGAGGGAAAGCCGGTCGTGCTCACTTCGCGCACACAGGGCGGCAGAGTGGGACACACCTACGGGTATCCCGGCGGCGGCCGGCGGCTGGAGGAGATGGGCGCCATCTTCGGCGGCTCCCGCCGGGCACAGCAGGCGCGCATCGATCTCATGCTTGCCCTGGGCGCCGGGATGAACGATGCGGAGCTCCGGATCATGTTTGATTCATGAGTGGGCGCGCGCGCCTGGCGCTCGGTTCACACGAATGCATTAACGGACTTCACATAAGTGCAAAAGAGAGAAGGTGAAGTTTTCGCTCTTGAAGTTTGCAAACACCCAATGAGAAGATGAGCGCTCCAAAATCCGATAAGCCGCGCAACGTCCCGCGCCTCGACCCACCCGAGACCGTCCGCGGCATCGCCAAGCGCCTCGAGGACGCCGGTTTCGAGACCTGGTGCGTCGGCGGCGCTGTCCGCGACGCTCTCCTCGGCCATCCCCACCTCGACTGGGATCTCGCCACCGCCGCCAAGCCCCCCGACGTGCGGAAGCTCTTCAAGCGCACGGTCCCCGTGGGTGTCGAATTCGGGACGATCGGAGTCCTCGACCACGACAACGTCATGCACGAGGTGACGACTTTCCGCAAAGATGTGCAGACGGATGGCCGGCACGCGGTCGTCGAGTTCGGCGCGTCGCTCGATGACGATCTCGCGCGCCGCGATTACACCATCAACGCGATCGCCTATTCGCCCAGCAAGAACGAGTTGCGGGATCCCTACGAGGGACGCAAGGATCTGGAAGGAAAGCTCATTCGCGCCGTCGGAGATCCCCGCGACCGGATGCGCGAAGATCGACTGCGCGCGCTGCGCGCGATCCGGTTCGCGGCTCGGTTCAATTTCGACATCGAGCGTGATACCTGGGACGCGATCGTGGAGAGCGCCCCCGAGCTCTCGCGACTTTCGGCGGAGCGGGTGAAGCAGGAGATCGAGAAGACGATGGACCAGGTGCGGCTGCCGAGCAAGGCTTTCGCGATGTGGCGCGACACGGGCGCGTTTGGCACGCTGATTCCTGCGCTCGCCCGAGTCACGGACCTCCAGCTCCTGCCACTCGATCATCTGCGCCGTCCGCTCGTGCCCGGCCGGCCGGCCAGGCGGTCGACCCGCATCGCCGGGCTATTTGCATCGATGCCGGCCGCCACCGTCAGAAAAACGCTCAAGGACCTGCGCTTCTCAAATACCGAAGGCGAATGGATAGCCTTGCTGGTCGAGCGCTGGCAGCAGCTGGGCCCGTCCATGACCACGGCCTTGCTGAAATCCGAGGAGATGGGCGCGGCCGATCCCTGGAGCAGCGATCAGTACCCTACGAGCGCGATGCTCCGGACGTGGGCCGCCAGCGCCGGGCGCACGCGTCTTGCCCCACTACTCCGCCTGGCTGACGCATTCTGGTGGGCCGCTCGGCAGGCCGGGGACCCGGCGCCGTACAAGCAGACCGTGGCCTCCGTGTACAAGCGCGCGATCAGGATCGCCTACAAGGATGCGATCGCGATCTCCGATCTGGCGATCGATGGGACCGATCTGGAGAAGCTCGGAATCAGCGGCCCCGCGGTGGGTGCGACTTTACGAAGGCTTCTCGATGCGGTTATTAATGATCCACGGAAGAATACGAATGACCAGCTGCTCGAGATTGCCAAGAGTCTCGATGGGCGGGACGGAACTCCTTAATCAGCGACATGATGCTCTTTAGAAGCAGGACCCCCGATTCGACGGTCTGGAAGCGGTTCAGGTCAGGACAGGACGGCTTCACCTTCACCCGCACGGGCGACATCTACGAGGCCAAGGTGGTGGCGAACGCCGAGCGGGTGGTGGACCTGTTTTATACGCTGAGCGAGCTGATGGCGCCGGCGGTGGACGTCTACATCTACGACGCGAGATCGCGAAGCTCCTGGTCGGGGCAAACGATTGCGCTTCCCGATGTTCGCGACGCCGTGGCCCGTCTCAAGGTTCCGCTCTCGACCTACGGCGGAGTGGAGATCACTCTTTTTACTCCCGAGGATCAGCTCACCCTGACCCCGCAGATCGAGCTCTTTATCTATTCCCGCTCGGATCGGTGGATGTACCTCCTCAACAGCATGAACCTGGAGGAGCGCGCGTCGCTGGAGGAGCGCCTTTGGGGCATGGAGTCCTGGGAGCGCGCGCCTGCACCCGCGATTAGTGATGCAGTGGCCGCCGCCGCGGAGCGTCTGTCGATCAAGAGCGGGTGAGCCGGCCGCAATGACGGGCCCGGCCTCGACGAGTTGTTTGCGCACAACGTCGACGCGAAGGTTCAACCCTTCGATGGAGCGCACACCGAGGAGCACGAGGTCGTCCGCTTCCGCGAAAACCACATCGTCCGCCGTCGCAAAACCGGCGGCGTGGACGATCGCGTAGCCGATGTCGCGTTCCAGGTGTCTTCCATCTGCCACAATGAATCCCTGTCGTCGCTGCACCTTGATGTCGAGCGATTCGAGCACTGCCCGCGGGATCCATGTAAACTCACTTCCGGTATCCACCAGGGTTTCCGGAAACTCCCGGATTCCACCCAACTGCGAAACGTTCTCAACGCCGACAGTCGTGCGCACGGTTCCCATGTCCGCCATTATTGCCTCTCTGAATCGAAGCTTCTTTATCATTATCCCTCAGTCGTGATCGCGGCAATGCCTGATCGACCGGGCCCGTGAAAGTTCGCGCTTGAACGGAACCGCTCTCGTCTACACGGCGGTCGCCGCGAGCGCCAACATCATCGGCGCCGTTGCGGTCGTCTCTCGCTCCCGCTGGAGCGTCCGCGCCCTCGACAACATGGTGGCGCTCTCGGCGGGATTCATGGTGTCGGTGGCGCTGCTCGATCTCGCGCCCGACGCGATCAGGCTCCACGGCCAGTCCGCGGCAGTCGTGATTTTGATCGGCTACCTGTTGGTTCATCTCACACAGCACACCCTCGCGCCGCATTTCCATTTCGGCGAAGAAGTCCATCAGGTCACGAAGCTCGTGAGCTTCTCGGCCCTCGCCGGATTGATGCTGCACACGTTCGTGGATGGCGTGGCGATCGCCAGCGGATTCGGAGTGAGCCACGCGCTGGGGTTGCTCGTGTTCCTCGCGATCCTGCTGCACAAGCTGCCGGAAGGCCTAGCGATCTCGAGCCTGTTCCTGGCGTCGGGAGAGAGCAGGGGGGCCGCGCTCGCCGCCAGTGCCGCGCTCGCGATCTCGAGCTTGTTCGGCGCGCTACTGACGCAGGAGCTCCCGATCCTCGGGCAGTACGGCCTGTCGCTCGCCGCCGGCGTGACGCTGTACGTCGGCGCGTCGAACCTGGTTCCGGAGTTTCAGGGCAAGAGGGGATGGAGTCTGCCCCTTAGCTTCTTTCTCGGATGCGCGCTTTACTACGTTGCTAGACGGCTCGTTGGGGCGGCGTGAGGGGGGCGTCGACAGGCACCCTGCCTTGGTCTTGCAGGGGTTTCGACGGCGGCTCCAGCGCGCTAGCCTTGTGGTTTCGTCAGGCGCGCCACGTCGGCGAGGTCCTGGGGCCGCCCAGTAGCGATTTTGTTGGCGATCAGATTGTCCCGGCTGATCGTCGGTACCTCCATATCCTCCACTCTTATCATTACGCGTTCCCGCCACGTCGACTCGAAGCCGACGCCGTCGATCGAAGTCGTCAGGTCGATTCGTCTGGGCGGGAAACCGAGTTGGACCATGAGCTCAGGTGTCTCGAGATCACCGACCGAGATTCCCTTTAGAGGCGCCCCGAAGCGCTTAAGAGCGCGCCAGACGCATTGAGCATTTGCCGTCGACGGGCGAATCCATAAGTCAATGTCGCCCGTCGCGCGCGGCAGGCCGTGCGCCGCTACCGCGTAGGCGCCAACCAACAGATATTCAACGCGTTCCGCGTTGAATGCGGACAATATCTCGCGGAAGTCCGGATTCAGCATCACCGGAGCCTTGAAAGCCCACGCATCGAGTGCGAGCTGCCACATCATCCCGACGCGCTCGGCGGGGGTCATCACTTCGAAATCTTTGTCTTCGGTGCGCTCATGAAGGCCGCGGATGCGGACCGGCGCTGGATCGAGCATGCTGAAATATAGTGCACAACTGTAGCCGTTTTGACGGAAGGTTCATAAGGGTGCTTCGGATTCTACCTCTGCAGCGCAAGTCGCGGCTGAGATTCCAAAAAGGCGAATTGAAATGAATGGCGATGTGAAAAGCTCCCAGCCACCAACTGTGCCACTGACCGCTCCCTGCTTCCGCTTTGCAGGGTGCCGCCTATCCAAGTGATGCCCAAGAAACCCCGTCCTTCTGGCGAAGACGGTCTGTGGAGCGCGAGAGAAACCGCGCTCCCCCTGGCCGCCCGGATGCGCCCCCGCACCCTCGACGAGTTCGTCGGGCAGGAGCACCTCCTCGCTCCCGGAAAAGCGCTACGCGATGCGATTGAGAAGGGGAGCGTCAGCTCCATGGTGTTCTGGGGCCCGCCCGGCTCCGGCAAAACCACCCTCGGCCGATTGATCGCCCAGTACACCGATCGCGATTTCGTCCCCTTCTCGGCCGTCACCGAAGGGATCCCACGGGTGCGCGAGGTGGTGACCGAGGCGGAGCAAAGGCTCCAGATGGGACGCCAGACGATCCTCTTCGTCGACGAGATCCACCGCTTCAACAAGGCGCAGCAGGACGCGTTTCTCCCTCACGTCGAAGCGGGCACGATCACCCTCGTCGGCGCCACCACGGAGAATCCATCGTTCGAGCTGAACAACGCGCTGCTCTCGCGGATGCGCGTGTTCGTGCTCAATCCTCTCACGCAGGGAGACCTCGGCGCGGTCGTAGATCGAGCGCTCCTCGACGAAGAGAGAGGTCTTGGCGGCCTGAGTCTCAAGGTTGATGACGACGCACGCGAGATCATCACCCGCGAGGCCGACGGCGATGCGCGCCGAGCGTTGACGGTGCTCGAGGCGGCGGCGGATCACGTCGGTAAAGGGGGTCGGATCACCGTGACAGTCGCCCGCGACGCGATGCAGAAGCGCTTCGCCCACCACGACAAGTCGGGCGAAGTCCACTTCAACATGCTCTCGGCTTACCACAAGTCGCTGCGCGGGAGCGATCCTCAGGGCGCGCTCTACTGGATGGCGCGGATGATCGAGGGCGGTGAGGATCCGATGACGATCTTCCGCCGCTCGATCGCAATGGCGGCCGAAGACATCGGGCTCGCCGATCCGCAGGCGCTACAGCTCGCCGTCGCGGCGCGCGATGCGTTTCACATGCTCGGGCCGCCCGAGGGTTATTTGCCGCTGGCCGAGATGGTGATCTATCTCGCGACGGCGCCCAAGTCGAACGCGTCGTACCGCGCGCTCAGCGCCGCGCTCGAGGCCGCCCGCGAGAGCCCGGCGGCGCAGGTTCCACTTCACATTCGGAACGCGCCGACGCAGTTAATGAAGGATCTGGGGTACCACGAGGGGTACCAGTACGCCCACTCGGTGCCAGAGGCATACATCCCGCAAGAGTACTTGCCCGAGGAGCTGCGCGGCAGCGTCTTCTACGAGCCTGGACCCTACGGATTCGAGAAGGAAGTCGCTAAGCGCCTCGCCTGGTGGGCTGACCTGAAGGCAAAAGTGTCCACGCCGCCGTCACCACAGGGTGACAAAAGTGGGAGTGGACCTAACAACGTAAGCCCGGCGACAGGATCGCCGGGCGAAAGAAAGGAGCAAGAAAAATGAGAAATATCTTTGGGCGCATGAGTGGCAGAACGAAGCTCGCGGCGGTAGCACTGGCTGTATTCGCAATCGCAGGGTGCGCTTCCCTCGGACTCGGCGGCGCATTCCAACAGCCCGTCGTCAGCTTCAAGGATCTGCGCGTGAGAGGACTCGGCCTCACCGGCGGATCACTCGACGCGTATCTGAATGTCTACAATCCGAACGGATTCAAGCTCGATGCGACGCGCCTCACCTACACTGTGGCGGTGGAGAACAATCAGCTCGGCACGGGAGTGCTCGACTCGCGCTTCACGGTTCAGAACCACGATTCGACGGCCGTTCGCATCCCGATCGACTTCACCTACGCCGGAATCGGCGGGGCGGCGCGGCAGATGATGCAGAGCGGCTCCGTTCCGTACACCGTTACCGGTGACGTGACCGTGGCTACACCGGTGGGCAATTTCACGGTACCTTACAGCGGTACCGGTCGCTTCTCCGCATTCGGCGGGGCGCAGAACACCCCGAGGTAGCGAATTCTACCAATAGGCTCTTCGCAAGAGCCGTCCGCGGATGGGAAGCGGACGGCTCTCATAGTCGGAGTTTCAGGGCAGGACGGCACCTACCTGTCCAAGCTGTTACTTGAGCGCGGCTATGAGGTCCACGGTACTTCGCGCGACGCGCAGCTCTCGAGCTTCTCGAATCTGGCACGGCTCGGCATTCGAGACCGTGTGAAGCTCTCCTCGATGTCGGTTACCGATTTTCGAAGCGTGCTGCAGGTGCTGCTGCGAGTTCGTCCCACGGAGGTCTACAACCTCGCGGGGCAGAGCTCAGTCGGACTCTCCTTCGATCAACCGGTTGAAACGCTGGAAAGCGTGGCTACGGGCACACTCAACCTCCTCGAAGCAATTCGCTTCAGCGAGCTGCCCGTCCGCTTTTATAATGCCGGATCGGGGGAGGTATACGGTGATACGAACGGGCTCCCCGCGACGGAGGAAATGCGTTTCGCCCCGAGAAGTCCTTATGCCGTCGCGAAAGCAGCAGCGTATTGGCAGGTAACCAACTATCGTGAGGCTTATCATCTCTACGCTTGCACCGGGATACTCTTCAACCATGAGTCGCCGCTGCGGCCCGAACGGTACGTGACGCGAAAGATTGTGGCAGCGGCATGTCGGATTGCCGATGGCAGCGGGGAGACTCTCGTGTTGGGCAATATGAATATTGCCCGCGATTGGGGGTGGGCGCCCGAATACGTAGAGGCGATGTGGCTGATGCTGCAGCAGGACAATCCCGATGATTACATCGTGGCGACTGGAAACACACGAACGCTCGCCGAGTTCGTCGAAGAAGCTTTTTTATGTGTGAATCTGGATTGGCATGATCACGTGACAACGGATCCATCACTTTTCCGTCCCACTGACATCCGTCACGGCGCCGCTGATCCCGCCAAGGCGAAGACGAAACTCGGCTGGCAAGCCAACAAGAGACTGAAAGACATCGTTACATTGATGGTGGAAGCCGAAGCGAGGAGCAAATCTCAAAAGAACTGATCGAGCTGAAGGCCCCGGTCGAGAGAGCGATTCTCGTCGGGGCCCCGCGCAAAGGGTCGAACGCAAAGCATCAGATGAGCGAGCACCTCCAGGAGCTGGAGCGGCTCCTCGACACCGCGGGCGGCGTAGTAGTCGGAGAAGTGACGCAGCAGATCGACAAGCCCAACCCGGCGACGTACCTGGGGAAGGGAAAGGTCGAGGAGCTGCGGCTCGCCATCATAGATACGAATGCAAGCCTCG
>Ga0208080_1000337_pt1 | contig 23809 bp, 14 predicted proteins | sample NGESurdeep092012_3_FD_184476 | JGI IMG/M metagenome (GOLD analysis project Ga0208080, IMG submission 184476) | Arctic peat soil microbial communities from Barrow, Alaska - NGEE Surface sample 210-3 deep-092012 (SPAdes) | ecosystem: Environmental > Terrestrial > Soil > Wetlands > Peat ...
TTGGCGGCGTGTCGTCGTCCCCACCGTCGGGTCGCTCGTCACCGGATATCTCCTCTTCAAGTATTTTCCGCTCGCGCGCGGCAGCGGCATTCCGCAGACGCGCGCGGCGCTCTTCATTCACGACGGCCGCATCTCGCTGCGATCCGTGGTTGGCAAGTTCCTCTGCTGCTCGATTTCGCTCGCCACCGGAATCCCGCTCGGGCGCGAGGGACCCGCGGTCTACATCGGATCGGGGCTCGCCTCCGTCATCGCGCGACGGCTCGGCTTGAGCAGAGCGCAGATCAGATCCCTGATTCCCGTGGGCGGGGCCGCGGCGCTCGCTGCCGCCTTCAACACTCCGATCGCGGCGGTGCTCTTCTCGCTCGAAGAGATCATCGGCGACCTGCACGCGCCCGTGCTCGGCTCAGTCGTGCTCGCGTCCGCTGCGTCGTGGATCGTGCTCCACCTCGTCCTCGGCGACAATCCGCTCTTCCACGTCCCCGGCTATCATCTCGTCAGCCCGGCCGAGCTGGGCGTGTACGTCGTGCTCGGCATCGTCGGGGGACTCAGCTCAGTTGCGTTCGTGAAGATGCTGCTCTGGCTGCGCGCCAGATTCGCGAAAATGCCACGCGCCTCGCTCTGGATTCAGCCCGTTGCCGGCGGACTCACCGTCGGTATCCTCGGCTTTTTTGTGCCGCAGGTGCTCGGCGTCGGCTACGATCAGGTGGAGAGAGTCCTCAACGGCGATGTAGTCCTCAAAGTCGTCGTCGTTTTGGCCGTGCTGAAGATCATTGCGACATCCGTCGCGTACGCATCGGGGAACGCCGGCGGAATATTCGGCCCGAGCCTGTTCATCGGGGCGATGGTGGGCGCATCGGTGGGATCGGTGGCGCACATGCTCTTCCCCGCGTCGACGGCGGGGCCGGGCGCTTACGCGCTGGTTGGCATGGGGACAGCGTTCGCGGGAATCATCAGGACACCGCTCACGTCGGTGATCATGATCTTCGAGGTGACACGCGACTACACGATCATTGTTCCCCTGATGGTCTCGAATCTCATCGCGTTCTACATCTCGCAGAAGCTCCAGAAAGAGCCGATCTACGAAGCGCTTGCGCGTCAGGATGGGCTGCATCTCCCGCGCAGCTCGTCCCGCACTCACTCGGCGGTGCCGCTCGTCAGCAGCGCGGCGCGGGAAGTGCCGGAATCTCTCACTCCCGACATGACGATCAGCGATGCCGCCGAGCGCGTGAAGGACAGCGCTCTCGAGTCGTGGCCCGTCGCCGACGAGCTCGGTCTCGTTGGAATGGTGCGCACCCGTCACATCGCGCACGCATTGGACCAGGGCAAGCTGGAGATGACAATCGAGCGCCTCATGCAGATAGCGCGCAGATCGGACACCGACAAAAGCGTGGATTTGCCCCACGTGCACAACGATCAGCCACTCAGTCGGGCGCTGGCGCGAATGAGAGAAAACGGGCACAAGGTTCTTCCCGTGGTGAGCCGCGCCAACGTGCGCATCATGCTTGGCATCGTGACGTTCGCGGACATTCTGAAGGAGTTCGGTGTCGAGAGCGCCGACGAGCTCGACTACAGGGATCATCCCGACCTATGAAAACTCCTCTGGTCCAGCCGGCCGCTCCGACGCCAACTGCCACCGTGTCCGAGTTCATCGCGACATTCGCGGTGATCCTTGCCGCGATCGTTGGGCTGCTCCTGTTCGACACAGCTCTGGCCAAGGTGGACGTCACCCAGCGCAAGGCATACGCGGCCCGGGAGTTCGGCACAGGCGAGCGATTCATCGCGCACGGACGGATCGAGGAAGGAATAGAACATCTCCGTACCGCCTCGACGCTCGACGGCGACAACTCCGCCCACAGTGTTGCGCTTGCCCAGGCGATTCTCGCCGACGGCCGGCCGAGCGAGGCCGAGCAGATGTTGTTGCCGCTGCTGGAACGGAATGAGACGGACGGAGCGACGAATCTCGCGATGGCCCGCGTCCTCACGAAGGAAGGAAGGCTTGACGAAGCGAAGTCCTTCTATCACCGCGCGATCTACGGCCGGTGGCCGCTTGGCGCCGACAAAAGCCGCACCGCCGCGCGCTTCGAGCTGATCGATCTCCTCGCGCGGTCGAACGCGAAGCAGGAACTTCTCTCGGAACTGTTGCCGATGCAGGACGACTCCACGAACGATGTGGCGCAGCGCAAGAGGATCGCCCATCTGTTCGTGGTGGCTGGATCGCCGGCGCGCGCGGTCGTGATCTTTCGCGAATTGCTGCGTCGCGACTCGCGTGATGCGGACTCCTTCGTTGGGCTGGCGGAAGCCGCGCTCTCGCTTGGGGATTTCGCGACCGCGCGCACCGACCTGCTGGCGGCTCAGAAACTGATGCCCGAAGACTCGAGCAGCCTTCAGTCCAGAGTCGCTCTCACGGACAGCGTGATCTCGCTGGATCCGACGCAGAGCGGGCTCTCGCTGCCCGAGCAGGTTCGGCGGAGCAAGAATCTTCTGAGGATGACACTCGCGTCAGCGCGCAGTTGCCTCGCCGCGCAGGCCCCGCAGGTTGCGGCTGCTCTCGACTCGGCCACGTTGTTGGTTTCTTCGGCCAGCGCGGCGGGACAAGCCCAGTCAATCGAGCAGACTCTTTCCCTCGCGGAGCAGTTGTGGGGACTCCGGAGATCGAGGTGCGCGCGGGAGGCCCAGGATGGCGCGCTCGCGCTCATTCACAACCGGATCGCGCAGTAGAACCGCGGGAAGTGCATAGGACAGATCGTCCCTGGCGCAACCGTTGCCACTGGCCGCCGGGCAGTTCCGCTCGTGATAACAAGCTGGAACTTCGCTACCGGCGTGGCGCGATTAAGCGGCGATCGCCCAGCCCTGGAAAAACTCAGCGCTCTCCTACCGCCCGTTGAGCGAGAGGTTGGAGTCTCCTGCTCTCGGAGCAGGAACACTATCAATCACACTACGACAAATTGCCGAAGTTCATAGGGGAATCAGGGCGTCGGTGCCGGACTTCTCCGACATTCATGCAGTACTTTGCCGGGAGAAACGGGTAAAGAAACGGGTAATCGCTACAGACCGATCTTGGGGTCGGTACGTCTGCCTTTCGCGAGCAGTGCCGACCTCACGCTTGTCAGGCGTGTTAAGAAGGAATGTGATGTCCGGCATGGGGCCGGTTTTTCATAGGGCAGGAGCCACTACCGCCGCCATCCTGCCGGTCCCCATTGCCGGACTTTTGCACACCCAACAGGCAGTAACGGACAGTAGCGAAACGCGCGCAAGGACCAAGAGGTCTTGCGACTTCGGCGCCTTTCTCCTGAAGCGCATTCGACCTTCGCGCACTGAGTTGTCGGGGTCAAACGCTCAAAAGCGGAATGCCGTGATGATGTTGAGACGCGCGACTCGGAGGACTTTAACACACGCGGTTCATTTGCCTCGCGCAGGTCCGAAGACCAGGTTTTGTGATCCGATTCAGGATTGGAGCGATGATGCGCCCTACACTAAAAGTGCGGTTGGTTGGACTTGCGCTTGCATCTTATGTGGTTTTTTCGAGTGTGGCTCGCGCTCAGGACTCAGTTCGTGTCGTTCCTGGTTGGGGGGTCGACACCTCTTTCACGGGATCGGGTGACTACACGACGCAAGGTCCCGTGCCTGAGATATACCGAGCTTGGCGTGATTACCTCCGCTCAGATGCCCAGCGTCAGTCCCCAACTAAGTATTGGTCTGTCGCGGAACAGCGAAGATGGTCTCGATACGACATAGCGGGGGGCTACGCGTATCAGGGCTTCCCCGCCACGGTGCTATCAATACAGCTCGCTCAACCGGGAGCGACCGACGAGTATGTGGTAAGAACATTGTTCGCGTCCGCGAACGGGCCAACGAAGGACGTCAAGCCGATCGCTCTGACGCGTGTCTATGCCATTCGTGAGAGCGGCCATTGGGTATTTGCAAACGCCTTGTCTCGATTGACTCGCGACTGGAAACGACACTTGGTCGGACACATCACCTACATCGTTCAGCCCGGTCATAGCTTCGATGAAGGAAAGGCGAGCAGCGCGGTGAGATTCGCGGATTCCGTCGCGGCGATGTTCGGCGTACAGCCAATCACCGACCTGAACTACTATGTCGCCGACACTCCCGAAGAAATCCATCGGATCCTCGGCCTCGACTTCATGGTGGGCGGAGATCAGGCATCCTATTCTGATCCCGCGAGGCAGATGATTCTTGTCGGTAACTCTGTCTTCGGCGAGGATCACCGTCACGAACTGACGCATTCGGTGTTGGCCCCGCTGACGTGGACTCCCAACACCGCCGGAATCATAAATGAAGGAACCGCAACGTGGTTGGGCGGATCGCTGGGAAAATCATTCCGCGACGTTATGAAAGAGTACGCCGCTTTCCTCACCGCGCACCCGGCGATAACGCTAGACTCCGTTCTAACGGTCACCGACCACGATTTGGGAATGAGGCCGGCAGGCGCGGCCCTGGTCGAAATGACCTACCAGCACGGTGGCATCGCGGGGTTGAAAGCATTAATGGCCGGCGGGCGCACCGACACCCAGCTACGTATAGCGCTTGAAAAAAGTCTCGGGATGTCGTGGCCGGAAATCGAGCGAACGTGGCGAGCGCACGTTCTCGAGTACGCCTCGGACCCGACGAAGAAGCGCGGCGCTAACTAACCTACGTTGCAGCCGCCAAGCACTTCGGATATGAGTAGGCCGCAATTGTGGTAGTGTAGTTTGCAAGCCTGAACAGGGGCGTTAAATGGCGCGCATGCAAACTCGGAGTATCATCGTCGCGTACCCATGCTGCACCTCCGATTCCGAAAGAACACCTAAGGATGGTGTCCACGGAACCCGGCGCAGCTCAGGCCGCTCAACAAGCAGGCGCGGTGAGGGCTTTGGAGGGGAAGCCTGACTCTGCGTTTAGGTGCGCTGCTTAGTGGGCGCTTCGAGGCCCCCTGAGTCCGTTTCTGGGTGATTCGCTCGCAGGAGAAATATCGCCACCCAGTAAGCAACCAATTGTGCCGCCGAAGTGTCTAGCGTAGGTCGCACCAACTCGGATGCAAATGATGCTATTGCTATTAGTGTTCGCATTTCAGCTGCGTGCTTCGCAGCGTCAGGCAACCCGGTTGAGAGTTTCGAGAATTGAACGCAGCCATTTGTGGCTCGACCGTTCGTGCCTGCCTCGGTGCGCATGCGTGGCTAGAATGGCCCGCTCAAGAATGCGATTGGCTCGATATTTTGTCTCTGCTGTAGCGGCGGTCACAATTGGAGTACTGTCCCTGCCGGTGAGCCCCCTGACGCTGTCGGCGCAAGACTCCTCCCGCGACGTAATTCGTGGCCGCGTGACCGACGACTCATCTCACGCTATCGTCGCCACCATCATGGTGACACGCGGTCCAGACCGCCTTACGCAGCAAACCACCACTGACACGGCCGGCAACTTCCGCGTTCAGTTCGAACAGGGCAGCGGAGACTATCTCGTCTATGTCAGCGCCACCGGATTCTCCTCCGCGCGACGCCGCGTACAGCGCCAGAACGGCGAGCACGAGCTCGTCGCGAACTTCACGCTGCCGCGCGCACAGGTGGCGACGCTCGACGCCGTCAAGATCCTGGCACAAAAAAAAGAGCGAGCCGAGAATCCAATCGGACCATACCAGCTCGAGACGGGCTCGGCCGAGAAATGGCGCGACGGCGTCAATGGTCAGATCCCGCCGACCATAGCTGGCGACCTGAACGCGATCGCGGGGACGATGTCGAATGTCACCATGACGGGCAGCGGACCCTCGATCCTCGGCGCCGGCTCCGAATCCAATCTCACCACGCTCAACGGAATGGGGCTCGCGGCGGGAGCGATCCCGCGAGCGGCGCGCACGGACACGCGGGTGACGGGCGCCACCTTTGACCCAACGCGCGGCGGATTCTCCGGCGCGAACATCGACGTCCAGCTAGGACCGGGTGATCGGAATTACCAGCAGCGCCGCGCCTTCCTTACGCTCGATCCGCGGTATCTCCAGTTCACGGACGCAACGGGCCGCGCCCTCGGCGCGACGAGCGGCGGCGTACGCGGCAGCGCGGGCGCGGATGGCGAGCTGATTCGAGACGCCCTCACTTACAACGTGGCGCTCGATCTCGGACGATCCCTCAGCGAGCCGTCGACACTCGTCAACGCGGATGCGGAAGCGCTCCTGAACGCGGGCGTCGCGCCCGATTCGGTCGCGCGACTCGTCGCCTTCGCGACCCCGCTCGGAGTCCCGCTCGTTGCGGCGGGCGTGCCCACAAATCGCCAGCACGACGCCGTCTCCTGGCTCGGACGCCTCGACGACACGCGCGACAGTCTGAATACCCGGGCGATCACGAGCTACGCCGGATTCACTCGTGACGGCGCGCTCGGATTCGGTCCGCTGTCCGCACCGTCGGTAGCCAGCGAGCAACGCCAGCGCACGCTGGGCATGCAGCTGACGATCGGCTCGTACGTCGGTCCAGGAAGGCTGACTCTCAACGAGACAAAGATCGGTGTGAGCGGCGTGCGCACCAGTGTCTCGCCCTATCAATTCCTCCCGCGCGCAACGGTACTGGTGCGCTCCGACAATCTTGACGCCGGCACCGACGTCACCTCTCTCCTCCTCGGCGGCGGATCGTTTCTCAAGACCGAACAATCTCAATGGACGGCTGAGGCCAGCAATCAAACCGAATGGAATGCCGGCGGGCGTAGGCACCGATTCAAGGGACTCGTCTGGGGACGCGTCGATGGCTTGCGGCAGGAAGGATTCTCGAACGGACTCGGCTCCTACACGTTCAACTCGATCGAGGATTTCACTGCAGGGCATCCGAGCAGCTTCTCACGCACGCTGTCGCAGCCGCCGCGCGAAGGCAGGGTGTGGAACGTCGCGACGGCGCTGGCGCACCAGTTCGCACCCTCTCGCTACTTCAGTCTTCTCTACGGCGCGCGACTCGAGGCAGATGGATTCGGGAGCAAGCCAGCGACGAACGTCGCTCTTGAGCAAGGTCTGGGAGTTCGCACCGGTGTCGCGCCATCGCGTCTGCATCTGAGCCCGCGCATTGGCTTCACGTATACCTACAATCGCGACAAAACCAATGGATCCGGAATGGGCATGAACCAGGTTGGCACATTCTACCGGAGCATGTCGGGGACTCTGCGTGGAGGAATCGGCGAGTTTCGCGATTTATTGCGTCCCGGCGTACTGGCGGATGCGTCGGCATCGACTGGTCTTCCCAACGGAACCCTGTATCTGAATTGTGTCGGCGCCGCGGTTCCCGCTCCCGACTGGTCGCTTTTCTCGACGGATCCGGGCGCAATCCCGACGCAGTGCGTGGGCGGGAGCGGAGTGTTGGCCGATCGCTCGCCGGCTGTCACTCTGATTGATCCATCTTACGATGTGCCGAGGAGCTGGCGCGCGTCGCTCGACTGGATGACCAACATCAGGAGCTGGCTCTTCCGCGTCGGTACTCTGGCGTCGTACGACCTGTCGCAGCCCGGTGTCGTCGACGCCAACTTCAGCGGTGTTACCAGGCTGACTCTGGCGAATGAAGCGAATCGTCCGGTATTCGTGTCAGCGGCATCGATCGATCCGGCGAGCGGGGCGGTGTCGGCGGTGGAATCGAGGAAGTCGGCTCAGTTCGGCGCGGTCGGCGAACGTGTGAGCGATCTGCGCGGATACGGTGGCCAGATGAACGTCGCTCTGTCCCCTGACGTCTTCAAGTTCAGAAGCGGCGCTCAGTTGTATGCTTCGATCGGGTACACACTGCAGGCGATGAAGCGGCAATACCGCGGCTTCGACGGAGCGGCATTCGGCGATCCGCGCATCCGGGAGTGGGCGGCGGGACCGAACGACGCGCGGCACATCATAGTCGTCTCGGGCGGATTTGCGACGGCGAAAACCGGAGCCGTGACGCTGTTCGGGCGGGCGCAGTCGGGACTCCCATTCACTCCACTGGTGCAGGGAGACGTGAACGGAGACGGGCGGAGCGGTGATCGCGCGTTCATTCCTGATCCGAGCACCGAGACGAATGCAGCGCTCGCGGGACAGCTGCGCTCGCTGCTGGCCAGTGGTTCTCCGCAAGCCCGTCAATGCTTGTTGCCGAATCTTGGCAGGGCGGCCCCGCGCAATGGGTGCCGAGGCCCGTGGACGGAGTCACTCAACATTCAATGGCACCCGCCGACGCCAAAGCGCTGGGGTTATCGTGTTTCTCCCAACGTCTATCTGGAAAACGTGCTCGCCGGTGTGGATCAGTTGGTTCACGGCAGCGGATCGCTTCGTGGATGGGGATCGCCGGCAACGCCCGACCCGGTGTTGCTCGTGCCGCGCGGATTCGACGCGGTGAATCAGAGATTCCTTTACGATGTGAATCCACGGTTCGCCGATACGCGTCCTGGCCGCACGCTTCTCAGAAATCCATTCAGGATCGTGATCGATTTCTCGTTCAATCTTTCCACGGATTACGATCTTCAACAGCTTCGGCGGGCCGTCGAGCCAGTGCGAGGGGCGAACGGCTGGCAGAGGCGCTCCGCCGATTCACTGGCTGCATTTTATCTCTCGAGGACGTCGGATCTTTACAAGCTGCTGATCAAGCAGAGCGACTCGTTATTCCTGAGCGTGACGCAAGTCGCGGCACTCCAGCGCGCGGATTCCACGTATTCCTCTCGTGTTCGTGACCTTTACATCCCGCTCGGAGAATTGCTGGCGCGCGGTCAGGGCGGCGCCGGCAAGGCCGAGCTCGATAGCGCGCAGGCCACGCAGAAATCGTACTGGAAGGTTTTCTGGGAGCAGCCTGAGATTGCGGCTACGATCGTCACGCCATCACAGCGCGAGCTGATGTCGATCTTCAAGTCGATGCTCGGCGTTCCGATGAAAGAGCGCGAGCACAGTCAATTTTCTTTCGGATATCCGGTGACTCTCCAGGACAAACCTCGGCCGCGTAATCCCTGAGGGATCGCGACCAGTAGCACGTGCGCACTTCCCGGATAATGGCGTCGGACGATGCATCTCTCCTTAATGCATCGGAAAACCTGGCGATCCAGAAGGTGAGATAAAACCAGAAAGTACAACTTCGGCAGATCACGCGATGCGGCAGCGATTTACATGTTTCTTCCCCGACTTCTTACTCCCCTGTGATCGCCTGATAAGCGTGAAGTGAGATCGGTTCGCGCATATTTTCTGTACGTGGGGTGACACATTCGTAACTACGCCCGCGCTGGTCGCTTGGTAAGCCGGGGCCAGCGAGGTTGCGACCGGCGGGGTGCGCGCGAAAACGAATCACTGCGAAAGAGGGTGCGTCTGTTTCTGTGTCTGTTGTGATGCCGTTTCGGGGTTATCAGAACCCGTCAAGTTGTCGTACGCGATCGGCTCCGACGCTCGATTCGCTATGATAAGCCGGCAATTTGTCTTAAGTGGTGGGTGAGTGTTCCCGCTTTGGGAGCAGGAGGCTCCCGATCACGGTTCGGCAGCGCTAAGAGCCAGATCTCAGTGCGAATGGCTTCACCTCACGCTCATCAAGTGAGAGGTCTCGGGAGTTGCGGGGCGCCGCCAATATCGACCGCGATGTTGCGCCACTGTCCCTGGTTGAATCGCAGCACGCTGAGCGCGCACCTCGTTGCGTGGCCGGTCAGAATCGCGATCCAGATGTGAATCGGATGTAGCGTTCCTGTCCGCTGGATCACGAAGCAGATGCCGAGCGGCAGCACGATCTGCGAGATGATCGAGATGTAGAGCGGGCTCCTGGTGTCGCCGGTTCCCTGCAGGCCGCCTGTGTATGTCAGAGCGACGGCGATGAACAGACCCGACAGGCTGAGCACGTGCAGCAGCTGGACGCCGATCTCTACGACGACGGGATCGTGCATGCCGAACACCGCCAGCAGCGGTCGCGGGAAGAACAGGAACAACGCGCCGACGATCCCCGCGCTCGCGAGTCCGATGCGCGCGGCGACGTGCACCGCTGCGGCCGCGCGATCCGGTTTGCCCGCGCCGAGGTTCTGGCCGGCGAGAGCCGCGGAGGCGCCCATGAGTCCGACCGACGTCCACGTGATGAGCGAGAAAAGCTGCGTGTAGCACACCGCGAACGCCGCCTGCGCCGCCGCGCTCTGCGCGAGTGATCCGATGAACGCCAGCATGAACACGCCGCCGATGTTCGCCGCGATTCCCTGAATTCCGGTGGGGAGTCCGAACCGGAACAGGGAGCGGATAATGGCCCAGTCCGGGCCGTAGCCGCTTCCGCGCGGGAACGACACTACCCATCCACCATTCCACAGCTTCCAGAGCGCGTAAACCGCGAGCAGTCCCGACGCGATGCACGTTCCCATCGCCGCACCCTTCGTCCCAAAAGCGGGGATGGGACCGAGACCGCGGATCAGGACAATGTTCAGCACGAGATTAAGCACCGTGAGACTGATGCCGAGCACCATCGGCGTCCGTGCGTCGCCGGCGGAACGAAGCGCGCCGCCGAGCATGAAGAAGACGAGCATCCCGCCGCTGAACACGAACATGGTCCGCAGGAATGGGAGCGCTTCCACTTTCACTTCCGGCGCCGCATTCACCAGATCGAGCAGCCATGGCGCGGCGATGTAGCCGATCGGCGCCATCACGAAAAGCGCAATCCCGATGGCCGTCAGGAACGCCTGGTAGACCGTGCGATCCACCTTTTCATGATCGCCAGCTCCGGCGAAGCGCGCGACCAGGACACTCATACCGGTGAACAGCGACGAGATGAAGATGATGACGATGAGCCACATCTGCATGCTGACGCCTATCGCGGCGTTGGCCTTGTACCCGATCATGTTGCCGACCAGCGCCTGATCGACCATCCCCTGGAGCCCGCCGATGATGTTGGTGAGCATCGTGGGCCACGCCAGCTTCCACACCGCGGGAAGGAGCGGTCCCTCGACGATTGAGCGGTCGTAGCGCGGGCGCTCCGGCCGGGCGGCGGATGTCGGCGACGTCGCCGCGGGCGCGAGGGGCGCGGCTGCGTCGGTCAATGCGGGGTATCGCGCTTCAGGGGGTACTGCTCTTCGAGCGAGCAATCATCGCATCGACGCTCCACGGACCAGCGCCGGCGAACACGAAGTACAAATAGAGGAAGCAGTATAGTATGGCGGGCATGCCCATGTTCGTCGTCGGCCAAAACGACTGCGGGAAGTGGCCGTGAAAATAGGCCACCGCCATTTCCCCGGCCAGCACGAATGCCACCGGGCGAGTGAACAAGCCTAGCAGGATCAGCAATCCGCCGAACGTATCCAGAATGGCGGAGATTCCCAGCATCGAGATCAGCCCGAACGGTGGCATGCCCGGGGGAGGCGGTGGGAAGCCGAACAGCTTCATCGTTCCTACGGACAGATAGACCAATCCCGCAACAATGCGGAGGATGCTCAGCATCCGGCCGGTCCACGGCGATCGCGATGGCTCGAATATCGACATGTGGCTTCGCTCCAGTTTCTTACGGTATCGTGGGGCGACTCTGAGCTCTTACCTGGCAGGCTGGTGGTAAAGAATAACGACTATCTGGGCTTGAGTCGTCACCCATGCTTGAGCGGCGTCGCCGATTTCCGCGAGCACCTGGGCGTCGGTCTTGCCGGAAGACTTGAGTACGTGAAAGCTGTGATCCGCACCTTCCACCCAATGCATCTCCCAATCCGTCGTCACGCGCTTGAGAACCTCTTCCATCAGGCTCGGCGTGCAGAAGGGATCTCGCGTGCCGTTGAAGCAGATCACGGGGACTTTGATTGCTGGCAGGTGAGCGTCGCGCAGCTGATCCGGCTTGCCGGGAGGATGCAGCGGATACGCGAGCAGCAGCAGTCCATCACACTCGAATCCTTCGGCGGCGAGCATCGACGCCGCCCGGCCACCCATCGAGCGGCCGCCGATGATGAGGGTCTTCGGTCTCAGCTCCTGGCGCGCGCGCGCGACGACGGCCGCGTAGCATTCCTTGAGTCGCGGCATCGGGTCGGGACGCCCGGATTTCTTTTCCTTGTAGAGGAAATTGAACCGCACGACGCCCAGTCCGCGCTCACGCAGGGCATTCGCGATCTGAAGGATTCCGCGATCGTTCATGTTCCCGCCGGCGCCGTGGGCGCAGACGAAGACTACCCCCTGCTCCGCCCCGCCCGTCGCCGGCTCGAAAACCGCTGAGGTTTCCTCACCGCCGACCGGGACTCGCCACTCACCGCCCGCCCGCTGCCGTTCGCGCTCAGACATTATTTCAAACTTATCATCCGCTCGTGATGCGCGTGATTCTTGCGCTCACCCGGCCTTTATGCGACGCAATTTCCTCCGGATTTATTTGCTTGGCACGGCCGCTCTTGCGGCCGCCTGCGGGTCGCCGGCCCGCCTGCCGGTTTCCGCCGAGACGGGTGTCCATCCGGTCATCCCACCGCCAAAAGAGTCGTTGATTCCGGTCATCAACGTCGTGAAGGCGAAGCCCTGGGCGAACGACGCCACACCCGTGGCAGGCGAAGGACTCACGGTTCGCGCGTTCGCCCGCGGGCTGGATCATCCCCGCTCGCTCTATGTGCTTCCGAACGGCGACGTTCTCGTGGCGGAGACGAATGCCCCGAAGAGGCCGGACGACGGCAAGGGAATTAAGGGATTCTTCTTCAGATACTTTCAGGCAAAGTCTGGCAGCGGCGTGCCAAGCCTGAATCGCATCGTCCTGCTGCGAGATACCGACGGAGACGGTATCGCGGACACGCGCTCCGTATTTCTGTCGGGACTGTATTCCCCGTTTGGGATGACACTCGTTGGCGACTTACTCTACGTCGCAAACAGCGACGCGATCGTGCGCTTCCCGTACACGACGGGCGTGACGAACATCGTTGCGCCCGGAGTAAAATTGGTCGATCTGCCCGCCGGCCGCATCAATCATCACTGGACAAAAAACGTGATCGCAAGTCCGGATGGGACGAAGCTCTACGCGTCGGTCGGCTCCAACAGCAACGCGATGGAAAACGGATATCTGCACGAGCAGACGCGCGCGGCGATCTGGGAAATCGATAGAGCGACGGGCAAACATCGCGTGTTCGCATCCGGCATGCGCAATCCGGTAGGCCTCGCCTGGGAACCCGAGAGTGGGAAGTTGTGGGTCTCTGTGAACGAGCGGGATGAGCTGGGAAGCGATCTCGTCCCCGATTACATGACAGCGGTGCGCGACGGCGGATTTTACGGCTGGCCGTTCAGCTATTACGGCCAGCACATCGATCACCGTATTGAGCCGCAGCGTCCGGATCTCGTCGAGCGCGCTATCGTCCCCGACTACGCCCTCGGATCGCATACCGCATCGCTTGGTCTGACCTGGTCCGGGGCGAGAGCGCTGCCCCCGCGCTTCATCAGCGGCATGTTTGTGGGGCAACATGGGTCCTGGAATCGCAAACCCTACAGCGGCTACAAGGTGATCTTCGTCCCGTTCGCGCATGGGATGCCCAATGGAAAGCCGATCGACGTCTTGACCGGTTTCATTCGGGAGAATGGAGACGCGATGGGACGTCCGGTTGGTGTCGCGATCGACAGGGAGGGCGCGCTGCTCGTCGCCGATGACGTTGGGAACACCATCTGGAGAGTCACCCGCTCTACACAACGTTGATCATTGATCGGGTGCGCGCCCGCCTTGGACTCAGCCGCCCGTCGTCGGCGTGAGCCCCATTTCGTCCAGAAAGCGATGCCCGCCGGTCGCCTTCTCGCCTCTCGACTTCACGCGCGTCATCACCAGCCGATCGATCGTGCGGGTCATGCCCACGTAGAGTAGCCGCCGCGCCTCTTCGAGATCCAGTTTTCCCAGCACTCCGTTTCGCGGCGTCGGAATCAGCTGCTCGTCCTCTACGCCCACGATGTACACCCGCGAGAACTCCAGACCCTTGGTGGAGTGCATCGTCAGCAGGTTGACGCGGTTCCTCTGCCGCTCGGCCCCATCGTACCTGGAAAGAACAGCTCGCTCGAGAAACGCAGATATCTGCGCGGGCAGCTCACCATCGGAGCAGGCTTCGATCAGGCGGCGCAGTCTCCCCATCGTTTCCGGATATCGTTTCTCGGCCGAGCGCTCGGCACGCAGCCGCTCCATGAGCTGGTGGCCGCCGAGGAGCGTGATCAGATCGTCGACAGTCGGGAGGGTGGCATCTCCGCACAGCTCGCGCTCGGAGCGGTAGCGATCAAGACAATCGCTGTGACGCCCGAGCGAATAAGCGGGAACGTACTCGAAGATCTTCCGCGCTTCGTCGCACAGTGAATCGCGATCGCTGAGAGCGAGCGCGATGCCAAGCTGATCGAGGAGATTCACGAGCGCGGTCTTGCGTGCGTACTCGAGCCTCGTTTCGCTCAGCATCGGGAAGAGCTTCGCCAGCGTGCGACAATCGTCGAGCGCGCGGTGAGACTGGCCGGTCGGAATGCCATAATGTTTGGCGAGGTGCTCGAGCCGCCGGCTGGTGGCGTGCAACGTCCGGGCGAGGGGGAGCGTGTCGTACGTCGAGAAGTCCGTTCCGTGCGGAAGCGTTGCCGCCATTCGGCGCAGGATCGGAAAATCGAACATGTAGCCGTTGTGCGCGACCAGCACGTCGGAGCCGCAGAAGGCCCGGAACTCCGGCCACACTGTCTCGAAGGACGCCGCGTCGGCCACATCGGTTTCGGAGATCCCGTGCGTCGCCATCGCGCCGGATGTGATCGGTACCCGCGGCCTCACCAGCGTCCGGTACTCGTCCACGATCTTGCCGTTTCGCACGCGTACCGCGGCGATCTCCACGATCTCGGCGCTCTCGACGTCCTTGTCCGTGGTCTCGAGATCAATGGCCGTGAAATCGCGGAAAGTGCTGGCGAATAATTTGGTGCGCACGAGCTGCGCGGTCTTGAAGAGTCCGAGGCCGAATCCGAGCGAAGGGAAATCTTCCGGCCTGATGCGCTGCGCGTCGGCGGCCGGCGCTCCGCCCAGAGACACCGAGCGCACGCCCATCTCCATCAGCATTTTCTTGGCGGCAATCTCAGCGCCGCCCGAGCGCGGAATCCACACCGATCGCCCGTCCTCGATGGTTCGCCGAATACGCTCGGCCATGCCGACCACTTCTTCGTGCGACGCCGGGTCGCTCAGATCTTCCTGATGCTCCTCGAGAATCGTGCGGTAAGCGCCGACTTTCTCCGAAAGAATGTCCTCGACGAGCGATCGCAAAGAGGTGTGGCTCTTGCCGAGGGCATCGAGGTTTTGCAGGGCGTAGTATCCACGCCAGATTTTCTTGGCATCTCCGTGCTCGCGCGGAAGCGTGCGCGCCATGTGCTCCAGCTGCTGGACGAGACCACGGCCCGTCTCGTCCGCCCACGCGCGGGCGCTGTCGAAGAGCGGGTCTGGGAGAACGGTCTGGTAGAACAGCTCCTGCTGAATCTCGTCGCGCGGATTCGCGATCACTCGCAACGCGGCGAGCACGTAGGCCACGATCTTGTCATCCGCGAGCGCGCGCCCCTGCGCGAGACGGCAGGGAATTCCTGCGTTCAGGAACGCCGTCTCGAGCGCGCTGCCGATCTTGTGCGTTCGGTAGAGGAGCGCTACGTCGCCCCATCCCAGTGTTCCCTCGTGCGCCGCGCGATCGCGCCGCAGATCTTCCATGATCCAGGTCGTCTCGCGATCATCGTCCGCGAAGTCGAGCGCAGTGACAGGGAACGGCGAATCGTGAATAGTGCGCTGGGCCTCGCGGTTCTCGAAGATCGATTCGTTCATCGCGATCAACCGCCGCGCGGGGTCGAGAACGGCGGGCGGGGACCGGCGGTTGTCGCGCAGGTGAATCACATCCTCGAGTGCGATGCCAAAATCCCTTCTGAAATCATTGAATACTTTCGGATCGGCGCCCGTCCAGGAATAAACCGATTGCTCGTCGTCGCCAACCACGAAGACGTGGCGATGCTCGCGGGCCAGCTCGCGGATGACGGCGTACTGGATCGGATTGAGATCCTGGAATTCGTCCACGAGCACGACATCCCACCGTGCACGAACTTCCGCCGCCACGGCCTCGATTCTTAGAAGCTCCGCGGTCTTGAGAACCAGCGTGTCGAAATCAGCGACATTCCGCTCGGCGGTGATCTGCCTATAGCCGTCGTAGTATTTCTGATAACGGTTGCTCATCTGCTCGCCGCGGAAGCGATAGCGCGCGAATGCGTCGAGGACGCTCTTGTGCATCTTCGCCGGCACTTTTAGCCGGCGCAGGACGGATCTCTGATACGGCTCATCGGCGATGCCGAAGCCGAGCTGCAATCCCACGTGCTCGCCGAACTCGCGCAAAAGCTCGGCGCAGAAAGCGTGGATGGTCCCGCGCTTGACGCGCTCCACCCGGGGCCCAAGCTCGCGCGCAAGGCGCTCGGCGATTTCGCCGGCCGCCTTGTTGGTGAATGTGAACACGCAGATCCGCTCGGGTTTGATCTCGAGCTTGTCGATCAGGTATCGGATCCGCTCGATGAGGCAGAAGGTCTTTCCCGCGCCCGGGCCTGCGAGCACGAGTAGCGGCCGTGGTGCGGCCTCAATGGCCAGGCGCTGCGAAGCGGAAGGGATGCGCGGAACAGAAACGGCGTCGGTGCCTACCGACGCCGTTTCAGAGATGGACATTGTGTCCGTTCGCGCGGATCCGTCCGCGCGCGTGGTCGTGACCGTCAGGTGTCCGACGTCCTATAGAAGAAGTGCTGGGCGGTTGTCGGCCCACCATTGGTTCTTTCCCCGGATCGCATCAATTCCCTTCATTTCGCGTGGCATCGTTTCCTTGCCCATCGATTCGACGCTGCGGTGGTCATGGAGTCTCATTGTTCGGCATCATCTCCATAGTAGCGAAACATCTGGCGGGCGCCAGACGGAAAAACAACGACTACAAAAAAACGAGAGACGGACTTGCCAAACACTCATTCGCCCTTATAATGCCCGGTGTTAACTGTTCAGTTAAACCTTATGATTAAGCCAGCCCGTAAGCGCAAGCCCGTCAGGAGTCCGACGGCGGCAAAGATCCCGGGACGTGAAGCAGCTACCGAGCAGCGCATCCTCGCCGCCGCCCGCGCGGTGTTCCTCCGCCACGGAACCGCCGGCGCGCGCATGCAGGAGATCGCGGCGGAAGCCGGCGTGAATCAGGCGCTGCTCCACTACTATTTCCGCACCAAGGAGCGTCTCAGCGCCGCCGTCTTTCAGCAGGTCGCTTCCCGCATATTCCCGGCGCTCGTCCAGACGCTCGGTGCCGAGACCTCGCTCGACGGGAAGATCAACCACTTAATCGCGATCTATCTCGACAACCTCTCGCAGAACCTGTTCGTCCCGGGCTACCTGATCTCGGAGCTGCACCATCACCCGGAGCGCGTTCAGCAGCTGCTATCGGGCGCTATCGGCGCTGACCCGCAAATCGTGATGCCTGCCCTGCTCAAGACTCTCGAGAGGCAGATCAACGAACGCGTTCGCGACGGCACCATGCGACCCATCAAGCCGCAACAGTTCGTGATCAATCTGATCTCGCTCTGCATTTTCCCCTTCGCCGCCCGGCCCATGCTATCAATCGTCTTCGGCATGAACGACGCCGCCTTCATGCGCTTCATCGAACAGCGGAAGAAAGAGCTCCCTGAATTCTTCCGCGGCGCACTGCGGCCATGACATACCGCTTCGTCGTCCTCATCGCGTTTTGCCTGCCCACGCTCGTTGCGCGCGCACATTCGCAGGTTCCAGCCCCCGACACGCTGAGACCAACAGCGGCGGATTCGCTGCGCCCTGGCGCGCTTTCGGATTCGCTCCGCCTTGGCACCCTTCAGGACAGCGCGGTCATGCGCGACCCGCGCGGACGCGAGCTAGCCTTGCTCGCCGAGCAGTCGCGCCTGCGGCAACAGAATCTCGCGGCTGAGAGACGTCCCGCTCTCTCGATCGAAGGACAGACGCAGTACCAGTCCGACGTCGCGCGTATTCCGATCACGCTGCCCGGCGGAATTTCCCCACCTACTCCGCCGCACGATACGTACGACGCGCATCTCGCGGCTGGACAGACGCTGTACGATCCAGGCATCGGACCGCGTCGTGCCGTCGAAGATGCCCAGCTCGCCGCATCGCAGGCGCGGCTGCGCGCCGAGCTCTATCCTCTGCGCCAGAACGTGACCGATGCGTTCTTCGCCACTTTGCAGGCTCAATCTCAGATCGCCGAGCTGGAGCTGGCGATCACAGACCTCGAGGCCCAGCACCAGGTGGCTGCGGCGCGGGTGCGCGAGGGTGCCGCGCTCCCCAGCGAGGAAAAAGCGCTTCGCGCGGAGATCCTGCGGCGCCGCCAATCTCTGGCCGAGGCGAGAGCGAGTCGACGCGTAGCGCTTGCGATTCTTACTGACCTGACGGGCAAGTCGTACGACAGTACTGCGATTCTCGGTTCGACCGATCTCGCTACTCAGGTCGCTCACGCCCGCGATTCGCTCTCGATTCTCCGCTCTCGCCCCGAGTACGAGCAGTTCGCCCGCTCCCGTGCATTGCTCGAACAGCAGGAGAGAGCGCGCAAAGCACAGGATCTGCCACGAGTCTCGGCGTTCGGCCGCGCGGGTTACGGCCGGCCCGGACTCAATCCGCTCAGCACGAAGTTCGACAGCTACTGGCTCACGGGCGTGCAGCTCCAATGGTCGCCCTGGACGTGGGGCGCGGGGAGTCGCGATCGCGAGATCCTCGCCCTGCAGCGGCAGATCATTTCCGCCGAGGAGCAGCAGTTCACCGACAATCTCCGCCGCGGAACAGAGCAGGATCTCGCGACCATGGATCGGCTCGAGACCTCGGTCCGCGACGACGATGAGATCGTGGCTCTCCGCGAGAGCATCCTGTCCGAGACGCGGGCGCGATTCAATGAAGGTGTAGTGACGTCGGCGGATTACGTCGACCGCCAGACCGATGTTCTGAGTGCGCGCACCGCTCGCGCGCTTCACCGCGTGGAGCTTGCCCAGGCCCGCGCGCGGTTCCTCAACACGCTGGGCATCGAGGCCCGCTGATGCGCGCTTTCAATTTCCCTCCGCGCATCGCGATCGGTGTTTTGTTCGTGAGCGCTGCCGCGTGCCATCGCGGAAAAGATCCCGATGCCTACGGCAACTTCGAAGCGGACGAGATTTCGGTGTCGGCACAGGCCAGCGGTCAGCTGACTTCTTTCACGCCGGTCGAAGGAGCTACGCTGCCGGTCGGGCTAGTCGTCGGAGTAGTCGACACCACTCAGCTGGCGCTCGAGCGAGCGCAGCTCGTGGCGCAGGAGCAGGCAACCGGGGCCCGAGTGGCGGAAGCGGGCAAGCAGATCGAGGTCTACCAGGCGCAGCTTGGCATCGCGCTCCGCAACTACGAGCGAATGCAGCGGCTGTTCGACCAGCATGCCGCCACCGCGCAGCAGCGGGATCAGGCGGAGCGCGACTACAGGACGCTCGTGGCGCAGATCGGGGCGGCGACGGCGCAGCAGCATAGCGTGTCTCGCGACGCGTCGTCGGGCGCCGCGCGGGTGGCTCAGATCAACGATCAGATCGCGAAGAGCAAGGTGGTCAACCCGGAAGCGGGAACGGTGCTCGCGACCTATGTGAAAACCGGAGAGGTGGTTCAGTCGGGAGAGGCGCTCTACAGGATCGCCGACATCGATACCCTGATTCTGCGCGCGTACATCACCGAGAAGCAGCTCACCGCCGTGAAGCTCGGACAACAGGTTCAGGTTCACGTCGATCAGGGTGGCGGCAAGCTGCTGACGCTTCCCGGAACCGTGAGATGGATATCGACGAAAGCCGAGTTCACGCCGACTCCGGTGCAGACACGGGATGAGCGCGCGGATCTCGTGTACGCGGTGAAGGTGTACGTTCCGAATCCGAAGGGAGCGCTCAAGATCGGAATGCCGGCCGACATCACGCTCGGTGCGGTGCCGGCAAAGCAGCCGTCGTGAGCAACGCCGTCGAGGTTCGTTCTCTCAGTAAGTCGTTCGCGTCGGTCAAGGCACTCGACGACATCTCGTTCGATGTCGGCGAGGGCGAGCTGTTCGGGCTCGTCGGACCCGATGGCGCCGGCAAGACGACGCTCTTTCGCATCCTGACGACGCTTCTTGTCCCCGACAGGGGCACCGCGACCGTGCTCGGCCTGGATGTCGTGAAAGACCTGTGGGAGATTCGCTCGCGGGTGGGCTACATGCCGGGTGGATTCGCGCTCTATCCCGACCTCAGCGTCGCCGAGAATCTGGAATTCTTCGCGGCGGTGTTCGGAACGACCGTCGAGAAAGGGTACGAGCTCATCGCGCCCATTTACCGGCAGATCGAGCCATTTCGCGATCGGCGCGCCGAAGCGCTGTCCGGTGGGATGAAGCAGAAGCTCGCGCTGTCGTGCGCCCTCGTGCACCGGCCGGACATCCTGCTTCTCGACGAGCCGACCACCGGAGTCGACGCTGTCTCCCGCCGGGAGTTCTGGGATCAGCTCGGGCATCTAAAGGCGTCGGGTCTCACGATCGTCGTCTCCACTCCGTACATGGATGAAGCGGTGCGGTGCGACCGCGTCGCGCTCATACACGGCGGAAAGATTCTCGAGATCGACCCGCCTCGCTCGATCGGTACGCGCTATGGGCTGCCCCTGATCGCGGTGCGCGGAGGCGACCGGTTCGGGCTGCTGCACGCGCTCCGCGAATTCCCGCATGCGCACACGGTCTATCTGTTCGGTGACGAGCTCCATTACACGGACAGTCGCGCTGATGCTCCACCGGAGACGGTCGCGAACGAGCTGCGCGAGTATCTCGCGGGGCGCGGGCACAAAGGTGTGGAAGCGCACCCGATCGCGGCCGGAATCGAGGACAGCTTCATGGAGTTGATGGGCTCCGCGCCCGCGCCGACCGCGACCGCCGCATGATTCCCTCGGCGGCCGCGCCAGCGAGAGCGCCGCGCGCAACGGGAGTGGCGAATGGCTTCGGGATCGACGCGCGCGATCTCACGCGCCGCTTCGGATCCTTCGTCGCGGTCGATCACATCACCTTCGACGTCGGGACGGGAGAGGTCTTCGGCTTCCTGGGCGCCAACGGCGCGGGAAAGACGACCGCGATCAAAATGCTCGTCGGACTGCTGGCGCCGAGCGAGGGTGTCGCGCACGTCGCGGGCTTCGACATCGCCACCCAGCGCGACCAGATCCGCCGCAACATCGGCTACATGAGCCAGCGATTTTCGCTCTACGCCGATCTCACTGTCCGCGAGAATATTCGCCTCTATGGCGGCATCTACGGTCTGACGCCCGGGCAGATCGTGGAGCGCACAACCACCATGCTCGACACTCTCGGACTCAGCTCCAACGCCGACGACCTCGTCGGCAAGCTTCCGCTGGGGTGGAAACAGAAGCTCGCGTTCTCCGTCGCGCTCCTGCACAACCCGAAGATCGTATTTCTCGACGAACCCACAAGCGGAGTCGATCCAATCACGCGCCGGCAGTTCTGGGAGCTGATCTACGCCGCCGCTGCACGCGGAACCACTGTATTCGTGACAACGCACTACATGGACGAAGCCGAGTATTGCGACAGGATCTCGATCATGGTGGATGGAAAGATTGCGGCGCTCGGTACTCCCACGGAGCTGAAGGAGAAGTTTGGTGCTGAAAGCGTGGACGACGTCTTCGTGCGGCTCGCGCGCGGCGCGACGAAGGGAGAGACAGCGTGAATCGCAACGCGCTGCGCGCGTTCATGGTGAAGGAATTTCGTCACATCCTGCGCGACCGTCAGACGCTCACCATCCTCCTCATGTTGCCCCTGGTGCAGGTCATCCTGTTCGGGTACGCGCTCCGAAGTGACGTACGCGACATCCGGATGGCAGTCATTGATCCGACGCCCGATCACGCCACGCTCGAATTGCAGTCGCGCTTTCTCTCGACCAATCGCTTTCGCATCGTCACGACCAGTCAGACTCCTGACGTCATCGAGCCGCTGTTCCGACGGGGCAGGGCTGACGTCGCGCTGGTGTTCGATCCCGATTTCGCGAGCCATCTGCGAGGTACCGAGCCGGCGCGCTTGCTGATTGCCGTCGATGCTTCCGATCCGAACGCGGGCACGACGTATCTCAGCTACGCCAGGGCGGTGATCTCCTCGTACCAGGCCGAGCTGAGCGCGCAGAACCGCCAAGTGCGCATCGTGACCGAGACGCGCATGCGATTCAATCCGACGCTCGAGAGCGTGAACCTCTTCGTTCCCGGGCTGATTGCGCTCGTCCTGGTGCTCGTCTCGGCGCTAATGACGGCGATATCGCTGTCGCGCGAGAAGGAGCGCGGCACGATGGAAGTGCTGCTGGTCTCTCCGCTCCGGCCACAGCAGATCATCGTCGGAAAAGTCCTCCCATATCTGGCGCTGGCGTTTGCGAACGTGCTCACCGCACTCCTCGCGGCGTGGGCTGTGTTTCATGTTCCCTTTCGCGGGAGTGTGGTCCTTCTCCTCGCCGAGAGCATTCTCTACACACTCGTGTCGCTCGCGCTCGGTGTCCTCGTTGCCGCGCGCACTTCGTCGCAGCGCGCCGCGATGCTGACGGCGGCGCTGGTGACGATGCTGCCAAACGCACTGTTGTCGGGGATGATCTTTCCGATTGCGAGCATGCCAACCTGGCTCGTCCCATTTACATACATCGCTCCGGCGCGCTGGTTCATCGTGATCGCGCGCGGGATCATGCTGAAGGGGGTGGGGCTCACGATTCTGTGGCGTGAGACGCTGATGCTGTCGTTGATGGCGATGCTACTCCTCGCGGCGGCGATGCGAAGCTTCAAGCCGCGGCTCGAGTAGCAGTGCAAACCCTTCGATATCTGCTCCGCAAGGAGTTTCTGCAGATCTTTCGCGACCGCTTCATGGTAGCGCAGCTAATGCTCATGCCGATCATCCAGCTTCTCCTGCTCGGTAATGCCGCAACGTTCGAGGTCAAGACTGCGCGGATGTACGTCGTGGACCGGGATCACAGCGAGACGTCGCGCGGTCTGGTTGACAGGCTGCAGGCGTCGCGTCGGTTCGTCGCGGTCGGCTCGTCGCCATCGACCGATGTCGGCGACCAGTGGATGCTCGAGCGCAAAACGGACGTGATTCTGGGCATTCCCTCTGATTTCGAGCGCGACATCGTGCGCACCCGGATCGCCCAGGTGCAGCTGGTGTTGAACGCCGAGGACGGTGTAGCCGCGGGAGTGACGCAGTCGTACGCGGCGCAGATCATTGGAGCGTACGCGAACGAGCTCGAGGCTGAGTTGACCCCGATGGTGAGTACCGCGGCACGAGGGAGCGGGGCCGGCGCTCCCACCTCCGCGGGTGCTCGACCCATCGAGGTCCGCGCGCGCGGATGGTACAATCCCGATCTCAACTACCGGGACTACATGGTCCCCGGGATTCTCGTCCAGCTCGTGACGTTAGTCGGCACGCTGATGACGGCGATGAACATCGTCCGGGAGAAGGAGCTGGGGACGCTCGATCAGCTGAGCGTGACGCCGCTCTCCCAGAGCGTTTTCATGGCGGCCAAGCTGATTCCCTTCTGGATCATCGCGCTCGTCGAGCTCACGCTCGGATTGCTGGTGGCGCGGTTCGTTTTTCACATCCCCATGCTCGGCAGCATTCCGCTCGTCTTCGCCGCCGCGGCGATCTACCTGCTCGCGGCCCTCGGCATCGGGCTTTTCGTCTCGACACTGGTGGACACGCAACAGCAGGCGATGTTCGTGACGTTCTTCATCATCATGATCTATCTGCTGATGAGCGGACTGTTCACGCCGATCCGCTCGATGCCCACCTGGGCGCAGTGGATGGCGCAGCTGAATCCGATGAAGCACTTCATAGAGATCATGCGCGCGGTGCTGCTCAAGGGGGCGACGGCTCGGGATATTCTGCAGCCGATCGGGATACTCGCTTTGTTTGG
>Ga0208080_1000338_pt1 | contig 23805 bp, 19 predicted proteins | sample NGESurdeep092012_3_FD_184476 | JGI IMG/M metagenome (GOLD analysis project Ga0208080, IMG submission 184476) | Arctic peat soil microbial communities from Barrow, Alaska - NGEE Surface sample 210-3 deep-092012 (SPAdes) | ecosystem: Environmental > Terrestrial > Soil > Wetlands > Peat ...
TCGCCATGAACCCGATCATCAAGTTCACGACCCTCTTCGGCCTTCTCGCCGTGGAGCTCGCGATCGGACTGTCGCGCCCGACGAGCCTCGCGCTGTTCCTCGTTTTCTTCGCCGTGTCCGTCGTCTTCGTCTATCGCTCCTTCTACGGGATGCGGATCGAGATCTCGCCAACCGCGTCCTGAGGGGGGACCCATGGGCACGATGACGAAGTCGGGCTCGACGCAGCCGGCGTTTCCAAAAACGCTTCCAAGGAGGCTCGGCCTCGTCGACGCGACGGCGATCGTCGCGGGATCGATGATCGGCTCGGGCATCTTCATCACGTCGGCCGACATCGCGCGGCAGGTCAAGAGCGCGAGCCTCCTCCTCCTCGTCTGGGTCTTCACGGCGCTCGTCACGGTGGCGGGCGCCTGGAGCTACGGGAAGCTCGCCATGGCGTTCCCGAAAGCCGGCGGCCAGTACGTCTACCTGCGCGAGGCGTGGGGCGACCTCGGCGGGTTCCTTTACGGCTGGGCGGCCCTTCTTGTCATCCAGACGGGCACGATCGCGGCCGTGGCCGTCGCCTTCGCGAAGTACCTCGGCGTGCTCATCCCGGCCATTTCGAGCAAACACGTCTTCTTCAAGGCCGCGTATCTCAGCGTCACGCCTCTGGAGATCATCGCCATTCTCCTGGTCGCGTTTCTCACCTGGTGGAACACGACGAGCGTCCAGAACGGCGCGCGACTGCAGAACGTCTTCACGGCGGCAAAGGTGCTGTCGCTCATCGGCCTCCTGTCGGTGTGCTTCATCGCCGGCGGAAACCTCATGGGAGTCTCCTGGGCGCTTCCCGCCGCCCAGGACCTCAAGATTCCCCTTCTCTGGGCGTTCGCCGTCGCCACCGTCGGCTCTCTCTTCTCGGCCGACGCGTGGAACAACGTGACGTTCCTCGGAGAGGAAGTGCGCGACGCCGAGACGAATGTCCCGAGAGCCCTCGTGTATGGAACCGGGCTCGTGACTCTCCTCTACGTCCTCGCGAACGTGGGATACCTGAGCGCGCTCCCTCTCTCCGGCATCGCGTCGGCTCCCGAGGACCGCGTCGCCACGGCCGCCATCGGCGCCGTCGCCGGCACGGCCGAGGCCGGCACGCCGGCGCTCATCATGGCCTGCGTGATCCTCGTCTCGACGTTTGGCTGTCTCAACGGCCTCATCCTGTCCGGCGCGCGCGTGCTCTACGCCATGTCCCGCGACGGCCTCTTCCTGCCGGCATTCGGCAAAGTCGCGCCGAAAACCATGATCCCGGTGAACGCCCTCGTGGCGCAGTTCCTCTGGTCGGCCGTCCTGTGCCTCTCCGGCAAGTACGGCGACCTCCTGGATTACGTCATTCCGACGGTCCTGATGTTCTACATCGCGACGATCGTCGGACGATGGAAGCTCGCTCGGACGAATCCCGCCCTCGCGCCGCGCTCCCTCGCGGACCGCGTCATCCCCGTCCTCTATGTCATCGCGACGGTCTACGTGACGATCGCCCTCGTGGTTTTCAAGCCCACGTTTACCGTTCGCGGTCTCGTCATCGTTGCCCTCGGCGTCCCGGCATTCTTCCTGTTCCGGAGGAAGCCGGCGGCCTGACGTCCCGGCGGACGCCTAGCAGGCTGCTGAAAAGGGATGTGAGGCGGCTACACTGACGTCTTGCGGGGCACGTATGGGAAGTTCGCCGATCCCGCGGTGCGGCGCCGGTTCATCCTGGCCGTCGCGCTTGAGGGCGTTCTTTTCGGGCTTGCCGTGCGACTGCGCATTCACTTTGCGTCGCCGCTGCCTTCCCTCCAACCGGCGCGCTGGTTCCTGCTCGGGCTCTGCGAGGACACGGGCGTCCTCCTGCTCGCCGCGGCCGCTACGATTGCTTTCGCGCGCGGGCGAATTGCGGGTCCGGTTGCGCGGGTCTTCGGCGCGTTCGTCCTCATCTGGTGTCTCTGCGCGTTTCTTCTCGGCGAGGCGATAGTCTACTTCGGGCATCCGCCCCACGCGGAAGACCTCGGGATCGCGGCGAGCGGGTCTTTCTGGCGGTTCTCGATCGGCCCCGCCGAGCTCGCACGGGCCGGGGCGGCCGTCGTCGCGGTGCTGCTCCTGTTGGCCGCGGCCGCCCGCCTGGCGGGCCGCGAAAGACCTGCCGCCGTTTCCCCCGGGGGGCTCGTGACTTTCGGAGCGGCCGCGCTTGCGCTCGCGCTCCTGCCTGTCCCGGTCAACCTCGCGGCGACCGCGCGCAATCCGGCGTTCGCCGCCGCGGCTCTTTCCCGCTCGATCGCGGCCGGCGGCGCCGTCGGCGGCCCCCGCGCGGTCGCTCCGACGGTACCGCTTTCCGCAATTCGCGAGATCGCCGCCAACCCGTCGCGCCGCCGGTTCCTCGATCCCCTGTTCCCTCTCGCGTACCGCCCGGCGGAGAGGTCCGCCGCCGCTCCGCGGCTCCCGCCGGGGCTGCGCGCCAACGTCGTCTTGTTCGTGATGGAGGGCGTCCGCGCGCACGAGATCGGCGCATACGGCGGCACCGTCCCTGGCGTGACGCCGAACCTGGACGCGCTCGCCGTTGCGGGCACGCGATTCGACGGCGTCTGGAGCCCCGGTACGCACACTCCCGAGGGGGAGCTTGCGCTCTGGTACGGCCTGCTCGCCGTCCCGCGCGAGATCGTGATGACGCTGCGTCCCCGCGTATCAATGACCGGACTTCCCGAGATCCTCCGGCGCGCGGGCTGGAGATCGTTTCTCTGGATCCACAACGGCGACCAGACCTTCTTCGGTGAGGACCGCTTCTTCCTCCCGCGAGGATTTCGGATGATCGACGGCCGCGATTTCGACCCGGCGGAGCCGCGGACGAACTGGGGGTTTTCGGACCGCACGCTCGCGCGCCGCGCGGCCGTCGCGATCGACCGGATGGAGGAGCCGTTCGCCGCGATGGTGCTGACGATCTCGAACCACCATCCTTTCCAGCTCCCTTCCGACGCGAAGACGCGACTCGACGTTCCCGCCGCCGAGGAGAGGGGGAACTTTCGCGTGCCTGGCTGGCGCGACCTCGTCGGCCGCCAGACCGCGCCAATGCTGCGGACGATCCACTACACGGACGAAGCGGTCGGCGACTTCTTCGACCGCGTTCGCTCGCGCCCCTGGTTCTCGCGTACCGTCTTTGTGGTCGTGAGCGACCACGGCCTGCCCATCGCGCCACTCGGAGGCATCTCCTCACTGCACCGGTTCGCGGAGCTCCGTCAAGGCGTGCCCTGGATCCTCTATTCGCCGCTGCTGCCTGCGAGACCCGCTGTCCCGGGTCCGTCGTCGCTCGCGGACGTTCCGCCCACGCTCCTCGGTCTTCTCGGCGTGGATCTGCCCGCGAGTGGCGTGGGGTGCGACCGTCTCGATCCCGCGGCGTGCGATCCGGAGCGGCCGGTGTTCTCCTGGAACGCCGAAGGGGAGATACTTACGATCGCGACCGCGTCGCGCGTCTTCCACGCCGTAATCGCCTGGGAACGCGTGTCCGGCGGCGAGGGCGGCTCGCTCGGCGAGGAGATGCTGTTCGACGCGCGCGCCGATCAGGAAGGCCGTCGCGATCTCTCCCTGTCCGAGCCGGCGCGCGTGCGGGAGTTCAGGAAGCTTGCGCGACTCTATTTCGGTGTATATCCGTGGCTCGTCAGCCATGGGCGCTCGGGCGTCTCCGACGCGGATTTCTTCAAAGCAGGACAACCGTCCAGACACTGACCGGGACCTTTTTGGTGAGAAGCGACGCCGAGGACGCGTGAGCTCTACACGAGCAGAGAGAAGACCTCGTTCGACAGGAGCACGCCGCGGCGCGTGAGGCGCACGCGCCCTTCGGCGCGCTCCAATAAGCCCGCCACAAAAGTGTCCTCGAGGCGAGAGATCGAGTCGGGCGGAAGAAGAGACGAGATTTCCTCGAAAGTGTCGGAGGGGACGCCGCTCGATATGCGCAGACCCAGCATCAACCCCTCTTTCCTTCTCGGAAAATCTTCCTCTTCCTCTCTTCTTTCCTTGCCCGCGTCACCCGAGACTCTCGGCGACTCCCCCGCGCGCGTGCGTCTGAGGTATTCGGTCAGCATCCCCGTATTCGCCGACCGTGTCCTTCCGTTGAAGGAATGCGCCCCGACGCCGAAGCCGAGAACGGGCGTGAGCGTCCAGTACTTCAGGTTGTGCCGGCTCTCGAATCCCGGCCGCGCCCAGTTCGATAGCTCGTAGCGCGGCAGGTTCGCCGCCGTCAGGCGCTCGTCCACTGCCTCCCACCGGTCCGCCATCTCGTCGTCATCCGGGAAAAGCTCCGGCCTCTCCTTCTTCAAGGCGACGAGGCGCGGCGCCTTCTCCAGCTCGAGGAGATAAACGGACAAATGAGTGATCCCTGAGGACAAGAGCCCGTCGACGCTCGCAAGCAGAGTCTCCTTCGTCTGTCCCGGAATGCCGATCATCAGGTCGGCCGAGACGTTCCCGAAAACGCGTGTGGCCTCCGACACGGCGCGACGCGCGGCCGCGGCGTCGTGCCGCCGCTCGAGGGGAAGCAGCTCGGCGTCCACGAGCGACTGCACGCCGATGGACAGGCGGTTCACACCGAGTTCCCGAAGGGCCAGGAGCCGGGAGACATCGAGGTCGTCGGGGTTTGCCTCGGCCGTGATCTCCCCATTCGAAGAGATTCCGAAGATTTCTTCGAGTGTCCCGAGCACGCGAGAAAGCCGAAGTGCGTCGACGTATGACGGTGTTCCCCCTCCGAAGTACACAGTGTCGAAGGGCTCGCCCGTGGCTTCATCCGCCCTCGAGCGGATTTCCCTTTCCAGACCTTCAAAGAAATCTTTCTCTTCTCGTTTCCCCTCGAGCGCGACGAAGGAGCAATACGTGCACCGGTGCGCGCAGAAGGGCACGTGGACGTAAGCTCCTCTCACGCGCCGTTCGTCAGGAGAGAGCGCAGCCGCTCGTCCTGCGCCTGGGCGGCCTCGCGTGTCTCGCCGAGCCGCGCCGCCAGGAGCCGCTCGACGTACTTTCCGAGGACGTCGACCTCGATGTTCACGCGGTCGCCGGGTTTCTTCGTGCCGAGCGTCGTGGAGGTGAAGGTGTGCGGAACGACGGCCACGTCGAACGAGCTCTCTCCGAGCGCCGCCACGGTGAGCGAGATCCCGTCCACGGCGATCGAGCCCTTCTCGACGGTGTAACGCGCGAGGGGGGGCGGGAGCGAGAACCGGAAGGTCCACGAGTCGCCGGACTTCTCGACGGCGAGCACTTCGGCCGTTCCGTCCACGTGCCCCGCGACGATGTGCCCGCCGAGGCGGTCGCCTGCGGCGAGCGCGCGCTCGAGATTCACGCCCGCGCCCGCGGCCAGGCCACCGAGAGCCGAGCGCGCGAGCGTCTCGGGCGAGACGTCGAAGAACAGCGCCTGGCCCCGAGCCGCCGGGGGGACGACCGTCAGGCAAACCCCGGAGACGGCGATGCTCTCTCCGACGGCCACGTCTCCGAAGGCCGGCGGACGCTCGACCGCGAGGACGGCGCCCGCCGCACCGGACCGGAGCGACGCGACGCGGGCGACGGCGGACACGAGGCCGGTGAACATCTCGCGATCCTACCCGACCACGAAAGCCGGAAGGATCCGCGCCGACAGTCGCAGATCGGCGCCGATCCGGACCGCGTCGAGACCGGCGAGGCGGCAGGCGTCTCCGAGACGGTTAGACCCCTCACCCGCGAGCGGGGAGCGGGCGTCGGCGCCGCCCACGAGAAGCGGCGCGACATACGCGGTCACGCGGTCGACGAGACCCGCCTTCAGGAACGACGCGGCCGTCACGCCTCCGCCTTCGACGAGCAGGGAGCGCACCTCGAGGGCGTGGAGCGCGCTGAGGAGGGCCCCCAGGTCCACGCCGCCGCCCGCCGCGGGCCTCGAGAAGACCTGCACGCCGCGCTCGAGGAATGGCGCGAGGCGCGGATCGCCGGACGGCACCGCCGTGACGAGCCAGACCTCGCCTCCCGCCGCGGAGAACACGCGGGCCGTGGCCGGTACGCGAAGAGCTCCGTCGAGGACGAGCCGGCGATGTGGCGTGATCGCCGAGGAAAGCGCAAGGCGGCGGGTCAGGAGAGGGTCGTCCGCGAGGATCGTGAGCGCGCCGACGAGGATCGCGTCGCATTCCTCGCGCAGGCGCATGGCGTCCTCGCGCGCGGCCTCGCCGGTGATCCACTTCGAGTCGCCGCTCCGCGTCGCGGTCCGTCCGTCCAGCGACGCCGCCCACTTCATGTGGACGAACGGACGGTGGGCGCGAATGGCCTTCAGGAAAGCCTCGTTCAGCGTCTCGGCTTCGTCCGCGAACGCTCCGACCAGCACGTCGACGCCGCGCTCTCTCAGGCGGCGGATCCCGCGCCCCGCGGTCCGCGGGTCGGGATCCTCGATCGAGCAGACGACGCGCGATACCTCCGCCGCGAGCAGCGCCTCCGTGCAGGGAGGCGTGCGACCGAAATGAGAGCAGGGCTCGAGGTTGACGAGCAGCGTCGCGCCCTTCGCGCGCGCTCCCGCGGCCGCGAGGGCGACGGCTTCGGCGTGCGGGCCGCCGGCGCGCTCGTGAGCGCCTTCCCCGACCACCGTCCCGTTCGCGTCGACGAGGACGGCCCCGACGCGCGGATTCGGAGACGTCGAAAAGCGCCCGCGCGCGGCGAGCTCGAAGACGCGCCGCCAGAGGACGTCGAGAGGCGCGGCCTCAATCATCCACGAGCGCCCCGGCGAACGCCGCCGCATCGAAGTCGAGAAGGTCGTCCGTCGTCTCGCCCACCCCCACGTAACGGACCGGCAGCGCCAGCTCGCGCACGATCGCCAGGATCACGCCGCCCTTCGCCGTTCCGTCCATCTTCGTGAGCACGAGACCGGTGACGCCGGCGGACTTCGTGAACTCGCGGGCCTGGGCGATCCCGTTCATTCCCGTCACGGCGTCGAGGACGAGAAGGACCTCGTGCGGCGCCCCCGGAATGCTCCGCGCGGCGATGCGGCGGATTTTGGAGAGCTCCTCCATGAGGTTGTGCTTCGTGTGAAGGCGTCCGGCGGTGTCCACGATAAGCAGGTCGGCCTTTCGCGCGAGCGCGACCGCGCACGCGTCGTGGACGACGGCGGCCGGATCGGCCCCCGCCTTGTGCTTCACGACGGGAACGTTCAGCCGGGAGGCCCACACCTCGAGCTGCTCCACCGCCGCGGCGCGGAACGTGTCCGCCGCGGCGAGGACGACCGACTTCCCCGCGGCCACGGCGCGAGCCGCGAGCTTGGCGGCCGTCGTCGTCTTGCCCGAGCCGTTCACCCCGACCATGAGAATCACGTGGGGAGATCCGGGCGCGAGGTCGGGCCCGCGGATGGACAGCCGCCTTTCAACCTCGGCCTTGAGAACGCGCCTGACGACGTCGTGCTCGGCGGCGTCGCGCCGTCCGGCCTCGGCCTTCACCGCAGCGACGAGCTCCGCCGCCGTCGCCGGACCCACGTCGGCCGCAAGGAGGCCCTCCTCGAGCGCGTCGAGCGCCGCGGGATCCGGCTCGAACGTGGCCCGGATCGCGCCCCCCACCTTCGCGAGGAGCTCCGTGTGGGTCATGAAGAGCCCGCGCTTCAGGCGGGCGAAGACAGAGGACGGGTCGCGATCGCCGTTCGCCATCGACCTCCGAGACTAGTCAATATGGAACGACCGGTCCAGTTCGCGAGGCCAGGCGCGCCCCGCCGTCAGTCCCCGAACATCAGCTCGTAGCCGCCGAGCGCCGCGCCGACGACGATGACGGCCGCCACGAGAACGAACGCCGCGCGCGCCGCCGGCGAGGACTTCTCCCATCGCCGCTTCGCCGCCGCCAACGCCTTTCGAAGCCTCGGCTCCAACCAGTCGAGTCCCCTCGCGACTCGCAGGGATTCGCCAGCCAGGAAAGCGGTGCCCAGCGCGACCACGAGCGTTCCGGGACCGGGCGCCGGCAGCAGGATGATCCCGGCGGCGATGATCACGAGACCGATCACGACCGAGGCGACCTTTCGCACCGGACTGCGCCCGCCCTGATGCCGGAGGTAATAGCGCTCGAAGCGCGCGCCGGGCTTCCCGCTCTCGAGAAGCCTCCAGCTCCTGCGGATCTCTTCGAACATCTTCATCGCGTCGTGTCGCTCTCCGCGCAGATAGAATCCATCGCCTCGGTCACTCCTGTCGCGGGGCCCGATGTCGATGCAAGGTCCCACGCCTTGACAGGTCGTTCCATATCAGTAGGACCCGGGGCTCACGAGATCTCGGCGACGAGGCGCGCGCGGGCCTCGTCGAGCCGCGGGCGCGCGGCGTGCGACTGGCCGCCTTCGTCGAAGACGACGAGGACGAAGTAGCCCGCCTTCACGTGAGTCGTGAGGATCCGCCGGCTCGCGAACTCGAAGGTGAGATCGGAGAGCTCGCCGAGACCGGAGCGCTCGGCGGCCCGGCGAAGCTCTCCCAGCCATACGGATTGGTAGGCTCCGAGGATCTCTGTCGCGCTCTCCTCGCCCACGCGCGCGATGACCGCGCCCTGCGGGTCGATGAAGGCCGCGCCCAGGGCGCCAGGAGCGTCAAGAAGGCCTTCGAGCGCGTCCGCGTATCTCATCGATCGGTCTCCGGAGTCGCGGGTTCGTTCGCGAGGAAGCGGCGCGCGCGCCGCCCTTCCTCGCTTTCCGGGGCGGCGCTGACCGTGCGCTGCATGTAGCGGACCGCGAGGTCGCGCCGGCCGCTCGACAGAAGGCAGAGCGCTGCCTGGTAGTTCGCGACCGAATCTCGCGGTTCGTTCTTCAGGACGGAGAGAAAATCCTCGAGCGCGCCCTTCAGGTCGTCGAGCTTCATGCGCGCGAGACCCCGTTCACGAAACGCGCGGTCGTTGTCGGGTGAGTCGGCGAGGGCGAGCGAGAATTCGCGTTCGGCGTCGCGCCAGGCCTCCCGCCGGCGGTGCAGGAGCCCGAGGTTGTAATGCGCATTCGCTTTCTCGGGGGACGGAGGGCCGTCGAGGACGGCCTGAAAGTCGACCTCCGCGCCCTCGAAGTGGCCCGCCTCCATATGCGCGACACCCCGGTTGTTCCGCGCTTCGACGAACGTGGCGTCGAGGTGGAGCGCGTCCGAGAACGCCCGCAGGGCGCCCGGGTAGTCCTTCTTGAAGAGCAGCGCGAGCCCGAGCGCGTTCGGAACGCGCGGATCCCGCGGCGAGCTGGTGCGCGCCCTGAGGAGGATCTGGATGGCCTCGTCCGCGCGGCCTTCCCGCAGCATGGAAAGTCCGCTCCGATAGTCGACGAGGTCGGAAAGGCCGGGGTTCTCTTTCGGAGGCGCCGAGGCGCTCCCGCATCCCGCGAGACCGGCCGAAAGCGCGAGAAGCACCGCCGCGGCGACGCACGCGGCTCGGACGTTCCACGTCCTCACGCAGAGACCTTCAGCGGAACCTCTTCCCCGAGGAACTCGAAGTCGCCGGAATTCCGCGCCTTGTCGAGCGCGGCGATCACCGCCGGGTCGAACGATTTTCCCGCGAAGGAGGTGATCTCGGTGATGGCGTAGGTGAGCGGCCTGGCCTTCTGGTGGGGACGCGTCGTCGTCATCGCGTCGAAGGTGTCCGCCACGGCCACGACCCGCGCGACGAGCGGGATGCCCTCGCCCGTCAACCCGTCGGGGTAGCCCCCGCCCGCCCATTTCTCGTGATGGTGCTTGATGCCCGGGATGACGTCCTTGAGCTGCGGAATCTGGCCCATGATGAGCGCGCCCTTGGCCGGGTGCGTCTTCATGATCTCGAATTCCTCGCTCGTGAGAGCCATGGGCTTCCTCAGGATGCGGTCGTCGATGCCGATCTTGCCCACGTCATGGAGCAGCGCGGACAGGCGCACCACGCGCACCTCCTCGGGGGAGAGGTCCATGTGGCGCGCGAGGACGACGGCATACCGGGCGACCCGCTCCGAGTGGCCGCGGGTGTACGGGTCCTTCGCGTCGATCGCGGCCGCGAGCGTGCGCACGGAGTTGATGAACAGCTCCTGGTTCTCTTTCGCCGCGCGCTTGAGCTTGTCGACCGACTTTTCGATCGAGTCGGACATGGAGTTGAACGTCTCGGACAATTCCGCGAGCTCGCGCACGCCGCGGACCTCGACCCGCTGCTTGAAGTTGCCCTCGGCGATGGACTGCACCTTCGCGACCAGCTCGATGAGCGGGTGTGCGAGCAGGCGCGCGGCCACCAGCGCGACAAGGCCGGCGAACAACAGCGAAAACACGGCGAGAAGAGAAGATGCCTTCTGCATCTGCGCGACCGACGCGTAGGCCGCCGCCTCGTCCTTCTCCACGATGACGCCCCAGTCCGGCGTCGGGATCGTCGCGAGCGTGCCGAGGACGCGCCGCGCCGTCCTGCCCTCGCCCCGCATGTACGACTTCGTGATCCGGACCGGATGCGCGATGAACTCGCTCACGAGGTCGAGGTGGTGCACGTCCTTCGAACGGAAGGCCGAGGCATCGCTCGACAGGATGAGCGTGCCCGACCGGTCGACGACATACGCGAGGACGCCGCCCTGCCCTGCCTCGTCGAGCTTCGCCTTGATGAACTTGAGCGACAGCAGCGCCTCGACGACGCCGATCGGCTCCTGGCCCTCCGCCGGCCGAACGGGCACCGCGAGGACGAGCGCGCCATCTGGAAAGGACCGAGGAAAGATCGGGTCGGCCACGTAGGCGTCGCCGCGCATCGCGGCGTTGTAGGCCTGGCGGAGCAGACGCTCCACGTCCGGGTCGAGCGCCGCGGAATCGGCTGCCGACGCCACGCCGTCGCGATCGAGGGCGCGCAGCACCGGGAAGCTCGACTCGGCGTCGGCGTACTCGCGCAGCAGCTGCTTTTTCGAGAGGTAGAAGAAAGGATCCGTGGACATCGAGCTCGCGAGCCGGATGCCGTCCGCGATCTTCTTGAGCTGCGACTGGGCGTTCGTGATGTAGGTATCGAAGCTCTCGGCGAGCGTCACCGAGCTGTTCTTCAGGTACTTCTTCTCGGCCGTTTCGAGAGCGTCCCGGTTGATCCGGATGAGGCTGAAGTGCAGGAGGGCGAGGGGGATGATGGAGACGAGGACCAGCGCGACGAGCAGAGCCGTCACGATCCTCAGGCGGGGAACTCCGGCAACACCCATCCAACCTTATTGTAACGCGCAAGAACGCCCTCGAAAGCCTCCAGGAGCTCGGCCGCCTCGGCGCTCACGAGGACGGCCCGCCCGGGCCGGGCGAGGGCGACAGCCCTGAGGCCGAGCCGATCGGCTTTCTTGTCGGCGCACAGAAGCGTGGAGACGCCGCGCACCGCGGCGGCGGAGGGCCGGGGCGCCCGCACGAGGCGGACGACGCGCCCCGCGAGCGCTTCGGCCGTCCCCCGCGAGAGCCCCGCGCGCGTCACCGACAGGCGCAACGCCGCGAGCAGCCCCCAGGCGACGGCTTCCCCGTGCTCGAGGCGGTGTCCCGACGCCGTCTCGAGGGCGTGACCCACGGTGTGTCCGAGGTTCAGGGCCGCCCTCTCTCCCGTTCGTTCGAACGGATCGCGCGCCACGGCGCGCGCCTTCACGCCCAGGGACCGGCGCACGGCCTCGGAGACGGCGGCCGGTTCGCGGGCGGAAAGAGGCGCCTCGAGACGCGCCATCGCGCGGTGGAAGCCCGCGTCGAGCATCGAGGTCTTCACGACCTCCGCGAGGCCGGAGCGATACGCGCGGAGCGGAAGCGTCTCGAGCGTGGACGTGTCGACGACGACGAGGCGGGCCGCATGGAACGCGCCCGCGAGATTTTTCCCAGAAGGAAGGTCCACGGCCGTTTTGCCGCCGAGGGCGCTGTCGGAGGCCGCGAGGAGCGTCGTGGGGGCCTGGACGACGGGCACGCCGCGCAGCGCGAGAGCCGCCGCGAGGCCCGCCACGTCGCCCACGGTTCCACCTCCCAACGCGACGACGCCTCCGTCCCGCCGAAGCCCGCGCCGGACGAGCTCCTCGAGGAGGCGGCCGAGGACGTCCCACGTCTTGGCGGCTTCGCCGTCCGGGACGAAGAGGGGCTTGGGGTCCAGCCGTTCTCCGCCTCCAGCCAGAAGCGAACCGCCATGCAGGAGAAACACTTTCTTGGAAGAGATGAGGAACCAGCGGCCGGGCGCAAGGACGCGTAGCCGCGTGTCCAACCCGGCGTAGGCCCCCTCGCCGACGAGAACGTCGGTTCTCGTGCCCGCCGCGACGAACGAGAAGGACGAGACATGCCGAGCCTTGCCCACGCGCTCCTCCCCTCCCCTAGATCTTCGACGGTTTCGCGAGCGCGATGTGAAGCTCGGCGAGCTGCTCGGGCGACACGGGGTTCGGGCACTCGGTCATGAGATCCGTACCGGAGGCTGTCTTCGGGAACGCGATCACGTCGCGAATGGAGGACGAGCCCGTCAGGATCATGAGGATCCGGTCGAGGCCGAGCGCGATCCCGCCGTGCGGCGGCGCACCGAAACGGAACGCGTCGAGGAGGAATCCGAACTTCGCGCGCGCTTCCTCGGGGCCGATCCCGAGCGCCGAAAAGAGGCGCGATTGCACGTCGGGCCGGTGGATCCGGATGGACCCGCCGCCCAGCTCCATGCCGTTCAGGACGACGTCGTATGCGCGCGCCTTTACGCGGCCGGGCTCACTCTCGAGATACGGCAGGTCCTCCTCTCGCGGCGACGTGAACGGATGGTGCATCGCGTACCAGCGGGCGTCCTCCTCGTGCCACTCGAGAAGCGGAAACCCGGTCACCCAGAGGAACTCGTAGCGTCCTTCGGGGACGAGCTTCTCCTCGCGGGCGATCTGGACGCGGAGCGGCCCGAGAAAGTCGAAGATACGCTTGGCCTTTCCGGCCGCGAGGAGGACGAGATCGCCTTCTCCCGCGCCGAACGCCGCGCGCAGCTGCCCGACCGAGGCGTCGCTGAAGATTTTCTTCGAATTGGAATTCCAGCTTCCCGCGGCGGCCGTCTTCACCCAGAAGAACCACTCGACACCCGCCGCCCGCGCACCCTTTTCGAGATCGTCGAGACGCTTGCGGGAAAACGAGCCGCCTCCCGGCACGCACAGACCCTTCACCCTTTCTACCTTCGAAGAAATCTTCTCTTCGAGCGCCGCAAAATCCCCGAGCTCCAGCCCGAAGCGCGTGTCCGGCCGGTCGATGCCGTAGCGCTCCATCGCCTCGTCGTACGTCATCCGCCGGAAAGGCGCGGCGCACGGGATCCCCCACGCGGGGAAAACCTTCGTGAAAAGCTTCTCGACGAGCGCGAAGACAGCCTCCTCGCTCGGGAACGACATTTCGATGTCCACCTGCGTGAACTCGGGCTGGCGGTCGGCACGGAGATCTTCGTCGCGGAAGCAGCGGGCGATCTGGTAGTAGCGCTCCATCCCCGAGACCATCAGAAGCTGCTTGAAGAGCTGTGGCGACTGCGGGAGGGCATAGAACTCGCCCGCGTGAATGCGCGACGGGACGAGGAAGTCGCGCGCGCCCTCGGGCGTCGACTTCGTGAGGATGGGCGTCTCCACGTCGAGGAAGCCCTCGGCGTGCATCACTTCGCGGATCGCCATCGTCACCGCGCTCCGCGTCATGAGCTTCTTCGTCATTTCGGGGCGCCTGAGGTCGAGATAGCGATACGTGAGGCGCAGGTCCTCCGACGCCTTGATGCCGTCCTCGATCGGGAAGGGCGGCGTGTCGGCCCGATTCAGGATGGAGAGTGCCGTCGCGCGGACCTCGATCTCGCCGGTCGGAAGCTCGCGGTTGACGCTCGGCCCCTCGCGCTCGACGACCGTGCCCGTCACGTCGAGGACGAACTCGTTGCGAAGCTCCTTGGCTTTTTCGAGCAGATCGGCAGCCGGCACGAATCGGGCGTCGAACACCACCTGGGCGATCCCGGAGCGGTCGCGCAGGTCGATGAACACGAGCTCGCCATGGTCGCGGCGGCGGTTTACCCATCCCTGGATGCGAATGGTCTGCCCGGAGTCGGTCTTGCGGAGCGTTCCGGCGGGGGTGCGCGCGAGGGAGGACATGGTGGCGGATCTTACAGACGCGCGCGGAGAGCGGCCGCGAGGCCGAGCCGCGGGAGCGACTCCTGCGTGCGCCGCGCGAGATCCTTGACGTTCACAATTCCCTCTTCGCGCTCTTTCTGCCCGAGAAGAATCGCCAGGGCGGCCCCCGTTTTCTCCGCCACCTTGAGGCCGTGCCCCGGCCCCTTCGCGGCCGTGACGAGGTCGACGGGAATTCCATCCTTCCGTAGCGACTCCGCGAGCGTCATCGATTCACCGACATCGGCACGCTCCAGAGGAATCACCACGACACGCCTCGCCCCGTCGATCGCCTCCTTGCGGAATTCCTCCGGAAGAATGTCAACCAACCGGTCCTCCCCGATGGCGAAGCCGATTCCCGGCGTTCTCGGGCCCCCGAGATCGGCGATGAGCTTGTCGTAGCGCCCGCCGCCAACGAGTGCGTCCTGCGCTCCGAGCCCGCCGGCCGTCACCTCGAAGACCGTGCGCGTGTAGTAGTCGAGACCACGCACGAGTCGCGGCTCGAGGCGATAGGGGATGCCGGCGAGGTTGAGATGCGAGACCAGCTCGTCATGGTGACGGCGCGATTCTTCGAAGAGAAAGTCGACCATGCGCGGCAGCGAGGGGTCGGCGAGCCATTCCGCGAGGCGTGGATTCTTCGAGTCGAGGATGCGCAGCGGGTTTTCCTCGAGGCGCCGCCGGTCGTCGTCGTCGAGCAGATTTCCTTTCGAAGAAAACCAGGCGCGCAGCGCCTGGATGAATTGCGGTCTCTCTTCGGAGGTTCCCACCGAGTTCAAAGCGACTTCGAGACGCGGAAAGCGCAGTCTTCTCAGAAAATGAAAAAGCATCTCCAGGAGCTCGGCGTCCGTCGCCGCGTCCGCCGCGCCGAGCACCTCCGCGCCGATCTGCCGGAACTCGCGGTAGCGGCCCTTCTGCGGGCGCTCGTATCGGAACTGCTGCCCGATGTAATACAGCTTCCAGGGCCGCCCGGCTTGCGCGAGCGCGTGCTCGACGTACGCGCGCGCGACCCCCGCCGTGTTCTCGGGGCGCAGCGTCACGGAGCGGCCGCCGCGGTCGGTGAACGTGTACATCTCCTTGTGGACGATGTCCGTCGACTCCCCCACGCTCCGCACGAACAGCTCCGTGGACTCCAGCACCGGCGTCCGGATCTCGTCGAAACCGTAGAGCGCGAAGACTTCGCGCGCGGCCGCCTCGACGCGGTTCCACACACGCGTCTCGGGCGGGAGAAGGTCGCGCGTCCCCTTGACGCTCGCGATCATCGCGGGCCCTCGCGGGCCGTGGGCGTCACGCGCGGCGAAGGGCCGTGTTCATGTCCGTCCGGCCCTTCGCCTCGTCGCCGAGGTATTCGGTCTTGTATTCGAGGTAGTTCTTCCAGTACGTCTTGAGGCCCTCGACCTCATCCGGCGTGAGGTCGCGCTTGTGCTTCGCGGGGTTACCGGCCCAGAGCGTGGCCGGCGGGATCACCGTGCCGGCCAGGACGACCGCGCCGGCCGCGACGAGGGCGCTCGCGCCGACGTCGGCATTGTCGAGGACGGTCGCGTTCATGCCGATGAGCGTGCCCCGGCGGACCGTGCATGCGTGCACGACGGCGTTGTGCCCGAGCGTGACCTCCTCCTCGAGCGTGAGAGGCCCCGTCCTGCTCGTGACGTGGAGCGAGCAGTTGTCCTGCACGTTCGAGCGCGCGCCGATCCGGATGGAACAGCAATCGCCGCGGACGACCGCCGAGTACCAGATCGACACGTCGTCGCCAAGGACGACGTCTCCGATGACGGCCGCCGTCTCCGCGATGAACACGCCTGAGCCCAGCCGGGGCATGATGCCGCGATAAGAACGGATCGTCATCGAAATCGAACGATACCAAAGCGCCGGCAAGTCCGAATCGGCCTGCTGCACAGAGCTTTGTGCGAGGCGGAAAAACCCAAGTAAAAACGCCGCTTCGAGTCCTTTTTTCAACCGAATCGCACAGGCTTTTCCACAGATATGTTGAAATGTCTCAAGCCTCCGAGAATCAGTAATTTAGAGTGTACAAGATATGAAAATACTGGAGTTTCTTCGCACGCGCCTTACACTCGAGAATCAGGTTCGGACAGACCGGCTGGAAGGTCGTGACCGGCCCCCACCTCTGGCGAACGCCGAGAGCAGCTGACGCGCCTGGGCGCGCGCCGCTTCCCCGACGGACGCCCCCGCGAGCAGCGCCGCGACCGCCTCCACGCGCCCGGCCCCGTCGAGCGCCTCCACGTGCGTGCGCGTCCGCCCTTTCTCCGCCTCCTTCGAGACCGAGAAGTGGCATTCGCCGGCTGCCGCGACCTGTGCGAGATGCGTGACGACGAGGATCTGCTCCTTCGCCGCGAGGCCGCGCAGCTTCCGGCCCACGGCCTCCGCCGTCGCGCCCGAGACGCCCGCGTCCACCTCGTCAAAGACGAAGGTCCGGACGGGGCCGCCGCGACGCCGGGTCGCCGCCCCTTCCTCGGAGACCGGCTCCTCGGCGGCAAGCGCCGCCGCGAGCGAAAGCTGGACGCGGGAGAGCTCCCCGCCCGACGCGATCTTCTGGAGCGGCCGCGCGGGCTCTCCGGGGTTCGGCGCGAAGGCGAATCCCACCTGGTCGATGCCGTGCGCTCCGAAGGAGACGCGGCTGCCTCCCGCCGCGAAACGGCTCCCTCCCTCCTCGCGGCGCGTCACGAGAGCCGAAAACGACGACTTGAGGAACGCGAGGTCGCGCAGATGCGCCTCCACGGCGCGGCCGAGGCGCGGCGCGGCCGCCTCGCGGGCCGCCGACAGCTCGAGCGCGGCGCGGCGATAGGCGGAAAAGGCCTTCTCCGACGCTTCCTCGGCTTTTTTCACGGCGCCTTCGAGATCGAGAAGCTCGTCGCGCTCCCTGCCGAGCGACACGCGCCGTTCGAGGACGTCGGAGAGCGTCGCGCCGTATTTTCGCTTCAGCTTCGCGAGAGCGTCGAGCCGTTCGGCCACGAACGCGGCGCGCGCGGGATCCGCCTCGAGGCTCTCCAGATCGCGGGAGGTCTCGAAGGCAATCTGCGCCAGCTCCTCGATCACTTCCCCGAGCTTTGCGGCTCTAAGACCGTACGAAGAGTCGATTTCTTCGAGGTGTTGAAGAGCGCGCCGCGCCGCCGAAGCTGCGCCGAGGGTACCTCGCTCGTCGTCCTCGAGGGCGGTGGACGCTTCGGCGAGGAGCTTGCCGATCCGCTCGACGTTCGCGATCTTCACCTTTTCAGAAGAAAGTCTTTCGTCTTCCCCCTCTTCCGGCTCCACCTTGTCGATCTCTCCGATCTGGAAATCGAGCAGCTCGAGCCTTTGAACGCGATCCTTCGCCGCCTCGCCCAGGCGCGCGAGGTCGCGCTCCACGCCGAGGAACTCGCGAAAGCGCACGGCCCCCTCCGCCGCCCTCTCCCCGAGGCCCGCGAACCGGTCGAGGAGCTGGCGAGGCGCGTCGGGGTCGAGGAGGTCTCGCGCCTCCGCCTGTCCATAGAGCACGAGAAGGCGCGGCGCGATCTCCTGCAGGGTCTTCAGAGCCGCCGGAGAGCCGTTCACGAGGAGCCGGCCCTTGCCGCCCGCCGCGACCTCGCGCCGCACGACGACCTCGAAAGGGCCCGCGCCGCCTTCTTCGAGGAGGCCCGCCTCGACGAGAGAGCGCCGCGCCTCGACGTCGTCGCAGTCGAACGCGCCCTCGACGACGAGCCGCTCGGCCCCCGCCCTCACGAGCGCGGGATCCGCCCGCCCTCCCGCGAGCAGCATCACGGCGTCCACGACGAGCGACTTGCCGGCGCCCGTCTCTCCCGTCAGGACGGTGAGGCCTTCCCCGAACGCCACCTCGACGTCCTCGAGGACCGCGAGGTCGCGGACGCGGAGCGAGGTCAGCATGGATCGGGCGGCTCTACCTCAGTCGCCACGCGTTCCCTTCTTCTTCGGCCCGAGCCTGTCTCTCAGCCAGCGCAGCGTGAGGCTCAACCCGAAGGAGGTCGCCCCGACGGGATAGCCGGCGTGGTCGCGGTCGTAATAGGCCGTGCCCGCGATGTCGAGATGCGCCCACGGCCTCTTCGGGTCCACGAACTCCTTGAGGAACATCGCGCCGTTGATCGAGCCGCCCCACTTGCCGCCCGTGTTCTTCATGTCCGCCCAGTCGGAGCGGATGTTCTCTTTGTACTCCTCCCACATCGGGAGGCGCCAGAGGCGCTCGTCCGTCCGCTCCCCCGCCTTCACGAGCTCCTTCGCGAGGGCGTCGTCGTCCGTGAACACGATCGCCGCCTCGAGCCCGAGCGCCACGAGAGCCGCGCCCGTGAGCGTCGCGTAATCCAGGATGATCGCGGGCTTCCATTCGGCCGCGTAGTCGAGCGCGTCCGCGAGGATGACGCGGCCCTCGGCATCCGTGTTGTCGATCTCGGCTGTCTTGCCGTTGCGGAATCGCACGATGTCGCCCGGCTTGTACGAGGAGCCCGAGGGCAGGTTCTCGGTGAGCGCCGCGATGCCGACGAGGTTGACGTCGAGGCGAAGGTCCGCGGCGGCCAGGACGGCGCCCATCGCCGTGGCCGCGCCCATCATGTCCCACTTCATGTTGCCCATCTTGTCGGCGGGTTTGATCGAGATCCCGCCGGAATCGAACGTGACGCCCTTTCCGACGAGCGCCACGGGAGCCTCGCCCTTCCGGCCGCCCCGGTACTCGAGGACGACGACGCGCGGCTCCTCGGCGGCGCCACGGTTCACCGCGAGGAGGCCGCCCATCCTCTCTTTCCGGATCGCTTTCTTGTCGAGGACCGTCACCTTCACGCCGCGGGCCTTCGCTTCCTTTCGAACGCGGTCCGCGAAATCGCGCGGGAGCATGTCGTTCGACGGCGTGTTGCCGAGGTCGCGCACGAGGCGGGCCACGCGCGCGACGGCGCGCGCGTCCTCGACTTCACGGGCCTCGACACCCGCGAACGCGCCGCGGGGCTGCACGGCGATCGCGGCGAGCGGCGTCTTCTCCACGTCGGCCGACTTGTAGCGGGGAAAGACGTAGTCGGCGAGGAAGAGCGAGCGCAAGAGGAAGTCCCGCGTCTCTTTCGCGTCCATCCGCTTGAGCGTGAGCGGAAAATCGAGGATGGCCGACGACTCGCCGCTCCGGTTCAGGGTCTTGGCGGCGACCCGCAGCAGGCCGCGCGCCTTGCGAGGCGAGATTTCGGTCTCCTTGCCCGCGCCAAAAACGTAGAGGCGCGCCGCCTGCCCGCGCTCTCCGAGCGGAAGCGTGAAGAACGCGCCGTCCGCCGCGGGCGCTGCGGGTCCGGCCGCGACGACACGGGCGCGCAGGTCGGCGGGAAGCGACGCGAGGGCTTCCTTCCTTCCGCTGCCGGCCGCGAAGACGATGAGGGCGTCCGCGCGCGGGGCGCGCGCCTTGCCGCTTTGGATCGAGATCTTGAGCAACTGAGCCTCCGATTGGGCCGAAGCCGGGAAGAGAGCGAAGTCTAACGCGGCGCGTGCCCTTACAATCGCGCGATGGCCGACGTCGTCCTCGAAACCCTCCTGCCCGGTCTGCCGCCTCCGCGCCGCGGCAAGGTACGCGACGTGTACGATCTCGGAGACCGCGTCCTCCTCGTCGCGACGGACCGCATCTCCGCGTTCGACGCCGTCCTCAGCCCGGGAATTCCCGAGAAAGGAAAGATCCTGACGGGGCTCTCGAATTTCTGGTTTCGGAAGTTCGCGGACGTCGTCCCGAACCACCTCCTCGAGACCGACGCCGCGCGCTTCCCCGAGCCCCTCGCCTCCTCGCGCTCGCTCCTCGCCGGGCGCGCCGTGCTCGCGAAGAAGTGCCGCGTCGTGCCTTTCGAGTGCGTCGCCCGCGGGTACCTCGCTGGCTCGGGCTGGAAGGACTACCGGAAAACCGGCGCCGTCTGCGGCCAGCGCCTGCCCGCGGGGCTCCACGAGGCCGATCGCCTCCCCGAGCCGATCTTCACGCCGGCGACGAAGGCCGAGACGGGCCACGACGAGAACGTTCCGTATGCCGCGGTGGCGGCCGCCGTGGGAGGGGTCCTCGCGGGCCGCCTCCGCGACCTCACGCTCGCGCTCTACCGCGGCGCCGCGGCGTACGCGGAGTCGCGCGGCATCCTCGTCGCGGACACGAAGTTCGAGTTCGGGCTCGACGAGGCGGGCCGGGTCGTCTGGATCGACGAGGCGCTCACGCCCGACTCCTCCCGCTTCTGGCCGAAGGACACGTGGAAGAGAGGAAGCTCGCCGCCCTCCTACGACAAGCAGTTCGTGCGCGACTTCCTCGAGAAGACCGGCTGGAACAAGACGCCGCCGGCGCCCGTGCTGCCCCCCGACGTCGTCGCGGGCACGCGCGCGCGCTATGTCGAGGCCTTCGAAAAGCTGACCGGAACGCCGTTCAAGGGCTGAGGCCTACTGGGCCACGGGCTCGTCGGCGAAGTCCTCGGGGGTCGTGTCCGTCTCGGGCGGAGCCTTCGCGAGCTCCTTCTTGACCATGTCCTGATGGACGATCTCCTCCTGGCGAAGCTCCTCGAAGAGCTTCTTCACCGGAGGTGTCAGCGAAAGCTTCAGGGCCTGATCGAAGAAGTCGTACGCCTTCACCTCGGCATCCAGCGCGACGTTCAAGGCCTCGCGCAGCGTCATGAAGGCGTGGACGTTCTCGTAGCCGGGGGCCTCGACGTCCCACAGAAGTGAGCGGTCGACGCGGCGCGGGGCTTTACCGAAGAGCGACGCGCGCTGGGTGAGGAGATCGGCACCGTGGATCGCCTCGGCCTTCGCCATGAAGTGGAAAAAGGATGCGGCCTCCTCGGTGCGATGCTCGCGCATCTGCGCCACCAGCTCCTCGTACCGCTCCATGGCCTCCTGCTCGACGAGGATGGCGAGATCGAGCGCGTCCATGAGATCGAGCTTCGTCAGGTCCAGCTGCTTCGTCATCGGCCTCTCCCGGGCGATACGTTCACACCTGCCGCCCCGCCCGGCCATGATGCAACCGGATCAGCGCCGGGCCGTCGGCCTCGACTAGGTCTTCGCCAGCAACTCCTCGACGCTCCGGAGCGGGACGGTGGAGAGATCGGGGAACGCCGCCGCCTCTCCCGCATTGCCCGCCGGAACGAATGCGGAACGAAAGCCGAGCGAAACGGCCTCCTTCAACCTCAGGGCCGCATCGGACACCGCCCGCACCTCGCCGAGGAGGCCCACTTCGCCGAAGACGGCGGTCCCCGCCGGCAGGGCCCGCCCGCGGAAGCTGCCCGCAACGGCCGAGCACACGGCGAGGTCGGCGGCCGGCTCGGCGCTCTCGGCGCCGCCCGCGACGTTCAGGAACACGTCGTGCGAGGACAGCGACATTCCGCCGTGCCTCTCGAGGACCGCGAGGAGGAGCGCGAGGCGCGTCCCGTCGAAGCCGATCGCGGTGCGGCGCGGGCTTCCGTACTTCGCTTCGACGGTGAGGGCCTGGACTTCCAGGAGCAGCGGCCGCGTCCCCTCGACGCCGGCAAGCACGACCGAGCCGGGCCGCCCTCCCGCGCCGCTTCCGAGGTAGAGCGCGGACGGGTTCGCGACCTCGACGAGGCCGGCGCCCGTCATCTCGAAGATCCCGAGCTCGTGCACGGGGCCGAACCGGTTCTTCAGCGCCCGCACGACACGGTGCGCGTGGAAGCGTTCGCCCTCGAAGGAGAGAACCGCGTCGACGAGATGCTCGAGCGCCTTGGGACCCGCGAGCGTCCCGTCCTTGGTGACGTGACCGATGAGAAAGACCGGCACGCCGGTCGTCTTCGCGAGCGCCAGAAGGCGGCCCGCGCAGGCGCGCACCTGCGTGACCGAGCCCGCGGCTGCGGGCGCGTCCGCCGAGGCGATCGTCTGGATCGAGTCCACGACGATCGCGCCGAACGCCCCGGCCCTCGCCACCTCGAGGATCGCTTCGAGCGAGGTCTCGGGAAGGAAGAACAGTCCCGGCGCCGAGGCGTCGAGCCGGTCGGCCCGCATCTTGACCTGCTGCGCGGACTCCTCCGCGCTGACGTAGAGGACGGACCCGACTCGTTCCGAGAGGCGCGCGGCGACCTGCAGGAGAAGCGTCGACTTGCCGATGCCCGGCTCTCCGCCCACGAGGACGACCGAGCCCGGGACGAGGCCACCGCCGAGGACGCGGTCCATGTCGGCGATGCCGGTGGGGATGCGCGGGACCGCCGCGGCCGCCACGTCGGATAGCCGGACGGGCGCGGAACCGGACGGCACGATCGCTCCGCCGCGAGGAGGCGCCTCGGCCGCGCGCTCCTCCACGAGGGTGCTCCACGCGCCGCACTCGGGGCAGCGACCGATCCACTGTGGGCTCTGGGCCCCGCAGGCCGTGCACGAGAAAACCGTCGCCGCTTTGCGGACCACGGCTATTTCGGAATCGGGATGCTGCCGAACAGAGCCTTGAGGTCCTCGTCCTTCCAGCGGATGCCCGCGCCGAGGAACGGCGACCTCAGGCCTGGATTCAGGAGGTCGTCCACGCCTCCCATCACGTAGAGGTTCGGGCTCGCGTTCCAGCGCGTGTAGAGCTTGAGATGTCCGTTCAGATCCGGCCTCGTGAAGTCCCAGATCTCGCCGGCGACGCGGAACGTGTCGGCCTTGAATGTCTGCTCGATCGCGGCGCCGCCGCGCGACTCGATGATCCCGGCCCTCAGAATCGTGTTCTTGAGCTTGTAGCCGAGCTGAAGCGACATGACGAACTGGTCGAGATAGCGCTGCCCCGTCGTCGCGATCGTCTGCTGACTGCCGTCGGGAAACGTGACGATGGAGGACTCGAGAATGTCCTCACGCTTGCCATGGGGAAGCGCGCCGATCTCGAGCCGGTAGAACTTCCCCTCCTTTGGGATCGCGTCGAGCGTGAAGTAGTACTTTGCGTCGCGGGACCGCGACGCGTATTCCGTGCGGAACCCGATGTCGAGCTGCAGGCGGTTGAGGCGCCCGAGAGTCCCCGAGAACTGCTCGACGCCTTCCTTCACCGACTTGAGCGCGTCGTTGATGTTCTTGTGCGTCTCGTCGTCGTTCAGGAGCTTTCCGAGCGTACCCTGCCCCGTGTCGATCTTGCCGGTGATGGAGTTCAGGCTGTCGGCGGTCGTCTTGAGCTTCGCCGTGACGTCGTCCATGTTCGAAACCGTCGACTTCACGCCCGCCCGGTTCTCGTCGAGCATCCGGTCCACCCGGACGACGGTCTCCTGCATCTGGGCGGAAAGCGCTCGGAGGTTCGCGAGCATCGCGTCGACGTTGCCGCGGTTCGCGTCGACGAGGTCGCGCAGGGATTCGGCGAGGCGGCCGAGATTGTCGACGATCCGGTTCAGCCTCTCCTCGCCCTTCGGGCCGCCGAGAGAGCCCGCCATCGCGCTCGAGACCTCTTTGAGGTCCTTTCCGATGTCGGCCGCGAGCTTCGTGATGTCGTCGAATCCCGTCCCCGAGGACCCCTCGATAACGGCTCCGTTCGGAAGGCGTGGGGCCGCCGGGTCGCCCGCGCTCAGCTCGACGTACTTGTCGCCGAGCATGCCGAGGGACCTCACCTGCGCGATCGCGCCCTGGTGGAGCTCGACGCTCGGGTCGAGAGCGAGGTGGGCCAACGCGGTGCCGTCCGGCCGGAGGGAGATGCCGTCCACCTTGCCGACGCGCACGCCCGCGATCCGCACGGCGGACTTGTCGTCGAGGCCCGCGACGTCCTTGAAGTGCGCGTCCGCGGAGTTCGTGCGCGCCTTCTTCCCGAAATGGATGTCCTCGATCTTGAGGATGAGGACGCCCAGGGCGAGGAGAACGACGACGAAGAACGCTCCGATTTTCGCGGTGGTCGTCATGCGGTCTCCCTCATGGATGCGCCT
>Ga0208080_1000341_pt1 | contig 23708 bp, 24 predicted proteins | sample NGESurdeep092012_3_FD_184476 | JGI IMG/M metagenome (GOLD analysis project Ga0208080, IMG submission 184476) | Arctic peat soil microbial communities from Barrow, Alaska - NGEE Surface sample 210-3 deep-092012 (SPAdes) | ecosystem: Environmental > Terrestrial > Soil > Wetlands > Peat ...
GGATAGAGTGGTCGAGTCGCTGACGGTCGCGAACGAGACGTTCGACCCGTTCCTGAACAACCTCGGCGACGTCCAGAAGGTCCTCGGCAACGACCTCACCCCCGCGGGTCAGTCGCTCGTCCATGGCGGGTCAGATGTCCTCGACCGGCGCGATAAAGTAGCTCTCCGTCGAGGAAGCGACCGTCTGCCTTCCCTACCGGCTTCCGTTGGCGTCGAAGCGCGCCCGCTGACACCGGCAGAGGTTCCGTGACTGCTAAAGGCTCCAGCTCGCGAACAGGCGCCATTCGGACTGCGTCTTGGGCGCCTCCTGGAAGCCGGAGTACGTCGTCCTGCGGCTGTACCACGAGTAGCCCGCGCCCGCGCCCAGGGACCGGGTGAGCGGGAGACGCGCCGAGGCGCGGAAGAACTGCAGCGTATTACTGGAGGAGCTCCCGTTCGCGGTGCGGGAATAGGCGACGCCGTAACCGAGCCTGACGATCTCCCATTCTCTCCGGTAGAGACGTGCGGCAGCGCGGAACCCGCCGCCGGGCGCGAAGTCGTAGCTCCGGCCCGTCTCCGGGTTCAGGAAGTCGGTCGTCCGGATGGCGGCGAGCGGAAACACGATCGCGGTGACGTCGGTGCTGACCTTGAGGTCCGGCCGAAGGCTGTATCGCGACAGCAGCCCGGTACTGAAGATCTGCGCGGCGAAGACCTGTGACTCGTTGCTGAAGTATTCGTACTCCTGGAAGACGCCGAGGATGTGCCGGAACCGCGAGGTCGGGTCGCTCAGCTCCCACCCCTTCAGGACTCCTCGCCCCTCGACCCGCGACACACCCGTCGTGCTGACGTCGGCCTCGAGCCAGAACGTGTCGAAAGGCTTGCGTATCTCGCCGGCGAAGGCGTCGCCGTAAACCGCCGAAAGGGAAACGATCCCCTGGTTCGGATCGGCGGCTCCGGCGCCGATGTGCCGGTAGCCAAGGTCGCCGACCACGCTGAAGCGGCTCGGGAAGCGTTCGTCAGGGTTCGAAAATTGGCGCGTCATCTCGCCGTGCACGAGCCGGTTGAAAGCACCCATCGGATCCACGATCGCACCGGACACCTCGCGCCAGAAGCGCGTGAAGCCGCTCGCCCTGTTGTCGCGGAGCATCACCCCGAGGCGGTGAGCCATCTCGCCGCGTGACATGCCGCCGAGAGTGGTGTTCACGAGGTCGTTGATCGCGGGCGAGGTGTTTTCCATGCAGCACTCCCACAGGAAGCTGCCCGCCAGCGTGAACGCCCCCGACTCCCAATACCCGTAGCCGTTCGACCTCGCGGCGTTGAAGTAGAGGCTGCCGTGAAAGGGGTGGCTGGCCTGATTCATGTTGAACAAATCCCGGTCATAGGTGAAGCCGGTCTTGAAGTTCTCCTTCACACTCCGTATGGAGATGAACGCGAAGTCGTCCTTGGTGACGTACCGGTCATAGGCCCAGGGCAAGAATTCCACCAAGGCGACTTCGCCCGCGGCCGTGAAGAAGTGCTCCTGCGGCTCCGGGCGCTTGGACGGCGCCGCCAGGACGGCGGAGGAGCCCGGTGACGCCGGCGCAGGCGGGAGATCCCAGATGCGCACTCCTCCGAACCGGTACGACAGCCCGCCGGTGACCTCGGCGCTCGAATAGAGGTCCGTGGTGAATCCGTAGCAGCCGAGTCTTCCGCAGACGACCGTGCCGGTGTCGCGACTGGCGCTTCTCCAGCGATAGCGGCTGTCGACCCGGAGGGCGAGGCGCTCGCTCAGGTAGAGCTTCACGCCGAGCGCGACGTTCGCGACGAACCGCGTGTCCGCTTCCGTCGCGATGCCCGGGACGAACGGGTGAAGCGTCATGGCGCCCGCGCCGAGCCCCATGTACCCGCGCATCCGGCCCGTGCCGAACCCGTAGAGGCCGTTGAGCTCGTAGGTATTGACGTCGATCGGCGCCGACGGTGCGAGCGAGGCACCCGTCGACGGGTTGACCGCGGCGAGACGGGCGCTGGCCCTCGACAGGGTCGCTTCGAGACTGAAGGTCCGGTCGACGCTGAACGCTCCACGCAGGCCGAACGCGGCTGACTTGCCGATCTCGATGTCGGTGTTCTGGTCCAGGAAGGTCCGGCTCCCGAAGTAACCGCCTGTGAATGCGCCGACCTCCCACCGGCCGGTGTCCTGCGCCGTGGCCGGGCGCGCCTCAAGGGCGGCTCCCGCGAGGAGGGTCATGGCGAGGTGCCACGCGAAACCGGATGCGTGAGGCCACCGTCGAGTTTTGAAATTCATTTTCCTCCGTCGCGTGGGACCCAGCCGTGGGCGGCCTTGCAAATCGCGCGCCGTGGCCGCCAGGGCGAGCACGCCCGACGGTTCCGGCGCCTCGTACGGCACGCATTGCCGATCTGGTCGGAAAAGCGTACCGGCCGGCGGTACAGGTTCGTCACGTTGCCGTGCGCTTCTCGCGTCCTGATGATACGGACCTGATCGGGGTATTCTTCCGGGCTCATCCCCGGGAACGGAGGTTCCGTTGGAACGATTCACAGGTCTGATCGGCTTGGCGGTGGTGCTCGCCGTGGCGCTCGCGCTTTCGAAGAACCGGCGAGCGATCCGCTGGCGCACAGTCGGCTGGGCCTTCGCTCTCCAGATGGCGTTCGGGCTTCTCGTTCTCTACTGGGAGCGGGGAAAGCAGGCGCTCGAGTCCTTTTCGAACGGCGTTTCCCACGCCATCGCGTACGCCGACCAGGGATCGGGCTTCCTGTTCGGCTGGCTCGCGGGCCCGATGGACGCCCTCGGCGAGAAGACGGGCCTCGGGATGCGGGGCATCGTCTTCGCCTTCAAGGTCCTCCCGATCATCATCTTCATCTGCTCGTTCTTTTCGATCCTCTATTACTTCGGTGTCATCCAGATCATCGTCCGCGGGATGGCGTGGGGGATGCAGAAGACGATGCGGGTCTCGGGCGCCGAGGCCCTCTGCGTCGCCGCGAACGTCTTCATCGGGCAGACGGAGGCGCCGGTCCTCATCGCGCCGTACATCGCCGCGATGACGACGTCCGAGCTCCTCACGATGATGATCGGGGGCATGGCGCACGTTTCGGGTGCCGTCATGCTCGCCTACGTCCTCATGGGTGCGCCCCTGAAGTACCTCATCACGGCGTCCGTCATGGCGGCACCGGGCACGTTCCTGATCTCGAAGATCATGTGGCCGGAGACGGAGAGCCCCGTCACGATGGGCACCGTCAAGATGAACGTCGAGAAGACGAGCGCGAACTTCATCGACGCGGCCGCGACGGGCGCCTCGCAGGGCATGACGCTCGTCCTCAACATCGCGGCGATGCTCATCGCGTTCATCGCGCTCATTGCGATGCTGAACGGATTCCTCGGCTGGATCGGACACTTCTGGGGGAGCCCCGCGTTCTCGCTCCAGACGATCTTCGGTTGGGTCCTCGGCCCGCTCGCCTACATCCTCGGCGCGCCGAAGCAGGACGCCGCGACGGTGGGCAACCTCATCGCGAACAAGACCGTCATCAACGAGTTCTTCGCGTTTTCAATGATGAAGGACGTCGTCGGTAGCCTCTCGGAGAAGGGCAAGATCATTGCGACGTTCGCCTTGTGCGGCTTCGCAAACTTCTCGTCGATCGGCATCCAGATCGGCGGCATCGGCGGCCTCGCGCCGTCGCGCAAGGCCGACATCGCCCGGCTGGGATTCCGGGCGCTTCTCGGGGGTTCCCTCGTGAGCTTCATGACGGCGGCGATCGCCGGCATCCTGATGAGCTAGGAGGCACGAAATGGATTCGAAGCTCGCGGCCGCCGCCGAGTGGCTGCGCGGCAAGCTGCCGCATCCGCCGCTCGTCGGCGTGATCCTGGGGTCGGGTCTCGGCGACTTCGCCGACGGCGTGGACGAGCGCGTGACGATCGCGTACGGAGACATTCCGGGATTCCCGGCCTCGGCCGTCGTCGGACATTCGGGAACGCTCGTGGCGGGGACCGTGCGCGGCGTTCCGACGGTCGTCCTTTCGGGCCGCGTTCATTACTACGAGGGCCACCCGATGCCGGCCGTCGTCTTCCCGGCGCGGGTCCTCGGCCTCCTCGGTTGCCGCACGGTCATCGTGACGAATGCGGCCGGTGGCATCGACAAGTCCTTTCGGTCCGGCAATCTCATGCTCCTCGACGATCACATCAACGGCTTCGGAACGAATCCCCTGATGGGAGCGAACGACGAAGACCTCGGGCCGCGCTTTCCCGACATGTCGGACGCGTACCGCAAGGACCTCCGGATGCTCGCGCTCGCGGTCGCGAAGCGCCAGCACGTGCCGCTGAGGCACGGGGTGTACCTTGGCGTTCATGGGCCTTCGTACGAGACCCCCGCCGAGATCCGGGCCTTCCGAACGTGGGGAGCGCACGCGGTGGGAATGTCCACGGTGCCCGAGGTCATCGCGCTCAACCAGATGGGCGTCGGGGTCCTCGGCATCTCGTGCATCACGAACATGGCGGCCGGAGTTCTCAAGCAGAAGCTCGATCACAAGGAAGTCCTCGAGACGACGCAGCGGGTGAAGGGCGACTTCGTCCGCCTCCTGACGGCCCTCGTCCAGGCGCTCGGCACCGGGCGCTCGGGCGCCACGGAGGATGCCTTCCGGCCGGTCGCCCATCCCGCGGGGCGCGCGAAGGCGCGCGGGAAGAAGGCGAAGAGAACGTGAGCGGTGTCCGGCCCCTCTCGGCGGACGAAGAGAAACGCCTCGTCGACGCGGCGCGGAGGGCGCGCGAAAACGCATCGGCTCCGTACTCCGGTTTCCGGGTGGGCGCCGCGCTGCTTGCCGAGGACGGCAAGATTTTCGGCGGGTGCAACGTCGAGTCGGCTTCCTACGGGCTGACGGTATGCGGCGAGAGGACGGCCGTCTTCAAGGCGATCTCGGAGGGGACACGGAAGTTCCGGGCGGTCGCGGTCGTGACGGACGCCGACCCGCCCGCCGCGCCGTGCGGCGCGTGCCGCCAGGTGCTGTGGGACCAGTGCCGCGACATCGACGTCGTCCTCGCGACACCTGCACGGGTCATCAGCCGGATGCGTCTCTCGACGCTTCTGCCGCTCCCGTTCGAGTTCGAGGGACCTAAGTGATTCGCATCGCGGCGCTGTGCACTGCACTCGCCGTCAGCCTCGCGGCACCGCCGCTTGCGGCTGCCGAAGCGGCCCCCGCGCCTTCTAGGAAATCCCCGGTCTCTTCGGTCTCTTCGGTCGACACGCTTGTGACGGCTGGGTGGGTCGTGACGATGGACGGGACGGATCGCGTCTTCTCCCCGGGCGCCGTCGCGATCTCGGCGGGCCGGATCATCGCGGTGGGCGCCCCGGCGGAGCTTCTCTCCCGCTATCTTCCGAAGCAGAAGATTTCCCGTCCCCATTCGGTGGTGCTCCCGGGGCTCGTGAACACGCACACGCACGCCGCGATGAGCCTCTTTCGCGGCATCGCGGACGACCTGCCGCTCATGGAGTGGCTCACGAAGTTCATCTTCCCGGCCGAGGCGAAGAACGTCTCCCCGGCGTTCGTGAAGGCCGGGACGACGCTCGCGTGCCTGGAGATGATCCGGGGCGGGACGACGACGTTCGCGGACATGTATTACTTCGAGTCGGACGTGGCCGAAGCCGTGGACGCGTGCGGTCTGCGCGCCGTCCTCGGCGAGACGTGGATCGACTTCCCGGTGCCGGACCACAAGGACCTCGCCGAGACGATCAAGGTGACGCGTGCGTTCCTGGAGAAGTGGAAGGGCCATCCGCGCGTCATCGCGGCGGTCGCGCCCCACGCGCCCTATACGAACGCGAAGGAATCGCTCCTCGCGGCCCGCGACCTCGCACTCGAGTTCAAGGCGCCTCTTCTCATTCACCTCTCCGAAACGCGGGACGAGCAGAAGCTGATCGCGGAGAAGTACGGGACGACGCCGACGAAGTGGCTCGAGTCGATCGGGTTCCTCGGGCCGAACGTGCTCGCGGCCCATTGCGTCTGGTGCGACGCGGACGACTTCCGGCTCCTCGCGGAGCGGAAGGTCGGAATCTCGCACAACCCCGAGTCGAACATGAAGCTTGCCTCGGGCATTCTGAACGTTGTCGCCGCGCGGAAGGCGGGCGTCGCCGTCGGCCTCGGAACGGACGGCGTCGCGGGCTCGAACAACGACCACGATATGTGGGAGGCGATGGACTTCGCCGGAAAGCTGGCGAAGGTCTCGACGATGGACCCGACGGCGCTCCCGGCGAAGGAGCTCCTTCGCATGGCGACGATCGAAGGCGCGCGCGCGACGAAGATGGAGGACCGGATCGGCTCCTTGGAAACCGGCAAATGCGCCGACCTCATTGCGGTAGACCTCTCGGGAGCGCGAACGCAGCCGCTGTGGGATGTGTTCTCGACGCTCGTCTATGCCGTCAAGGAGGGCGACGTCTCCCTCACGATGGTCGAAGGACGCGTCCTCTGGGACGGCCGGACCGTGCGCACCGTCAATGCGGCGAAGACGCTGCGCGAGGCGGAGGAATGGCGGAGCCGGATCGCCGCTTCGCTGAAGGTGACGGCCGCAAGATGAGCCTCTTCGTGCGCACGATCGTGAAGAAGCGCGACGGCGCCGAGCTGTCCGAGGGCGAGATCGCCGATTTCGTTTCGGGCGTCACAGACGGCGCCATCACGGACGAGCAGGCGGCAGCCTTCCTGATGGCGGTCTGCTGCCGGGGCATGACGACCGCGGAGTCGGCCGCACTCACGTTCGCGATGATGAAGTCCGGGGAGACCTGGGATCTCTCGCGGCACGGGTTCGTGGCCGACAAGCACTCGACGGGCGGCGTGGGCGACAAGGCCACTCTGGTTCTCGCGCCCCTCCTCGCGGCGGTGGGCGTCAAGGCCGGCATGATGTCGGGGCGCGGCCTCGGACACACGGGAGGCACTCTCGACAAGCTCGAGGCGATCCCCGGCTTCAAGACGGGTCTGCCGAAGGCCGACTTCGACCGCCTCCTCGACACGATCGGCTGCGCGCTCATCGGTCAGACCGACTCGATCGCGCCCGCCGACCGGCGCCTCTACGCGCTCCGCGACGTGACGGGCACCGTCGAATCGATTCCGCTCATCACGGCCTCGATCCTCTCGAAGAAGCTCGCGACCGGCGCCCACGCGGTCGTCTTCGACGTCAAGACGGGGAACGGCGCCTTCATGGCCGATCCGAAGGACGCCGAGCGTCTCGGGAGGGCTCTCGTCGACACGACGCGCGCGACGGGCCGCAAGGCCTCTGGCTATCTCACGGCGATGGACCGCCCGGTCGGCGAGGCGGTCGGGAACGCGAACGAGGTCGAGGAGTCGATCCGGATGCTGGGCGGCGAGGGGCCGGCCGACCTGCGCGAGAACACGCTTCTTCTCGGCGCCGACCTCGTCCTCGCGGCGGGCCTCGAGACGAGCGCGAAGGAGGCGCGGCGCCGCCTGAACGCCGCCCTCTCCGACGGCCGCGCGCTCGAGGTCTTCGCGAAGCTCATTGCGGCGCAGGGTGGAGACGCCGGCGTCTGTGACGATCCGAAGCGCCTCCCGCAGCCGGTCTCCCGGCGGGACGTCAAGGCGCCCGCCGCCGGCGTCGTTGCCCGGATCGCTACGCGCGAGGTCGGCCTCCTCGCGATCGAGCTGGGCTGCGGCCGCGCGAAGAAAGACGACGTGATCGACCCGGCCTCCGGTTTCCGCGTGAAGAAGAAGCCGGGCGACGCCGTGGAGAAAGGCGAGCCCCTCCTCGTCGTCGAGCTGGGCCCGACCGCGAAACCGAACCCCACGTTCTACGACCGTCTCGCGGGCTGCTTCACGATCGCGCCGGTCGGCACGGTGGTCGAGGCGCTGCCGTTCGTCGTCGGGACGCTGTAGCCGACAGCGAGGAGCTGCTCGGCCACCGCGACGTCGCCACCACCATGATATACACACGCCAGATTACGACCAGATTGATCCACCCGGGAGGAAACGCGGTTGGCGCGCATGTCCCGAACCCTGCTGCAAGGGGAAGAGGGGTGAACAGCCTGAACACCCACGGGGGCGGAGCCTTCGGGCTCCTCGTCGACTTCGCCGGCTGTCCCCGCCCCTTCCCGGAGCCGAGATCCCCGGTCAGGAAAAACGAGGCGGCATCACCTGGACGAGTCAGGGGTGCAGAAAGCGGTTCGCCAGGCCGTCCTGGAGGAGGGCTACGACATCCGGACCATCCAGGAGCCGTTGGGACACCGGGATGTGGCGACCGCGATGATCTACGCCCACGTTCTGAACCGAGCTGGCGGCCGCGGAGTCCGGAGCCCCCTCGACTCGATTCGCGGAGGATCAGGGTGAAGGCGATGAAGGCGATACGCCGAGGTAAAGGCAAAGGCGACCGACTAAAGCGAAACTCATGCCGCCAAGTCCGCCTATCTCGGCGAGTGATAGATCGACAATCCGTCCGTCTATCAGACCCGCAACCACCTTCTTCTCCACGGCACATCATGGTCTCTGTTAGGCACTTAAATGCAGTCATGCCAGCCACTCAAATAGGGCATAGGCGGACATCGCGTCCGTCCATTTCGTGCGCCACCTCTCCGCCTACTTCTTGTTAGGCGGCCAACACCATGACCTTCATCTCTCCACCCTCGCCGCCTACCGACAACCTCTACAAGTTCGTCGCCATATCGGGCCTGCTGCTTCTTGTCGGCGCTCCGGTGTACTGGGCCACATTCGAGGTCAAGTTGCAGGAGCGGCAAACTGAGGCCTGGGTCTCGCTTTTCAAACGCATTCAAGTGCCGGGGGAGTACCTGGTACCGCCTCGGTTCGAAAGTACGCCGGAAGGCAACAGGGCGCGCGAAGAGTGGCAGGCCCTCAGGGACTCCATCGATTCCCAGGAGGCCGAGCACTTCCGTATCACCGCTCAGCTGCGTGATCTCGAGCGTGTGGAGCGGCTCGTTTCGGTGGTCGCTCTTCTTGCGGCCGTGCTCGGCCTAATTTTCGCGTCGCTCGGCTTCCGTTTCTGGTACGTCCGCGTTCAGGTACTCCAGGATCAGCTCCTCAAGAAGCAGCTCGCCGAGGCCGGCACAAACAAGGCCGCCTAACAGCTCGTTGCAGCGGACTCGCTTGCGCTCGCCGCTGAACTCGATATCGTTAGGCGTCAGAGTCAGGACTGAGCAATAGTGAACAGGAGGAGAAAATGAATAGACTGAAAGGACTGCTACTAAGCGCGCTGATAGCACTTACATTGGCCAGCTTTCCTTTACCTGCCAGCTCGCAGGGAAGGCAGGCCGATACCTGTAGATTCTGTGGCGTATGGAAAGCTGTGCCTGGAGGCCGTTGGATTGGCCGCCGCAAAGCCGAATCGTCCGATAAGACGGGTAATCCGTATTGTGGCTGTGATTACTTGGAAATCACGAAAGCGGGAGTTGGCAAGTTCAGACTCCGTACAGGAGCCGACACCTACAACAAGGGTAAGATCAATTGGTGGAATGCAGACGGCATTTATCTAAGGCTTATAGGCGGAAAACTGATCGGAACATTCATCTCTAATAACTTTTACGCTACACAGGGGGTGGACTTTACTTTCAAGATTACTTGTGAGCTTAAAGACGACGATGGACTGGTTTTTTCTGTGTCCACTAAGGGTGAAATTGAAAAAGCAAACTATAGCAAGGGTGAAGCCCAAGAAAGAAAAGCCACCGAGCCATTGAGCCAAGCCTTGCCTCGACTCCGGACTGGCACTCCCTATCGCACGGTAAGAAAAGAGCTAATGAAGTTGGGTTGGCAGCCCGTAACCCTGCCATCTGCTACCCCCTGTGGGGACGACGACCGATGTCGCGGATTCAGTGAGGTCTATTTCTGCGTGGGGACTGGTCGAGCGCAGTGCATCTACATGTGGACGAAGAAGACCACATTGATTCGGATCGTTGCATGGGGGGAGGGCGATCAGCGCTATGAGAGCGTGGCACCGTGCCAATCACTACATCCGACCCAGATCGATTTCTTTACCTGTCGATAAGGAGCACAGGTTGCGAGAACGTAAAGCTCGACGTGAAGCGGAAGCACGCCTAACAACCGCATCCAGCGGAGGCCGCGAAGCGCAGTTCTTATGGTTCCTTTGAGTGCCGTTCGCGGCCCGCTGATGCGGAGCGTTAGGCACCGGAGGCAACGTTCGTGAAGGCCGTCAGCATCGCTGGTATTGACCTATCTGGGCCATCGAATCCTCGCGGCACGTGCGTGGTCGTTCTGCACTGCGAAGAGAACTCTGCTGTCTTCACTCAGCACCTTCCAGTGGCGGGCGACCCTGAGATCTTCGCCCTCATCACAGAACTCGCGCGCAACACTTCCGTCGTCGTAGGGCTTGACGCACCATTGTCGTATCAACCCGGTGGGGGACTCCGTCAGCGCGATCGGTCACTTCGGGAACGCATTGTGAAGGGCGGCATGCGGCATGGTTCGGTCATGCCGCCGACGTTCAATCGCATGGCCTACCTCACACTGCGTGGCCTGGGCGTTGCGCGGCTCCTGAGCACCCTCGATCCGGAGCGCGTACAGACCATCGAAGTCCACCCGGGAGCCACCTTTTGCCTTCGGGGAGCGCCTCTGGCATCGGTGCTGGCGTTCAAGAAGCAGCCGGAACATCGCACATTGCTGCTGGAGTGGCTCTCCACTCAGGGTATCGGATCTCTTCCATGCACCGAACCAAGCGATCACTTCGTAGCGGCCTCAGGCGCGGCGCTGGCAGCATGGGAGTGGTCGCGGGCACAATCCGTTTGGCACGCACCGGCTGAACCGCCCTTTCATCCGTTCGCTTTCGCATGCTAGAAGCGCCGGTGCCTAACCCCTCGTTCCAGCGGACTCGCTACGCTCGCCGCTGAACTCTATTCGTTAGGCGGCCCAGGGGGAGCGGTCTGGCTACTCGGTATGCGCGCCCAGGGTCCAAGCCCCCATTCGAGAACCGACAGCATGCGTGTGACAAAGCCTCTCACACACGACAATGGAGCGCAAAAAGGAGATGCACCATGAAGAAGCGTGCCAACTGTATTCGTGTGATTCTCGCTGCAGTGGCGTTCGAGTGCCTCGCGTGCACAAAGCAGGCGGATACGTCACCTCCACCGCAGTCCGGCCGCGCCACCGCAGTCAGCGACCAGACATATCGGAGTCGCGACGGTCGCATCATTACCATAATTTCGGCGGATGAGCTTGAGCTCGCCGAAGATGGCGTGAACTACGTCTGCAAGTACTCGAAGCAGGACGGTACGATGCGCGTCATCCTCAACGCACTCGGCACTACTCAGGCGGTATACTATCGCGTCACGCCAGACGGTTTTCAGGATCCGAAGGGACGCATGTTCTACTCGAAGGCGGGTTTACCCAACGCGGCTCGAGCCGATATGTGTTCTATTGCCACGGCATTCTATTCCCACGGCATCGACTTCAAGACATACTATCTCGTCGATTCCATGCATTCAACGGAACAGAGCCCTGTCGCCTTGGACGCCAAGACTGACGGCCCACGAAGTGTCGACCTCGTCAGAAGGGCCCTAAGCCCGCTCTATCTACACGATTTCCCGAGCGTTGATCCGTACGGCTCGCCCTATCAATTTGCTATCAAGGAACGTGGAAATGAGTGCACTATCACCTCCTTGGGTCTCGACCGCCGCCCGGGTGGCGGCGACGACTTGGTTCTCGAAGTTAATGGGAAGGGGCACTTCCTCTCACTACCAAAAGGCAGCGCACTGAAGGACTGCTCGTAGCTATACGACGCCCACGGGTCTCGGGCCGCCTAACAACTGCTTGCAGCGGACGCGCTACGCGCGCCGCTGAAGCATAGGGTTAGGCGGGAGAACCGCGCTACAATCAAAGGCGGTGCCGACCCCCCGGGGAGGTCCACCTCTCCGTCAGCCTCGTACCCCCCTCCGCACGCGCACCGACAACTCGACAGCCGCGCCCAGTGTGCTGCCAACGACAGTCATCGCGACACGTCACTCTCTCGCTCGGCGACCAAGCAACCCAAGAAACGAGGTGTGCGATATGAAGATGAGTGCTCCTTTCCGTCTCCTAGCCCTCAGTGTCATGGTGGCCGTGTTTACAGGGTGTTCGAAAGAGGCTGATAGATTTGTTGGTGAATGGCAATCGCGGAACATGGCGCTGAGCATCGCCCGTGCGGGGACCACGTACTCAATTGCTTGCAAGAACCCCAGCGGCCTTCTGAACGGTACCTTCGTCGGAACGCCGACGGACGCAGGCATTCGTGTGAACTTGGGTGTCGGCGGCGAGCAGCTAGTTACCGTGTCAGGCCCTGAGACGCTCGCATTCGCAGGTGAGACATTCACGCGTGATCAGGGGAAGCAAGCGGCGGCCCTCCGAGCGCCCAATGACCCCATATGGACAGATCCAAATGGGATCACGTGGACACGGAACGACAACGGTAAGGGTAGCGTCACCTGGAAAGAAGCTAACGCGTACTGCCAGGCGCTGCAGCTGGGTGGTGCGACCGATTGGCGCCTGCCATCCATCGACGCACTCGAGCGCGTCTATGACCCGTCCGTTCAGCCGGAGGCAACAAACAAGCCACGAATCCGGGCACCGCTGACTCTCTCGAATGGAGGCCAATTCGTCTGGAGCTCAACTCCCGTTTCTGGCTATCTAGCTAAATGGTCGTTCAATTTCTCACAGGGCCAAAAAGATGCCATTTCTGACTCAGCCCCAGCCTATGGTAACGCGCGCATTCTGTGCGTAAGGCCATAGCGACAACGACGTTGGGCCCGACCGCCCGGGGCGCCTAACCAGCCGATGAAGCGGACTCGCGGGCTCCGCCCGCGAGCCGCTTATCGCCACCGTTAGGCGCCGGCAGACAGCTTCCACCCACACCTAACCCCCGAGCGGCACCCGCCCATTCATCAACCGCCATGGGTTCATTTCATCCAAAGGAGGCCTTCGTGAAAGCCACTCGCCAGTCTCTCGCGACCTTCCTGGCCCTATCTCTCGCCAGCTGCTTGGTGCCCACACTTGCTCACGGCAATCCGCAGGGCCGTCAGGACACTCCGTCCGCCTCCTCAAAGCGACCAAAGGCTTCAAGAGCCCCAAAGGCTGACGCTTTCGTCGGCGTCTGGTCTTGCATCGGACAAACCGGCTTCGGCGTCAAGCGGGCGTCGGGCGGCGGCTTCGAACTAAGATGGTTCTTGGCCGAAGGCGTTGACCAAGGATCGCTCTCTCAAGATGGCTCCATGAAGGTGAAGGCCGCCAACGGCTCGGCCTATACGCTCAAGCTCCTCAGCCCTACCGAACTCGATATGGATGACGGCACCGGGAGCGGAAATCACTGCACGAAGTAGTCTCCGCGACCTTGGCCGTTGCAAAACGGAGTCGGGCCCCGTTGTATGATCTCTCACGGAGGAGACCGATGTGCAGTCCAGAGTCCTGCGCACCTCGCGCTGATCCTCAACATTCTTCCGCGGCGTCGGTCGCGCCTGCCCTCATGCTTCTTGTCCTGCTCACAGGGTGCTCTCGCGTCCCCACCCAGAGTCTCGGGAAGCAAACGCTTGAGGCGCGCGCCAATAGCGAATCCGGGGGTGCGATTGTCGTTAGTACCTTTACGAAGACCAACGGTATTCAACGCCAGTTGGCGGGCCAAGGAATCTATGTCCTCGAGTATTTGGGCGGCCTCAAGTTCGCGAAGGCTGGCTGGAAGGGTGGCGACGCCTTCGTCGGACACTTCAGTGACTTCTCTCTTGTTGGGAAGGAACCCGGCGGCTGGGATTCGTTTGGAAAGGCTTGGAAGTACTTTGATGCAGGCGATGAGGTGGAGATTTCAGGCGAGATCACTTATGAACTGACCGAGAAAGGCTGGCGAGCCACGGATTTGACCGTCAAGACCTACCGGGTAGCAGCAAGCAAGCAAGAGCAAACATTCGCGCGGGTAGTCGGGCAGTGGGACGGATTTACTATCTATTTTGACCCGCAGGAACAAAAGAATAGGCGGGGCGCGCCCCAGCACTGTGAGCTTGTTCGGGATCAAAAAGGCGTTCGGTTCATGGGCGAAAATGGAAGCGTGCTTGCTGAGGATGAGGTATATCTCCGTTATGGCGGCGGCGGCAAGCTCTACGGCAGCTACGTGGCTGGAAAGCACAGCGGGACCCACGGTCAGGTGTGGACCCAGCGCTTCTTCCTTGAGCTTCGCGATGACAACACCCTTCTCTTCGACGACGGTAAGTGGAAGCACGAGTACCGGAAGAAGTCATAGCGCCGTCCTAGCCAGAGGTTCCCGGGCCGCCGAGGCGAGCCGACGCCTAACGACGGCGTGCAGCGGACGCGCTGCGCGCGCCGCTGACGCCAAGGGTTAGGCGGCGGAAGAATCCCTCGAATTGCGAGCGATCCGTGCTCATAACGAATCACTGCCAAAGATCATGTGCGCGCCACCACAGGCGCGACTGCGTTATATATTACCCAGGGAGGAGTGAGACCACATGCGAATCGTTCTCCGCAGGGCCGCGATCGTTCTGTGCCTACCGATTCTCCTTCCCTCGTGCAAAGCACAGGAGAAGGCACGCATCCGAGCCATCGAAGCCGCCCTCAAACCTTATAGCCAATTGGAGATTACGACAGGCTCGAGCTTAAACTTCTCACCGAAGACTCTGCCGTATCTTCGAAAGCTGGAATCCGCGGGCCTCATAACAGTCCAGGAGGTGCCGCAAGACTACTGGGGCGGCTTCGCGACCCAAACGTTTATGGAAGGCGCGAAGCCGTACTCTATTCATCCAACACAAAGGCTGACACAACTGGCGGTCAACCCGCGGACAGCTCCGCCGGGCACGGAATTGTCGCTCGCCACCATCACCAAGGACCGGGAATACAGTTGGAATTTCTATTCACGTTGCGAAGCGTTTCTTGGCCTTCATCTCTTTGGCAACACCTCGGGGGGGACGGATATCCATGGCAATCCGCCTTCCACGCTAACACTCATGTCCGCATTCCCCACGTATACGGCGCTCGCGCAAAAGGGGCTACTCGTTCTGGAAGACGTCAGTTCGACGGGCATTCCACGGGGGGCGTTTCAAAGAGACGCACTCATCGAGCGTGCCGCCAAGGTATCACTAACCGTGGCAGGCGAGAAGCTAGCCATGCTAGATAAGAAGGCGAATACCGCCACCTTCGTCTTTGGCACGCACAAACTCGAGACTCTACTGCTCAACGACCCCATCGACACGAACGACGGGACCTACAGGCTTGTCGAGGGTACCCATGTCTTTGACCTCCGTCCGGAGTACAGCGATCTTGCGAGCCCACTTGGTTGGTCCACATACAGGGAGCGTCGTTTCCGTGTCATTTACACTTACAAAGGCTGGGAAGGCCGGGATAGCACCGGCAGGAAGACCACGAGTCCTGCGATTTGGCGCGTCGCCGAAGCGAGCAACGGCCGATACTCGGCCGAAGACGACGGACCGCGTACTGGTCCATACACATCATCGAATGTACCTCCCACAGTAGCGGCTTTGCGGCGAAAGGGTAGCGGCGGAGACGACAGATACACGTGGCGCATCGATTCGGGTGAGTTGAAGGTCGCCGAGGTGCTGCGTGATGACGAATACAAGGGGCCACTGGCGACGCTCGGCGAGTCCTTTCGTCTCGTGTTGGCCTCGATCCACATCACCCCTGCTACCGGAAAGGCAGCCATTCCCCCCGAGTTGACAGGCCTCCTGCCCGGACGACTTCGTTCCGTTTTGAAATACGACGCCTTCGCGAAGTCGTGGGCCGTTGTAGCCCTTGATGTCGGTCCCGGAGACACAGACTCGTGGTATACGTCCAATGTCCAGTGAGATCATCCGCGAACACCTTCGGCTGCGCGCCGCCGCCTAACAACCGCTTGCACCGGACTCGCTTCGCTCGCCGGTGAAGCGTAGGGTTAGACGGCCTGACGCAAGAATTAAGAACGCGTCGGGAGCGTAGAACACCCACCAGAATAACCAAGATTGGAAGTTTTGCGCCAGATGGACAATCTTTGCCACGATGGGAGATGATACGGTGCAGGGAGGTGAGAAGATGTCACTGTCGGAGAACGCGCTCGTACGTTACGTAAACGCATGTATTCTCATCGGGAGCTTGACAGTTCTGCCCGTCTGCGGAGCGCAGCACCCCGGCGGCTCAAAGGTTCTCAACGAGAGCCGCGCAAAGGTGATGATTGAGCGGGCGATCAGCTCAGAGGCATATTTCGTTGAGCCTCAGGAAATATTGCCGTTGATGCAGAGGTCAACAAACGACTACAAGTCGGTAGATCCCACTGTGTTAGGGCAGGCCACTCCCGGGAGGAAACTTGCTGAACTTATCAAAGCCAATATTGTGTCGCAGACGACAAGGGTGGACAGCTTCAGAAATTTATCAGGCACTTGGAACGGCCACTACCCGGGCCAAGAAAAGGAGAGATGGAGACTGGAGATCTCGCAAGCCGCAGGCTCGAACGCCTTTAGCGGGACGTGCTACAACATCGACCCTTACGATAGGACGGACTCTACGCAGGTGACGGGCGTCGTCAGCCCGGATGATTCTTTGGATTTGCGCCAGTCATTCCCCGTCTATGGGTACCCCCGTGGTTGCATGGACCAAAAGTTCGAGGCGAAAAGAATGCAATACTCGGAGAAGGGATCGGCCGGATTGCTGCAGGCGGAGGATGAGATGCTCATCGGCCCAGTGGCACCGAAAGCGAGTATAACAACGTACATGTACTATTTCGGGCGCGAAGTGGCATCATCCGGCAATACTATTAACGTTGGTCACTATCAGGTAATGGGAGTGTCTGACTTGCTTCTGGGCTTTGAGACGCGCGCTGAGTGTAGCTTTACCTGGCAGGTTGGCCTAGATAAGGTGGGGCAGATTATGTTAGGGCGGGCACCATCTGGGAAGGGAAAGGCCTCTTTCGCGAAGAAGCCCGACGGAACGTGGGTGCTGGTACCACCGGTGCGCTTCTGACTCAACGCGCGGCTCGGGAAGGACCAGGCCGACGACACGAATGGGCTCTCTGTGAAGATGCGAACTCTCGACGTCCCGAAGGCGGCCAAGCTTCATATCCGTTTCCAGGTTAAACGCGACTAGGGGCTGTCCTGCTGAGCCTAACCCCAGGTTCATCCGGACTCGCGCCGCCCGCCGGCTAACCTGCACGTTAGGCGCCAACCCCTCAAGCTTGCGCCCGCTCGTTCTGCACACTCCTCCGTCGATGCCTCCGGCACGTTCCGGTCGGTCCCCACCCAACCGCTAGGGGCTTCCTTCTTTTTTCGCGACCATCCCGCCCGCCATCACCTTGCAACACCCGAAAGGAGCACACACCATGTCTTCCGTTCCACCTAGCGCCCCGCCACCCGAACCCACCGGACAGACTGTCATTGTCGTCTCGAAGAAGAGCGTCGGCATCGCGCTTCTCCTCACGTTCTTCTTCGGCCCCCTCGGTATGCTCTATTCGACTTTCCTTGGCGCTGCCGTGATGTTCGTCGTGAACCTTCTTGCGTTCTTCTTGACTGCCGGCCTCGGGTTGATCGTCACCTGGCCTATCGGCCTCATTTGGTCCGCTCTGGCAGTTCGAGCGAAGAACAACGCTGCCATTAACGTCGCCACCCGCTCGTAGGAGCTGTCGAATAGGACCTCGAATCCGCCAGAGGGGTGGTCACGGCCGCTTCGGAGGGCTCTGGGCTAAACCGAGGCGGCGCCTAACCCGTCGTTCCAGCGGGCTCGCTGCGCTCGCCGCTGAACTCTGTCGTATAGGCCGCACCGGCCAGGTATCCGCTGCACGCGGCGCCGGCACCGATTCGCACGCGACGCAGGCCTTTCGCGGCCATTTGCCCCTGTCACGCTTGAAAAGAAGGAAACAGCATCGTAGACTCTCGGACCCTTCCGCAGTCGACTATCAACAATCAGCCGGGGAATCTCCGAGCAACCATCAGAGGAGGATTTGAAATGAACCGCGCAGCAAGAACACTTCTGGCAGGGAGCCTGCTCATGTCTGGACTCAGCGGCTGCAGCAAGGCACTCACTGATTCCTCGGCTGTGAGGATCGTACAGAAGTACATCGACGCCCAGCCTAAGTTTAGTGATAGGAGCCTTGGGCACATGGTGGTTGTCAGTTGTGATCACCCGTTATTGGTAATCGAAACACTTGCGACGGCGACTTGCAAGTGGCATATGGAATTAACGACAGCGGGTGAGCTCCGCTTCCCAGGAACCCCGACAAATGGATCCGGGGTTGTATCCTTCGGCAAGCAGGCGGATGGAACCTGGGTGGCTACTGGGATGCAGTAGAGAATTACTGGCCTCGGGGACGGTCTGATCTATATGGCCAATGGTCGACCAGTTTTGGAAGAGCCCATCAGAGCACCGGGGCATCAGAAACGATAGGTCACCAGCAGAGCGGCCTAACCCGTCGTTGCAGCGGACCCACTACGGTCGCCACTGAACTCCATTTCGTTAGGTAGCCCAGCACACCCATCGCATCCCACGAAGAAAGGAGAATCCCCAGATGAATTACTCGACGCAGTCGGCCGGCTCCTCCCCACCGACGAGTTCCGCACGGCACCCTCTGATCGGGATCGTCGCGATGATCATGCCGATACTCGGCCTGACGGCGGCCACGAATGCCCAGACACTCGCCCTTGCGGAGTCCAGGTTCGATGCAGGTACCGTACAGAAGGGCTCGATTATCAAGAGAGACTTCGTGATACACAATACCGGCACAGCTGACCTGCGCATTGCCGACGTTAAGCCAAAGTGCGCGTGCATGACTGCAGCGTTCGACAAGAAGATCAAACCGGGCGCGGAGGGCAAGATCTCAGTTGCCATCGACACCAAGAGCTTTCAAGGCAAGATTGTAAAGATTGCCGACGTTCTTTCGAACGATCCGACGAACCCCTCCACCACCATCACAGTGGCAGCGGATGTCAATGCGTACGTCACTGTGCTGCCATACGGATTCGTCAGAATACAGGCAGAGGCTGGCACACCGACGACCCAAGAGGTCACGCTTAGCTCCGATCATCCTGCGTTCAAGCCGGTAAACGTCATCACCCCGAAGCCGTACCTCACGGCGAGCCTTACTCCAGGAGCGAGCGCCGCTCAATGGAAGCTGGCCGTCACGTGCGATGCGACGGCACCCGAGGGACTTCTTGGCGGCGCTATCACCGTGCAGACCAGCGTGCCAGAACAGCCCGAGCTCTCCATAGCTATCTCGGGATTTGTCAGACCGAAGGGCACACAGAAGGCATCCAGCCAGGCCGCTATGGCAGGCGGCCCCAAGATGACAAATCAAGATGTCATCGAATTGATTAGAAGGGGGCTTTCTGAGGAGGTTGTCGTCAATTCGGTAAAGCAGGCATCTCGCGCCGAATTCGACATCACTCCTACCGGGCTGCTGGCGCTTAAGAAGGCACATGTGCCTGATTCAGTGATTGTGGCTATGCAAGGCAAGTCCAGCACCACGCACGCCGTGTCACCGAGCGGCGGGCGGGAAGCCCAGAGCGTAGATTCCTCTGGAACACAACCATCCTCGCCCTGCGCAGACGTTGACTATCTCGGTGTAATTCAGGCCGTTACCGGCGGCGGCGAGATGGCAGGCTGGAATGCCTACGGCGGTCGCGTTCGGAATCGCGCCTCCTACACAAAGGAGGTTGACCTTGCTTGGACCATGAATGGCCGAGCGGAAACGGGGACATTCCGGGTCCCTGCTGGGCAGTTCCTTGACCTCAATCTAGGCCAGGGGTCTGCGCCTCCGACGAACGTCCGCGTAATCATGTGCAGGTGACGGTCGCTTCCAGGGCTCGCAGCCGACACGTGCGCTGGCACGAAGGTCCGCGACGCCGTGAGGGGTCAGTGACATTCGGGCGATGGCGGCGCCGACGTGGTTGCAATGACTCCTTCGACGGATCTCGGGCCGGTGGCTAACAGCTCGTCGCAGCGGGCTCGCTTGCGCTCGCCGCTGAACTCGATATCGTTAGACGGCCCCAGCGAGCTTCTCGCGCTCCCACCGCATAATGGAGCCATCACCTCCGGCCCCGTGTTAGTCTCGCGCCAAAAGACCGCGTCGGGTTCAGGAATCTGACTCAATCGCACACGGATGAAGGCATACGCTATCTCACAGAACACCACTTGTCGTGCAGCCAACTGCGGTAGCCTCCGCTCTCCGTGGTTTGGCAGATGTCGCCCCTAAACCGGTTTCGATTGCTATCTGTGCGACCCCGTTTATACCGACTTCAATTCAAATCCGCTTAGACGGCGGAACCCCAGCCACTTCATACTAGGAGGAACCGAAATGAGACTGCACTTATCATCTCCGAGATTCGCGGCCGCTCTACTCGCCGTCCTGGTGCTTTCGGGCTGCGGTGGTCCACCCTCTTCTTCGGATGGCCGCAAGCAACTGGAGATTCGGATACAGTCCGAATCAAACGGCCTTATCCAGCTCGTCTCATTCGATAAGACAAACGGAATGGAGATGGAAATGGGTGGCATGAAAGTGTACAAGATGGAATACACTGCCGAGATTGAGTGTCTTGAGAATTGTAGTTGGGGCGGCGGAGGCATGTTCGGCGCATGGGATGGACACTTCAGGGCAATCAAAGGATCGGTGGACACCAGTGGGTTGAATGGGTTAATGGCCATTGCCTCGGGGACGCAGGGTATGACGAAGGCGAACAAAGGTCAGCGTACTAAAGTCAAGGGCGACTTCGCGTTCATGAAAACCGAACAAGGATGGAAACTCGCCGAGCAATAGTTCACGCAAGTATTCCTCGACTCCGAATACAGCATTCCCAGAGGGCGCCGCGCCGCGATCGCCGCGGCGCGCGGAGCGCCCTTACGCCATTCAACGAGAGAGAGGACAACGGCCCGAGCAGCCCGCCTAACCCGTCGTATCTGGACTCCTCCGTCAGGCCAGGGCGTGATCGCTAGTTCGTCTCCTTTCGCGATGTCACGGGAGAGAGCGTTCGGCTCGAGCGTGGGCGGAAGGCTGACGGGACTCCAAGGAGGAATGGGTCGCGACGACACTCGTATCTCCGGCCTTTTGGTGGAGCGGCCGTAGCCGTCCTGGCCATGATGGGATCTGAGCACGAGGAGCCGATCGTTGCCAGCGGCTTCTTTGAGCCAAGCGGGTTATCGGCTTGTCCTCGTGACGGTCGGACCGTGTCTTCCATCAGGGTGTCTCGTCAGCGTCATCGCCGGCAGGAGGGTGAACGTCTCTTTTTCTTTTTCAGAAAGCCGCGGTGCTCCGGGGGGTTCTCTTCTTGGTCGGGCGCGCGTTGGGCACTGGCTCGATGAGGGATCCGTCATAGGGAATCCCCCGTGCCCAGACCGCCCAGGCGATCCGGATCAGCTTGTTGGCCACGGCGACGGCCGCCCGGTTCCGTCCCTGCCGCCGTTCGACCTCCAGCGCCCACCGATGCAGTCGGTCTGGGTTCTTGCGCCGGTGAGCGGCCCGAAGGACGGATCGGCCCCCGTGGATGACGAGGGTCCTCACGTAAGCGTCCCCTCGCTTCGTGATCGAACCCAGGTACTTCCTGTTTCCGCTGGAGTACTTCCGCGGGACGAGCCCGAAGAACGCGGACATCTTCCGGCCGCTTCGAAAGCGCTTCGGATCCCCGACGGCCGGGATCAGGGCAGTCGAACCGAGGGGGCCGATCCCGGGGATGTCCTGTAGGGCTCGTGCGATCGGGATCGATCTGGCCATCCGGGCCAGCAGCCGATCGCACTCCTTGACGTTTTCCTCCAGCTGCCGGATCTCCGCCATCGACACCAGAAGGAGAGAATGAAGTTCCTCGGGAATCCGCCCGCCGGCGATCGCCTCCGACACCCCGGCAAGGACGATCTTCGCCCCCTCGGGAAGGGCAATCCCCACCTCTCTCAGCACCGCCCGAAGGGCGTTCAGGCGAGCTGTACGGGTTCCCATCCAGGCAAAGCGAATCCGGTGCACCGCCGACAGCGCCTGCTGGGGGATCGTCTTCACGGGTACCGCCAGGATCTTCTCGTTCCGGTTCGCTTCCAACAACGCATCCGCGTTCGCCCGATCCGTCTTGTTCCCGATCCGGTACTTTGCCGTCCTGGCAGGGGGCAGTAGCCGAACCTCGTGCCCCAGCTTCTGCAGCTCCCGACCCCAGTGGTGCGCCGACCCACACGCCTCCATCACCACGACCGCGGCGGGCCGGTTTACGAAGAACGCCGCCATACCCGACCGCGTCAGCCGCTTCCTCTCCGACACCCGACCGGGAAGGTCGGACACGGCCACCTCGAACACGCTCTTTGCCAGGTCCACCGCGATTGTCGTAACCTTCCTCACGGACTCCTCCTTTCTTCGAAGTTCTTCGTCGGACTCGGGAGTTCGCTGGCACTCTGATGCCGTTTACGAACCAGGAGGAGTCCATTTCATCATTGCAGCGGGCGCGCTTGCGCTCGCCGCTGAACTCGATATCGTTGGGCGGCTTAGCTCACCCAGTCGCGACTAGCCCCGTTGTCATATATGAGGGTTCCGGACCATGGTGAGCACTGATTCCGGAGCAAGGTGAGCACGGATTCCGGGCGAAGGTGAGCGTCGATTCCGGGATGGTGAGCACGGATTCCGGCCATGGTGAGCATGGATTCCGGGATGGTGAGTGCCGATTCCGGGCAAGGTGAGCGCCCTTCGGAGCGAGGAGTCGGGCAGTCGAGGATCCTTCGGACAGGAGGATCCATTGGCGGCGAGACGACTGACGATGAGGCGACTGAGAGAGATCCTGAGGCTGAGTCTTGAGAGGGGCCTGCCGCAGCGGGCTGTGGCCGAGGCGCTGGGGATCGGGACGGGGACCGTCTCGGAGTACCTCGGACGGGCGCGAGTGGCCGGGGTGGGGTGGCCGATCCCGGTGGAACTCGAGGACGACGACAAACTGGAGACGAGGGTTTTCGGGCCGAAGAAGGAAGGCGACAACGGCCGAGGGGAGCTGGACGTAGCCTTCGTCCACGAGGAGCTGCGACGGCCCGGCGTAACGCTGAGCCTGCTGTGGCAGGAGTACCTTGCGGCCAATTCCGGGGGGTACCGGTACAGCCAGTTCTGCGAGCACTACCACCGATACCGCAAGCGGCTGTCGCCGGTCATGCGGCAAGTGCACAGGGCCGGGGAGAAGGCCTTCGTGGACTTTGCCGGGAAGAGGCCCTCGGTCGTCGACCCCGGGACGGGCGAGGTGAGGGCTGTGGAGCTCTTCGTGGGGGTCCTTGGGGCGAGCAGCTACATCTACGCCGAAGCCGTCGAGCGACAGGACCTCACGAACTGAATTGGCCTCAACGTGAGGATGGTGGAAGCGTTTGGGGGGTCGCCGGCCGTTTTCGTGCCGGACAACCTCAAGAGCGCCGTGACCGGGCCGTGCCGGTACGAGGCGGAAATCAACCGGACGTACCGCGAGATGGCGACCCACTACGGGGCGGTGGTGATCCCGGCCAGGGCGTACAAGCCACGGGACAAGGCGAAGGTGGAACAGTCGGTGCTTCTCTCCGAGCGGTGGATCCTGGCGTCGCTGAGGAACCGGACCTTCTTCAGCCTCGCCGAACTGAACGCGGCGATCCGCGAGAAGGTGACGGAGCTCAACGGGCGGGTGATGAGGCGGATGGGGGTCTCACGCCGGGAGCTTTTCGAGAAGTACGACCGGCCGGCACTCAAGCCGCTCCCTCCCGGCCGCTACGAGATGGCCGTCTGGAAAGAGTGCGGCGTCAACATCGACTACCACGTCGAATTCGAGCACAACCTCTACAGCGTCCCGCACGCCCTGGTGGGGCAGCGG
>Ga0208080_1000345_pt1 | contig 23592 bp, 24 predicted proteins | sample NGESurdeep092012_3_FD_184476 | JGI IMG/M metagenome (GOLD analysis project Ga0208080, IMG submission 184476) | Arctic peat soil microbial communities from Barrow, Alaska - NGEE Surface sample 210-3 deep-092012 (SPAdes) | ecosystem: Environmental > Terrestrial > Soil > Wetlands > Peat ...
TTCATGATGATGTCGCAGCACGCGACGTGGGCCGCGAGCTACGAGTGGACGCTGCCGCTCGTCGTCCTTCTCGGCTGGGGCTTCACGTACTGGATGTACAAGAAAGCCGCGACGGTCAAGGGGTTCTGAGCCCGACGGCCTTTGCCGGGGTCCTCACCAGATGCTCGGCCGTTCCGCCTCCGCGCGCCGCATGGGCGCGCCCTCGGTGCATGAGAACGCGTCGTAGAACTCGGGCAGGTTCGAGGTGGGGCCGACGGCGCGCCACTTGCCGGGGCTGTGCGGATCCGTGTTGAGCCGGACTCGAAGCGCCTCTTCGCGCGATTGGTTTCGCCAGATCGTCGCGAACGAGAGGAAGAAGCGCTGTTCGGGCGTGAAGCCGTCGATCGCCGTGCGCGGCTTCCCCTCGAGCGCCTTCTGGAGCGCCGCGTAGGCGATCTTGAGGCCGCCGAGGTCGCCGATGTTCTCGCCGAGCGTGAGCTTGCCGTTGATGGCCTGGTCGGCGAGCGGCTTGTAGCCTTCGAACTGCTTCACGACGAGCGCCGTGCGGGCGTCGTAGGCCTTTCGGTCGTCGGCCGTCCACCAGTTCTTGAGGTTCCCGTCCGCGTCGTACTGGCTGCCCGAGTCGTCGAATCCGTGGGACATCTCGTGGCCGATGACGACGCCGATGCCGCCGTAGTTCACGGCGTCGTCGGCGTCCTCGGAGAAGAAAGGAGGCTGGAGGATCCCCGCCGGGAAGACGATCTCGTTCATCGAGGAGTTGTAGTAAGCGTTGACCGTGGGGGGCGTCATGCCCCACTCCGTGCGGTCGATGGGCTTGCCGAGCTTCGCGAGGTTGCGCTTCGTCTCGAAGGCGCGGGCGTTCCTCACGTTCTCGAGATACGACCCGCGTGAAATCGGGAGGGACGAGTAGTCGCGCCATTTGTCGGGATACCCGATCTTCACGTTGAAGGCGGCGAGCTTCCTCTGTGCCTGCTTCTTCGTCTCGGCGCTCATCCACGGCAGGGCGTCGATCCGCTCCTTGAGCGCGGCGCGCAGGTTCTCGACGAGGATGCGCATCCGCTCCTTGGCGCGCGGAGTGAACGCGCGTGCCACGTAGAGCGGCCCCAGGGCCTCGCCCAGCGCCTGGTCCGTCGCGGCCTGAACGCGCCTCCAGCGGGGTTCCTGCTCCGGAACGCCCATCAGCGTCTTCCCGCTGAACGCGAAGGCTTCGTCCTGGAAGGCCTTCAAGAGATAAGGCGCGGACTGCCGCAGAACGTGCCACCTCAGGTACGTCCGCCAGGACTCCGCGGGAACGGTGCGCGCCAGCTCTCCGAACGCGACGAAGAAGCGCGGCTGCCTGACGTTTACCTCGGTGGAGGAGGACGCGCCGAGGTCGGTGAAAAAGAGCGCGAAGTCGAAGCCCGGCGCCTCGGAGGTGAGCGCGGCGAGCGTCCGCTTGTTATAGGTCTTCTGCGGATCGCGGTTCTCGACGCGCGTGAGCGAAGGCTCCGCGAGCTTCGTCTCGAGGGCCATCACGACGTCCGCGGAAGCCTTCGCCTTCTCGAGAGAGTCGCCGGAGAGCTCGAACATCTTCGCGACGTGTGTCCGGTAGGCTTCGCGGAGGTCCTTCGACTTCGTATCGTCCTTCGTGTAGTAGTCGCGGTCGGGAAGGCCGAGGCCGCCCTGGTTGAGGATGCCGATGTACCGCGTGCTCTCCCGGGCGTCCTGGGCGACGCGGAAGTTGAATCCGGCCTCGAGGCCTCGGGCGTGGAGCTCCGCGAGCACCGCGGGAAGATCGCCCGGCGCCTTCAGCTTGTCGATCGCGGCGAAAAGCGGCGCGAGGGGCTTCGTCCCCGCCCTCTCGATCGCGGCCTCGTCCATCCCGGCCGCGTAGAAGTCACCCACCTTCTGCTCGATCGATCCCTTCGGCCAGTCGCTCTTCGCCGAGGCCTCCTCGAGGATCTTCCTCAGGACCTCGCGGTTGCGGTCCGCGACCTCGTCGAAGGATCCGTAGCGCGCGCGGTCGGCGGGGATGGGGTGACTCTTCAGCCAGTTGCCGTTCGCGTAGACGTAGAAGTCCTCGCACGGCTTGGCGGACGTGTCGAAGTTCGCGGGATCGAGCGCGCGGGGCTTCGCAGGCACGGCGGTCTGGGCGCTCGCGGCGAACGTGACGGCGAGAGCGGCGAATGCGAAGCCGGCGAGCGCGGACGGACCGGTTTTCATGAGTTCTCCTTCGGGAAGAATTCTACCCGTCTGTCGGAGATACGGGCCTCGACGACTACGCGATTGCCGCCTGGCGCGAATCGCGGGCCCGGCGCACGAGGGCCACGAGGCCGCCCGCCATCATCACGTAAAAGCCTCCCCACACGAGGGAGATGAGCGGCTTCGTCGTGAGGTCGACGGACAAGGTCTCGCCCGTCGCGGGCTTGAGGTCTCCGCCCGGCGCGATGCCGAGAAGCTCGATCTCGCACGTGCCTTCGTTCGGCGACACGCGGAGGAGCTTCAGGCGGCCCTTTCCGGGAAGAGGCGTCTCCGGCGACTCCGTGGCGGATTCCGTCGCCGCTTCGCCGAAGTACATGACGAGTCGGGCGGTCTTCTCCTCCGAAACCTCGGCAGTCGTCACGAGGAAATTGCCGGTCACCGTGACATGCGGCCGGTCCGACGAGACCTGCGAGCGGTCGGCGGAAAAGTCGAGGAACTTCAGCTTCACGCTCTCGACGGTCTTCGACTCGCCCTTCTTCAGAGCGAACGTCGTGCCCTCGATGCGCGCGGACCGCCCCGGGTCGTAAGCCTGGGGGGAGACGTAGAGGTCCATGAGCGGCGACGACTTCACGTCGGGATTCGCCATCATCTGGTTCGTGCGCGTGTTCGTGTAGAGCTTCGGATAGGCCTTCCAGACGCTCCGGCCGGGCGACGACACCTCGACCTCCATCGCCTGCTTGGCGCGGCGGTCGGAGAGATCCATCGCGTTGAGCTCCTCGAAGCGCTTCACGTCGCCGTTGTCGGTGACGAACACCGTGCGCGTGAAGGTGAGCGTGTTTTTCCCGACGCTGACGGGCTGGTTCCTGAGGAGGTTCACGGTCGTCCTCTTCTCGTAGACGCCCGAGATGAGGATGCCCACGAGCATGATCGACATGCCGATGTGCGCGAGATATCCGCCCATGGTCTTGACGGCCTTGCGCCTCACGAAGAGGATCGCGGTCCCGGCGTTCGCGACGAAGCCGGCCACGGCAAGAGCGAGGATCAGAAGGTCGCCCGCCCCGCGCACGCCCGCCGCGAAGAAGACCCCGACGCCGAGGAGTCCCACGACGAGAGGGACGAGCGCCTTCCTGAGGACGCCCTTCCCGCTCTCGCCGCGCCAGGACAGGTACGGCACGAGAAGGAGGAGCAGGGCCATGAGACCCACGATCGGCCGGTGCGTGACGTTGTAGAAGCTCGTCGCGACCTGCGAGGGCTTGCCCGCGACACGCGTCAGGATCGGAGCCGAAGTCCCGAGCAGGATGACGAGGCCCGAGGCGCAGAAGAGCGTCACGGAGAGGATGAAGAGGACCGACCGCGACAGGAACGGCTCTTCCTTCTCTTTGCCGGTCGCCGCATCCACGTCGGAGACGACCGGGATCTCCCTCCAGCGCCACGCGAGGAGGCCGAGGCCGCCGACGAGAAAGACGAGGATGATCCCGACGAGCCAGCCCGTGATCCCGAGATCGATGAAGGAGTGGACGGAGAAGTCCGCGAGAACTCCGGAGCGGGTCAGGAAGGTGCCGTAGAGGATGCAGCAGAAGGCGAGGATCGCGAGGATGATGTTGATCTTGCGGTGCTTGGCACGCATCTTCTGGAGGAACATGCCGTGCACGAGCGCAACGGTCGCGAGCCACGGCACGAGCGACGTGTTCTCGACCGGATCCCAGCCCCAGTAGCCGCCCCAGCCGAGCGTCTTGTAGGCCCAGTACCCGCCCATGAGGATCGCGGTGCCGAGCGTGACGAACGTGAAGAGCGCCCACGGCATTGCGCGGACGACCCAGCCGTCCCAGCGTTTCATCCACAGCGCGCCGATCGCGAACGCGAACGGCACGGAAAGGGACGCGAACCCCGAGAACATGACCGGCGGGTGGATGACCATCCACGGGTCCTGCAGGAGCGGGTTCAGGCCCTGGCCGTCCGGCGGGATCTGCGCGAGGAACCGGAACGGCGACTGCTTGACGAGGATCGCGATGATCCCGAGGAACGTCGCGAGATAGACCACCATGACGGGCGCTTCCTGCTCCCTGGCGGACCTGAGGACGAACAGCCCGATGAGGGCGCCCCAGAAGAGCCAGAGCAGGAACGAGCCTTCCTGCCCGGCCCAGAACGTCGAGAAGAGGTAGTAAAACGGCAGGTCGCGCGCCGAGTACGACGCCACGTACGAGATGCGGAAGTCGTGCGAGATGAGCCGCGTCAGGAGGAGGAACGACGCGAGGAGAACCGAAAAAACGTAGGCGTAATACAGACGCCGGGCGAAGAGAAGATTAGGAGAAGGAAGCAAATCTTCATTCCCCGCTCCCACCACGCGCATCGAACGCAGGTAGGCGAGAGCGCATGTGACTCCGAAGAGCATGGCCGCCCATATCGCGAGCGTGCCCGGCGCGAAGCCGAGAAGACCTGGGAGACTGTTCATGGGGTGCCCTCAGGCCTTCTTGGCGCCGTACTGTTTTTCGATTTCCTCGCCCTGGTACTTGGACGGGCATTTGACGAGAAGCTTCTCGGCGGCGAAGACGCCGCGCTCGTAACGGCCGATCGCCACGATGGACACGGCATCCTCGAAATTCGCGGGCTTCACGTCCGTGTAGGAGACCGGAATCGAGTCGTGCGACTTCGGGTCGAGGAGCGTGAAATAAAGCGTTTTCGAGCCCATGTCGTAACGCGACGTGCCCTTCTCGAGGGCGCCCATCACTTGGACCGTGCGCGGCGCGGCCTTCGCCTCGGCGAAGGAGACGTAAGGCGTCATCGAGCGGGTGAACGTGGACAGACCGAGGGCGAGAAAGCCGACGACGAGGATGGCGCCGGCCCAGTACGCGCGTTTCATCGGGGTTTCTCCTGCCCGGGCCCGGAGGCGGCCCGGACCTTGCGGTCGAGGTAGACGAGGTAGCCGAAGATTCCGGCCCAGATCACGATGTTGACCGCCGCGACGTAGCCGAGCGCCCCGCTCATGCCGCCCTCTCGCGGACGATGCGGGACACCCGCCGGTCGAGATTCCACATCCAGAAGAACAAGATCATGAAAGCCACCATGGAGGAGAAGAAAACGGTTCGGATGTCCGCGGACATTTCGACCTTGCCGCGGACGTTGAGGACGGTGTCGGGATGGAGCGACTGGTACATGCGGGGGACGGCGAAGGTCAGGAACGGCACCGTGACGACCGCCACGAGCGCGTACGCCGCCGAGAGCGTCGCGCGCCGTTCGGGGTCCTCGAGCGCGCCCCTCAGGCCGAGGTACGCGCCGTAGACGAGCAGCAGAAGCACGATGGACGTCTCGCGTGGGTCCCAGTTCCAGTACGAGTTCCACATCACGCGGGCGAAGATCGACCCGGTGACCGTGGCCAGAACGCAGAACACGAAGCCGAGGCGCGCCGCGCCGGCCGCCGCGTCGTCGTTCTCGATCCGGCGCTTTCTCAGATAGACGGCCGAGTGCCAGGCGGCGATGAAGAAAGCCAGCGTCGACACCCAGGCCATCGGCACGTGGAAGAAGACGATCCGCGAGGATTCGCCGACGAAGTTCTGGGCGGGACGAGCCCAGAGAAAAGCAGCCCAGCAAATCGCGGCCATCCCAAGGCCCAGGAGTGCTTTGACGGTGAAACCGAGACCCTTCACGACGCGCATGATACCGCCGAGTCGAGAATCGTTCTCTAAAGCAGGCGAATCATGTTTTCCACGGTCGAAAGGCGGTTCGGGAGCGCTCGATTCACTCCCTCCAGACGGCGTCGAAGAGCAGGAAGGCGGCCGTCGTGACGGCGCCGTCGTACGCCACGAGGACCCGCACGAAGTCGAGGCCCGCCGCGAAGTCCGCCTCCCGGGCGGCGACCTGCGTGCCCGAGACGGCCGCGATGAGCGGCGGGAGGAGGAGCGGGATCGAGAGGACCGCGAAGAGCGCGCCCTTGGCGCTCGCCTTCGAAACGAGCGCCGCCGTGAAAGTGGAGGCCGAAGCGAGCCCGAATGTTCCGAGCAGAAGCAGGAGAACGAAGAGCGGCGGATCCCTGATCTCGAAGCCCATGAGGACGACGAAGAGCGGCACGATGAACACGGTCACCGCGCCGAGCAGCGCCACGTTCGCGAGAAGCTTTCCGAGGAGAACCCCCGACGGGGGCGCCGACAGCCGAAGGGCCGCGGCGGTCCCCGCGTCCTCCTCGTGAACGAACGTGCGCGAAAGGCCTGTCATCGCGGAGAAAAAGAGAACGATCCAGAGAAGAACGGCGTTCACGGTGGGCCTGTCCTCCGGGGAGAGGCGTGTCGGGCCCACGGCGTAGGCGACGAGGACGAGAACGGCGAAGGCGAAGAGGAAGAGCGAGTTCACGGCCACGCGCGTCCGCCACTCCGCGAGGAGCTCCCGCCGGAACACGGCGATGGCCGCCGGGAGGATTCCGGCAGCCGGGCGCGGCGCGCTCACGAGAGCGTCACTCTTTCATCCGCGAGCGCGAGATCGCGCGGGTCGTTCGAGGCGATCACGGTGATTCCCCGGAGCCGCTGCTCGGCGACGACCTTCTGAACGATGGAGCGCCCCGCCTCGTCGAGATTCGCGCCCGGCTCGTCGAGGAAGAGAAGATCGGGCTCGTGCAGCGTCGCGAACGCGAGCTTGACGCGCTGGCGCTGGCCGGTCGAAAGAGAGGAGAGAGGCTTTTTGGAATGGGACTCGGGCGGAAGGCCGACGCCCTCGAGCCGCGCGCGCGCCCGATCGGGATGCGACACGAGGCCGCGAACCCTTTCGAAGAAAACCAGGTTCTCCTCGGCCGTCAGCTCGCCGTACAGCGAAAGGTCGGGGGCGCACCACCCGATGCGGGACATCGAGTCCCGTGGCTCACAGCCCTCACTTGCCTCTTCACCTTCGAAGAATATCTTTATGTTGCCTCCGCTCGGCCGAATCAGGCCTGCGAGGGTCTTCAGCAAGGTGGTCTTTCCGCTCCCGTTCTCTCCCGCGACACCGAGGACACGCCCCGCCTCGACGCGGAACGAAACCGGCCCGAAGGCGCGGCGTCCGAAGGAGCGCGAGAGGTTCTCGGCGACAAGGCGCATGGCGACAGCATAATCGGCCCCGACGTGCGCTCGCGCATTCTCGGTTTTCTCGCGTTTCTCGCGGTCGTGCTCTACCGCCTGACGTTGCGCCTCGCGATCGTGGGCGAGGAGCACCGGACGTCCGTGCGCGCGCGCGGAAAAAAGCCGCTGCACGCGATCTGGCACCAGCGGATGATCGGCGGAATTCTCGCGCACCGTGGCCAGGGCTTCGTCACGATGGCCTCGCGGAGCACGGACGGCGAGATCATCGCGACGTTCCTGAAGTTCTGGGGGTTCCACGCGGTGCGCGGCTCCTCGTCGCGCGGAGGCGACGTCGCCTCGTCCGACTTTCTCGAAGCGCTGAAGGAGGCGCCCGCTGGCGCCCTCACGCCCGACGGGCCGCGCGGCCCGGCGCGGCGCTGCAAGCGGGGGATCCTGTCCCTTGCCGAGGAGGGAGACGGCATGGTCCTGCCGTCCGCTTCTTCGTGCACGCGCCCGCTGTTCCTGAATTCGTGGGACCGCTTCCTCGTGCCGAAGCCGTTTTCGAAGTGCGTCGTGGTTTTCGGGGCGCCGCTCGAGCGCGCTTTTGGCGAGAGCGAGGACGCGTTTCTCGCGCGCGCGGAGGTGGCGATCGACGCCGTGACCTCCGAGGCGGATCGCCTGTGCGGTGTGAAGGATGCTCCGCGGGAAAGGGAGAAGGCGACATGACTCTGCCCGTGACCCTCGACGACGTGAAGGCCGCGCGCGAGCGGATTGCCTCTCACGTGCACCGCACGCCGGTGATGACCTCGCGCCGCCTGGACGCGCGCGCGGGCTGCCGCCTTTTCTTCAAGTGCGAGACGTTCCAGCGCGTGGGCGCGTTCAAGGCGCGCGGCGCGTTCTCGCGGCTGGCGCTTCTGACGCCGGAGGAAAAGAAGCGTGGCGTCGTGGCGTTTTCCTCCGGCAACCACGCGCAGGCCGTCGCGCTCGCGGCGAAGGAGCTCGACGTCTCGGCCGTCATCGTCATGCCGCACGACGCGCCGGCGCTCAAGCTCGCCGCCACGCGCGGATACGGGGCCGAGGTGCGCCTCTATGATCGCGCCGAGGAGAGCCGCGAGAAGATCGCCGAGGAGATCGTCGCGAACGAGGCCCGAATCCTCGTTCCGCCGTTCGACGACGTAGCCGTCATCGCGGGGCAGGGCACCGTCGGGCTCGAGCTGCTCGAGGACGTGTCGGACCTCGACGCCGTCCTCACGCCGCTCGGCGGAGGCGGGCTCCTTTCCGGCGTGGCGGTGGCCGTGAGGGCGCTCCGGCCGGCGGCCCGCGTCTTCGGCGTCGAGCCCGAGGCGGGAGACGATTTCGTGCGCTCGCTCGCCGCGGGGCATCCCGTGTCCATCCCTGTGCCCGCCACGATCGCGGACTGCCTTCAGACGACGAAGCCGGGCGTCCACACGTTCGCGCTCGTGTCCGCCCTGGTCGAGAGCGTCGTGACCGTGAGCGACCTCGAGCTCCGGCGCGCCATGTCGCTGCTCTTCACGGCCATGAAGCTCGTCGTCGAGCCGGGCGCGACCGCGGCCTTCGCGGGCGTTCTCTCGGGGCGCGTGAGGAGTCTTTCGGGCAAGCGCGTGGGCGTCGTGCTGTCGGGCGGCAACATCGACCCCGAGACGTTCGGCCGGCTCGTGTCCGGCCTCGGGCCGGACGCTGTCTAGAAGTAGACGTTGAAGCCCGCCGCGAGGCGGAGGGTGTCGGACTTCGCCTGGTTCGGCAGGGCCTTGACCGCGCCGACGTCGAGAAAGACGTAGCGGCCGTCGACGAAGACCGATGTCCTGAAGCTCGTTCTCACGTCCACCCCTACGCCGCCGTGCAGCGCGAACAGGTTCTCCGCGGGGTAAGACGTGTCGGCATTCGGTCCCACGCCTTTCGGTTTCGCCCACGTGTAGCCGATGCCGGCGAGAAGGTATGGCTGCACGCGCCCGCCGTGCGGGAAAAAAACGAGCAGGGACGCCGCGACGGGGATCTCGTCGACCGTCAGGACGCGAACGCCGTCCGTCGCGAACGAGTCGCGCCGGTATCCCGCCGACACCTCCAGGCCGATCCCGCCCGTGAGGCGCAGGCGCGCGTGGACTCCGCCCGTGGCGCCGCCCGACTCCGCGTCGCGCCCGCGCTCGTATCCGGCGTGCACGCCATAGCCCGTCCCGGGGTCCGAGTACGACTGAGCGGCGGCGGGGAGGGCCGAAGCGAGAGCCGCGGCGAGGAGAATCGGGGCTGGCGGGCGCATGGAGAAGCGACTGTACCGCGGCCGCGGTTCTCCCGCCCGACGCGGACGGCGCGGAATCGCTCATAATCGGGCACCCGTGGCGTCCAGAAACTGGAAAGATGACTTGCCGACGTTGGTTCTCGCGCTCGAAGCGTAGGGCGAGGCGCGCGATGCGGATCGCGGTCGTGCCCGGCGACGGCATCGGCCCCGAGGTGACGCGCGAGGCACTGAAGGTGCTCGGTGCAATGGCGACCGGCATGGAAGTCTTTTCCTTTCCCTGGAGCGCGGATCACTTCCTGAAGACCGGAGAGACCGTTCCCGCGGGCGCCTTCGACATCCTCGCGCGCGACTTCGACGCCGTCCTCGCCGGCGCCTTTGGCGACCCGCGCGTCCCGGACGGGCGGCACGCGGACGAGATCCTGCTCGGCATGCGCCGCCGCCTCGACCTTTTCGCGAACATACGTCCCGTGCGCGCGCTCGACGACTCCGTCGTCGCGATTCGAAAGGCGCGCGCCTCCGACGTGGACTTCGTCCTTTTCCGCGAGAACACCGAAGGGGCCTACTCGGGGCGCGGACGCGTCACGGGAGCCGGCACCTCCGACGAGGAAGCGGTCGAGGAGGACGTGACGACCCGACGCGGCGTGGAGCGGATCTGCCGCGCGGCTTTCGCATTCGCGGCGGCCTTCGAGAAACCCCGCCGCTTCGGGCGCCGCCCCCGCGTCCTCATGGCGGACAAGCACAACGTTCAGAAGCGCGGCGGCGGCCTGTGGCACCGCGTCTTTTGTGAGGTGGCGACGGCATTCCCCTCCTGCGAGAGCCGGCACCTGTTCGCGGACGCCCTCGCGCACGAGATGGTGCTCAACCCGGCCTCGCTGGACGTCGTCGTCACGAACAACCTTTTCGGCGATGTCCTTTCCGATCTCGGCGCCGCCCTGCAGGGGGGCCTCGGCCTCGCGCCGTCCGGGAACGTGCACCCGGGCAGGACGTCCGTCTTCGAGCCCGTCCACGGCTCGGCTCCGGACCTCGCGGGCAAGGGAATCGCGAACCCTTTCGGGTCGATCCGGAGCCTCGGGATGCTGCTCGCTCACGTCGGCCGCGCGGATCTCGCCAAGCGCGTCGAAAGTGCCGTGGCCGCGTGCGTTGCGGCGGGGGAGACGACGCGCGACCTCGGGGGAAAGCTCTCGACGGCCGAGGCGGGCGACGCCGTCGTCGCGCGGCTCCCCGGCGGAAAGGCTAGAGGAGCCGGACGCGCACCTCGCGCATCGGCTCGGGCTCGTCGAGCTCCAGCTTCTCCTCGACGACGACGCGCTGAATGAGGCCGCTCTCGCCCTCGACGATCAGAGTGATGCCCGGCTCGATCTCCTCGAACGTCGCCTCGGCGACGGATTCGTCGGGGTTCTTCACGATGACCGACGCCACGACCGAAGGCTCGCCCCCGCGCCCGGCCACGACGAGCCGGAACGTCGACGTCTCCTTGGCGTGCTTGTTCTTCTCTTTACGAGCGAGCTCGCGAGCCCGCTTCTGCGCTCTTTTCTGACGGATTTCCCAGGCCCTCATGCGGCTCCTTTCCGGGCGCGAGAGAGCGCCGGAACCTCGCATTATGACCGACGCGGCCATCGGCTAAGCTCGGCCGAGCGGAGGCAGTGATGAAAGCAGTCTTCTTCACCGCGCACGGCGGCAACGACGTCCTCACGTTCGGCGAGCGGCCCGACCCCGTACCGGGCGCCGGCGAGGTGCTCGTGAGGATCGAGGCGGCCGCGCTCAACCGGCTCGACCTCTTCGTCAGGGACGGCATCCCCGGCGTGCCCGTCGCTTTTCCGCACGTGCCGGGCGCCGACGGGACGGGAGTCGTCGAGGCGCTCGGAGCAGGCGTGAAGGGCCCCGCGCCCGGTACACGCGTCGTCCTCCAACCCGGCCTCTCATGCGGGACATGCGAATTCTGCCTTGCCGGTGAGCGCAGCCTTTGCGTGAGCTTCCGGATCCTCGGCGAGCACGTCCCGGGCACGTTCGCCGAGAAGATCGCCGTGCCGCGCGCGAACGTTTTTCCGGCGCCGAAGAACCTGACGCCCGAGAAGGCCGCGGCGTTCCCGCTCGTGGGCCTCACGGCGTGGCGCATGCTCGTCACGCGCGCGGCGCTCCGGCCGGGAGAGAGCGTGCTCATCCACGGCGTCGGCGGGGGAGTCTCCACGACTGCGGTCCAGATCGCGAAGCTCTGCGGCGCCTCGCTCGTCATCGCCACGTCCTCCTCCGAGGAAAAACGAAAAAGGGCCGAGGCGCTCGGAGCCGACGTCACGATCGATTACACGACGACGGACGTCGGGAAGAAGGTTCGCGAGATCACTGGCAAACGCGGCGTGGACGTCGTCGTGGACTCGGTCGGTGAGGCCACGTGGCGGCACTCGCTCACGGCGGCGGCGAAGAAGGGGCGCATCGTGACCTGCGGCGCCACTTCAGGCCCTGGTCCCGCCGAGAACATCAACGTCATCTTCTGGAAGCAGCTCACGATCCTCGGGTCCACGATGGGCACCGACTCCGAGTTCGCGGCGATGCTGGCGGCCGTCGACGCGGGCCGCCTCGAGCCCGTCGTCGACACCGTCTTTCCGCTCGCGGACGCCCGCAAGGCTTACGAGCGGATGGCCTCGGGGGCGGGCTTCGGGAAGATCGTGCTGAAGATGAACGGCTGAGTGATTGTCCGGGACGTCCGGCGTCCTACGCCGGAATCCAGAGCGTAAACGTCGAGCCGGGGCCGCCCTCGTTGTTCGCGACGTCGAGTCGGCCCCGGTGGGCCTGGAGGACCTTCTGCACGACGGTGAGGCCGAGGCCGGTTCCGGGCACGGCCTCGCTTCCCTGGAACCTCAGATAAGGCGTCGCGATCCGCGACTTCTCCGCGGCGGGGAAGCCGGGCCCCTCGTCCGAAACGGCGAGCCGGAGGAACGGACGCCCGTCCTCCTCGACGAGCCGCGCCGCGATGCGCACGGTGCCTCCGGGCGGGCTGAATTTCACCGCGTTGCCAAACAAGTTCGCGGCTGCCCGCCGGAACATCGCGGGGTCGAGAGGCACGCGCGGGAGGTCCCTCGGCACGTCGGCTTCGACGGTCACGTGCCGCGCGACCGCGAGCCAGCGCGCCTCCTCGAGCGGCAGCGCGAGCGCGTCGGCGGGGGAGGCCGGACGCTTCTCGGTCTCCGGGGCGTCCGCCGCGCGGTAGACCAAGAGCGCGTCCTCGATGAGCCCCTGCAGGCCGCGCGCCGAGGCCAGCGAGCCGTCGAGCATCTTCGCGAGACGCTCATCGCCCGTCCGCCGCTCCTTGTCGCGCGTGAGCTCGAGCGCGGCCGAGAGCGCCGAGAGCGGGTTTTTCATGTCGTGCACGAGCATCGCGGTGAGCCGGCTCCGGTCGCGGTCGGCGACCTCGCGGCGCCGCTGCTCGAGCGCGAGAGCCTCGAGCTGGCTCTGCAGGTTCCCATAGAGGCGCGCCGCGCGGATCGCGAGCGCGAGCTGGTCGGCGACGCGCCCGAAAAAGACGAGCTCGTCGGGCGGGAAGGCGCGCGGCTCGGCCCACGACATGCCGAGGACGCCCATGAGCTCGCCCTCGCGGTGAATCGGGATGCCCACGAGGCTCGTCGCGCCGAGCGCCTCGAGCGCGGCGAACGCGAGCGACGAGGGATCGAGCTCGTTCCGGTCGGAGACGACGTACGGCTCGCGCGAGGCCACGAGCGCGCGGAACGGCTCGCTGTCGGGCAGCGGCCGCTCGTATCCGACGAGGGACGAGCCGGCGTCGCTCTGGCGCCAGTCCATGAAGACCGTGCACGAGGTGGCGTCCTCGTTCAGGAACCAGATCTCGACCGAGTTCGCGGCGAAACGCGTGCCGAGAAGCGACGTCGCGGCGCCGAGCACCTCCTCGAGATCGAGCGAGTCGCGGGAGGCGAGCGCGATGGACGCGAGGATGTCGTTGCGCTTCGCCTCCGTGCGGAGCTGCTCCTTGAAGGCGTTCTCGTGGCCCTGTGAGCGGCGGCGCTGCAGGAGAAGAAGCCGCTCGAGCCGCATCGCCAGGAGCGGCCCCTCGTCGCTCTCGCGCACGAGCTCGAACGACTCGACCGGGATGCGCCGCACGAGCTGGTCCGTGATCTCGGCGCCGGGCGGCAGAACCACGAGGCAGGGCGGCGTCTGGGGCGCGACGTCGAGGAGGGCCGGCCGCGCGCGGGCGAGGCCGAGTCCGAACGCCTCCGGCCGCGCCACCCACACGACCGGCCAGTAGTCGAAAAAGTGCGGATCGGTCACCTGGTGCTCGTCGTGGCGTTCCACGAGGACCCCGGACGCCGACAGCGTACGCGCGACCCAGGAGGTCGCCTCGGGCTCGCCCACGAGCTTCACGCGTCGCCGGAGTCGGCCATGCTCCACGCGCGCCGGGGCCTCTTTCGTGTGCTGCACGGCGCCATTCTCCGCGCCGCGCGCGGCTCGGGCAACCAGGAGGTCGCGTGCGATCATCAGGCGATGCCGGCCGGCCTCGCCTTTCTCGCCGCCGCGGCCCTCGCGGTGCCCCCCGCCGACGTAACGCCGACGGCGGCGGCATTCCCGCCGCTCGTGAGCTACGAGCTCCTCGAATCCACGCGGAGCGTCACGCCCGCCGGCGAAAGAACCGTCTCGACCGGCGGAACGGTCGCGGTGCGGGGCTCTCGCGCGCGCTGGGATCTCACGCACGGCACATTCCCGCGCTCCTCCGCGTCGTCCGTCGTCGCAGGCGCGGACGGCGTCACGCTGCTCGACCGTCAGGAGAAGCTCGCGGCCTCTGCTTCGGCCGCGGATTTCGTCGCGCTCTTTTCGGGGCGGCCTTCGGACAGTGGCGCGACGGCACCCGCCGTGCGCGACGTGACGGTCGCCCTCCGGCCCGACGGCAAAGGACGCGCTTTCCAGGACCGGCCCACGTCGCGCTTCCGGCTGGAGGCCGCGTGGACCGTCGTCCTCTCGGCGCCCGGGCGCATCACGCGCGTGAAGACCGAAGCGGCCGGAGTCGTCGAGACGGCGGACCTGCCCGAGGCCCTTTCTCCGCTCGACTCCCTTGCGCGCCTCCTGCCCGCGCGGGGAGAGGCGCGCAAGGCTTTCGAGGCGGAGCTCGCGAAGGTGACCGGTCTGCCCGTGTTCGCCGAGATCACCGTCACGTCGACGTCGAGCACCGAGATGCCGGGAATCCCTTCGGGCACGGAGCCCCCGCCGAAACCCGCGAGCGCGCGCTCGACGGTCACGCGCCGCGTGCGGAATTTCGCCGTGCGGCCCGGAGCCAGAGGCGACGAGGCGCTCGTGTCCGTCCCGGAGGATTTCAGGACGCGCGGCCTCGACCGCCTCGTTCGAGAACGCGAGATGCCATGAGCGAGCCGGACCTCACGCCGCTCCTCGACCTCCTGCCCGGGCTTCTGTCCGGGCGCCCGCTCGCCGTGCTGACCGGAGCGGGCATCTCGGCCGAGAGCGGCCTTCCGACCTTCCGGGGGCCCGGCGGCCTGTGGGAGGGGAATCGCCCGGAGGACCTCGCGACGCCCGAGGGCTTCGCGCGCGACCCCGAAAAAGTGTGGCGGTTCTACGCGTGGCGCCTCGAGAAGCTGCGTGGCGCGCGGCCGAACGAGGGGCACCTCGCGCTCGCGCGCATGGAGCGCATCCTGCCGCGCATGACGCTCGTGACGCAGAACGTGGACGGCCTGCACGCGGCGGCGGGGAGCCGGAACCTGCTCGAGCTGCACGGCACGCTTCTCTACGCGCGCTGCACGGAGTGCGAGCGCCGCTCGGGGGCGCCCGAAGGAGAGATCCCGCCGCTCCCGCGCTGCGCGTGCGGCGGACTACTTCGGCCCGACGTCGTGTGGTTCGGGGAAGCCCTCGCGCCCGAGATCTGGGCGGCCGCGGCGCGCGCGGCTGAGGAATGCGCCGTGTTCTTCGTCGTCGGCACGTCTTCCGTCGTGGCGCCCGCTTCGTCGCTCGCGCTTCTGGCGGCGCGTCGCGGAGCCTACGTGTTCGAGATCAACATCGAGGAAACGCCGCTCGCGCCGCTCGCGGCGGGCGTCTTCCGCTCGAACGCGGCGGAGGTCCTGCCGGCGATCGTGAGAGCGCTCGAGAGGAGCATCCCGTGACGGGGCCGCGTCCGCGGCGGCGGCCCGGCCCCGCGAAGGGCCGGCTCTTCGACACGCCCAAGGAAGAGAGACCGAGGGAAAAGTTGCTCGCGAAAGGGCCCGGGGCTCTCGACGACGAGGAGCTTCTGGCGATCGTCCTCGGCACCGGCACGGTGGGAAAGCCGGTCCTCGAGATGGCGCACGAGCTTCTCGCGCCGGGAGGCTTTCCGGGCCTTTTCGTCCGGGGGGCAAAGGACCTCGCGACGCTCTCCCGTGGAATCGGTCCCGCGAAGGCCGCCCGCGTCGAGGCGGTCCTCGAGATCGCGTCGCGCGTCGCCCGCACGGGACTCTCGAAGAAAGATCTTCTCTCCGACCCTCCCGCCGCGCGGGATTATCTCGCGGCGCGCCTGATCGGCGAGACGCAGGAGGTGATGGGCGGCCTTCTCCTCGACTCGAAGAACCGCCTCATCCGGGATGCCGTCATCTTCAGGGGCACTCTCTCGCACGCCTCCGTGGCGCCCGCGCCGCTTTTCCGCCAGGCGATTCTCGCGGGCGCGGCGGGCGTCATCCTGTACCACAACCACCCCTCGGGCGACCCCGAGCCTTCGCCCGAGGACCTCGCGACGACGCAGCGTTTCGCCGCGGCCGGCCGCGAGATCGGCATCGAGGTGAAAGACCACCTCGTGATCGGCCGCGGGCGCGTCGTGTCGTTCCACGAGCGCGGGCTCCTCGGACGCTGACGATGGCGTCGCGTGTGAAGGTCGCCATCACGGGAGGCGGCATCGTGGGCCTGGCCGCGGGCCTGAAGCTCCTCGAACGCGCGCCGGGACTCTCCGTCGTGGTCCTCGAGAAAGAGAACAGGATCGCCGCGCATCAGACGGGCCACAACAGCGGCGTCATCCACTCGGGCCTCTACTACAAGCCGGGCTCCGAGAAGGCGAAGACGTGCGTGGAGGGACGGCGCCTGCTCGTCGAGCTCTGCGCCAAGCACGGCGTTTTGCACGAGATCTGCGGCAAGCTCGTCGTCGCCACGTCCGAGTCCGAGCTGCCGGCCCTCGCGGAGCTGGAGCGCCGCGCCGGGGAGAACGGCCTCACGGGCGTGCGGACGCTCGCGCCTGCGGAGTTCCGGAAGATCGAGCCGCACGCCGCGGGCATTCGCGCGCTGCACGTCCCGGCGACGGGCATCGTGGACTACCGCGCGGTGTCCGGGAAATTCGCGGAGATGATCGCCGGGGCCGGGGGCCGCGTGCTCACCGGCACGCGCGTGACGACGCTGTCGTCGTCGGAATCCACGGTGAGGATCGTCGCGGGCGGCGAGGAGATCGAGGCGGACCTGGCGGTGAACTGCGGCGGCCTCCAGTCGGACCGGCTCGCGCGGCTCGACGGGGTCGAGCCGGGCCTGCGAATCGTGCCGTTTCGCGGGGACTATCACCGGTTGGTCCCCTCGCGCGCCGGCCTCGTGAAGCACCTCATCTATCCCGTGCCCGACCCGCGCTTCCCGTTTCTCGGCGTCCACTTCACGCGGATGATCGGCGGCGGCGCCGAGGCCGGTCCGAACGCGGTGCCGGCGCTCGCACGCGAGGGTTACACGAGGACGTCGTTCGACCTCCGCGACGCATGGGACACGTTCACGTATCCGGGCTTCTGGCGTCTCGCCCTGCGGCACATGGGCATGGGCCTCGGCGAGATCCACCGCGCCTTCAGCAAGCGGGCGTTCGTGAAGGCCCTGCAGCGCCTCATGCCCGACCTCCGCGCGGAGGACCTCGAGACGGGCGGGTCCGGCGTGCGGGCGCAGGCGCTGCTTCCCGACGGGCGGCTCGAGGACGATTTCCGGATCGTGACGCACGGGCGCGTGCTCCACGTCCTGAACGCCCCGTCACCCGCGGCCACGGCCTCGCTCGCGATCGGCGAGAGGATCGCCGCACGCGTTCTCGCGATGCGGCGGCCATAGCGCCGGCGCGGTATCCTCGATTCTTCATGGCACGCCGCTACTTCACGACCCCGATCTACTACGTCAACGACCGGCCCCACATCGGGCATCTCTACACCACGGTCGTCACGGACACGCTCGCCCGCTATTTCCGCCTCGCGGGAGAGGACGTGCGTTTCCTGACCGGCACCGACGAGCACGGCCAGAACATCGAGAAAGTCGCGAAAAAGGAAGGCGTCGCCCCGATCGTCGTGGCCGACCGCCACGCGCGGACGTTTCAGAACCTCTGGAAAGAGTTCGGGATCGCGAACGACGATTTCATCCGCACGACCGAGCCGCGACACCGCGTGGGCGTCGAGGAGATCATCCGGCGCATCGACGCGGCGGGCGACCTCTACACGGCCTCTCACGAGGGCTGGTATTGCGCACCCTGTGAGGCGTTCTACCCGGAGAAAGACCTCGTGGAGGGCAAGTGCCCCGTGCACGGCACGACGCTCGAGCTGCAGAAGGAGGAGAACGTCTTCTTCCGCCTCTCGCGGTACGGCGGCCGCCTGCTCGAGCTGTACCAGGAGAAAGGCCTCGACGGGCAGCCTTTCGTCTATCCCGAAAGCCGCCTCAACGAGGTGCGCTCGTTCGTGGAGTCCGGGCTCAAGGATCTCTCGGTCTCGCGGACGTCCATCAAGTGGGGCATCCCGTTCCCAGGCCGGCCCGGCCACGTCGTCTACGTCTGGCTCGACGCGCTCGTGAACTACATCACCGCGCTCGGGTTCGGGTCTCGCGACCTTTCGCTCTACGAGCGTTACTGGCCCGGCATCCACGTCATCGGGAAGGACATCCTGAGGTTCCACGCGGTCTACTGGCCGGCGTTCCTCATGTCGGCCGGCCTTCCCATCCCGCGCCAGGTCGTCTCGCACGGATGGTGGCTCCGCGACGCGAAGAAGATGTCCAAGTCCACGGGCAACGTCGTGAGGCCCGACGACCTCGTCGCCGCCTTCGGCGTGGACGCGCTGCGCTGGCACCTCGTCTCGGCCATGTCGTTCGGGCAGGACGCGAACTTCTCCGACGAAGACTTTCTCGCCGGTTACAACGCCGACCTCGCGAACGGGCTCGGCAACGCGCTGTCGCGCGCCGTGAAGATGTCGAGAGACGCCTTCGGCGGGAAGACGCCCGGCGAGATGTGCGACGACAACGAGGTCCGCGCCGCCGCGACCGACGCCGTCGCCGCGTGGAGGTCGGCGTTCGAGAGCTACCGCCTACAGGACGCGGCCGCCGCCGTGCGCACGCTCGTGACGCGGATCGACGGCTACATTGCCGCGAAGGAGCCCTGGAAGAAGGTCAAGGCCGAGGGCGTGACGCCGGCGCTCCATCGCATCCAGTACGCGACGCTGGAGGGTCTCCGCGTCGCGGCGTGCATGCTCGCGCCGATCGCGCCCCGCACGGCGACGGAGGTCTTCCGGCGCCTCGGGATCGACAGACGTGCGGAAGACCTCCGCCCTCCCGATCTCGCGTGGGGCCAGCTCCCCCTGAACGCTTCGCTCCCGGCCGCGCCACCCCTGTTTCCGAGGGCGGACGCGAAAGAATATTTTGCTTCCAGAGGCGAATCCGCCTCCGGTGCTTCGAAGGAGAGGTCCGTGACAGACGACAAGGAGAATATTTCTTTGGCGCCGACTTCCGCGGTGCCCGTCCCCTCCGAAAGCAAAATCGCTATCTCCGACTTCCTCAAGCTCGACCTGCGCGTCGGCGAGGTGATCGCCGCCGAGAAGGTCGAGAAATCCAGGAAGCTGATGAAGATGACCGTGAAGCTCGGCGAGGAAGTGCGGACGATCGTCGGCGGCATCGCGACGGCCTACACGGCCGAGCAGCTCGTCGGGCGGAAGCTCGTCTTCGTCGCGAATCTTCAGCCCGCGAAGCTGATGGGCATCGAGTCGGACGGAATGGTTCTCGCGGCGACGCTGCCCGACACAGGCGAGGCTTCGCTCCTCGCCGTGGACCCGTCGGTCCCCTCGGGCGCGAAGGTGAAGTAGCGAATGTCCGACGGGGAGGTTCCGAAGGTTCCCGCGCCGCCCGTCCCGAAGGACCCGGCGGCGCGCGAAAACCTCGCGAAGATCCTCACCTCGCCGAGCTACGTGCGCGCGCAGGACGACCTGGCGTACCTCGCGCGGCCCTCTCTGCGCGGCGTGCGCCTCCTCCTCGAGCTCGAGAAGACCGAGGACACCCTCAACGAGGAGGCCGTCCGCTCGACGATCGTCGTCTTCGGCGGCGCCCGCCTCCCCGAGTCGAGCCCGTGGTACCGCGAGGCCTACGAGTTCGGCCGCCTCGCATCCACGACGTGTCAGGTCGGCGCCTTCTGCGATTTCGTCATCACGACGGGCGGAGGTCCCGGCGCGATGGAAGCCGCGAACCGCGGCGCCTTCGACGCGGGCGCCAAGAGCGCGGGTCTCAACATCCAGCTTCCGCATGAGCAGTGGCCGAACGCCTACATCACGCCGTCGCTCTGTTTCCGATTCCACTACTTCGGCATCCGCAAGATGCACTTCCTCCTACGCGCCAAGGCGCTCGTCTCGTTCCCGGGCGGCTACGGCACCCTGGACGAGCTTTTCGAAACGCTCACGCTCATCCAGACCGGCAAGATGAAGCGCGTGCCGGTCGTTCTCGTCTCGCGCGGGTACTGGGAGAAGCTCATCAACTGGCAGTTCCTCGTCGACGAGGGCGCGATCTCGAAAGAGGATTTCGAGCTCGTCACGTTTGCCGAGACGGCCGCCGAGGCGTGGGCCGCGATCGTGGCCTACTACGGGAAGCACCCGCTCGCTTCCGGCTCGCAGTTCCCAAACGCCGCGAAATGACGGCCGAGCTCGCGGATTCGCACGGACATCTCACGATGGTGTTCGAGGGCGGCGAGATGAAGGGTGCGCCGCGGGCGCCGAATGCGGCTGAAGTGAAGGAGCTGGTGAATCGCGCGCGGGACGCCGGCGTCACGCGCATCCTCGTCCCCGGGACCTGCCGCGGCGACCTGCGTCTGGCCGTCGACATCGCCGAAGCTCACCCGGGCGTCTTCGCCGCCGTCGGAATCCACCCGCACGAGGCGAAGGAGTTCGACGAGGACGAGGACCTGAAGCTCTTCGAGGAGCTTTCGGCATCGAAAAAGGTCGTCGCGGTCGGGGAGATCGGTCTCGACTACCACTACGACCATTCGCCGAAAGAAGCGCAGCGATACGCCCTCGAGGCGCAGCTGCGTTTCGCGCGAGAGAAGGGGCTACCCGTCCTCCTTCACAACCGCGAATCCGAGCAGGACCTTCTCCCGATCCTCGAGCGACTTGCGCCCGGAGACTCCGGGAATCTGCGCGGCGTCTTCCATTCCTTTTGCGCGGACCAAGAGACGGGGCGGCGGGCGCTTGCACTCGGCTACCTCGTCAGCTTCTCGGGGATGATCACGTTCAAGACCGCGGACAACGTCCGCGACGCCGCGTCGGCCCTGCCGCTCACGTCGATGCTCCTCGAAACGGACGCGCCGTATCTCGCGCCCACGCCGTTTCGGGGCAAGCCGAACGAGTCGTCGTTCCTGCCGCGTACGGCCGCGAGGCTGGCCGAGGTGAAAGACGTGCCCGTCGAAGAGGTCGCGCGCGTCACGACGGACAACTTCCGCCGCCTCTTCCGCGTGTCCTAGGAGAGGTCTCGATGGCTCGCCCCCCGCGCCTCTCCCGCGCCGAGTTCGAGAAGCTGGTCGAAAAGGCGATCGGAGAGCTGCCGGAGTTGTTCCGGTCACGCCTCGAGAACGTCGTCATCGCCATCGAGGACGAGCCGACCGACGAGGACTACGAGCTCACCGGTACGCCCGAGGATGAGGACCTCTTCGGCATCTTCCGCGGACCGATGCGTACGGAGATGTCCTGGGACATGCTCCCGACGCTTCCGCCGCAGGCCGTCGTCTTCCGCGGCCCCATCCTGCGCAACACCAGCAGCAACCGGGAAGCCGTCAAAGAGATAAAAGACACGCTCGTCCACGAGCTCGGGCATTACTTCGGGCTCGAGGACGACGAAATGCCGTCCTGAGCGCCTTTCTTCCTGACGTACGTTTTGACGTACACTCAAGTGTACGAGAGGACCCGTATGCGCCGAATACATTTGAAAGAAGACGTTTACCCTGTTTCGGAGTTCCGCTCCAACGCGGCGAGCCTGATCCGGAAAGTCCGGGAGAAACGGCGGGCGCTCGTCCTCACGCAGCGCGGACGAAGCGCGGCGGTTCTCCTCGATGCCGCAGACTACGAAGATCTCCTTGACGAAATCGAGCTCCTCCGCGACGTGCAGACGGCGTTGAAAGAGCTCGACGCCGGCAAGGGCGTCTCTCAAGACAAAGCCCGCAACCAGGTTCTCAAGACGCTGTCGCGGTGAGAGTGAAATGGTCGCCCCTCGCGATCGAACGCGCGTCGGAAGCGGCGGCCTTCATCGCTCAGGGCGATCTCGAAGCCGCCGAACGGTGGACGAAGGGGCTCTTTTACGCGGTGAAGAGGCTCGAGAGCTTTCCGGAGTCGGGCCGCATGATCCCGGGAATCGAGCGACCCGAGTTCCGAGAGATCCAGTACGGCCGCTATCGGGTTCTCTACCGGCTGCAGAAATCTGCGGTTTCGATTCTGACCGTGCGACATGCCCGACGCCTCTTCGATCCGGCCGAAGTCGGACCTCGATAGCCTCGCGCACGGCCGGGACGAGGAACGCTAAACTACGGGGTCCGGAACTTGCACGCCACGGTTTCAGAACCGGGGTCTGTCCCGGTCCCGAGAAATAAATGAGCCCCACTGAGACCGAAGCTCCACCGGCCCCGCCTGCGGCGAGGACTGCCGCACAGCCCGAAAAACGCGCGCCGGAGAATGCCGCGAAGACGCCCCCCGAGGAACACCGGCCGGAAGAAAAGCGGGACGAGCGGGACGAGAAGCCGCCCGCCAAGCCGCCCGACCAACCGTCCGGAAGGCGACGCCGGTGGCCCTGGATCGTGGGCGCCGTGGTTCTCGCGGTCGTGGCGATCATCCTTCTGACCGGCGCTCACCAAAAGCGCGTGCAACGCGACGCGGATGCGAAGGCGCGTCCCCGGGCGGTGTCGGTCGTGACCGCGGTCGCGCGCACGGGCGACATGCCGGTCTACCTGACGGGGCTCGGAACCGTCACGGCGCTGAACACGGTCACGGTGAGAAGCCGCGTGGACGGCCAGCTCCTGAAAGTGGCCTATCGGGAAGGGCAGAACGTGAGGAAGGGCGACCTTCTGGCCGAGATCGACCCTCGCCCGTTCGAGGTGCAGCTCACGCAGGCCGAAGGGCAGAAGGCGAAGGACGAGGCCATCCTCAGGAACTCGACGCTGGACCTCGAGCGCTATCGGGTTCTCGCGGCGCAGGACTCGATTCCGAAGCAGCAGCTCGACACGCAGGCCGCCACCGTCGCGCAGGGCGAGGCGGTGCTCAGGACCGATCAGGGACAGGTCGACGCCGCGCGGCTGAACCTCACGTACACGCGCATCACGGCCCCGATCGGCGGCCGCGTCGGGCTCCGGCTCGTGGACACGGGCAACATGGTGCATGCCGCGGACCCGAACGGGCTCGTCGTCCTCACCGAGGTGCAGCCCATCGCCGTCATCTTCACGCTTCCCGAGGACCAGCTCAACGCGGTGCGCGACCGCCTCCGCCAGGGCCGAAAGCTGCCCGTCGACGCGTTCGACCGCGACCTCAAGCACAAGCTCGCGACGGGCGAGCTCGCGACGATGGACAACCAGATCGACACGACGACGGGCACGGTGAAGCTCAAGGCCATTTTCCCGAACGCCGACGACGGGCTCTTTCCGAACCAGTTCGTGAATCCGCGGCTCCTCATCGATACGCTCAAGGGCGTCATCCTCGTGCCGAACGCCGCGATCCAGCGCAGCACGCAGTCCACGTTCGTTTTCGTCGTGAAAGAGGATCAGACCGTCGACGCGCGCCCCGTCGAGGTGCGGCTCACGGAAGGCGACACGACCGTGGTCGCGAAAGGCCTTGCCGCGGGCGAGACCGTGGTGACCGAAGGCGTCGACAAGCTGCAGGCCGGCGCGAAAGTGGAGGCGTCTAGGCCCGGCGCACCCGCCCCCGCTGGCGCCCC
>Ga0208080_1000347_pt1 | contig 23470 bp, 22 predicted proteins | sample NGESurdeep092012_3_FD_184476 | JGI IMG/M metagenome (GOLD analysis project Ga0208080, IMG submission 184476) | Arctic peat soil microbial communities from Barrow, Alaska - NGEE Surface sample 210-3 deep-092012 (SPAdes) | ecosystem: Environmental > Terrestrial > Soil > Wetlands > Peat ...
CCAGGCACGGAAGCCCGAAGATGTCCTGGATGGTTCGCAGCACCCCGTAGTGGTCGTGCGTTGTCGATGAGGTGACGCCCGCGAGCCCCTGGCGGGCGACCATCGTGAAGACCTTGCCCCCGCCATGCACGTTCGTGGTGCCCTCATCGAACGACACGACCAGGAGCGTGTGTGCCCACTCCGGCGCCGTGAACACCCTGGGCAGAAAGTCCCTGAGGAAGGCGTCACCCTGCGCCGGCGAGCAGTCGTGCATGTCGTTGCACAGGTTCGGCGCCACGAAGGCGAAGTTCACGCCTGGATCGAAGCTCGCGAGCGGCTGGACATTGGCGCACTGACTGCTGCCGGAGACGAACGTGAAGCTCATCGCCGGGTTGTGCTTGCGAGCGTACGTCCCCGCGACGCCGGCGCCGTCCATGCCACTCGAGTACGCGCTTCCGGTGTTGCAACCCCCGGCCGGGTAGTCCTGGGCGTACGTTCGCCAGGACTTGCCCGCGGCGGCCAGCTGGTTGGACAGGCTCGCGGCCGCCAGGTTGTGATCCGCGTCGTCCGTCACCCCCTGCGTCGAGCCCGACCAGAAGGCGAGGTAGTTCGGCAGCGACGGATGGGTGACCGCATAGAACTGGTCGGCCCGCCCATAGGTCTGCGAGAGGCCGTAGAGGTATGGCATCGTGGACGCGGTGACCGCCGACGCTTCCCGGTTCTCCATCCAGACGACCACCACGTGGGAGATCCCTGCCGTCGGCGTGAACGACGGCCTGGGCCCGGGGGTGAACGTGGGCGACCGCACCGCGTCGGAGCCGGCAGCGGGCGTGGACGATGGCCCGGCAGCTGGGCTGGCATTGACCGGGACGGCCGAGGAAGCAGGGCTGCCTGGCGGTGTCGTCCCCTGACACGCCGCCAGGAGCAGAGCCAGCCCGACGATCGCGGTTGTCCGCCCGAACCCCATCCCGGTACCTCGCCTCCCGTCAAGTCGCCGCGAGGCGACGTCCAGCATGATGCGCCGCGCCGCCACCCACTGCGGTCACCGCCCGCGGTCGCTGCCCGCGCCAGTGGCGGCGTTCCTCGGTCATGCTGTCCCGCGATTGAACGTTTCGCCGGCGCCGGTCGTCTGGTGAACGTGACCGGATTGGAGCGACTCGCGGTGGTGAAGGCGCAGGACCCCGACGTTGGGCGCACGGACGACCCGCGCGCGCAGACCTTCGCCCAGCTGATGGATCGGCGCGTGCTCGACAGCGCCTATCGCTACGCGACGCTCATCCTCGGCGACCGCGCGGACGCGGAGGACGCCACGCACGACGCGGCGCTGACCGCGTGGCGCCACCTCGGGGAGCTGCGCGATCCCGCGAAGTTCCAGGCGTGGTTCGGGAGAATCGTGGTCAACGCCTGTCGTGACCGCCTCCGCGCCCGGCGTCGTCGGCCGGTCCACGTCGAGCTGGATCCCGAGCTGTCCAGTCCCGATGCGAACGACGGGCTTGCCCGTCGCGACGCTCTCGCGGTCGCCATTCGGTCGCTCAGCGCCGACCACCGCGAGGTCGTCGTGCTGCGGTTCTATGCCGACCTGACCGTCGAGCAGGTGGCGGCCCGAACCGGGGTCGGTGCCGGCACCGTCAAGTCCCGCCTCCATTACGCGCTGCGCCACCTTCGCGCGGCCGTCGATGCCGAAGACGAGGGGAGATCCAGGCCATGAAGAGCGACGAGTCGTTCGAGCGAGAGGTGCGCGCTTCGCTCCGCGCTTCCGCGGCGGGGCCGGCGCCGGACGAGCTGCTGGCGCGGATCGGCGCGATCCCGTCCCGGGAGCCATCGCCCCGCGCCGGCGTCCGGGGGCTGCGCAGCGTCGCCCGGCTCGCGGTGAACCTGGCGGCAGCCGCGGTGGTGGTCATCGCCGTCGCGGCGCTCATCGTGAGCCGCAACGGCGGGAACCTCCCGGCCGGCGGGCAGCCGACCGGATCCGGGAGCGTGGCGACGCCGGGCGCCTCCGCGGTGCCGTCGGCCGCCTCCGCCATGCCGTCGGCCGCGTCGTCGGCCATTGCGCCGTCGGCCGCGATCGCCGCGCCGTCGGCCACCCCGCCTGTCGCCTCGACGTCACCCGTGCCGCCCGCGACGCCGATCGCGTCGACGTCGCTCCTTGGGCTCAGCCCCGCGTCGGTGACGTTCGTGTCGCCCGATGACGGCTGGGTCCTGGGGACGGGCACGTGCTCGAGCGCCCCGTGCGCGGCGATCGCACGGACCGCCGACGGCGGGCGCACGTGGGCCAAGGTCTCGGCACCCCACGCTTCGATCGTCCCCGGCGGTGGCCAGGGGGCGCCGGGAATCAGCGGGCTCCGCTTCGCGGACGCGCGCAACGGGTGGGCCTTCGGACCGGACCTGTGGGCCACCCATGACGGCGGGGCCACCTGGGCCCGGCTGACGATCCCGGGCCTCCCCGCGGATGCCGCGATCTTCGCCCTCGCATCCGCCCACGGGACGGTTCACGCGGTCGTGCTCGACGGCCAGGATTACCGCGTCGCGTCGAGCCCCGTCGGCGCGGACGACTTCCGCCTCGGTCCGGTCCGCGTGGCGGTGGGGGCCGGGCCCGTCCCGGCTGTGCAGCAGGTCCTTTCGGGCGCGGCCGGCTGGATGATCGAGAACGACCGGACGGTCGTCGGCGGCGCGCGCCTCGTCAACGGCGCCTGGGTTGCCTGGCAGCCGCCTTGCGCCGATGTCGTTGGCCCGGCATTCCTCGCGGCGTCCAGCTCGACCGAGCTCGCGGCGGCCTGCGACGTCGGCCTCTGGGGCACCTCGACAGGCGACCACCTGTACCTGTCGCACGACGGCGGGTCCACGTTCGTCGAGTCCGGGGCCGCGGTGCCATTGCAGATGGCCGCCCAGGTCGCCTCGGCGTCGCCGTCCGTGATCGTGGTCGGCGGCAGCGACGCGACGGGAGCCGTTCTCGTCGCGACGTTCGACGGCGGACGGACCTGGATCATCGTGGCGCGGCTCGGGGCCGTCACGATCGCGGATCTGGGGTTCACCACGGCCGCGCAGGGCGTCGTGATCACCGCGCCTGCGGGCGGGCCGGCGAGCCTCCTGATGACCCGCGACGGGGGCCGCACGTGGGCCGCCGTGGGGACGGCCGGCGGCTGAGCAAAGCTGCGGGGACGAAGCTCGGGGCGGGATCCGGGGGTCGTCGCCGCGTCGCGCCGTCAGCCCACCATCACCAGAATCCGGTGATGTCCGCGAGCGCCGTCGGGCGCGGGGTCGGAGAGCTGGTCCGTCTGGACGTCGGCCGTGCCGTCGGTCGCGCGGACTTCCAGGTTGTGCGCGCCGGACGTCGCGTTCCATGACAGGGTCCACTGGACCCAGGTGGCCTTCGAGATCGGGCGGCTGATCCGGGCGGCCTGCCACGGGCCGTCGTCGACCCGTACCTCGACGGCCATGATCCCGCGATCCGGCGCCCATGCCACGCCTGCGATATCGACGGTGCCCGGATCCACGGTGGCGCCGCTCTTCGGAACGTCGATCCGCGATTGCGTGAGGATCGGCGCGTCCTTGGCCCAGCCCAGGGGCACCCAGTAGCCGTCCACCGCCTCGCGCGTTGTCAGCTCGATCGAGGCGAGCCATTTCGTCGCGGACACGTAGCCGTAGAGGCCGGGCACGATGAGACGGGCCGGGAAGCCGTGATCAGCCGGCAGCGGCTCGCGATTCATGCCGACCGCGATCATCGGCTCCCGCTCGGGCGCCATCGCCCAGGCGGTCGGGAACCCGACCGTGAAACCGTCCACCGAGCGCCCGACGATCTGGGTCGCTCCCGGCTGGACGCCGGCCGTTTCCAGCACGTCCTTGAGGCGCACGCCGGTCCAGAGCGCATTCCCCACGAGGTGGTCGCCAACCTGGTTGCTGACGCAGGCGATCGTGACGTACTGCTCGTAGAGCGGCATCGCGAGGAGCTCGTCATAGGTGAACGTGAGGGGATGCGCGACCATGCCGGTGACGTCCAGCTTCCACGTGGCGGGGTCCACCCGCGGAACGAAGAGCGCGGTGTCGATCTTGTAGAAGTCGGCATTCGGCACCACGAGGGGCGTGAGGCCCGGCGTCGCAAGCGCCTGGTCGGCGGCGAGCGGCGGCACGGCGAGGAGCGCCGCGGGGATCTTCGACGAGCTCACGATGGCGTCCGCGTGCTCCTGGTCGAGGAGGCTTCGGCCGACGCCACCCGCGACGATGACGCCGCCAAGCGTCCCGGCGCTCGCGATCAGGAACCGGCGGCGGGTCCACTCGGGGGTGCGCTGGTCGACCATCGAATCGGCCGGGCCCGTCTCGACGGCCGGCCGAGGCGCGAGCGCCAGGAGGCCGAGCAAGGCGACGAGGCCCGCCGCGACGGCCACGAATGCATTGCCCACGGCGAGCGCCTGCGACGTGAGCGGGTCGCGCAGCGCGGCCGCTCCGGCCAGGAGCCCGAACGCGACGAAGATGGCGAACCCGAGCAGGCGGCGTCGCGTTGCCAGGACGCCGGCGGCTGCCGCCACGACCAGCGCGACGGCGACGACGCCGACGATCAGGGCGAGCTTGTCGTTCGTGCCGAACAGGTTGACCATCAGGTCCTTCGCGCCCGGCGGCTGCAGGCTGATCACCAACGATCCGATCGCCGCGACCAGCGACGGCGCGCCACTGACCAGGCCCGCGACGAGCTCCGATGCCGCGATCGCGACGCCGGCGGCCAGCGCGCCGGCGACGGCCGGGCGCCAGATCCCGTTCAGCGCACGGTGCAGCGGAATCCACCCGCGAACGGGCGCCGGACCAGTGTCGTGCGCGTCGCTCACATCAGCCATCATCCCAACCTACGCGCATGGAGGGCGGCCGGATGTCAACGTCCACGGATTCGCCGGTGTCATCGGTCCTCCGGCATGTCACGCCCGGCCTGGCCCGCGACTATCCCGCGTCAACCTGGGCGAGCCCGAGGAGATTGCTCTCGCTGTCGCGGAACCAGGCCGAAGCAACCGGACCGGTCCGGGCGCGCTCGAGATCGGCGGCCGGAAGGGTCGTGTAGACGCGACACTTGGTGAGCACGGGATCCACCCCTCTCATGTGCCTCACGACGTTCGAGGGACGGGCAGGTCAGGCGCGCTCAACCCACTTTGCCCGCCACTCGGGGGCCGGGAACGGCTTCGCCCAGTAGGCCGTCTCGCGGACGATCTTGCCGTCACGGCACTCGAAGATGAAGACCACCTGGTACGTCTCCGTGCCGTAGTCGAGCTCGGCCTCGGAGATCACGAGGTCGCCCGACGACACGGTGCGATACGGCGTGATCGTCGGGAGCGAGGGGAATGCCCGGTAGACGCCCTGGCGGTTCTCCCTGCCGCGGATGATCTCGCCGGACTGGGGCCAGGAGAGGATCGAGTCGTCGACGAACACTTCGTTCATGACCTCGACGTCCTTGGCGTTGAGGCCCGTCACCAGGCGCTCCACGGCGCGCACGTTGTCGACTTCGCCCATCAGGCAACCCCCCTTGCTGCCGGACGCCGGTCATGGCCGGGTCCGGTCGCGGTCGCGTTCCCGACCGCGTTCCCGGCCGGCAAGCACCGTTCCCGAGATCCTACGACGGGGCCGCTCGGACGTCGATCCCCGAGTGACAAACGCACGCTGCCGGGCTGTCGATTCCGGGCGTGGCCGGACGTCGTCCTGGTGAACGGGGGACAGGGACCCGTCACAGCGATCCGGAGGTTCCGGCATGGCAAGCCACGTGATCCACGTCGAGGTGCTCGGCAAGGACGGCCCCGCGCTCCAGCGGTTCTACGGGGACGTGTTCGGGTGGACGCTCAACACGGACAATCCCGGCGGGTACGGGATGTTCGATGGCGGCGGGAAGGCGTCGGGGGCGGCATCGGCGCCTCGAACGACGGCGGCCCGGGGCACGTCACGTTCTACGTCCACGCGGACGATGCCGCGGCGACGCTCCGCCACGTGGAGGAGCTGGGTGGGCGCGTCCTCATGCCGCTCACCGAGATCGCGCCTGGCACGACCATCGCGCTCTTCGCCGATCCGGAGGGCCACGTCGTCGGCCTGATGTAGCCCCGGGCAGGGGCCGCGAACGCCCCGCACGAACTGTGGCCGGCCGCCCCACTCGGGACGGTCGGCCGCGTCGCGTTCGGTCAGCGGCGTCGCGTTCGGTCGCGAGTCTCCGGTGGATGCGCCGCGCCGTTCGCGGTACCCTGACGCCCCGACGGTCGGCGCGTCCCGTCGGCGTCGAGACGCAGGGGGTCCGTCGTGCGGAGCATCGACACGCTCGTGGTCGGCGGGGGCCAGGCCGGCCTCGCTTCCAGCTTCCACCTGGCGCGGCGCGGCACGCTGGCCGGCGAGCTGGCCGGCACCGGCGGCGGCGTCCGTTTCGATCCACAGCCCGGTGGCCGCGTCCTCGCCCTGGTTGCGGCCTTCAACGAGGCAGCGCGGATCCGAGACGTGGTGCGGGAGGCGAGCGCCCACCTGCCGGTCCTCGTCGTCGACGACGGGTCGTCGGATGCCACGGCTTCCGAGGCCGAGGCCGCCGGCGCGAGCGTGCTCATCCAGCGCCCCAACCAGGGGAAGGGCGCGGCGCTGCGGACCGGCTTCCGCTGGGCGCTCGAGCGGGGCTTCGACGCCGTCGTCACCCTGGATGGCGACGGCCAGCACGATCCGGCCACGATCCCGGCCTTCCTGGCCGCCCGGGCGGTCGCCGGCGACGCGCTCGTGATCGGCTGCCGCGACTTCCGCCGGATGCCCCCGGCGCGGCGCCTGGCGAACTCGCTCGGCGGCCGCGCGTTCTCGTGGGCCGTCGGCCGCGACATCCCCGACAACCAGTCCGGCTATCGGCTGATCGACCGACGGCTGATGGTTGCGCTCCTGGCCAGCCGCGAGACCGGATTCGCGTTCGAAGTGGAGATGATCACCACCTGCATCCGCGGCGGGTGGCCGATGGCTTGGGTGCCGATCCGGACGATCTATGCCGGCGAGCCCAGCCGCATCCGGCCACTCGCGCACGTGGCGAGCTTCGTGCGGGTGGTTCGCGAGGCACGCCGCACGGTCCGGCTGCCGCTGCCGTAGGGCCCGCGGCTGCGCGACGCGCACGCCACCGCCCGGCGGCCTACCCTTGGCGGCGATGCCCCGAGCCAGGACCGCCCGCCAGCCCGCCGCCTCGCCCGCGCCCGTCCCGGGGGCGCCTTCGCGCTGGCCGCGTTCCGCGAAGGTCGCCTTCATCGGCTCCCATGGGATCCGCAAGACGAGCGCCGTGCTCGCGTTCGCGGCCACGGTGCAGCGGGCGGGCTGCTCCGCGGAGCTGGCGCGCGAAGTCGTGCGCGACAACCCGCTCGGGATCAATGAGGGCGCCACCGGCGAGGCGCAGCTCTGGGTCCTCGTCTCGCAGATCCGGCAGGAGCTGGAGCTGGCACGCAAAGCCGACGTCCTCGTGACGGACCGGGGCGTGATGGACAACTTCGCCTACTACCTGCGAGCCTGCGGCGGGGCCGACCGCTACGCCGTGGAGGCGCTGGTCCGGAGCTGGTCCGGCACGTACGACCTGGTCGTCCGGCTGCTCCCCGACATCGAGCTCCAGGCGGACGGAGTCCGGAGCACGAACGACGCGTTCCGCGACGAGGTGGAGGCGATCCTCGATCGCGTCCTGCCGACGCTCGTGGCGTCGGAACGGCTTGTCACGCTCCGCGCCTCGGAGGTGACAAGCCGATTCGACTGGTGGGCGCTCCTGGAGCGCCTGGCGGCGTCCGTCGGCGCATCGATCCGCCCGCCGACGATCTGGACGTAGCCCAGGCTCGCCGACGGGCGACGCCCGGCACCGCCGCCGGTCACGTGCCTCAGGCCGGGAAGAAGCGCGGCAGCTGCGCGCGGTTGCCCTCCAGGAGCGCGTCGAGCAGCCCTTGGGCGGTCCGGTAGTCCGGCACGAGCGGGTTCGCCAGGAGTGCCCGGAGCGCGACCCGCCGATCGCCGCTGATCGCCGCCCGCACTGCCAGCTCCTCGTACCCGCGCGCGTGCTCCACGAGGCCGCGCATCTCCGGGGCGAGTGGCGCCAGTGCTCCCGGGTGGGCCCCATCGCGGTCGATGACGGCCGGAACCTCGACCACGGCCGCGTCCGGGATCCCGGGCAGCGCGCCCCCATTGCGCACGTCGACGACCTGGACGTCGCCGGCCCCATCGTGGAGCGACGCGATGAGCTGCGCCGCGGCCTCGCTGTAGTAGGCGCCGCCCCGTTGCTCCAGGAGGGCGGGCTTCTCCGCGAGGGTCGGGTCGCGGTAGAGCTCCAGGAGCTCGCGCTCGATCGCCATCACCGCTTCGGCGCGCGTCTGGCCATCGCGCTGCTCGGCGATCACGTCGGCCGTCGCGTAGTAATAGTGGAGGTAGTAGGAGGGGATGGCGCCCAGCGTCCGGATCAGCTCCACCGGCAGGCCCACGTCGTCGGCGACGGCCTGGCCGTCGTGCTCCAGGAGCTCCGGCAGGCGGTCGACGCCGTCGACCCGGAGGGCCCGCTCCCAGGTCAGGTGGTTGAGGCCCACGTGCTCCAGCGCGACTCGATCGGGCTCCACGCCAAAGTGGCGCGCGAATCGGCGCTGGAACCCGATCGCCACGTTGCACAGGCCCAGCGCGTGGTGCCCGTCGTCCAGGAGCGCCTGCGTGACGATCCCGACCGGGTTCGTGAAGTTGACCACCCAGGCCCCCGGGTTCGCCCGGCGCGCGGCTTCCTCGGCGATCTCCAGCACGATCGGGACGGTCCGGAGGGCCTTGGCGAATCCGCCGGGCCCGGTCGTCTCCTGGCCCACGCAGCCGAACTGCGGCGGGATCGTCTCGTCCCGGAAGCGGGCCGCCTGGCCGCCGACCCGGAGCTGGACCACGACGAAGTCGGCGCCGTCGAGCGCGGCCGCCCGATCCAGGGTCGGCGTGAGCCGGCCCGACCATCCGCGCCGGGCGAGGATCCGGCCGGCCAGCCCGGCCACGATCCCGAGCCGCTCCGCGTCGATGTCGAGGAGGACCAGCTCGTCGACGGGCAGGCGGGCGGCCCGCGATGCGAAGCCCTCCACGAGCTCCGGGGTGTAGGTGCTGCCGCCGCCGACGACGGCGATCTTCAGGCCCATGGTTCCACCAGCAGGTCGCGCGGGACGAGGAGCAGCTCCTCGAGGACGATGTGGCCGGGCAGCGTGGCGAGGAAGACGACGCCGAGGGCGACGTCCTCCGGCGCGAGCATCCGCTCGCGAGGCGCCTCCTCTTCCGGCGGATACCACGGCGTGTCGACGCAGCCGGGCTCCACGACGTGCACGTTGACGCCGTCGGCGTGGAGCTCCTGGGCGATCGAGAGCGCAAAGCCGACCGCCCCGAACTTGGAGGCGACGTAGGCGCCGCCGCCCGCCTCTGGCCGGCGCCCATTGTCCGAGGCGATCACGATGAGCTTGCCGGCGCGACGGGCCCTCATCCCGGGCACGACCGCCCGGGCCAGGTGGGCCACCCCGGCGACGTTCGTCGCGAGCGCGGCGGCAAGCGCCGCCGGTTCCAGCGCATCGATGGTCGCCCAGGCATTGATGCCGGCGGCCGCGACAGCGATCGCGAGTGCCCCGAGCTCGGCGGTCGCGCGGGTGACGGCCGCGTCGAGCGCAGCGGCGTCGGTGACGTCCGCCGGGATCTCCACGGCCCGCCGTCCCGCCGTGCGCACGAGCGCGGCGGTCTCCCGCAGGGATGCCGCCTGGCGTCCGACGAGCGCGACATCCGCGCCGGCCGCCGCGAACGCGACCGCGATCGCCCGGCCGATCCCGGAGCCGGCACCGGTGACGAGCGTCGCCTGGCCGTCGAGCGCACCGGCATATCGGGCCAGCGCTGCGAGCGTGGCCGGCCGCACGGCCGCGCCACGGGGAGCCTCGGTCACGAGATCGCGCATGGCTGCACCTCCTCGGCGGATGCCGGCGGCGAGGCGGCCGGCGGATGGACGGCGACGGTAACGGGGCCGGTGATCGGAACGGGGACGGCCTCGCTCGCGGGGACGACGATGGGAACGTGAGCGTGGACGGGGCCGGCCATGGCGCCTGTCGGGGGCACCGTGCCCCGGACGGCGTCGGCAACGACGATCGTGGCGACCACGCCGACGACGCTGGCAACCGCGAACAGGCCCGGGATCGTGAGCGCGGAGGCGATCAGGCCGGCCGCGCCGGTGCCCAGGATCGTGGCCAGGCCGGTGGTGGCGGAGAAGATCCCCTGGGCGGTGCCGGCGAGGCCGGCCGGCGCCCGGGCGGCGACGAAGCCGACCCCACCGACGAAGAAGAGGCCGAACGCGGCCCCCTCCAGCGGGGCGATCGCCACGAGAACGGCTCCGTTCGGGGCGAGGGCCGCCAGGAAGTTGCGCACGGCAAAGATTGCGCTACCTGTCACCAGGAGCCGCTCGGCGCTGAACCGCGCGGACAGGCGCGGGAACGTCCACATGATCGGGATCTCGAAAAGTGCCCCCACGACCCATGCCAGTCCGACGAGCGACGCGCCGCCGCCGAGCGCGACGATCTGGATCGAGTAGAACCCATTGACGGCGGCCAGGGCCGCCCAGACCATCAGCGAACCGACGAGGAAGCGCCCCATCCGCGGCTGCCGGATGAGCTGGGATGTGCCGAGGCGCAGGCCCGCATGCCGCTGGGTGGCGCGCCGCGGCACGCTGAGCGCGATGAGCGCGGTCAGCGCGAGGCAGGGGACGTAGACGAGGAAGAGCGCGCCGGTGCCCCGGGCATCGATGAGCGGCCCACAGAGCGCGGCCGAGACGACGAACGAGACGGACCCCCAGGCGCGCACGCGACCGTAGCGCGCCCGGTCCGTCCCGAGCAGCTCCATTGTGCGGGCATCAAGGACGGGGCTGATTCCCGCCAGCCCGACCGAGAGGGCGACGACGGCGGCCGTCACCGCGATCGGCTCCCGGGCAAGGGCCAGCGCGAGCGCGCCGCTCGCGGCGACGATCGAGGCGGCAGGCAGCGTCAAGCGCGAGCGTCCGAACTGGTCCGCGATGGCGCCCCAGGCCGGGGCCGCCACCAGCTGGGTAGCCGCGGAGAGCGCCGCCAACAGCCCGATCGTGCCCAGGTCCAGGCCGAGCGCGCGGTAGTGAACCGGCAGGTAGGGGAAGGCCGCCCCCACGGCGACGAAGTAGACGATGTAGGTGCTGGCCGCCCGCCAGATCGGTGGCATTCGCTGCTCCGCCCCTTGACAGCGCCCGGTCGCGCCGTGCACTCTGCTTATAACATTATGAGCGGGTCGTCGTCACGCCCGCTCGCCGCGGGGACACGATGGCACGCTTTCGCCTCGAATCCGGGCCGGTGCCGCTCCATCATCAGGTCTATCTCGACCTGCACGAGGCGTTCGCGGCCGGCGAGTGGCGGACCGGGGATCGCCTCCCGGCCGAGCGGGAGCTCGCGGGCAGCTACGGCTGCAGCCTGATCACCGTCCGCCGCGCGCTCGACGAGCTGGCCCGCGAGGGCCGTCTCGAACGATCGCCGGGCCGCGGGACATTCGTGACCGAGCCGCCGATCGTGCGGGACATCGCGGCGCGCGCCGGGTTCGCGGACGAGATGCGGGCACGCGGCCTATTGCCGTTCGCCACCATCGTCTCGACGGGCCATGAGCCCGCGTCTCCCGCCGTGGCGGCGGCGCTGGGCGTCACGGTCGGCACCCCGGTCCACTCGCTGGAGCGGGTTCGCGGCGCCGACGGGGTGCCGCTCCTCCTCGAGCATGCCTACCTGCCCGTCGACCGCTTTCCCGGGCTTCTCGACGAGGACTTCACGGTGCGATCGTTGTACGAGGTCCTGGCGACCCGGTACGGCCTGCCGGTCGCGCGGACCCGAGAGACGATTGACGCTGCAGTGCCGACCGCGCGCGAGGCCCGCCTCCTGGGGCTCGTGACGCGGCGACCGGTGCTGTCCCTGGAGGGGACCGCCTACGCCCGCGATGACGACCCGCTGGAATACGGCCGGACGGTCGTCTCCAGCGAACGAGCCCGGTACTACGTCGAAACCGCGGGGATGCGGGCGCGCTTGCTCGAGCCCGTCCTCCGCAACCACGGCAAGCCGGCATCCCGCGCGTGAGGACGCATGGGATCCGGGCGGAGCAGCAGGGAGGAACCAGGAAGATGATCCGAGCACGACGGCTCGCTGCGATCGCGGCGGCCATGGCAATCCTCGTCGGAGCGTGCGGCGGTGCCGCGACCACCGCGCCCAGCCCCGCCCCCAGCGCTCCTCCCGCCACGGACCAGGCCAGCGCCGCGCCGAGCGAGGCGGCCTCGGCGTCGCCCGCGCCGAGCATCGACACGACGCCGGTCACGATCACGGTCTGGGACTACTACGGCGAGTCGACGCCGGTGAAGCCGGCGCTCGCGGGGTTCCAGAAGGAATATCCGTGGATCACGGTGGACTACCAGGCCCTCGACTGGGACTCCATGAACCAGAAGTTCACGGTCGGTGTCTCCTCGGGTGAGGCGCCGGACGTGGCGACCCTCGACATGACCTGGATCCCGACCCTCGCCGCCAACGGCGCGCTCGAGGACCTGACCGCGATGTCGGGGGGCCAGCTGAACGGGAAGCCGATCGCGGACCAGTACACGAAGGGCGCGCTCGACGCGATGACGTTCGGCGGCACCTTCGTGACGATGCTCTTCGACTTCGACACGTACGCGCTCTACTACCGCGCCGACCTGCTCGAGAAGAAGGGGATCGCGGTCCCGACGACGTGGGATGAGCTCCGCGCCGCGGCAAAGAAGCTCGCCGAGAGCTCCAAGGGGAGCGGCAAGCCGGATCGGTACCTCTACGCCATCCGGCCGAACACGTTCCACTTCTCGCAGTTCCTCTTCGAGGACGGCGGCACGATTCTCAACGCGGATAACTCGAAGGCCGCGTTCAACTCCGATGCGGGCGTTGCCGCGGTCGACATCCAGAAGGCGATCCTCGACGACGGTTCCGGTCTCTACTGGCCGGACGCCAACAACGACCTGACCCCGGCCATCACCTCCGGGCAGGTCGCCATGTTCTCGGACGGCCCGTATTACATGGGCCTCCTCAAGACCGGCGTCCCGGCGCAGGCCGGCAAGTGGAAGATCGCGCTCAACCCGTCCGTGAAGCAGCCCGGCAGCTACCTGGGCGGCACGGGCCTCGGGATCCCGGTCCAGGCGAAGCACAAGGCTGCCGCCTGGCTCTTCATCCAGTACATGCTCCGGCCCGAGCAGCAGGTGGGCGTCTTCACGTACGCCGGCGCGGCGCCCGCCACTACCGCCGCGCTCGAGAGCCCGGAGCTCACGAAGGCCGATCCGTACTTCGGCGGCCAGAGCCCATTCAAGGTCTTCCTCGACACGATGGCGACCTCGAGCCACTTCCCGTACGTCGGGGCATGGTCGGAGATCGACACGTTCATCACCGAGTCGCTCCAATCGGCGCTGCTCGGCAAGGCGACGGCGAAGGCGGCGCTCGACGGCGCCGCGTCCCAGACGGACGCCGCGCTCGCGAAGTGATCCCGGTTCGCATCGCCTGAGGAGACGGCCGGATGACGTGGCGGCGCCGCTTCCGCGGGGCATCGGCGGGCTACCTGCTGATCGCACCCGCCCTGGCGGCGACCGTCCTTTTCCTCGTCATCCCGATGGTCATCTCCGCCTACTGGAGCCTGACCCACTACAACGGGATCAAGCCGCCCGAGTTCGTCGGGCTCCAGAACTACCTCGACGTCCTGGGCAACGCGCGCTTCCAGAAGGCGTTCGAGAACACGATCGCCTTCGTGATCCTGGGGATGGGGATCGGCCCGGCGCTGGGGCTTGGCTCCGCGCTGCTGCTCGATCGCGCGCTGCGCCTGCGCGGGCTCTTCCGGTCCGCGTTCTTCCTCCCGACCATGACCTCGCTGGTGGTCGTGGCGACCATCTGGAAGTTCCTCTACAGCGACGCCGGGATCATCAACGCCGTGCTCGGCCTCTTCGGGCTGCCCGGCGTCAACTGGCTCTCGGACACGACGACGGCGCTCCCCGCGGTCGTGGTCACCTCGATCTGGCAGGGCTTCGGGTTCGAGACGGTCGTCTTCCTGGCTGCGCTCCAGTCGATCCCGCGCAACTACTACGAGGCGGCGTCGATCGACGGGGCCGGCCGCTGGGCGAAGTTCCGCTGGGTGACCCTGCCCGGCCTGCGCCCCACGATCCTGTTCGTCTACGTGATCGGGATCATCGGCAGCTTCCAGACCTACGACCAGATCTTCGTGATGACGAACGGCGGGCCGATCCAGGCGACCCGGACGATCGTCTTCGACCTGGTGGACCGGTTCAACCGGCTCGACCTGGGCGGGGCCTCGGCCGTCGCCTACATCCTCGTGGTCTTCCTCGCGGTCCTGAGCTACCTCCAGCTCCGGATCGGCGAGGAGCGGGACTGATGGAGCGGACGCCGTGAAGCCCCGCCCTCTCGCTCGCGGCGTGACGTACGCATTCCTCGTCGCGGCGGCGCTGCTCATGATCGCGCCGTTCCTGTGGAGCATCTCCACGTCGCTCAAGCAGCCGGGCGATGTCTTCGCCTATCCGCCGACGCTGCTCCCCGATCCGGTCACGTTCCAGAACTACATCGATGTCTTCACGAAGCTGACGTTTGGCCGCTACTTCCTGAACAGCGTGATCGTCACGGGCTCGGTCGTGTTGCTCAACGTGCTGTTCGGGACGGCGGCGGCCTACGCGTTTGCGAAGCTCCGGTTCCCCGGCCGCAATGCGATCTTCTTCCTGCTCCTGCTGACGCTCATGGTCCCCTTCCAGGTCAACCTGATCCCGCTCTACAAGATCATGGTGGAGCTCCACAAGGCGATCCCGGCGATCGGCGCCGACACCTACTTCGGGATCGTGGCTCCCGGCGCGATCCAGGTCTTCGGGATCTTCCTGATGCGCCAGTTCCTGCGCGCAATCCCGGATGAGATCCTGGAGTCGGCCCGGATGGATGGCGCGTCCGAGTTGCGAATCCTGCGCTCGATCGTCTTCCCGATCGCGCTGCCCGGCATGGCGACGCTCGCGATCTTCACGTTCCTCGGCGCCTGGAACGACTTCCTGTGGCCGCTGATCGTCACGAACTCGGACGAGATGCGGACGATGCCGGTAGGCCTCGCCCTGCTGGCGCGCAAGAACGCCTCGAACTGGGGCGACACGATGGCCGGGACGGTGCTCACGGCCGCGCCGCTCATCGTGATGTTCCTGATCCTCCAGCGCCGGTTCATCGAGGGGCTGACGGCGGGATCCGTCAAGGACGTCGGGTGACGCCGGCGGACCCGCGGCCCGACGCCTGGCTCGCCGAGATCCTCGGCCAGCCGGCCGCGATGGAGCGTGCCGCAACTGCGCTCGTCGCCCGGGCGGATCTGCTGGCCGACCTGGCTGCCGTATGTCGGCCGGGCGGCCACATCGTGCTGACCGGGATGGGGAGCTCGGCGGCCGCCTGTGGCGCCGCCGCGACGGTCCTCGGGGGTGCGGGCCTGCTCGCGACGCCGATCGAGACGGCCGAGCTCCTCCACTTCCGGCTGCCGGCCCTGGCGGCGGGCGGGACGCTCGTGATCATCAGCCAGTCCGGGGCGGGCGCCGAGCTCCTCCGGCTGCTCGACGCGCTCGCGTCGTCGCCGAAGCGGCCGTTCGTGGTCGGGGTCACGAACGGCGACGCCAACCCGCTGGCGCGTCGGGCCGACCTCTCGTTCGACACGACCGCCGGCGCGGAGGTCGGGCCGTCGAGCGGCACGTTCGCGGCGACGCTCGTGACGCTGGCCGGGATCGTTCGCGCGCTCGGGGGCGGGCCGGGGGCGGACGCGGTGGCGGTCGCGGCCCAGGTCCAGGTGCTCGCGGGCGCCGCAGCGCGTGCGCTGGAGGCTGTGCTCGCGTCTGCGCACGACACCGCCGCAGCCCTCGACGCCGCGCTGGCCGGCCGGGCGCACCGGGTGATCCTGGGCCGGGGCACCGCGCGCGCGGCGGCGGACGTCGGCGCTCTCACGCTCAAGGAGGCGGCCGCGTTCGGCTGCGAGGCGCAGGACCCGGCCGCGTTCCGGCACGGCCCGCTGGAGCTGGCAGGGCCGCAACTCGGCGTCGTGATCGTCGCGCTGGACCTGGCCACGGCGCCGCTGGACGCGGCCCTCGGCGCCGAGATCGCGGCGGCCGGCGGCGGCCTCATGCTGATCGGTCCGACCGCCGTGTCGCCCGGCGTGGCCACTGCCGTGCCGGGCGGAGCCGTCACTTCGGCGCCGACGGGCGTGGCCGCGATCCCGATCCCGGCCGGTGTCACCACCGTTCCGATCCCGGCCGTGGATCCGCTCCTGGCGCCGGCGCTCGCCCTCGCGCCGCTCCAGCTCCTTGCCCACCGGCTCGCGGTGCGGGCTGGCCGCCGGCCGGGCGTCTTCGTCCGTGCCGCGAAGGTCACGACGCGCGAATGAGCGGGCTCGTGGGACGCGGACGCCACTACCTGAGCGTCGACGGCCGCGCGACGCTCCCGGTGGGCGCGCACGTCGTGCCGCCGGCGGGTCCGGACTGGCCCTGGCGGGTGGGGCCCGAGGCGTTCGAGCGCACATTCGCGGAGATGGCCGCCGCCGGCCTGGACACGGCACGGATCGACCTGCTCTGGGCCGCGCTCGAACCCGCGGCCGGCGAGTTCGATGAGGCGCATTTGCGCGTGCTGGACCGCGTGCTCAACCACGCCCGCCGGCATGGGATCCGCCTCCATCCGACGCTCTTCATCGGTGGTGAGGTGGGCGACGCGTACTGGGACGTGCCGTGGCGGGCGGGGCGACACCCGCACGCGGATCCCGAGATGCGCCGCCTCCAGGCGGCCCACGCGGCGATGCTCGGGCGGCGCTGGCGCGACGATCCGGCGCTGCTCGCCTGGGATCTTGCCGACGAGCCACCCCTCTGGCTCTTCCGGGACACGACCGACGACGACGCCCGGGCGTGGACGGCGGAGCTGGCGGCCGCGCTCCGCTCCGCCGATCCGGGCCATCTCATCACGATCGGGACGGCCAGCCAGGAGATCGGCTGGGGCCCGTTCCGGGCGGACGTCGTGGCCGACGCGCTCGATGTCGCGTGCGTCCACCCCTACCCCATCTACAGCCCGGAACTCTATCCGGACAGCCTCCTCGGGACCCGCATGACGCATGCCGCCGCGTTCGAGACGGCGCTTGCCGCCGGGGCCGGGCGACCCGTCATTCTCCACGAGTACGGTGCCTCGTCGGCACAGTTCGACCCCGAGCGGATCGCGGCCTATGACCGCCTGCTCGCGTGGTCCAGCCTGGGACGCGGCGCGATCGGGTTCTTCGCCTGGTGCTGGACCGACGCGGAGCCGGCCGCCTTCGGGCGCGCTCCGTACGTGCGCCAGGCCCATGAAACGCAGTTCGGCGTCACGGAGTGGGACGGGACGCTTCGGCCGCGCGGCCGTGTCCTCGCCGAGCTGGCGGCCACGGTCCGCGGCCTGCCGCTCGACGCGCTCGCCGGCGACGGGCCGGTGGCGAGCGTCGCGATCCCGGTCCCGCACGAGTTCGTCCGCCCGTACGACCCCGCGGCCTTCGGGCTCGACGACGCACCGGCGGGGCCGTACGTGCCCGCGGAGCGCGCCTGGACCCCGACCCGCGATCCACGCCCGCTCGTGGCCGGCTGGCTCAATGCGTTCGTGCTGGCGGCGCGGGCCGGGCTGACGGCGACATTCCCGCGCGAGCGCCTTGACGGGCGCTGGCCGGACGTCCGGCTCGTGCTCCTGCCGGCGCCGCTCGCCGCCACGGCGTCATCGCTCCACCACGTCCGGACCAGCTGGTGGTCGGGCGCCTCCGACCACTTCGCGCGCGGCGGAAGCGTCTACGTGTCCTGCTCGGCGGACGTGGCGATCCCGGAGATGGCGACGCTCCTCGGAGCGCGAATCGCAGACCGGGCTCCGGCGAACCTGCCCCCGGTGCTGCGCTTCGTCCTGCCATGGGGCCCGTTCGCTCCCGGCGACGAGCTGGCGCTGCCGTCGGGCGACGGGTCGCTTGAGTCCAGGAGCGTCCTCCTTGCGCCGGCAGCGGGTTCGAGCGTCATTGCCGTGGACGCGAGCGGCGCGCCGGCCCTCGTCGTGGCGGAGCGCGGCGCCGGTCGGTCGGTCGTCTGTGCGCACCCGGTCGAGCTCCTGATGGCGCGGCAGCCCGACGCGCATGGGCCGGGCGACCGGAGCTGGGGGCTCTACGCCGGCCTCGCGGCCGCGACGGGCACCGCGGAACCCGCCGCGGCAATCCATCCGGACGTCACGAGCGGCCTCCTGGCAGGGCCGGTGGGCGCGCTCCTCGCGCTGACGAACCACGGGCCCGAAGCCATCCATGCGACGATCCGGCTTCCGGGGGACGCCGCGGCGGTGCGACGCTTCGGCGCGGATGGGTCGGCGGCCCTGCCGTTCGAGCCGGGCGCCACGGCCGTCACGCTGGCGGCGCACGGCGCCACGATCATCGGCTGGGATCACGAGAAGGCGAGGAGATGAACGGCGCGACGCCAGCCGGGCGGGTTGCCCTGACCTTCGACGCCGAGCATCCCGACCGTCCCACGTCGACCGGCGCCGCGGAGCGCCTCCTCGAGCTGCTCGACCGTCTGGCGGTCCCGGCGTCCTTCTTCGTCCAGGGGCGGTGGGCCGAGGCGTACCCGGCGACGGCGCGGCGGATCGCCCAGGCCGGCCACGCCGTCGGGAGCCACTCGTTCTACCACGCCCGGATGGCCCTCCTCTCCGACGTGGGCCTCGATGTCGATGTCGGGGAGGCGGAGCGGGTCCTGCGCGAGATCGTAGGCGTGGATCCGCGACCGTGGTTCCGCTGTCCGTTCGGCGAAGGCGAAGACGACGTGCGCGTGCTGGCCGCGCTCGATCGCCTCGGCTACGCGAACGTCGGCTGGGACGTCATGGCGGAGGACTGGGACCCGCGACGCACGCCGGAGCAGGTGGAGGCCGACGTGACGGCCGGCGCGGCCGCCCACGGCGACGGTGCCGTGGTGCTCCTCCACGCGTGGCCGGACCGAACCCTCGCGGCGGTCCCGGGGATCGTGTTACGCCTGCGTGACGCGGGAGCGAACCTCGTCCGGATCGACGCGCTCGATCGGCTCCCGACCACCGGCCCGAGGTGGCTCGCGTGACCGGGCCGGGGCAGGCTCGATCGGCGCTGGCGGGCCCGGACGCGCCGACCCGGGACGCCGCCCCGCTCCCGGCGGCCGTGCTCGCTGTCGACGTCGGCAATCGGAAGACCGACCTCGTGCTCGTCGCCGCCGACGGCACGCTCATCGGCGCCGTGCGCGGCCCGACCGCATCGCACCAGGCGGTGGGCCTGGAGCGGGGTCTCGATCGGCTCGTCGAGCTGGCCGCGCGTGCGGCCGCGGCGGTCGGCGACCGGCCCGCGACCCTGGCGGCCGGCGACCGGCCCGCGAGCCTGGCGCCGATCGCGCGCGTCGGCGCCTTCTGCCTCGCCGGCGCCGACACGCCGCGGGACGTCCGCAGGCTGACGCGCGCGATCGGTCGACGCGGCCTGGTCGCCCACGTGCTCGTCCGCAATGACACCGACGCCGGGCTCCGCGCCGGCGCGCCCGATGGGTGGGGGGTCGTGCTGGTGTGCGGCGAGGGGTTCAACTGCCTCGGCGTCCACCCGGACGGGCGGAGCGTCCGCTTCCCGGCGCTCGGCACGACCTCCGGCGACTGGGGCGGCGGACACGGGCTGGGGATGGCCGCGCTTGCGGCCGCCCTCCGCGGGCGCGACGGCCGTGGACCGCGGACCGCCCTCGAGCAGGCCGTACCGGCGCACTTCGGGCTGCGTCGGCCGCTCGACGTCACGTACGCGATCTACGGGGGCCGACTCGCGGAGGGGCGGCTCGGCGAGCTGGCACCGCTCGTGTTCGCGGTCGCCCGGTCCGGCGACGCGGAGGCCCGCGGAATCGCGGACCGCCAGGCTGACGAGCTGGCGGGCGCCGCCGTTGCCACGATCCGGCGGCTGCGGCTCGTCCGCGCCGCTGTGCCCGTGATCCTGTCAGGGGGCGTCTTCCGGACCGATGACGCGACCTTCCACGCACGGCTCCGGGAGCGGATCCGGGCCGGGGTGCCCCGCGCGCAGGTCGCGCGGCTCGGCGTTCCGCCCGTCGCCGGGGCGGCGCTGCTGGGCCTCGACCGGCTGGGCGCGCCCGCGTCGGCCCTCGAGCGATTGCGGATGGAGCTGACCGAGGTCCGCCTGAGCCCGACGGCCTGACCCCGTCGCGCCGCAACGCCGGCTTCGCCGGCCTCAGAACATCGTGCTGCACCAGGGTGCGCGCGGAGCCGCGAAGAGAGCATCGGCGCGGAGGAGCGCCCCGGCGGTGCCCTCGACGATGCGCCCGACCCGCGCAAGGTCCGAGAACCGGAACGTGCCGAGGTAGGTCGCGCCGAGATCGCCCGCATCCAGCGTCACGTCCGGCATGGCGGTCGTTGGCTCGACGACTCCCCGCCCGTCCTCGCCGGCGGCGAGGCGCCAACGACCGGCGTTCCACGGGCAGAACGAGTCGCGGACCTCGAGCACGAGCGTGCCCGGACGCCCGTACGTCCGTGCCGCCAGCGCGGCCGGGACGTCCACGACGCGGAGCCAGATCGCGTCGCCGACCGTGAATCCCAGCCGGCGCGGCTCCGCGAGAAGCAGCTGGAGCGGATGCGGAACGGGTGCTCGAACGGCCCGAACCTGCGTCACCAGGTCCACGTTGAGGAGCCAGCTCCAGAGGTCGCGGGTCGCCCGCGGGGTGCTCGCGAGGACCTCCATCGCGACCAGCCGGCCATTCGGGCCCCGGTCATCCCAGTCGGGCTTGACGCGGTAGATCGCGGTCCCCTCCACGTCCCCGCCGGCCTCGTAGACGGCGAGGAACTTCATGCCGTTCGCGCCGCGGGCATGGTCCGTGTCGTGGAGCGTCAGCCAGCGCCACCATGTCTCGCTGCGCGCCACCATCCCGGGTGTCTGGACCCGGACCCGGTCGTAGAGCGACGGGAAGATGTCCATGGCGGCGTCGCGGTCCACGAGGCGGACGGTCCCCTCGGGTGGAGCCGGCCGCGCGAAGACGGCTCGGTCGCGCGCGATCTCGAAGCTGCCGTTGAGCGTGGCGAGGCCGTACCCGAAGCGCTGGTAGATGGCGCCCTCCGAGGCCCACAGGATCGCGAGCGACTCGCCGCGCCCGCGGACGTCGTCGAGCTGGTGGCGCATCATCGAGCGCAGAATGCCGCGCCGCCGGTGGGCGGGACTTACCCCGACCAGGGTCACGCCCGCCGCGGCCGCCTCCCCGCCGGGCACGCTCAGGCGAAACGTCAGGGCACCGGCCGTCGCGACCGGCTGTTCGCCGTCGAACGCCGCGATGATCCGCTCCGGCTCCCAGACGCGGCGCTCCTCGTCGCCCGGGTCGGGCATCTCCGCGAACGCGAGGTTGAGCGGTGCCGCGAACGACTCCATCGTCTCGGCCGTCGCCGTCCGGATGGGATACTGGCCGGCTGTTCCCGGTGCGTCCGTCATGCGTCCATCCTCCTGCGCGGCCCGGCGCCGTCGATCCCAGCGCTCCCGGTTCTGCGTGCCAGCTGGGTGACCACCCGCGCCACCGCCTCGATCTGACCCGGCGAGACGCGACAGCAGCCACCCACGATCGTGGCGCCCGCCTCGATCCACCGGCGTGCGACGGTCCCGTCGACGGTCGGGCCGCCGCCCCCGATCCAGCGCCTGGCGACCGCGTCCCAGCCCTCGCCGCTGTTCGGGTAGACGATCAGCGGCTTGGACGTTGCGCTCCGGGCGCGGGCGAGCAGCTCGTCGACGTGCTCCGGCGCGGTGCAGTTGACGCCGACGGCCAGCACGCGCGACGACCGCTCGGCGAGCGCGAACGCCTCCTCCACCGCCGCGCCACTCCGCAGGCGAGCGCCATTGGCGCAGGAGAAGCTGAGCCAGCCCCGCGCACCGGGCGTCGCCTCGAGCAGCTCGACCAGCGCCAGCCCCTCCTCGATCTCCGGGATCGTCTCGCAGGCGAGCAGGTCGGCTTCCGTGGCGACGAGGACCTCGAGCCGCTCGCGGTGGAAGGCCCGGAGCTCGGCGACGGTGCGGCCGTAGCGGCCCGTGTACTCCGCGCCGTTGGCAAGGAAGGCGCCGTACGGTCCGATCGAGGCCGCCACGAACAATCGGCCCGTGTCGTCGGGAGCGCGCTCAGCGCGCCAGGCCGCCCGCGCCTCCGACGCGAGCGCGACGCTCCGCTGCAACAGGCCGATCGCGCCGGCGTGGTCGATCCCGCGAGCCGCGAAGCCCTCGAACGTGGCCTGGTAGCTCGCCGTCGTCGCGATCGCGGCGCCGGCCCGGTAGAAGGCGAGATGGGCGCGCACGATCTCGCCCGGGTTCTCCAGCAGCAACCGAGCCGACCACAGCGGATCGGCCAGGCTATTCCCCTGGGCCTCGAGCTGCGTCGCGAGGCCGCCATCGAGCACGACGAGACCATGGCGCGCGAAGAGCGGCGCGAGCGGGTCGTCGGCTGACGGGTCGGTCTCGGGCGGGCCGTGGCCGGCCCGGGTGGGGTCCATTCAGCCCGCGCCGCCGATGTCCAGCTCGTAGGCTTCCCAGACGAGGTCCGCGCCGTGCGAGCGATGGCGGATGAGTCGGCCCATCAGCCGCTGCACGTCGTCGCGCAGCACGTCGAGGTCGGTCCCCTCCGGGAACGGCCCGGCGAACCGCGCCGCCGCGTCCACGATGGCCTGCCTCAGCGGCGGGTGCTCTTCGCGGAGCCGGCGCGCCTTACCCTGCACGTTGGGCGCGATCTCCTCCATCTCATCGTAGAGACCGCCGGCGCCCTCCGTCTCCGCCACGTGCTCGGCGAACGCGTCGCCCAACGCGGCGAGTCGCGCCGCCACGCCCTCGCGCCATTGCCCGGCGTCCTGGCTGGGCGACGAGATCGCGTGTTCGAGCGCCACGAGGGCGTCCCGCAGCTCGCGTCGCCGTTGGGCCGCCGCTTCCAGCGCCTGGGTCGCCTGATGCTCCTGGTTCACGGGGATCCCCTCCGGGTCGCGGACTGTGGCCCATTCATGGTAGGCCCGGTCAGGCTTCCCGGCGTGGTCGGACGGCGATCGGCCCGATCACCTCGCGCCACGCGCGCGTGAGGGCCCGGAACTCGACGGCCGGGATTCGATCGACGGCGACGACGGCCGCGGCGGTCTCGGCGGCGCACTCCGCGGCCTCGCGGCGGAGTGCCGGGTCCGGCAGCGTCGCGAGCGCGGCGAGGGCGGCGCTCCGCGCCCCGGTGGCCGCTGCGAGGGCCACCACGTCACGCTCGTTCGCGAACGCGCGGTCGCGGGCGCGTCTCGCCGCGGCCGGAGGCTTCCGCCTCCGCGGGTCACGCTCAAGCGCGACGCTCCTGGTGGCGTCCAACCGCGCCGCCTCGTCCGGTTCCAGCAACCCGGCCCGCGCCACGATCGCCCGGACGATCTCGGCGCGCGGCCCGTACGCGCCGGTCGCGCAGATCTCGACGACGCGCCGCCGCCGGCGCCGC
>Ga0208080_1000348_pt1 | contig 23436 bp, 17 predicted proteins | sample NGESurdeep092012_3_FD_184476 | JGI IMG/M metagenome (GOLD analysis project Ga0208080, IMG submission 184476) | Arctic peat soil microbial communities from Barrow, Alaska - NGEE Surface sample 210-3 deep-092012 (SPAdes) | ecosystem: Environmental > Terrestrial > Soil > Wetlands > Peat ...
ACCTCACTTTGATTGCGTACGTCGTCACCTGGTGGCGCGAACACCTGGTTAGATCAATCATGCGCAAGCGGGGTGAGCAAAGGCTGAGCAGACGCTGTGCTTTGGCTGTGAGTTCAGTCCGATGTGAGGGCTGGCCGCCGGAGCAGGGGTTGCTTGCGCTCCGGCAGCTCGGCGGGCACGGTGCCGGGTAACCGGTCAGTTGCCGATCCGTGGGGGTCGCTGTGACGGACGACGCATCTGTAACGGACGACGCATCTGTAACGGACGACGCATCTGTAACGGACGACGCATCTGTAGCGGGCGACGCATCGGTGGAAGCGCTGCCCCTCCCGCGGTACGACACCGCGACCGGTGACCCCTGCCCACGATCGGTGCGCGCGGACGGCACGGTCGACGGCGACGGCGCCTGTCACTCCTGTGGGATGGGGCCGGGCTGTCCTTTGCACGATCCGTGGGCGGAAAACGCCTTGGACTAAGGGAGGACTAAGGGCGCTACCCGGCCCGGCTGGCCCGTCTGCCGATCGCCTCGCCGTACCGTGGAGCGCCCGCTGGTGAGGCGACGACATGAGTGCGATCGCGGTGAACCTGACCGTGCTGTTCGCTGCCCTCGTTGTGCTCGTCGCCGTCGGAGCCGTGCGGCTGTCCGTCCGCATCGGCCTGCCCGGGCTGCTGGTCTACCTGGCGATCGGCATGGTCATCGGCGAAGACGGCCTGGGTGTCCGCTTCGACGACACCTCGCTGGCCCAGCATGCCGGCCTGCTGGCGCTCGCCCTCATCCTCACCGAGGGCGGCCTGACCACTCGCTGGGTCGACTTTCGTCCGGCGGTCCCGGCCGCCGCCGCGCTGGCCACCGTCGGGGTGGCCGTCAGCATCGCCGTCACCGCGGTGGCGGCGCACCTCCTGCTCACGGTGCCCTGGCGGACTGCGGTGATCCTCGGCGCGGTGGTGTCCTCGACCGATGCGGCCGCGGTCTTCGCCACCCTGCGGACGCTGCAGTTGCCCCGCCGGTTGGTCGGCATCTTGGAGGCCGAGTCGGGCCTGAACGATGCTCCGGTCGTCATTGTCGTTGCGGTGCTGTCCCGGCCCTCGGATCCCGGGCTGGCGATGACCGCGCTAACCATGGCCTACGAGCTGCTCGCCGGTGCGGCCATCGGGCTGGCGGTGGCAGCGGTGGCCGTCGTGCTGATGCGCAGCGCGGCGTTGCCCTCGGCCGGCCTCTACCCCGTCGCCGCCCTCGCGTTCGCCCTGACGTCGTACGCCGCGGCGGCGGCGGCCGGTGCCAGCGGTTTCTTGGCCGTCTACCTGACCGCCCTGCGGCTCGGCAACGCCCAACTGCCGCACCGGCGCGCCGTGCTGGGGTTCGCCGAGGCCTTGGCGTGGCTGGCCCAGATCGGGCTGTTCGTGATGCTGGGCCTGCTGGTGACGCCGTCGCAGCTGGGTGCCGCCATCGTCCCGGCGCTCGCGGTCGGCGCGGTATTGCTGCTTCTCGCCCGGCCGCTGAGCGTGGTGGCCTCCGTGGCCTGGCTGCGCGTGCCGCTGCGGGAGCAGGCGTTGCTGTCCTGGGCCGGTCTTCGGGGCGCGGTCCCCATCGTGCTGGCGACCATCCCGATGACCACCGGCGTGCCGGGCGCCGGTCGGATCTTCGACACCGTCTTCGTCCTGGTGGTGGTCTTCACCCTGCTACAGGGACCCACGCTGGCGCCGCTGGCGCGCTGGCTGCGGCTGGCCAGGCACGGAGAACCGCGCGAGCTCACCGTGGAGGCGGCTCCGTTGGACGGCCTGCACGCTGACCTGTTGCAGGTCAGCATCCCGCCGGACTCCCGCCTGAACGGGGTCGAGGTGTGGGAGCTGCGGCTGCCGGCGGCGGCGGCGATCTGTCTGGTGGTCACCGATGGCCGGGCGATCGTGCCGGACGAGAACACCCGGCTGCGCAGCGGTGACCAGCTGTTGGTGGCGACCAGCTCGGCCGTCCGGGAGGTGACCGAGCGCCGGCTGCGGGCGGTAGGCCGTAGTGGGCGGCTGGCTGGCTTCCTCGGCGACGATGGGCAGGAGCGGTCTGACTAGAAACTAGAAGGTTGCCGCCGGGCCACGACCGAGCTCCTCCAGCGGCGGTCTTGCGAGCGCCCGCATCCACCGATCCCTCGCCGATGTTGAGCACACGTGCGCATCCCACGGGGTGATCCGCACGTGGGCTCAACATCGCAGCTGGAGGGGGCGGCGAGGCGCGTACGGCGTGCGCAGAGGCGCTGCTGCTCACCGCTGATCTCCCCTTCGGAGGAGGCCGCCTGGGTTTGTTTCGGCAGTCGCCCACGTCATGCGTCCCGGTGACCAAGTGCTGTGGCCCAGCGTCACATCCGACAGCGCACCGCACCTAGGCGCCGGGCGTGGATTGCATGCTTGCGAGCTGACCGCGCATCACCAGCCCGAGACCAGCGGTCCGGACCACGAGGTCGGCGATCGCCTCTCGGTCGGCCGGCCATGGGAAGTGCGGCTTGGCGATTAGCAATGCGGTGATCCCGTGCACGGCCGCCCACAACACCAGCGCGAGAGCCCGGGGATCTTCGTCCGCCCCGAAGGTGCCGGCGTCGATGCAGGCCTGTACGGCGTCGACGAGGTGCCCGAAGGCCGACGCCGCCACGGAGGCGTCGGTCGAGTCGGCGTCGGCGCCCTCGACCGGGCGGCGCAGCAGCAGGATCCGATAGTGCTCCGCGTTGGCCAGGCCGAACTCGACGTAAGCCATCCCGCGTCGGCGCAGCGCCTCAAACGGCGGCGCCACCCCGCGGGACGCCTGCTCCATCCGCTCGTCCAGCTGGGCGAAAACCTGCCCGCAGACGATGTCGAGCAGTGTCTGCTTGTCGGCGAAGTGCAGGTAGATCGAGGGTGTGGTGACCCCCACTCGATCGGCGATGGCCCGCACCGAGACCAGTTCCTCGCTGCCGGTCTCCACCAGCAGCTCCTCGGCCGCGGTCAGGATCTCTGCCCGGAGCAGGTCCCCGGAGCCGCGCCGGGCCCGGTGCCGCCGGGCCTGGGCGGTCACGGCGACGCTCGCAACTGCGCCTGGTCGGCGTCAGCCGGCCCCGCAGCCGGCCCCGTAGCCGGCCCCGCAGCCGGCCCCGCAGCCGGCCCCGCAGCCGGCCCCGGCTCCTCGGTCAGCCCAATCCGGGCATGCAACCGGCGCAGCGGTGCCGGCGCCCACCAGTTGGCGCCACCGGCCAACCGCATGAACGCCGGCACCAGCACGCCGCGGACCAGCGTCGCGTCCACCAGGACCGCCAGCGCCAACCCGACGCCCATCAGCTTGATGAAGGTGACCGACGAGGTAGCGAAGGCGAGGAAGATGATCGCGATCAGCGCCGCCGCGGCCGAGACCAGCCGACCGGTGCGTTCCAGGCCGTGCGCCACCGCCAGCCGGTTGTCGCCGGTGACGACGTACTCCTCCTTGATCCGAGAGAGCAGGAAGACCTCGTAGTCCATCGACAGCCCGAAGGCGACGCAGAACATCAGGATTGGCGTCGTCGTATCGAGCGTGTGCGTGACGGTGAAGTCGCCCAGCAGCCCGCGCAGGTGGCCCTCCTGGAAGCCCCACACCATGGCGCCGAAGGTCGCGGTCAGGCTGAGCAGGTTGAGCACGATCGCCTTGGCCGGCAGCACCACGCTGCCGGTGAACAGGAAGAGCAGCACGAGGGTCGCGCCACCGATGATCCCGGCAGCCAGCGGCAACTTCGCCACCACCGCTGCTTCGGTGTCGACCAGCTGGGCGCTGTCCCCCGTGACCAGCACCGGGTACGGCGCCGGCGCCGCCCGCACGTCGCGGGCGAGCCGCTCCCCGGCGGCGGAGTACGCCTCCGCGGCCGAGACCACGGACAGCCACGTGCCGGTTGGACTGGCGAACCGGTCGGCGGCCGGCACGGCGGGCGCCACCTGCCCCCCGCCGGCATAGCTGCCGGTCACCGCGTCGACCCGCACCGCGCCCGGGAGGCGGGAGAGCTCGCCGGCGTACGCCGCAGTGCTCGCCGCCACCGCCGGGCTCGCCGGGTCCCCGGCCCCAGGCGCCACTACTGACAGCGCCGCGGTCTCCTGCGACGCGAAGTCGGAGCGCAGCACGTCCGCAACCTGCCGTCCGGATGCGCCCGGCGCGAGCACCCGGTCGTCCGGCAGGCCGAAGTGCACGCCGAGGAAGGGCAGGCCGAGCCCGAGTAGCAGCACGACCACCGCGGTGCCCAGCACTACAGGGCGGCGCATGACCAGCATCGCCAGCCGATGCCACAACCCGGTGCCCTCGCCAGGCGCGCGCCGCGGTGGCCGGCCGAGTCGACGCCGTACCCAGGCCCCGACGTCCACCGCGTCGATGCGCGGACCGAGCGCGGCCAGCAGCGCCGGCAGCACGACGAGCGCGCCGACCATGGCGAGCAGCACGACAGCGATGCCGGCGTAGGCGAAGGAGCGCAGGAAGTACAGCGGGAAGACCAGCAGCGCGGCCAGCGAAAGCGCAACGGTCAGCCCGGAGAAGAGCACGGTCCGGCCGGCAGTGCGGGCGGCCGCGACGATCGCGGCCTCGGTGGCCAGTCCGCGCCGCAGCTCTTCGCGGTAGCGGGTGACGACAAACAGGCTGTAGTCCACCGCCAGCCCAAGCCCGAGCGCGGTGGTCAGGTTGACCGAGTACACCGAGACGTCGGTCACTGCGGCCAGCAGGCGCAGCGCCAAGAGCGTGCCCACCACCGCCACCGCGCCGATGGCCAGCGGCAGCGACGCGGCGACCAGGCTGCCGAAGGCGAAGACAAGCAGGACGAGGCTCACCGGTACGGCGACCGCCTCCGCCTTGGCCAGGTCGGCCTGAATCGTCGTACCGATCGCGTCGCCGACCGCGTTTCCCCCGCCGACTCGCACGTCGAAGCCGGCCGCGGAGCTGGTGCGGGCCAGCGCGTCGATGCGGTCTATCGCCGCCGCGTCGGCGCTGTCCTGCCGGCCGAGGACCAGCGCACTCGTGCCGTCCCGGCTCCGCAGCGGTACGGCGCCGCCGGTCGACCAGTACGACGACACTTGCCGCGTCCCGGCGGTGCCCGCCAGCCGGTCGGTGAGCGCCAGCCCGCGCGCGCGGTTGGCCGGGTCGTCGACGCCGGCGGACGCCGTGACGAGCAGGACAACGTTGGGCGCCGCGGTGTGAAAGGTCTTGTCCAGGGCGGCGTGGCCGCGGGTGGAGGCGCTGGCTGGGTCCTCGAACCCGCCATTGCTCAGCTTGGCGAACACGCCGCCGCCGACGACGCCGGCGACGATCAACGCGGCCGTGGTGACCGCCAGTACCAGCCGGTGATGTCGCACGACCGCGGTCGTGACTGAACTGATCATGCTGACCCCGGGAGACGCGCAGCGACAGGCTTTACCTGATCAATGCCAACCTAGCAGCGACAACTTAACAGCGGCAACTTACGGGCGCAAACTAGAGTCGATTGGTCTCCGGTGTTGGTTTCCGGCCTTCGTTGCGGCGAGGCCGGCGCGCCTGGGCCGATGAGTCAGTGGAAGCGCCGTACCCCGGACGGGGTCAGCGCCCCGGTCACCGGACGGTCGTGCCGCTCGCTCGGTACGGCGTCAAGCAGCTCGTCGTCGTACACCACCGCGAGCACCGGCACCGTCGGGGCGACCAGGCCGAGCGCCCGGTCGTAGTACCCGCCACCGGTGCCGAGTCGGAAGCCGCGGCGGTCGACCGCCAACGCCGGTACCAGCACCGCGGCGGCCGACCCCAGCGCCGCCGAGCCGAGCCGGGTGCCGGCCGGCTCCCGCAGCGATAGTCCGCCGCCGGCTGCCACCGGGACGAGTTCGGCCGCACCGCTGTAGCCGCCCCAGTCCAGCGTCCGGCCGGCGGCCACGACCGGAAGCAGCACCCGGACTCCGGCGGCGCGCAGGGCGTCCAGCAGCGCCAGCGTCGGCGGCTCCGACCCCACCCCGACGTACGCCGCGACAACCCGGGCGTCGCGCACCTCGGGTGCGGCCATCGCCACGGCAGCAAGCGAAGCACCCGCAGCGGCGCGGGCCGCCGGCGTCCGGGCGGCCCGCCGCTGTCGGACGGCTTGGCGCGCCGCCTGCTTGGCGTCGTCGGTCACGGTCCTGCGGTCCTCGGCTGCGTCCCCCGGTCAGTGCATGCTGATGTCTGGACCAGACTGGCACCGGCCGGCCGTTATGGTCTGCGCTGTGTCCTATGCCGCCTCCTATGCCGCCGCGCTCGAGCCCTGACCGCCGTGATCAGCGTCGACGAGCACCTGGCGCATATCCTCGACGAGGTCGCCCCGCTGGCCCCGCTCGAGCTGGCGCTGCTGGATGCGCACAGCTGCCTGCTCGCCGAGGACGTCGTGGCCGCGGTCTCGTTGCCACCGTTCGACAACTCCGCCATGGACGGCTACGCGGTCCGCTCCGCCGACCTGGACCCGGTCCGGGCCGGCACCGCAGTTACCCTGCCGGTCGTCGGTGACATCCCCGCCGGTACGGCGAGCCCGCTCAGCGTGCAGCCCGGCCTCTGCGTGCGGATCATGACCGGCGCCCCGCTGCCGACCGGCGCCGACGTGGTGGTCCCGGTTGAGATGACCGACGGCGGCATTGCCAAGGTGCGCATCGACCGCGCGCCCGACGTCGGCGCCTACATCCGCCGGCTCGGTGAGGATGTTCGGGCCGGGGATACCGTCGCCGTCGCCGGCAGCCACCTCGGCTCGGCCCGGATCGGGCTGATCGCCGCTGTCGGTCGCACGGCAGTAGCCGTCCGGCCTCGACCTCGGGTCGTGGTCATCTCCACCGGCAGTGAGCTGGTCGAGGCCGGCGCACACATCGGACCCGGCCAAATCGCAGATTCCAACAGCTACGCCCTGACGGCCGCCGCCCGGGAGGCCGGGGCGCTCGCCTACCGCGTCGGCATCGTGCCCGACGACCCGAACCGGCTGCTGGAAACCCTGGAGGACCACCTGATCCGCGGTGACTGCATTGTCACCAGCGGCGGGGTCAGCGTCGGGGCGTACGACGTGGTCAAGGAGGTGCTCAGTCGGCTGGGCACCGTGCGGTTCGACCGGGTGGCGATGCAGCCTGGCATGCCGCAGGGGTTCGGGCGGATCGGCGCCGACGGCGTACCGATCTTTGCGCTGCCGGGAAACCCGGTGAGCGCGTTGGTCTCCTTCGAGGTCTTTGTCTGGCCGGCGCTACGTCGGATGCTCGGTGCGGAACCGATTTCCCGCCCGACGGTGAGGGCGGTGGCTACTGCCCCGATGCGCTCCGGGAAGGGCAAGCGGCAGTATGTCCGAGCCGTCCTGTCCGTGCAGGACGACCGCTACGTCGTGGAACCGGTGGGTGGCAGCGGCTCGCATTTGATGGGGGCGATGGCCGCCGCTAACGGGCTGGTGGTCATCGATGAGGACGACACGGACGTGGCCGCGGGGTCGCCGGTGACCGTGATGATGCTCGAGCGGCGGACCCAGTGAGCCCGGCGGACGCGGCGAATCCCCATCCGCCGCGGCTCACCCACGTCGACGCCGCCGGCGCCGCCCGGATGGTGGACGTGGCCGGCAAGGACGTCACCCAGCGAACGGCCACCGCGTCCGGCCGCGTGCTGGTGCGACCCGAGGTCGTGGCGCTGCTGCGCGGCGACGGCGTACCGAAGGGGGACGCGCTGGCCGTGGCCCGGGTCGCCGGCATCATGGGGGCCAAGCGCACGCCGGACCTGGTGCCCCTGTGCCATCCGATCGCGCTGCACGGCGTCGCGGTGGACCTCGAGGTGCGCGACGACGCAGTGGAGATTTGGGCCACCGCTCACACCGCCGACCGCACCGGAGTGGAGATGGAGGCGCTGACCGCGGTCAGCGTGGCCGCGTTGGCGCTGGTCGACATGGTCAAGGCCGTGGACCGCGATGCCACGGTCACCGACATCCGGGTCGTGGCAAAGGCCGGCGGTCGGTCTGGCGACTGGCAACGGCAAGGGGGACGCATGACCGCAACGGAGGGTGGCCCGACCGGGGACGTCGGCGGCCGAAGCCCCGATCTGCCCGAGGACGCGCGCGCCCTCGTCGTCACCGTGTCCGACCGCTCGCATGGCGGCAGCCGGCCGGACACCTCCGGTCCGCTGTTGGCTGGGCGGTTGCGCGAGTGCGGTTTCGGGGTGGACGACGTCATCGTCGTACCGGACGAGGTCGAGGAGATTCAGGAGGCGCTGATCGAAGCCGTCCGGATGGGGTACGACGTGGTGCTCACCACCGGCGGCACCGGGCTCGGGCCGCGGGACGTGACGCCGGAGGCGACCCGCGGGCTGCTCGACCGCAAGGCGACCGGCCTGGCCGAGGCGATCCGCGCGACCAACCGCGACCGGGTGCCGACCGCCATCTTGTCCCGCGGGGTTGCCGGCACGATCGGCGAGACTCTCGTGATCAACTTGCCGGGTTCGACCGGTGGGGTGGCGGACGCGATGGCGGTGCTCGCGCCGGTCCTGGGACATACCGTCGCGCAGCTGCGCGGCGGTGACCACTAGGCAGCGTCGTGGCCGCGCCCGGATGGCCGGCCGTGCTCGCCGACGACCGCGTCGGGGTTCGGCCGATCCGGTTTCGGGATGCGATGGCGTGGAGCGAGGTGCGGGCTCGCAACCTGGACTGGCTGGCACCGTGGGAAGCGACCGCACCGGGTGGTCCGGGTTTGGCCGAGGCCAGCGCGGTAAGCGCCTTTCCGGCGATGGTGCGCAACCTGCGCCGGCATGCGCGCGCCGGCGGCGCTTTGCCGTTCGTCGTCATCGTCGACGATGCGCTCGTCGGTCAGGTGACTGTTGCCGGTATCCTGCGCGGCGCCCTCAACGGCGGGCACGTCGGCTACTGGGTGGATCGTCAGTTGGCCGGCCGGGGGGTCATCCCGACCGCACTGGCGCTGGTGGCCGACCACTGCTTCACCGTGGCCGGTCTGCACCGGCTGGAGGCCAACGTCCGGCCCGAGAACGCCGCCAGCCGGCGCGTGGTGGAGAAGCTCGGCTTTCGCGACGAGGGACTGCGTCGGCGGTTCCTCTACATCGACGGCGACTACCGCGACCACGTCAGCTACGCCCTGATGGCGGACGACGTGCCCGAGGGCGTCCTGCGCCGCTGGCATTCGGTGCGCGAGTCGGCTCGCTGAGCCGGCGGCGCGGCCGGGCGGTGGCGCGGCCGGGCGGTGGCGCGGCCCGCATCCCGCAGCCCGCAGCCCGCGACAGGAAAGCCTCGACACACCGCAGCGGTTGCGCCGCCCAGGCCCCCGCCCTCACTAGCGTTGCGATCTAGGCAATCAGGGAGTCGGGGAGGCCGGGATGAGCCTCAGCGGTGTCATCCTGCTGATCATTGTTGCGGCGTGGGCGTACGTGCTCGTGCCGATGTTCTTGCGCCGGTACGATCAGGCCAGCGAAACCGCACCGGCCACGGAACTGCAGGAGCGGAGCCGCGTGCTCGCGCGCCGGTGCGCCGCCGGGTCTCCGGCCCTCGTAACTCGCGCCGGTACGACGGCTCGACGGCCAGCCGCTGCCAGGAGCACCCCCCGCCCAGAAGCTCCGTCGCGGGTTCGGCGCGCAGTCCTGGTCCGGGAGCTGCGCTCGCAACTGCGGTCGGTGCAGCGGGGGATGGCGACCTCCACACTCACGGCGACTGCGCCGGCAGAAACGGCGACGGCGACGGCGACGGCCAAGGCGACTGCGGCGACGGCTACGGCCACGGCGACTGCCAAGGCGGGGGCAGCGCTCAAGCGGCGTCGGCCCGCGCCTCGTCACCGCCAGCTGATCCGTCGCCGCGCGACGCTCGGCTGTCTGTCCGGTGCGGTCGCGGTGAGTGTGGCCGTCGCCCTCATCGTCTCGCCGCTGGCTGGGGTGCCGGCCGGAGCCGCGCTGCTGGCGCTGGCCGGGTACGTGGTGCACGTGCGCCACGAGGTGCTCCGAGCCGCTGCGTTTCGCCGGACGCAGCAGGCGGTCGTCCTCGATCGACGCCGCGCCGTGCCCGTCACGGACTGGCTCTACGGCGTACCGGCGAGGACGCTTCCGGTCGAATCCCAGCCTGCTCCGACGTCGGCGGTCCCGGCGGCTCCGACGTCGGCGGTCCCGGCGGCTCCGACGCCGGCGGTCCCGGCGGTCCCGGCGGTCCCGGACGACGGCTGGCTACCTGTACCAGTGCCGCTGCCGACCTATCTGACGGCACCGCCGGCACCGCTCCGCTCGACTCCCTGGCCGGACCGTGCCCCCGTTGGCTCACCCGATCGACAGCCCATTGCCGCAGCGTCGAGCGCGGCCGTGGTCGAGCCGGCGGAAGTCGAGCGCCCGCTGGCGGTGAACGACTGAACCAAGGCTCTCGGGCTTCGTGGTAATTTCGTGCGTCTGGGGGTGTGGCTCAGTCCGGTAGAGCGCTTCCCTCGCACGGAAGAGGCCAGGGGTTCGAATCCCCTCACCTCCACCCAGCAGTACCACAGCTCAATGCTCGTTCGTTGCGATGCTCTTCCGTTGCGATGCTCGCTCGTTGCGCCTGCTCGTTCGTTGCGTCTCAGCGCGCGCCACCACGGCCGCTGTCGAGGAGGTGCAGGAGATGCCGTTGGACGTCGCGGCAGTGCCGGCACCGGCGACCCAGGCGGCAACCGTGCCGCCCCTCACCGTGTCCACGCTGTTGACATCGTGGACCTGGGACAGTGCCGCCGTCGTGCTGGCCGTGATCCTGTCCGCGGCCTACGTGTTGGCCGTACGCCGCGTGCGAGCGCGCGGGCTCGCCTGGCCGGTGGGACGCAATGTCGCCTTCGCGGCCGGGGTCGGCTCGCTGCTACTGGTCACTCTCGGTGGCATCGGGCGGTATGCGCATGTGCTGCTGTGGGTCTACACCATCCAGGTGGTCGTGCTGCTGCTGGTGACCCCGGCGCTGCTCGCCTTCGGCCGGCCGGTGGTGCTGGCCACGGACGCGCTCCCGGCCGGCTCCGCCCAGCGTCTGTTGCACGCGATGGGCGGCCGGTTGGTGCGCGCCATCACCAGCCCGCTGGTCGGTCCGATCGTCGTACCCGTCGTGTTGGCTGCGGTCTACTTCACGCCCGTGCTGCGGGTCAGCCTGCAGCATCCGTGGGCGTTCGGTGCCCTGCACGTCGGTCTGATCCTGCTCGGCCTGTTGATCGCCATCGGACTGGTCGGGGACGGCGTCGACCGCGAGACGTCGCTGGCGCTGGCCATCGCGGTGGCCGTCGGCCTCGCCGAGTTCCTGCTCGACGCCGTACCCGGCATGGTCGTCCGACTGCGGACGCATCTGCTCGCGCCGGAGTACTGGGGAACGCTGCACCGGCCCTGGGGGCCGAGCCCGCTCACCGACCAGCAGCATGCTGGTGCCGTGCTGTGGTTCGTCGCCGAGGTCGCGGACCTGCCCTTCTTGGTCATCCTGGTGCTTCGCTGGGTCCGCGCGGACGCCCGCGAAGCTATCCACATCGACTACCAGCTCGACAATCCGGGGCTGGCGGCATCGCCGCAGCCGGCACCATCGCCAGCCGCCGCCGGGTCCGGTGAGCTTGGACCCGGACTGCAGCGACCGTGGTGGGAGACCGACCCGGCTCGACTCGGCGGCCACCGTCTCGCCCGCGAGTACGGCGCCAGGTCCGACCAGCACGGCGCCGACCAGCACGGCGCCGACCGGCCGCGCCCGCCGGACATCGACGGGTGAGCGGGTCCAGTTCTACTTGAGGATGTTGACGGCGCGGGCGATCACCAGCGCGATCGTGACCAGGGACACCGCCGACTGGATCATCATGGTGAGCTTTGCCCACCGAGACAGCGGCAACACGTCGGTCGGGCTGAACGCGGTGGCGTTGGTGAAGGACAGGTAGAGGTAGTCCGCGAACATCGGTTCCCAATGCGGGTGCGCGAGCTCGGGGCTGGTCATCTGCGTGAACTGGAAGTCGGGATACTGGCTGACCCCAAGCGAGCGCCGCACCGGGCCACCCCGATCCAGCTCCCAGTACCACAGCGCGAACACCAGCAGGTTTGTCACCCAGATGGCGGCGCCGTTGCTCAGCAGCGGCCCGGCTGACTGACCGGCAGTGCCATTGACCAGCTCGTGCACCAGCCGGCCAGCCGACCCCGCGTTTGCGACGCTGATAACAGCAATCAGCGCCATGCTCGCTGCGCGCAACAGCGTCGACTCCTTGTCGATGCGCCGGGGGTTGCTGGCCACGAGACCCAGCAGCAGCGCGACCTCCAATGACGGCAACACATAGTGCGGCCGAAAGACCAGCCGGTCCGGCAGCACGAGCTGTAGTCCGATCGCCGTCATCACGGCTACGCTGACGGGCCAGCGCGGCTCGCCCTGGGTGGCCCGTCGCCAGGCCGGCAGCGCGTGTTGTTCGACGTCCTGCGCGGCACGCACCGGCGCAAGGGCGCGTTCCAGCCGCGAGAGCCGGTCGGGTACGGCGCGGGGTGCGTGCCCCTGCTCGGGCTCCGGCGGGCGAGCGCCGAGATCGGGTGTCTGCGTCGGCTCGGTCGACTCGCCAGTCCTGTCACTCACACCGCCATCGTGCCCCCTCATCGGGCGGGGCCGTAGGCGACGCGCTACCCCGGCAAGCTGGTGCCGCAGCGCCAACTGTTGGCGGCGGCGTGGGACCCGGCGTACACCACCGAGACGCACTACCTGCGGCTGTACATGACGCAACTGCGTCGCAAGCTGGAACCCAGTCCGGTCCGACCGCGGCACTTGCTCACCGAGTCCGGCATGGGGTACCGCTTCCAGCCTCGAAGACGGCACTGGGCGACCGCTGGCTGACTGCACACCGACGCGGCGCGCCCGCTACCGAGCGCCGCAGCACCCGCTTAGCCCATCGCTTAGCCCGGTTGGCCCATCAACACGTGCCAGCGACTGTCGATGCCCAGTTCAGTGCTCGCCGCATGATGACTTGCCGCATTTTGACTTGGGAGCCCCGGAGAGGACACCGGATGACCTGGCGTCCCGAGGACGGTCCGGTCGCGGTGACTGGTGCCCGGGGCCTGGTCCCCGGGCGGTGGAGAACCGGGCGAGCCGCCCGACTGGCCGGTGCTGGGCTCGTAGTTGTGCTGGCGTGCCTGGCCACGTTTGTCCTGTGGTCCCTGGCCGCGACTTCCCAATTGGAGCAGCGGGTCGAGCTCACCAGCACGGTGGCCGACGGCTACCAACAGGTGCGGACAGGTGCCGCTACCGAGGCGGCGATGGAGCGGGAGTACCGATTGGAGCCGGGTCCGCAGTCGCGGGCCTACTTCGCCGCCGCAGCGGACCAGCTGCAGGCCGGCCTCGACCAGGTCCAGCGCCGCGGCAACGCCCAGGACCGGATGGCCGTCGCGCAGCTCACCGCCGCGCATGAGGGCTATCGGCTGGCGGTTGCGGGCATGTTCGCGGCCGTTGACCGTGGGGACGCACCCGCGGCGGTTCGGTTGGCCGTCCGCGACGTAGCACCGTGGGCGGTGGCCTTGCGCGACCAGGTTTGGGACGTGGCCGAGTCGCACCGCGCCGAGTCGCTGCGGGACCTAGCCGCGATGCGCCACCTGCAGCGACTGTCCGAACAGCTGACGCCGGTCGTGTTCCTGGGCGGGCTGATAATGCTCATCCTGTTCACCATGGTGCTGCGCGGCTACCGGGGGACACTGCAGCGGCAGCAGGCTCAGGCGCTGCACGACGCGCTGCACGACGCGCTGACCGGCCTGCCCAACCGCTCCCTGCTCGTCGACCGATGCGATCAGGCGCTGCGCCAGGGTCGTCGCCAAGGCACCGTGAGTGGACTGCTGCTGCTCGACCTCGACCGATTCAAGGAGGTCAACGACGCTCTCGGCCAAGCCTGCGGCGACGCACTGCTGGTGCAGGTAGGCACGCGGCTGACTGAGTGCATTCGAGAGATGGACACGGTCGCCCGACTGGGTGCGGACGAGTACGCCGTCCTGATGCCCGCGGTGGGCAGCCTGCCCGCGGCGCTGAGCGCCGCCAGCCGGCTCCGGCAGGCGATCGAGTTGCCATTCCGGCTCGGGGACGTCGATGTCGATGTCGAGGTCAGTGTCGGTGTCGCGGTGTCCGACTCGTCCATGACGGACGCTGCCACCCTGCTCCAGCAGGCCGACAGCGCGATGTACGCCGCCAAGCAGCAGCACCTCGGTGTCGCGCCGTACAGCGTGGACGATGAAAGCTCCAGCCCGCAACGGTTGGCGATGCTGGGCGAGCTCCGTCGCGGGATGTCCCGTGGAGAGCTGGTTCTGCATTATCAACCCAAGGTCAGCCTGTCGACCGGTGAGGTCACCGGTGTGGAGGCGCTGGTCCGGTGGCAGCATCCCGAGCGTGGGCTGCTACCACCGGATGACTTCATCCCACTGGCCGAGCGCACTGGTCTGATCGGACCGCTCACCGACTACGTCCTCGACGCCGCATTCGCTCAAGCTCGACTCTGGATCGACGTCGGGCGGCCGATGACGATTGCGGTCAACGTCTCCGGCCGCAACCTGCTGGACGAGCACCTGCTTGACCAGGTCCGGGCAGCTCTGGACCAGCACGGCGTACCCGCGTCTCGGTTGGTACTGGAGGTCACCGAAACGGCCATCATCGCTGAACCTCGGCGCACCTTGGACCTGCTCACCCGACTGAGCGGCCTCGGAGTCCGGCTCTCCATCGACGATTTCGGTGCCGGATACACCAGCCTCGCGCAGCTCAGCACACTGCCAGTCACCGAGCTCAAGATCGACCGCTCGTTCGTCTCGGCCATGACCGAGCACCGCAGCCAGGCCATGATCGTGCACAGTCTGATCGAGCTTGGCCACAACCTCGGGCTGACCATGGTCGCCGAGGGGGTCGGGACGGCCGCGGTGATGGCTGCCCTGCGAGCGTACGGCTGCGACGTCGCGCAGGGCTACTACCTGACCCGACCGCTGCCAATCGGCGCGTTTGACGACTGGTGCGCGACCTGGTCGGGCCAGGACAGCCTGGGGGACCGCAGGCTCGACCGCCGGCTGAGCGACCACGCCGCCACGGTGGTCCAGCAGCGTCGTGGTACGCCGGGCCGCTTGCCGCGACCGCTCGCCGGTTGACTTGCAGACCGCTCCGCTCGCCGGTTGGCTTGCAGACCGCTCCGTCGGGATCGTCAGATCCAGGTGCCGAACCACATCCGGGCGTGCCAGGACGTGTACGGGATGACTGTCGCGCCCAGGATGGGCAGCAGCCCAAAGAAGTTGACCACGACCAGGACGACGTACGCCGCGGCGGCGGCGGCGCCGCACCAGCGTCGGCGGGGCACCGCGTCCGCGGGACCCAGCACCAGGCCGACGGCCAAGGTGAGGGCGAGCACGAGGAACGGCAGTGCCGGCAAGGCGTAGAACAGGAACATCGTGCGGTGGTGCAGGTCGTCGCGAAACCACGGCAGGATGCCGGCCGTTGCCCCGGTGAGCACCGCGGCCGCGCGCCAGTCGCGGTGCGCCACCCAGAGCCACAGCGTTGCCACCAGCGCGGCGATCGAGGTCCACCAGATCGCCGGCGTGCCGAGGGCGATGACCTCGCGGACGCAGCCGGCGCCGCTCCCGCAGCCCTGCTCGCCGTACTTCGGTGAGGTGAAGAAGTACAGCACCGGGCGGACCAGCAGCAGCCAGCCGATCGGGTGCGACTGGTAGGGGTGCCCTGCGGTCAGGGTGGTGTGGAAATGCAGTATCTCGGCGTGGTAGTGCCACCAGGATCGCAGCGCCGCCGGCACGTAAGCGAACGCGCCGCTCCGGCCCTCGGCCCAGTGCCGGTCCCAGCCGTTCGAGGTGGCGAACCATCCCGACCAGGCCAGTAGGTAGACCGCGGCCGGCAGAGCGGCCAGGGCGCCGGCGAGCGGGGGCAGGTCGCGGTGCAGCGCCGCGGTAAACGGTCGCCGCACTCCCGCCGTACGGCGAGCGCCCACGTCCCAGGCGAAGGCGAGCAGGCCGAAGCCAACGAGGTAGTACGCCGAACTCCACTTGGTGGCCAGCCCGGCACCTAGACACAGCCCGGCCGCCATGCGCCACCAGCGAAGTCCCAGGTGCGGACCGGCGCCGTTCGGAGGTCGCGGCCGCGCCCCGTCGGCGTCGATACGGGCGAGCCGGGCGCGGGCCTGGTCCCGGTCGACCAGTAGGCAGGCGAAGGCGCCGAGCACGAACGCCATCAGGAAGATGTCGAGCATCGAGGTGCGGCTCTGCACGAACTCCAGGCCGTCGCAGGCGAGCAGCAGGCCGGCGACGCAGCCGAGCAGGGTAGACCGGGTGAGCCGGCGGGCGGCCCGGGCGAGCACGAGCACGGACAGGGTGCCGGCCATCGCGCCGGCCACCCGCCAGCCCACCTCGGTGTTGCCGAACAGACCCTCGCCGACCGCGATCAGCCACTTTCCCAGTGGCGGGTGCACGACAAACGCCGGCCCGGTGCCGGTCGCGTCCAGCTCCACGCCATGCCGCCACAGGCTCCAGGCGTCCTTGGCGTAATAGACCTCGTCGAAAATGTATCCCCGGGGGGTGCCAAGCTGCCAGAACCGCAGGAAGCCCGCGAACGCCGTCACCAGCAGTGGACCGGCCCAGCCCCACGGCCCGTCGGCCGGCATCGGTGGTGCCAGCCGATCCCGCCGTCGCGCTCGCGCCGGCTCAGGCAGCGCGGGATGTGCCCCGGCGGCGGATCGGGCGGCGGACTGCCCGGCGTACGTCGTGGCCACACGTCATCGTAGGTCGATTGCCGACTGACCGACTTCCGGATCTACCCGCGCCCGCACTGACTCAGGCGCCGACCAAGCGCCCCGTCGCGGCACCGTGATGGCCGCACGCCCCGGTCGGTGACCGCGATGCCATCGGCGGCCGAAGTCGGATGCCGCGCTAACCTGCCACCATGCTCGATCACATCGGTGTTCAGGTGGCTGATGTCGAGGCGTCACTCGCCTTCTACCTACGCACGTTCGCCTCGATCGGGATGCGCGAGGTGATGCGCTTCTCACACGGAGATGCGGTCGTCGTGGGTCTGTCCGGCCCCGACGGCATCCCCAGCTTCTGGCTCGTTCCAGCGACCGGCCCCGAGGCCCGGGAACTGCATCTGGCCTTCCGCGCCAGCGACCGCCACGCCGTGGACGCGGTCCACGACGCCGCGGTGACGGCGGGGACGGAGGTGCTACACGCCCCGCGGGAGTGGCCCGAGTACCACCCGGGCTACTACGGCGTGTTTCTACGCGACCTCGACGGCCACAACGTGGAGGCCGTATACCACGGGGACTGAATCGTCAGCACGCACACGCAGCGAGCCGACCAGTTGAGTACCTGCCTGGCGTTGTGATCGTCGACGCGGCGACACCGTGGGTCGACGGGTACCGCACCTGGGCCTCCGGGCTCGCGTGTCGGTCAGCATTGGCCGCGGCGGGTGGCTAGCACGATTCTCGCCAGAGCGACAGCGACAGCGACACCCATCGCGACACCCATCGCGACACCCATCGCGAATCCGCTGAACATTGACCAAAGCCGGCTTCGCCGCCAGGGTGCAGAACGCCGGCGACGAGGGCAAGCACGAGCGCGTGCGGCAGCATCCGCCAGCGCAGCAGCCGCTGCGGTTGCGTCACCGAGACCCCGAGTCGCTGCGCCTGGGCGAGGGTTAGCAGACACACGGCGCCGGTAATGGCGAGCGCGCCGAGCACGGATGGGAGGGCAGGGGCACCGACCGACCGGACGGTGACCGTTCCGGCGATCAGCACGCTCCAGACGGCGAGCTGCAGGCCGAAGGCACCTCCTCAGCTTCACCCACGCCGTTGTCGCGTTTGGGGCTCAAGTTCGGCCGAAATGGTGCAACGGCGTGGGTGAAGGGGCGCAAACTGCCCGCTTCACCCTCGCCGTTGTCCCGCACCGCACGGCCCGGCGCGGCCCTGTCGACGCCCGCGGACGCCCGGGACCCCGGCGCTAGTCGGCGTCCGCATCACGGCCGCGCCGAAGGGCCGAGTACGTTGAGCGATCTGGTGCCGAAGCGAGGCTAGGCTGCGGGACCCCGAGCATGGCCAGAGTCGATGCGCTCCGGACGCCATGCCACGGCGTCCTGGGAGGATGCCGCCATGTCGGGGACGCCGCGCGATCCGGCTGTCGGCGCCGGCCAGTTGGTGTTGGCCGGTGCGCCACTGGGCAACCCGGCCGACGCCTCGCCGCGGCTGCGCGCGGAGTTGGCCGCCGCCGACGTGGTCGCCGCCGAGGACACCCGGCGGCTGGCCCGCCTCGTCCGGGACCTCGACGTACGACCCGGCGGTCGCGTGGTCGCCTACTTCGAGGCCAACGAGGTCGCCCGTACGCCGGAGCTGATAGCGACGCTGCTCGCCGGCGATCGGGTGCTGCTGATTACCGACGGCGGCATGCCGTCGGTATCCGACCCCGGCTACCGCCTGGTCGCCGCGGCGGTGGCGGCCGGGGTGGCGGTCACCGTGGTGCCGGGGCCGTCCGCGGTCACCACCGCGCTGGCGGTCAGCGGGCTGGCCTGCGACCGGTTCTGCTTCGAGGGGTTCCTGCCGCGCCGACCCGGCGAGCGGCGGTCGCGACTGGCCGAGCTGGCCGGCGAGCCGCGCACGCTGGTGTTCTTCGAGGCCCCGCACCGGCTGGCGGCGGCGCTGGCCGACCTGGCCGCCGCGTTCGGCGCCGACCGCCCGGCCGCGGTCTGCCGGGAACTGACCAAGACCTACGAGGAGGTACGCCGGGCGCCGCTTGCTGAGCTGGCTGCCTGGGCGGCCGGCGGTGTGCGCGGGGAGGTGACTTTGGTGGTGGCCGGGGCGCCGGCCGCCCCGCTGACCACGGACACAGCAACGCTCGCGGCCGAGGTCGCCGAGCGGGAGGCTGCGGGCGAGCCGCGCCGGGAGGCGATCGCCGCGGTGGCGCGGGCTCTCGGCGTACCGAAGCGGCTCGTCTTCGACGCGGTGGTCGCCGGCAAGCGAACGTCGAAACCGGGTTGAACGCCGCATCTACGATCTGAGCATGCCGACCGAGCAGGACGGGCCTGCCGCCGAGAAGGCGTTCTTCGTCACCACGCCGATCTACTACGTCAACGACGTGCCGCATATCGGCCACGCCTACACCACGGTGGCCGGCGACGTACTCACCCGCTGGCACCGGCAGAAGGGCGAGCGGGTCGTCTACCTGACCGGCACTGACGAGCACGGCGAGAAGATCCTGGCGGCGGCGGCCGAGCACGGCATGAGCCCGCAGGAGTGGACCGACCACATGGTGGAGTCGGCCTGGAAGCCCATGCTGGCGGCGCTCGACATCGCTAACGACGACTTCATCCGCACCACCTCGGCCCGGCACGAGGACCGCGTGCGCGACTTCTGGATCGCCCTGCACGAGGCCGGCCAGGTCTACAAAGGCAGCTACACCGGGTCGTACTGCGTATCCTGCGAAGAGTTCAAGCTGCCTTCCGAGCTGCTCGAGGGCGGGCTGTGCCCGGTGCACGGCCGGCCAGTACGCGAGATCAGCGAGGACAATTACTTCTTTCCACTTTCGACGTACGCCCAGCGCCTGCTCGAGCACTACGAGACCCACCCCGAGTTCGTTCAGCCGGAGAGCGCGCGCAACGAAGTGGTCTCGTTCGTCCGCGGCGGCCTGCAGGACATCTCGATGAGTCGGTCCAGCTTCGACTGGGGCGTGCCGGTGCCGTGGGATCCCAGCCACGTCATCTACGTCTGGATCGACGCGCTGCAGAACTACATCAACGCGGCCGGCTGGGGGACCGACCCGGAGCGCTTCGCCGCCACCTGGCCCGCTGACGTCCACCTGGTGGGCAAGGACATCCTGCGCTTCCACGCCGTGATCTGGCCGGCGATGCTGATGGCCGCCGGGCTGGGGTTGCCGCGCACCGTGTTCGCCAACGGCTGGCTGCTGGTCGGTGGGGAGAAGATGAGCAAGACCAAGCTGACCGGCATCCCGCCGCAGCAGATCACCGACCACTTTGGCTCGGACGCCTACCGCTACTACTTCCTGCGCGAGCTGTCGTTCGGCCAGGACGGGTCGTTCTCCTGGGAGTCGATGGCCCAGCGCTACACCAGTGAGCTGGCCAACGACTTCGGCAACCTGGCCTCTCGGGTGGTCGCGATGGTGGTGCGCTACCGCGACAGCGTACTGCCCGATGGCGGCGACCAGAGCGTCGGCGAGGAGGGCGCGCTGGCCTCGGCGCTGTCGGCCGTGGCGGTGCGGGCGGACAAGTTGTTCTGCGCGCTGGACTTCCAAGGCGCCTTGACGGCGGTGTTCGACTTCGTCAAGCAGGTCAACGGTTACGTCACCGAGCGGGCGCCCTGGGTGCTGGCCAAGGCCGGCGACGACGCCGCGCTGGACCGGGTGCTGTACGCGTCGGCGGAGTCGCTGCGGGCGATGGCGGTGTTGCTCAACGCGGTGATGCCAAGGGCGTGCGCCAAGCTGTGGGCGTCGCTCGGCGCCGAGCCCGCACTGGGGCCGCTGGCGGACCAGCGCATCGACTCGGTTGCCCGGTGGGGGCAGCTGCCGGCGGAGGCGCGGGTCACCAGGGGCGAGGTGCTCTTCCCCCGGCTGGAGGAGCCAGCGTCGTGACGGCGCGCTCTCGGTCCGCCGGCGCGCGGGAGTTGGCACCGCCGCCCGCGCCGGAGCCGCTGGCCGTCGAGGTCGCCGACGCCCACTGCCACCTCGACCTGATGGGCGGTTCGGCGGCCGACGCGGTGGCGGCGGCGCAGGCCGTCGGCGTACGGCGGCTGGTGACCATCGGGATCGACGTGGAGACGTCTGGGTGGTGCGCGCAGGCGGCGGCGGAGCACCCGGACGTGTACGCGGCGGTGGCGATCCATCCCAACGAGGCGTCCACCGCCTCGTTAGCGGCGCTGGCCGAGATCGCCCGGCTGGCGGCGCTGCCGCAGGTGCGAGCCGTCGGGGAAACCGGGCTGGACTACTACCGCACGACCGCCACGCCGGCGCAACAGCAGGCTTCGTTCCGGGAGCACATCGCCATCGCCAAGGCGACCGACCGGGCGCTGGTCATCCACGACCGGGAGGCTCATCCGGACGTGCTTCGCCTGCTGGCGGAGGAAGGAGCGCCGGAGCGCACGCTGTTCCACTGCTTCTCCGGTGATGCGCCGATGGCGGCGGTCTGCACGGACCGGGGGTACCACCTGTCGTTCGCCGGCAACGTGACCTTCAAGAACGCCGGGGACTTGCGGGCGGCGGCGGCGGTGGCGCCGCTGGAGCTGCTGCTGGTGGAGACCGACGCGCCGTTTCTGACGCCGATGCCGTACCGAGGGAAGCCGAACGCGCCGTACCTGATGCCGTTGACGGTGCGGGCGCTAGCCGAGGTACGCGGCATGGAGGTGGAGGAGTTGTGCGGGGCGCTGGCCGCCAACGCCGAGCGCGTGTTCGGCCCCTGGGACTGAGTGGCGCCGGTCTGCTCGTGGCGCCCCACCTCACCGCCGATCTTGAGCACACGTGCGTATCCCGCGATCCGATCCGCACGTGGGCTCAACATCGGCGTACGGCGAGGGCGTACGGCGGGGGTGCGCGGCGGGGGTGCGCGCCGGGGGTGCGCGCCGGGGTCGGGGTCTGCGCCAGCGGGCCGGATCTCGAAGCGGTACTGGCCCGGCGGCACCGACAGGTACTTCGGCACGGTCTTGTACAAGACGCCGGACAGCGTCTTGGCGCCGTTGACGTGGACGTCGACAAAGCGACGTCGCACGAGGTCTCCTCGAATGCTGGGCGGCGGATCGCCGCCATACACCCTCTCTCGTGCGAACCGCGAGGACGGCCGGAAGCAATGAGAGCGCCACGGCCGGGCGGCGCAGCTGCGGGCAGCGATGGAGCGGCTACCGCGCGAGCAGTACGAGGTGCTCGCCCTCGCCTACTTCGCCGGCCTGTCCCAGAGCGAGATTGCCGCGCAGCTCGCCGTGCCGCTGCGCACAGTCAAGGCCCATACCTTCGCGGCCTGCGCCGGCTGCCCGCGCTGTGGCGGAGGACAATCACGGCTGACTCGGGACCTTCGGCCCTAGTCCGCCGACCAGCCGGTGCCGATGTCGCGCCCATGGAGTCTCTCGTCCTGTTGCCGGTCGCCCCTGCTGTCGGGCTGCGTCCACCCGTCCTCCTGCGGCTGGCCACCTTCGCCGATGTCGACGCGGTGGCCGCGATGCACCGGAGATGCAGTGCGGCCAGCCGGTACCGCCGGTATCTGATGGCCACCAGCGAGGTCAGCCCGGCGAGTGTGCGTCGGCTGCTCGCGGACACGGTGACAACCGTCGCTGAAGCCCTCGACGGACGACTGGTCGCGATGGGCAACGTCTGCCTCGACGGGCTGGAGGCGGAGGCGGCCCTGCTGGTCGAGGACGACTGGCAGCGACGAGGCTTGGGCGTCTGCCTGGCCTGTGTGCTCGCCGGACAGGCCGTAGAATCCGGTGCCGAGGTGCTTACCGCGACGGTGATGGCGACGAACATCGCGATCCGCCGTACCCTTGCCGCCGCTGGCTTGGCTCCGGTGATCGCGGACTGCGACGCCGGGACTCTGGAGCTGCACTGTGACCTGCTGCGCTGGTCACAACCGCAGCGCCCTGCCCGTGGCCCGTCAGTGATCACCGATCGTCCGGAACACTGCTTCCGGCATACTCCAACCTGTCAATGCCCGCTGGCTGTGACGACGCTGCCCGCAACCGGCAGCGCACCAGCGCCCTACGTCGGTGCTCAACGGGCCGGTCGCGGTCGGCCATCGGGCGTTCTAAGCAGTGGTGGTGGCGACAGGCGGCGATTCGAACCTCGTTCCCGCTGATCTTGTCCTAGAGGCGATGCTCGTCAGTGAAGCGTGGAGCCCGTGAAATCCGTGTTGGAGGGGCTCGGGTTTGCCGATCCCGTCGTTGCCGTTGCGGGCGACATGGTGGACGAACCGGCAGCCGCGTCCTGGCACCGAAGTCGGGTGCCTCCCCACTGGGACTAGCAGCGAGGAGGCTGCGATGAAGCATGGCCCGGATAGCCTGACCAGTGCCACCTGTCCCGCCCAGCTGCCCGCCCCCCCCGCCGGTCGGTCTGACCGCCGGACTGGATTGGCCGAAGTACTACCACGTCCTGTGCGTCGTGGACTTCCTCGGCGGCGCAGTGCGCGACCGGTTCTCGATCGAGCACACCGCGGTCGGTCTGACCGCGGTGGTCCGTCGGTTGGCCAAGCTCGGTTGTGCTGAGGTGGCGATCGAACGCCCCGACAGGCCGGTCGTCGACGAGCTGCTCGAGGCCGGTCTGACCGTGGTGGTGATCAGCCCGAACCAGGTGAAGAACCTGCGCTCGCGCTACGGCTCGGCCGGTATCAAGGACGACCGGTTCGACGCCTACGTGCTCGTCGACACGCTGCGCACCGTGGCTCGTCAAGCAAGATCTTCCGTCCGGACGTTGACGCAGGGCTACTCACAGCGCGTCGGTGGCCTGTCGCCTTCGGTGGCCCACCGCAACCGCAGGCCCTCCTCCCGGTCCAGCTCGTCGAGCTGCGTTGTCACGGC
>Ga0208080_1000350_pt1 | contig 23341 bp, 17 predicted proteins | sample NGESurdeep092012_3_FD_184476 | JGI IMG/M metagenome (GOLD analysis project Ga0208080, IMG submission 184476) | Arctic peat soil microbial communities from Barrow, Alaska - NGEE Surface sample 210-3 deep-092012 (SPAdes) | ecosystem: Environmental > Terrestrial > Soil > Wetlands > Peat ...
AACATTCCGCTCCGCCTTCCGAGCCGCCGTTCTCGCCTCGGTTCTTGTCTTCACTCTCGGTTCGGCCGGCGTCGCCCGTGCCCAGGCGATTCCGTTCGAGCTCGAGGTCGGCTACCGCTTCCTCGACATCACCGGCAGCGAGGAGTCCTACCGCTCGCAGATCAACGAGCGCGAAGGCTTTCTCGTGCGCGGCTTCCACCTCGGAACCGACGGCAAGACGAACGGCTTTCCGATCCTCGACCACCTGCGGATCGACGGCTCCGACCTCGGGGCCGGCCCTGCCGGCTCCCTGAGGCTCGACGCGGGCCTCACCGGCGCGTACCGGCTCCGGCTCTCGTACCGCCACCTCGACCAGTTCAGCGCACTCGCCGGCTTCGCGAACCCCCTCGGCGCGCTCACCGGCCAGCAGACGTGGGACCGCACGCGCGACATGGTCGACGTCAACCTCGAGCTCCTGCCGGGCGCCGTCGTCACGCCTCTTTTCGGATACACCTCCAACAACCTCACCGGGCCGGGCTACACGACGACGTTCGTGGGCCAGGACGAGTTCCGCCTCGCCCAGGACCTCAAGGTCCACGACCAGGAGCTCCGCGTCGGCGCCGGTTTCCATGCGGGACCGTTCTCGGGCGAGTTCCTCCAGGGCTGGCGCCGCTACCGCGAGACCGAGAAGCTCAGCCTCGTTCCGGGCGCGGGCGCGGGCAATAACACGGGTACGGTTCTCGACAAGGACCTGAACCTCTCTTCCCTCACGCGCTCGAGCGTGACCGACGTGAACACGCCGACGACATCGGTGTTCCTGCGCGGCTTCGCAACCGACGCCGTCCAGCTCATCGGCTTCTACGTCCGCGCGAGCGCGAGCGCGGACAGCACGGACCAGGAGAATCTCAGCGGCTCGCTCGTGTCGTTTCCGCTGGCCCGGTTCTTCACCGGCCTGGCCGATAACTCTTCGTCACGCGTCCAGAACACGATGTGGCGCGTGGGCGGGCGCGTCGAGTGGCACGTTCTCGACGGCATCGACGTGACGGGCGGCTTCGTTCGCCGCCACGCGACCTGGGACGGCCAGGACCTCGTGAGCAGCCTGTTCACGGGGACGACCGGCTACACCGGCTTCACGCTCGCGGACATCCAGACCATCCTCAACGCCCAGACCTCCGTCGACCGCATCGAGGACGTGTACGACGTTCAGGTCGCCGCGAAGGCGTTCGGGCCCTTCGGCGTCCGCGCCGGATACTCGCGGATCGAGCAGGACCTCACCATCACAGAGGATCCGTCCGAGATTCTCGTCCCCGGCGGCCAGGGCGGAAACTTCACGCGCAACATCAATCGCATCGAGGGCGCTCTCACCTTCGGGACGGGCCCCTTCTTCGCGGCCGCAGAGGCCTCGTGGGACGACGCAAACCAGTCGGTTCTTCGCACCGATTACCTCACCCGCAATCGCGAGCGCGTGCGCGCCACCTGGAAAGGCTTCCCATGGCTCACGATCGGCGCGACCGGGCTGTGGGTCGACCAGAAGAACGACACCCTCGGCATCAACTCCAAGGGCAGCTCGCGCCAGTACACCGGCGACCTGACGCTGACACCGGTCAAGGTGCTCCGGCTCCATGGCGCCTACAGCAAGCTGCAGGCCGACAACACGATTCCGATCCGCGCCCCACAGGACTTCACGGTGTTCGACTCCGTGAACAGGGAAGACGGCGAGATGTGGGAGGCGGGCCTGGGCCTCAAGCTCGACAAGATCGCGATCGAAGGCTTCTGGTCTCGTTTCGCGAACGAGGGCTCGTACGAATACCGGCTCTACCGCGGAGGCGCGCGCGTCGATTTCGACGCCACGGCCCACATCGGGCTCATCGGCGAGTGGTCGATCGATCGGTACCTCGACTATCAGATCTCGACGTCCAGCTTCCGCGCGAATCGGATCGGCGTCTACCTCAAGTGGCGCCCCTGAAGGGGTAGCAAAGAGAAGAAAGGGTCAAGACATGAACAAGGTACGCCTCGGAGTCGTCTCCCTCGCCTCGGCCGTCGCGCTCGTCGCCGGCTCGTCCCTCGCCACCTCGGACCTTCAGAAGCAGTTTGGCACGACGTATCCCGACGCCCCCAAGGCGAAGTGCGGCACCTGCCACGTGAAGGCGATGCCCAAGAAGGGCGAGGCGGACGTCAACGCCTATGGCAAGGATCTCACGGCGACGAAAAAGGAAGCCAAGTACGACTTCGCCAAGATCGAGAAGCTCGACAGCGACAAGGACGGCGTCTCGAACCTCGACGAGATCAAGAAGGGGACGAACCCCGGCGATCCCGCGTCCAAGTAGGATGGAGGAATGAGGTTCGGGGGCGTTTTCGCCGCGCTTCTGCTCACGGCCGCCCCCCTCCAGGCGGCGGCCCCGGCCCCGAAGCCTCCCGCCAACGACGACTGCCTCGCTTGCCACGAAGACCAGTCCGTCAAACGCGCGAACGGGTCTTCGGTGGCCGTTGACAAAGCGGCCTTCGCTTCGTCCGTTCATGGAGCCGCCGGCGCGTCCTGCGTCGACTGCCACCAAGACCTCGCGAAGACGGCCGATTTTCCGCATCCTGAAAAGCTCGCTCTTGTGGACTGCGCCGCTTGTCACGCGTCGGAAGTCGCGGACTACGAGAAGAGCGTTCATGCTGCCGAACGCGGGAAGTCGAAGGCCAGCAAGGCCGCGTGGTGCACGGACTGCCACGGCATTCACGACATCCGGCCTTCGAAGGATCTTGCGTCGCGCACGAACCACTTCAACCTTCCGACGACATGCCTGAAATGCCACGGGAATCTCGCGGTCGTGCCGAGCGCGGGCGGACCTCCCGTGAACCAGCCGGCGCTCTTCCACGACAGTATCCACGGGCGCGCGCTCGAGAAGAGCGGTCTGAAGTTCGCCCCGAATTGCTCGAACTGTCATGGGGCGCATGCGATCCGCAATCCGAAGACCGATCTGGAAAGCGCGGTGTTCCGGACAAAAATCCCCGCGACGTGCGGGACGTGCCACGAGAAGATCCTCGCGGAGTACAGCGACTCGATTCACGGGACCCAGCTCGCCAAGGGGAATGCGAAGGTGCCCGTCTGCTCCGACTGCCATACGGCGCACGCCATCACGGAGGCCACCGATGTGCGCCGCCTCGCGATCCTCCACCAGTGCGGGGGCTGCCACGAGACCTCGCTCGCGACGTATCGCGACACGTATCACGGCCAGGTGAACGCGCTTGGCTTTTCGCGCATCGCGACCTGCGCCGACTGCCACACCGCGCACCAGATCCATCCCGCCGGCGACCCGCGCTCGTCGGTGGCCCCGCCGCACCGCCTCGAGACGTGCCAGAAGTGCCATCCGGGGGCGACGGCGAACTTCTCGCGCTATGACCCGCACGCGAACACGCACGACAAAGGGCGAAGTCGCCTCTTATGGGCGACGGCGCTCTTCATGAAGATCCTCCTCGCCGGAGTCTTCGCGTTTTTCGGGATCCACACGGTCCTCTGGTTCCCCCGGTCGGTCAAGGCGCGCATCGACGCGCGCCGGAACGGCCGCGGGGCGGGCGACGGACAGGGAGAAGGATGATGGCCCAGAACGCCCCCGCGTCGGCCGGCCCGATCTGGGTCCGGCGCTTCGACCGGTTCGACCGTTCGCTGCACATCCTCCTCATGGCGAGCTTCCTCGGGCTCTCGCTCACCGGCGTGCCGCTGCTGTTCTCGGAGAAGCCTTGGGCGGGGACCCTCTCGCGCCTGTTCGGCGGATTCCGGTCCGCGGCGACGCTCCACCGCGTCTTCGCCACCGGGATGCTCGTGTGCTTCGGGAGCCACCTCGCGCGCCTCGGCAAGAGGCTCTTCGGCGACAAGGAGTACGGGATCCTGTGGGGGTCGTCCTCTCTCGTTCCGCAGCCGCGCGACCTCATGGACCTCGTGCGGCACGTGCGCTGGTTTCTCGGGAGAGGCGAGCGTCCGCGCTTCGAGCGCTTCACGTACTGGGAAAAATTCGACTACTGGGCCGTGTTCTGGGGCATGGGGATCATCGGAGGCTCCGGGCTGATTCTCTGGGCCCCGAAGTTCTGGGCGCGGTTCCTGCCCGGAGACCTGTTCAACGTCGCGCTCCTCGTGCACGGCGAGGAGGCGCTTCTCGCGGTCGTTTTCATCTTCACGATCCATTTCTTCAACGGCCACCTGAGGCCCGAGAAGTTCCCGATGGACACCGTCATCTTCACGGGCGTCCTTCCGCTCGAAGAGCTGAAGCACGAGCGGCCCGCCGAGTACGAGCGGCTCGTGGCGGAGGGTGGCATCGAGCGCCTCGCGTCTCCCGCGCCGACCGCCGATCGCGTCCGGAAAAGCCGGATCGTCGGAACGATCGCGGTTTCGCTCGGCCTTCTCCTCGTTGCCTTTACACTCATCGCTCTCTTGAGCTGAAACCGCGCCGAGGAGGAGTCACATGAGCGCAGGAACCGGCGGCCGTCTGGCCGGATGGCTGAGGCCGATCTTCTATCTGGGGCGGAACCGCGTCTCGCAGCTCGGCGTTGCGCTCACGACGAGCGCAGCCGTCACGCTGATGGGTTTCTGGCTCTTCGAGGTCACGAGCTCGAAGCCCGTCCATCCGTACTCGGGCATCCTCTTCATCCTCGTTCTCCCGTTCTTTTTTCTCCTGGGCCTCGTCCTCATCCCGATCGGGATCTTCTTCGAACGCCGCCGGCTCCGCCGGGAAGGGACTCTTCCCGCGGATTACCCGAAAGTGGACCTGGCCGACGCGAATCTCCGGCGCGCCGCAATCCTCATCGCCGGCCTGACGGTGGCGAACATCCTGATCCTGAGTCTTTCGGCCTACGTCGGCGTCGAGTACATGGACTCCGCGCGGTTCTGCGGCCTCACGTGCCACACGGTCATGGCGCCGGAGTACACGGCATACCTCGATTCGCCTCACTCGCGCATCGCCTGCGCGAGCTGCCACATCGGCCCGGGAGCTCCCTGGGTCGTCAAGGCGAAGGTGGACGGCGTTCGCCAGGTCATCGCGGTCACGTTCGGGACGTACTCGCGCCCGATCCCGTCCCCCGTGCATACCCTGCGTCCCGCCCGGGCCACGTGCGAGCAGTGCCACTGGCCGCAGAAATTCCAGGGCGACAAGCTCAAGATCATCTCGAAATTCGGCGACGACGAGAAGAACACGCCGACGAAAACCGTCCTGCTCCTGAAGCTGGGCGGACACATGGGATCCCGGGCCACGGGCATCCACGGCCGCCACTTCGACGACAAGGAGCGGATCTCGTATGTCACGTCGAACCCGCGCCGGGAAGTCATCTCCTCCGTGACCTACATTGGGGACGACGGCAAACTGGTGGAGTTCACCTCGACCGAGGTGAAGGGAACGCCCGAGGATGCGCGCAAGAGCGAGCGCCGGACGATGGACTGCATCGACTGCCACAACCGGCCCACGCACGCGTTCCAGCTTCCCGAGCGCGCGGTGAACGAGGCCATGGCGGCGGACCGCATCAGCCCCGAGCTGCCGTTCATCCACAAGAAGTCGATCGAGCTCCTCAAGGTCACGTATCCGACGCGCGAGGCCGCGTTCGAGCGCATGGAGAAGGACCTCACCGACTTCTACAGGAGCGAGTATCCGGACGTGTACCAGACCCGACGCGCGTCCGTCGAGACCGCGGTTCGCGAGGTGCAGCGGATTTATGGGCGAAACGTGTGGCCCGACATGAAGATCACCTGGGGAACGCACCCGAACCACATCGGGCACGAGGACTTCCTCGGCTGCTTCCGCTGCCACGACGGCAACCACAAGGCGCCCGACGGGCGTGTCATCTCGGCCGAGTGCGACGCCTGCCATTCCCTGCTCGCGCAGGAAGAGGCGAACCCGAAAGTGCTCGCGGATCTCGACATCCACTGACCGCTCCGCTTTGAATCAGGTGCATCATGGGAGAGGGCGGGGCGAGCCGCCACCCTGTAGGGGTCGTGGATCTCTCGACCTCCTACCTGGGCCTCAAGCTGGCTCATCCGCTCGTGCCGGGAGCGTCGCCGCTCTCTTATGAGCTGGATTCGATCCTCCGTCTCGAGGATGCCGGCGCGCCCGCAATCGTGCTGCACTCGCTCTTCGAGGAGCAGATCTCGGCTGACCCCCTCCGCACGTCGCGGGCGCCCACGGACCCCGTCGGCTATCTCGAGCACCTGAACCGGATCAAGGAGTCCGTTCACGTTCCGGTCATCGCGTCGCTCAACGGCACGACCGACGAGGGCTGGACCTCGTTCGCGAGCCTCGTCGAGCAGGCGGGAGCCGACGCCCTCGAGCTGAACCTATATCACCTCTCGACGAACCTCTGGACGAGCGGCGCGACGCTCGAGGCCTACACGCTCGACACGGTTCGGACCGTGCGCTCGCTCGTCTCGATTCCGGTCGCCGTGAAGATCTTCCCGTATTTCTCCTCGATCGCGTCGCTCGCGCGCCAGTTCGAGGAGATCGGCGTGAACGGGCTCGTCCTCTTCAACCGGAGCTACCAGCCGGACATCGACCTCGAGACACTGGAAGTGAAGCCGGACCTGCGCCTCTCGAGCTCGACCGAGCTGCTCTCGCGCCTCTACTGGATCGCGATGCTTTCCGGCCGCGTGGACCTGTCGCTCGCCGTGACGGGCGGCGTTCATACGGGCGCCGACGCGCTGAAGGCGATTCTCGCCGGAGCGGATGCCGTTCAGATGGTCTCGGCTCTTCTCCAGAACGGTCCCGGCCACTTGAAGGTCGTGCGCGAGGAGATGGAGCGTTGGCTCGAAGGCCATGGCCATTCCTCGCTCGAGGAGGTCCGGGGCAGCATGAGCCTCGAGCGGCGGGAAGACGGCCGCGCGTTCACCCGCGCCGGGCTGCTACAGGTTCTCCAGCGGGGAATCGGCCCGCTCTCTTAGGGAGGGGGCCGCCGGGCGGCGCGTCAGATCCAGCCGCGCCGGAACGCGAGCGCCACGGCCTCGACCTGGCTGTGAACCTCGAGCTTGCGGAGGACGTTTTGGATGTGGTTTCGCACCGTCGCGTGCGACAGGTTCAGCTTCGCCGCGATGTTGAGCGCCGCGTAGCCGTTCGACAGCAGCATGACAATCTCCCGCTCGCGCCCGCTGAGCGGGGAGACGGAGATCGGGGGATCGACGGGAGGGAGGCCTGCCGGCTCACGCACGGCCGACCGCATCGACGAGACCAGGTTGTCGAGCTCCGGACCCTCGGTCTCGAGGAAGTGCATGAGCACCGCGAACGCCGGGCCCCCGGCGGGCAGCGGAATGGCGCGGACGATGAGCTTGACGGTCGCGGAGGACCCTTTCTTCCGGACGTCGAGGAGAAAAGGCCGCACATCGTCGCCCGCGATGGCCGAGAGGACGACGGGGCATTCCCGCGCGCAATAGAGGTTGCCGAAGACGTCCCGCCCGGCGAGAACGTCGTAGCACATCTTTCCGAGCACGTCCCCGGAGGACCACCCGAGCGCCTTCTCCGCGCCTTCGTTCCAGAAGACGATGCGGTCGTGGCGGTCCATTCCGTATGCCGGAGCCTTCGACTCGGCGATCAGCTCGAGGGCGTCCCGGACGGGCAGGGAGATGGGTGAGGGCATAGGACCCGCATTCTGGCAGAAAATGAGTGTTCAGGAGTCCATGTCCCGGGCGGGATCGAATCGCTCGAACAGGCGGGCCAGCAGGAAAACTCCGGCGGCCGCTTCGGCGAGAACCGGGAGTGCCGCGAGGACGGCGGCGAGGGGCAGGCACCAGAGCCCGAGCGGCCTGAAGGTGAAGAAGATCAGGGGCCCGGCGAGGAGCGCCGCCGGGATCAGGGCGAGGCCGAGAACGAGCGACGTGCCGAGGAACGAAAGCATCCTCAGGCCCGCCTGCTCGAGACCCACGGCGCGCTTCCTGCCCGCGGGGAACCAGGCCGGAAAGGCCAGGACGGACGCATTCTGGACGACGAGGGCGGCCACGACGAGGGCGGGCAGGAAGACGGCTACGGTCAGACAGATGGGTACGAGGGCCTCGAACCGCAGGAAAGGGGCCGAGGCCGGCGGCGGAGGGACGGCCGCTCCCAGGAAAGCCGCTCGCACCACGCGCCCCGCCGCGATCGCGAGGGCGATCGCGATTCCTCCCCAGCCGTAGAGCACGGCGACGGCCGCCGGCGCTCCGAGCTCGGCGAGGACGAGGCGCTCGGCCGCAAGAGGCCATGTCCTGAGAAGCGTGGCGTACTCGAGATCGCCGCGCAGGTCGATCCGGAAGCCGAGGGGCGTGACGAGAGCGAGGAGAGCGGTCAGGGCGAGGCATGCCGCGCTTCCGATTGCGGCCGCGGCGTCGGCCGAGGGCGTCGCCAGGAGGGCGGACGCCGAAAAGAGCGCGGCCGCGAGGGAGGCCACGATCGCGGCCTGCCGGCGAAGGCTCGTGCGATTCCAGGCGAGGAGGTTCTTCCACACGATCGCGAGCTCGGGCCGGCCCCGCGGCGCAAGGGCGAACGGCACGGTGCCGCGGCGCTTTTCGGACGGGAGGGCTTCGAGGCGGCCCGCGTCGCGGCGGGCCCGAAGCGCGGCGCGCCGCGAGGCCTGGGAGAGCGTGGCTTCCTCGAAGCGGACGGCCGTGAGGGCGACGCACGCATAGAGGACGCACACGAGGCCGAGAGCGAGCGGCAGCGCGAGAAAGAACGCGCGGGCGGTCGGAGCCAGGAGCGGGGCGAGAATCCAGCGGAACGGGGCGAGGAGCGCGAGCGGCGCCGGGCCGAAGGGCCCGGATCGGAGCACGGCGACCAACCCGCCGAGCGAGGCGAACGGCCCCCTGCCCGGGCCTGACGCGCCGGCGAGAACGCCCGCCCCGAAAGTCACGACGAGCATTCCGAGGGCGCTCCCCGAAACGGCGAAGACCGCGATTTTCGTGGCCCGGCGGGAGCCCGGCGGAAGCTCGTTCCAGCGCGCCTTCGTGAAGGCGAGAGCGAGATTGTGGAAGTGGACCGCAGTCAGCAGCAGCCAGAGTCCTAAGCCGGTGAGAATCGCGGTGCCGTTTCCGCGACGCCCTGACACGATCGTGAGGATGAACGCGCTCAGGAGGACGGGAAACTGCGCCTTCAGGAGGGCGTAATGGAGGAGGGCGCGTCGGGAAATGGGGGCCGGAAAGAGGAACTGGATCTCGGCCTCCGACAGCCCGAGTGATGGCTGGCCTTTCCGGAAGAGCCAGGTCAGGAGAGCGGCGGCGGCGAGCGCGGCCGCGCCGGCGACGAGGAGGATCTCGTCCATGTGCCCTGGGAGGCGTGGCGGAGCCGGCGGCCGGCCCGCGCGGGAAGGCCTCATGAAGAGCATCGCGAAGTACGCGGCGCCGACGAGGAAGCCGACCATGTACCGCGGCTCGCGGAGGCGGCCGAGCTTTTTCCGCGCGGCATTTCTCAGCATGCTTTTCGCGGTGAAAAACACGAGCGAGAGGGGCGAGGGCGATGCGCTCACGACCCGCCCGTGACGCGCAGGAAGATCTCCTCGAGCGACGCGTCCCCGCCCGCGTTCGCCCGGATCTCGTCGAGCGTGCCGAGGAGCACGGCCTTCCCGCGCGAGAGGACGAGGACGCGGGAGCAGATCTCCTCCACGAGAGGCAGGAGATGCGACGACACGATGACGGAAGCTCCGGCCGCGGCCCGGCGCACGATCGTCTGCTTCATCTTCCGGATGCCGCCCGGGTCGATGCCGGTCAGCGGCTCGTCGAAGACGAGGACCTCGGGGTCGTGGAGGAGGCCGCAGGCCACGACGAGCTTCTGCTTCATGCCCCGGGACAGCTCCGCGGGCAGCGCACGCTCCTTGCCCGCCAGCTCCAGCTCGTCGAGGAGGGCGCGCGCGCGGGCTCCGGCGTCCGCCCCCACGCCATACAGGCGCCCGGTGAAGGCGAGGTGGTCCTCGACCGTCAGGTACTCGAAAAGGCGCGGCTCGTCCGGCATGAACGCGAGGCGGCGCCGCGCTTCCACGGGCTGCGCCGCGAGGTCGAACCCGGCGATCCTTATCGTGCCCGCGTTCGGCGGCAGGATCCCCGCAAGACACCGCAGCGTCGTCGTCTTGCCGGCGCCGTTCGGGCCCACGAGCCCCAGCACCTCGCCGCGCGCGACCCGGAAGCTCAGGCCGTCCACGGCCGTGAGGTTCTGGTACGCCTTGACGAGCCCCTCGACTTCGATCACTTGGGCGCAGTGTACGGAAAACGAGATCCCTGCTCGCGCTGACGCTACACTTCGACACATGCCGCGCCTCACGCTCCAGACCGCCGGCGAGTCCCACGGCCCGCTCCTGACGGGTCTCGTCACCGGGCTGCCGGCCGGGCTGAGGATCGACGTCGCCGCGCTGAACGGAGACCTCGCGCGGCGGCAGCACGGGTACGGCCGCGGCGGCCGCATGAAGATCGAGAAGGACGAGGCGCGGTTCACGGGCGGGCTCAGGGGCGGAGAGACGCTCGGCGGCCCGATCGCCTTCGAGATCGCGAACCGCGACCACGGCGTGTGGGAGAAAGTCATGGGGCCGCTCGAGGTCGACGTGGAGGCCGCGGGGAAGCGGAAGCTCACGTCGCCGCGTCCGGGTCACGCGGACCTCGCGGGCGGCCTGAAGTACGGTCGGCGCGACCTGCGCGACATTCTCGAGCGCGCGAGCGCGCGCGAGTCCGCGGCGCGCGTGGCGGCCGGTGCGCTCTGCCGGCAGCTCCTGCTCGCGCTCGGGATCCGAGTGAAGAGCGGCGTGCTTTCGATCGGCGACGTCGCGGTGCCGGAGGGCCCGCGCGCGTACGAGGACCTCGAAAAGGTCGACGAAACGTCGCCGTTCCGGCTCGTGGACCGGAGCGTCGAGGCGGCCATGAAGGACGCGGTCGACGCGGCGGCGAAAGCCGGCGACACGCTCGGCGGGACGATTCTCGTCGGCGCCCGCGGCGTTCCGGCGGGCCTCGGCTCTCACGTGTCGTGGGAAGAGAAGCTGGACGGGCGGATCGCGCGCGCGCTGATGTCGATTCCCTCCGTGAAAGCCGTCTCGCTGGGCGAGGGCGTCGCGAACGCGTTCCGCCGCGGCTCCGCCGCGCACGACCCGATCGCGCACGACGCCGCGCGAGGATTCTCTCGCACCTCGAACCGCGCCGGCGGCCTCGAGGGCGGCATCACGAACGGCGAGGACGTCCTCGTCACGCTCTACCAGAAGCCCATCTCCACGCTTCGCGACGGCCTTCCGTCCGTGGACATCGAGACGAAGCTGCCGCACCGAGCGCAGTACGAGCGCTCGGACGTGACGGCCGTGCCCGCATGCGGCGTCATCGGAGAAGCCATGCTCGCCTTCGTCCTCGCGGACGCTCTTTTGGAAAAGACGGGCGGCGATTCGATGGAGGAAGTGAAGAGAAACTTCGAAGGGTTCGTGAAGGCGCAGAGGCTCTTCTAGGCTGTGTCGGCATGACCGGCTACGCGCTCGACCTCGACCGAGAATTCCCTTCCCGCCTTTCCTCCATCCAGTTCAACCACGCCGCCATCTGCCCGCTGCCCGCCCGCGCGGCCGCCGCGCTGGTCGCGTACGCGCGCAACCTGACGGAGCGCGGAGGCCTCGACTGGCGCGACTGGCCGAAGAAGGCCGACGAGGTTCGTGCGCTCGCGGCGCGCCTCGTCGGCGCGGACGAGGGCGTCGGAGGAGCCGGCTCGATCTCGATCGTGCCGAATACGACGTGGGGCCTCGACATCGTGGCGCAGGGGCTCGACTTTTCACCCGGCGACTCGGTCGTCACGACGGCCTCGGAGTTCCCCGCGAATCTCGCACCGTGGATCGCGCTGAAAAAGAAGGGCGTCTCGGTGCGCCGCGTCCCGACGCGGGACGGCGCCTTCACGGCGGAAGACGTGGCGGCCGCCTGCGACGAAACGACCCGGCTCGTCTCCGTCTCGCTCGTCGCGTTTCACACGGGCTTCCGGGCGCCCGTCGAAGAGCTTGGGGCGTTCTGCCGGTCACGCGGCATCGTGTTCGGCCTCGACGCGATCCAGGCCGTGGGTGCCCAGCGCGTGGACGTGGCGGACTGGAACGTGGACTTCCTGTCCGCGGACGGGCACAAATGGATGCTCGGGCCCGAGGGCTGCGGCGTCCTCTTCACGACTCCGGAGCTGCGCGTGCGCCTCGCCCCTCCACCCGGCTGGACGAATCTCAGACGCGCGCACGGGGCGGACTTCCATGTCCTCGGGGAGCCTGAGTACCTCACGGGCGGGACCCGGTTCGAGCCGGGCGCGCTTCCGACGCCGGGCCTGTACGCGCTCGCGGCGTCGCTCGCGCTTCTCCTCGAGATCGGCTTCCCCGAGGTGGAGCGCCGGATCGCGCGCACGCTCGCCGTTCTCGTCGAAGGCCTCCCGCGCCTCGGCTTCACGCCGGTCCTCTTCGGCGGCCCCCCGCGCTCGGGGATCCTCGCGGCGCGCCCACCGGCGGGGAAGGACGCGCGATACTTCCAGAAGCGCCTCGCGGACGAAAACGTCGTCGCGTCGGCCCGCGAGGGCTTCCTGCGCTTTTCGCCCCACGTCGGGAACGACGAGGCGGAGGCGGAGCGCGTCCTCGCGCTGCTGAAGAGGCTTTAGCTTCGGACCCGTGCGCGACGTGTTGCGCCCCGGCCGCGTCCGCGTGAGGGCTGCGCCGTCAGCGCATTGAGGCGGGCAGGGCGGGCAGGTCCGGGGGCGTCGGACCGGGGCGGAACCCGGCCGCCCCGATCCAGTCCACGTCGAGGACGAAGATCCGGGGGTCCCTCGGCATCCAGCGCTCGTTCGTGAGCCGGTGCACCTCGTAATGCAGGCGGGGCGTCATGGCGAAGCCCGTCGTGCCCACGCGGCCGATCGGTCCGCCGCGCGCCACGCGCTGGCCCTTCTTCACGAGGGGGACGGCGAGGTGGCCGTAGACCGTGCGCGTGCGGGCGTCGTGAGCCAGCACGACGATCGTCCCGAGGCGCCGCCACGTCGCGTCCGCGTGCCGCGAAACGGGGCCCGCGTAAACGACGAGACCCGCGGCGGGTGCCGTGACGGTCGTTCCTGCGGGAGATGCGAGCGTCAGGCCCGCGCAGAACTCGTCTCGCCGCGTGATCTCGGACGCGTGCCAGCCGAACAGCTCGATCGGCACGGATGAAGAAGGCTCCACGGGAGCTCGGGAGGGTACGGAAACCAGGTCGAAGCCGGCGGGAAGAGGGCCTGGCAGCGCCGCGAGGTGGCGCCGGAACAGCTCGAAGACGCGGGCGCGCCGGGCGAGGTCCGCGGTCTCCGACTCCATCGCCGCAGGATTCCGTGGAACGGCCTCTCCGGGTTCCGCGGGAAATCCGTCTGGCAGCGGGATTTCGAGGATCGCCCCGACGCGGGCGAGAAACAGCTCGTCCGCCGCGAGGCGGCTGCCGAGGGCGAGGGCGCGCCGTCCGACGGACGCGAACGACTCGGCGCCCCGTTGCGCCGTCTCGCGGATCGCGCGGCGGTCGGCGGCGTTCACCGCGTCCGACACGACATGAGGCGCGCCCGCGAGACCGAGCACGACGGAGGCCCCGTTTGCGAGGAGGAATCCCGCGAGCGCGGCGCCGCCGAGCGGGCCGATCTCGAGAGAGCGGCTCTTCTTGCCCGGATCGCCCGGATGGACGCGCAGGAGACTCATGGCGTGGCCGGGAGCACGGTGGGGCCGGACCCGATCTGGATGCCGAGAAGACGGAGGTCGTGCCGCGACGCGGGGCGGAATGGATTCACGGCGCGGATCCGAAGGACGCCGCGCGCCCCGGGCGAAACGGTGAGCTCGAGCCTCCTCCATACGCCCGGCGGCAGCGTCACGCGCCCGCGCAGCGTGTCGTCGAAAAAGACGTCGAGAGCCGCGGGGTGCCCGTCGGGCCGCTCGTTCCTGACCGGCAGCGCGAGCACGATGGAATCCGACCCTGGCGGGAGCGACAGCCTTTCGATGGGCCATGCCGCCGACTCGCCGGTCCATCGGAACGGCCGGCCGCCCGGCTCTCGCTCGACGTCGTAAACGCCGGCGCTTGCGGAATTCCGGAACGCGGCCTCCGCGGTCCGGGTGTCCCAGGCCTGCGCGACGGTTCCGCCGATCGCGCAGACGAGAGCGCCCGCGAGAACGACCGGCACGACGGCGACGAGAAATCGTCCCGTGTGGCCGTCTTCGCGGAGCGGCAGCCGGGCCGTGAGCAGCCCCACGAGCGCCGCGATCTCGGCATAGACGAGATGCGAGCCGAACAGGAACACGACACCGAGCCCGATCATCGACGCCGCGGCCGCGGCGCGTAAGACGGTCTCGTCGTCATGGGAGTCGCCCTCGAGCGAGAGGGCGCGGCTCGCGGAGCGAACCACGCCGAGCAGGAGGAGGGCGAGCAGCGACGCGCCCGCGAGACCGGATTCCGCGAGCGTTCCGAGATAGAGGGACGGCGGGTGGTCGCTCGTGCGCACGATGCGGCCGAGCGCCTTCGAGGCGAGATCGGGAAACACCATGCGGAACGCGCCCAGCCCGATGCCCGCGACCGGATGCGCACGAAACGCCTCCCACGCCCCCTCGTACAGGAGGAGGCGACTCGGGGTTTCCTCGAACGGCGTCGGCTGCGTACGGAACGGCGCCTCGAGCCGGGCGAGGAGCGCGGAACGAACGGCCCCGCGATTCGGCCACGAGAGCGCCGCCGCGAGGACGAGCGCCGAGAGGATGGCGAGAGCTCCGATCGTCCCGGCCACGCGCCGCCGGGCGCCTCCGCTTTCGCCCGCGGCGAGGCGCGTGAGTCCCCACAGGACGAAGACGAGTGTCGCCGTGACGGTGCCGACGAGCCCCGCGCGGGAGCCCGCATCGGCGAGGACCACGAGAAGCGCGGCCCCGGCCACCGACGCGAGAAGCCTGCGCGCGACGCTGCCCGTGGCCGCGAGGGCGAGCAGCGGGACGATGAGAAGCGCGACGGCAACGCCCGCCGCCGACGGGTCGGTGAAGGTGCTCTGCGCCCGATGCCACTCGGCCCACCGCTGCGAACGCAGGAGCGGAAGCGCGCCGGTCTTCTGAAGCAACGCCACCCCCCCGGCGAGAAGGGCGCTCGCGAACAGGGCGCGGTCCAACACGGCGGAGCGTGCCTCGGCCACGAACCGCGCGGCGATCCGGTGCATGCCCGCCGCGATGAGCAGCGGGAGCAGGGCGCCGAGGATGCCCGGAAGAACCTGGCTCGCGTCGTCGCCGAGAACGTTGACCGCGAAGGGCGGCCCGACGCCGCGGGTGAGGAGATAGCTCGTGCGGAGCCCCACGAAAGCCGCCGCACCGGACACCGCCGAGACCGCCGCGAACGCGCGAAGAGGCAGGAGGAGCGGCGGTCGCCGGACCGGAGGGCGCGTGTCGTAGAGGTCTTTCAGGCTCGCTCCGGCGAAATAGCCGAATAGGACGAGCGGCGTCGCGGCCAGGGGCTCGCTCGCGCCGAACGCGAGCGCGGAGACGCCGCCGAGTGTCGCCGCCGAAAAAGCGAGCACGAATGCGGCCTTCGGCGCCGCGAGCGCCGCGCCGAAGAGGACGAGCGCCGCAAGCGCCACGGCCGTGCGATAGCCGGGGAAAGGCGGCAGCACGAGCGGGAAGGTGAAGGCGAGAAGAGCCGCCCAGCCGAGGCAACTCAGCAGCGCGGCCGCCGCGCGGCTCATCGCGGATCTCCGGACGCGAGGCGAACGAAGAGCCTGCGGAAATCGGAGCTGCCCGTCAGCTCGTGCGGGACGAACGTCGGGCGCCCGCTCAGGCGGAGCACCCGCGCACCTCGAGGGACCGGCACGTCAAGATCGCGCACAAAAGCCCCGGGAAGCTCGAAGGGCGGCTCGCTCCGCCCGTCGACGTCGATCGCGAGCGTCACCGGAGCTCCGTCCGGGCGCGCATTCTCGACGCGGAACGACACGGACGTCTCGCCCGGCCGGATCTCCCGGCAGACGCGCGGGCCGCTCCAACGGAACGGGCTCGTCGAACGGCCGGAGGAGTAAAGGCCGATCCAGCGCCCGAGCTGGAACGGCGCGGAGGGGCGGGCGGTGGGGAGGACCGCGACGAAGGCTCCCAGGATTCCCGCTGCTGCGAGGATGCCCGGGACGTGCGCCCCGCGAGCTTCCGGCTCCTCGGGCAGCGGCTCCAACGCCTCAACGCGCGGCACGAAGAGAAAGGCCGCGACGAGGCTCGTGAGAAGACCGATCTCCGTGAAGCGCAGGTGCGAGCCGGTCTGGCAGGCCACGAGGAAGGCGAGAAGCGCGGCGCCGGCTCCGCGCGCCGCCAAATCGAGCGACGTCTTCGCGAAGGCGGCGCCCCATGCGCGAGAAAGGAGTGGAACGACCGCGCAAAGCGCGAGGACGAGCGCGGGCAACCCGCATTCGGCGGCCACCTCGAGGAGCGCATTCGTCACGCCGTCCGTCACGGAGATCTCGCCGTGGCGGCGCGCGTACGCACCCGGGAACTCGTACGGGAACCCGGCGAGGCCGATTCCCGAGAGCGGCTCGTCCCACGTCATCTCGAGGGCCGTCCGCCAGAAGAGCGTGCGATGGTTCGCGAGGTCGGCGAAGCTCGACGAGGACAGGCTCGCGCCGAGGCGCTGCAGGAGGCCGCCCGCCGCGATACCCCCGCCGCGCGGCAGGACGCGAACGAGCGCGGCGCCGGCGAGGAGGAGGGCCGCGAGCGCCGCCACGAGCGCCTTCGGGGAGACGAGACGCGCGCGTGCGAGCCCGATCGCCCCGGCGAGGATTCCCGCCCCGCCGAGGAGAAGGCCTGTGCGCGAACCGGAGGCTTCGAGCGCCAGGGGCGCGGCGACGAGCGCGATGAGAGCGAGCACGCGCCGGGCGGCGTCCGTGGAGGAGCCGCGCCGGACGACGGCCGCGAAAAGGAGAGGCACGAGGAGGCCGATGCCGACGCCGAGGGCGTTTGGGTCCGTGAACGTCCCCGCGCGGCGGTGCATCTCGGACCACGGATGGAAAGAGGGATCGAGAGACGTCCAGCGGCTCACGGCGGCGAAGACGAAGGCGGCCGCCGCGCCCACGGCGGTCGCGAGGAGGAGGCGGTCGCGGTCCTCGGGGGTACGAGAAAAGCGCGTGAAGACTTCGAGCGCGAGGAGCAGAAGCACGAGCCCGAGAAACGTCAGGATGGCGTCGCGGCTTCTTTCGGCCGCTGTCATGCCGAGCGCGTTCACGGGCAACGGGTCGACCCGCCCGCGGAAGAGGAGGTAGAGCGTCTCGCCGCGCGCGACGGAGGCGGCCGCGGAGAAGGCGGCGAGCACGAGAAACGCGGCGGCGAACCTCAGGAGGCGAGGTGGGAGGAGCGACCTCTCGCCGCGCGCGAAGGAGCCCGCGAGCGCGCTTCCGAGCACGGCGAACGCCAGCGCGGCCAGGACGGGCGCCCCGGAGCGGTCGCCGGAAAGGCGCACGAGGCCGGGTGCGAGCGGCACCAAGAACACGAGCGTCGAGGTCGCGATACGCGGGCGGAGGAAACCGACCGCGAGTCCGGCGGCCGAAAGGCCGAACGTGACCCCGCGCGTGACCTGCGCCGTCGAGCCCGGAAACGAGCCGAAAGCCAGGGCCAAAAGGACGATCGTCGCGCCGAAGGCGAGAGCCCCGCGGCGCGCCGGAGTCAGACGCGTACCTCCTCCTGGAGGGGAGTGTACGTAAGCGCGCCCGCGGCACGGGCGCGGATCGCCTCGAGCGCCGCCGACGCCGCCGAGAGCGTCGTCAGGCACGGCACGTCGCGGTCCAGCGCCGTGCGTCGGATCGCGACCTCGTCGTAGAACGACTCCCTGCCGAGCGGCGTGTTCACGATGAGGTCGACGCTGCCGTTGATCATGAGATCCACGATGTTCGGGCGGCCCTCGTTCACCTTGAGCACCGTTTTCGCTGTCAGGCCGCCCTGGGCGAGCGCCTTCGCCGTGCCGGCCGTGGCGAACAGGCGGAATCCCAGGGAGTCGAGCTCACGCGCGAGCGGCAGCAGCGCGTCCTTGTCGCCGTCATGAACGGAGAGGAACGCGTTGCCCTTTTCGGGCAGGCGGATGCCGGCACCGAGCGCGGCCTTCAGGAACGCGAGGCCGAAGCTGCGGTCGCGCCCCATGACCTCTCCCGTCGAGCGCATCTCCGGGCCGAGGATGGTGTCGACCCCTTCGAAGCGCCGGAACGGAAACACGGGAGCCTTGATGGAGAAGCCGAGGACGGGCGGCTCCTCGGTGAGACCGACGCCCGGAAGGGTCTCGCCGAGGCAGAGGCGCGCGGCGAGGCGCGCGAACGGCACGCCGGTGGACTTCGCCACGAACGGGACCGTGCGCGAGGCGCGCGGGTTCACCTCGAGGACGAAGAGCTCGCCGCCGCGGATCGCGAACTGGACGTTCATGAGGCCCACGACCTCGAGCGCCTGCCCGAGCTTGGCCGTGGCCTGCCGGATTTCGCCGAGCGCCGCGCGCGGCACGCGCCGGTAGGGCGGCAGGACGGCGTACGAATCGCCCGAATGGATGCCCGCCTCCTCGATGTGCTGCATGACGCCCGCGATGACGACGTGTTCTCCGTCGCCGAGGGCGTCGACGTCGAGCTCGTAGGCATCCTCGAGAAACCGGTCGATCAGGACGGGGCGGTCCGGAAAGGCGGCGATGGCCTCTTCGAGGACCGCCTCGAGGGTGTCCTCGTCGTAGGCGATGCGCATCGCGCGGCCGCCGAGCACGTAGCTCGGGCGGACGAGAAGCGGGAAGCCGAGCCGGCGGCCGACTTTGAGGCCCTCGGCCATGTCGCGTGCGGCACCCCACGGCGGCGCCTGCAGGTTCACGTCACGCAGCAGCTCGCCGAAGCGCTCACGGTCCTCGGCGCGGTCGATCGCGTCCGGAGAGGTACCGAGGATCGGGACGCCGGCGGCTTCGAGCGCCTTCGCGAGCTTCAGCGGCGTCTGGCCGCCGAACTGCACGAGAACGCCCTTCGGCTTCTCGCGTTCGACGACCGCGAGGACGTCCTCGAGCGTGAGAGGCTCGAAGTAGAGCCGGTCGGACGTGTCGTAGTCCGTCGAGACCGTCTCGGGGTTGCAGTTGATCATCACGGACTCGTAGCCGGCCTGGGTGATCGCCTCGGCCGCGTGCACGCAGCAGTAGTCGAACTCGAGGCCCTGCCCGATGCGGTTCGGGCCGGAGCCGAGGACGATGACCTTCTCCCTGTCGGAGGGATCGGCCTCGTCCTCGGTCTCGTAGCACGAATAGAGGTACGGGGTCCGTGATTCGAATTCCGCCGCGCACGTGTCGACGCGGTTGAAGACGGGCGTCACGCCCTGGCGCGTCCTCGCCGCGCGCGCGTCCGCCACGGTCGAGCCCGTGAGGAGCGCGACGTCGGGGTCGGAAAGGCCGCTCCGCTTGGCGCGGCGGAGAAGATCCGCGTCGCCGAGCGCCCGGCGGCCCGCCGCGCGGACCTCGCGCTCGACCGCGATGACCTCCTGGAAGCGGTCGAGGAACCACGGGTCGATCCCCGTGACGTCGGCGACGGTCGCCACCGGCGTGCCGGCGCGAAGGGCCGCGAGGACCGCGAAGATCCGGTCGGGCCTCGGCACGCGGAGCGCGTCGGGCTTCGGCGGCGCGGGCGGCGAGGCGGAGGGCGCGTCGATCCAACCCGTGCGCCCCGTCTCGAGAGAACGCACCGCTTTTCCGAACGACTCGGCGAACGTGCGGCCGAGGGCCATCACCTCGCCCACGGATTTCATCTGGACGCCGAGCGTCGTGTCGGCGCCGGGAAACTTCTCGAACGTGAAGCGCGGGATCTTCACGACGACGTAGTCGAGCGTGGGCTCGAAGGACGCCGGGGTCTTCTTCGTGATGTCGTTCGGGATCTCGTCGAGCCGGTATCCGACGGCGAGAAGCGCGGCGATCTTCGCGATCGGAAAGCCGGTCGCCTTCGAGGCGAGCGCGGACGAACGCGAGACGCGCGGGTTCATCTCGATGACGATCCGGCGCCCCGTCTTCGGGTGCACGGCAAACTGGATGTTCGAGCCGCCCGTCGCGACGCCGACGGCGCGGATGACCTTCTTCGCGTCGTCGCGCATGGCCTGGTACTCGACGTCCGACAGCGTCATCTGCGGCGCGACGGTGATCGAGTCGCCCGTGTGGACGCCCATCGGGTCGAGGTTCTCGATCGAGCACACGACGACGAACGTGTCGGCCGCGTCGCGCATGACCTCGAGCTCGAACTCCTTCCACCCGAGAACCGACTCCTCGATGAGGATCTCGTGCACGGGGGAGAGCGTCAGGCCGCGCCTGACGATGGCCTCGAAGTCGTCCTTGTTGAAGGCGATGCCGCCGCCCGTGCCGCCGAGCGTGAACGAGGGACGGATGACGACGGGGTAACCGAACGGCGCGGCGACAGCGCGGGCTTCGTCGATCGACTTCGCGATCCCCGAGAGCAGGACCTCGACGCCGACTTCCTGCATGGCCTGCTTGAAGAGGAGGCGGTCCTCGCCGAGCTTCACCGAGCGAACGGACGCGCCGAGGGTCTCGATGCCGTGTTTCTCGAGGACGCCGGCCTCGTCGAGGGCCACCGCGAGGTTGAGCGCCGTTTGCCCGCCGACGGTCGGCAGAAGCGCGTCCGGCCTCTCCTGCGCGATGATGGCGGCGACCGTGTCGCGGTCGAGCGGCTCGATGTAGGTTGCGTCGGCGAACTCGGGGTCCGTCATGATCGTCGCAGGATTCGAGTTCACGAGAACCACGCGATAGCCCTCACGGCGCAGCGCCCGGCAGGCCTGAGTGCCGGAGTAGTCGAACTCGCAGGCCTGGCCGATCACGATCGGCCCGGACCCGAGAACGAGGATGGACTTGATGTCGGTGCGCTTCGGCATCGGTCGGAGAGTTTACGGGAAGCGCACTCGAATTCGTCTGGCGGAGCCGCGAGCGGGCGCCCGATCGAACCGTAGTCGCACCCGCGCCCGCTCAAGCTCGGGAATTGCTTCGACCGGACGTGCCCCGTCCGCTGAGCGGCCGCTCGGCGTCGACATTCCTCAGAACGTCCGCGCGTAGACGTACGTGAAGCCCGTGACCCGGCACTTCTTGACCGGGGGCTGGAACTTGACGCCCTTGACCTCTCTCTTCGCTATCTCGGCGCGTTCGGGCGAGCCCGTCTCGTTCTTCACGACGCGCACGGTTCTCACGTCGCCCTTGTCGTCGATGTCGGCTTCGACGACGACCTTCCCCTTCGGACCCGGCGCGCCCGATCCGTCGGACATGCGAAGCATCGGCGGTGTCAGGAGGACCTCGCGGCGGTCCGGGAGGCAGCCGTTGTCTTTCTTGAGGAGGTTCTTGCGGATCCAGCCGGTCCTCGTGTCCGCGAGCTTCACATGCAGCCACCCGTCCTTTTCCTCGAACGAGGTGAGGCGCGCGCCGCGGCTCAGGCGGGCCACCGTGGCGGCTTTCGCCGACGCGCTTTCGCGGACGTTCGCGGGCTTCGACGTGACGAGCCAGGAGACCTCGGACGGAGGCGGCGGGGGCGCCGGCTCCGCGGCCGGCGCGGGCTCCGGCACGGGAGGCGGCGGAGGCGGGGCGGACGCGCAGCCCCAGAGGCCGGCCGCGAGCGCCGCGGCCGCGGTCGCCGCGAGCGCGCGCCTCATCGCGCGGGGCCTCCGATCGTCTTCGCGAGGAAAGCGAGCTGGTCCGTGGCGCGCGGCGCCTTCGGATAGGCGGGCCGGGAGGGGGTGTCCGCCGCGGCAAGGCTCTGTGTCGCGAGAAAGTCGAGGGAAAGGCACAGCGCGAGGGTCCTGAGCCGGGCATGCTGCACGTGAGAGATCCTATCGTGACGGCCCGGCTGTACCATCTCCGGGCATGCGTCGAACGATCGCGATCCACAAGTTCGGCGGGACGTCGCTGGGCGACGCAACCCGCATCCGCAACGCCGCCCGCCTCCTCGCCGCGGCGCGCCGGAGGCGCCCCGTCGTGGCCGTCGCGTCGGCCATGGGAGGCGTGACCGACGTCCTTCTTCAGGCGGCGCGCGACGCCGAACGTGGCCACATCGGCCTCGCCCGCAAGGCCGTCGACGCGCTGAACGCCCGGCACGCCGCCGCCGCCAAAGAGCTCGGCGTGCGCTTCGACGCGGCGCCGCTCCGCGAGCTCTCAGCCGCGCTCGAAGGCGTGGCCCTCCTGCGCGAGCGCACGGCCCGCGTCACTGACCTCGTCTCCTCGTTCGGTGAGCGCCTGTCGGCGCCGCTTCTCGCGGCCGCGCTGACGAAGGCGGACGTTCCGGCGCGCGCCGTCGACGCCCGCGAGCTGCTCGTCACGGATGACTGCCACGGCGCCGCCACGTGCGACCGCAAGCGGAGCGATCCGCGCGTGAGGCGCAAGCTCAGGCCGATCCTCTCGGCCGGCGTCCTGCCCGTCGTGACCGGCTTCATCGCGCGGAGCGCGAAAGGCGAGACGACGACGCTCGGCCGTTCAGGCTCGGACACGACGGCCGCCCTCCTCGGGGCCGCGCTCCTGGCCCGGGAGATCGTGATCTGGACGGACGTGGACGGCGTCCTCTCGGCCGATCCCCGCATCGTGCGGGGAGCCCGCCTCCTCCCGCGTCTTTCCTACCGCGAGGCGGCGGAGATGACGTACTTCGGCGCGAAGGTCCTGCACTTCCCGGCCGTCCTCCCCGCGATCGCCGAGGGAATCCCGCTCGTCATCCGCAACTCCTTCCGGCCGGAGATCCGGGGCACCACGATCGCGTCGAGGGGCGACGGGACGAAGGGCATCCGCGCCGTCACGGCGGTTCCGGGGATGTGCCTCCTTTCCCTCGACGGGCGCGGGATGACGGGCATCCCGGGCATCGCGGCCCGCGTGTTTTCGGCCACGGCCCGGCTCGGCGTCTCGGTCGTCATGTTCTCGCAGGCGTCCTCGGAGCAGAACATCGCGCTCGTGATTCCGGACGGCGACCGCGCGCGCACCGTCGCGGCGCTCGAGCAGGAATTCCGCTGGGAGCGCCTCACGGGCGCGATCGATTCCGTGAACGCGCGCGCCCCCATCGCGGTCATCGCGGCGGTCGGCGAGGGGATGCGTGGCACGCCCGGGATCGCCGCGAAGGTCTTCGCGGCCGTCGCGCGCGCGAAGGTGAACGTGGAGTCCATCGCGCAGGGCTCGTCGGAGTGCAACATCAGTTTTGCCGTGGACGGCAAGGACCTCGAGAGAGCGGTCAGGGCGTTGCACAGCGTGGTCGCGACTTGATGCAACGGGGGCGTGGATCCGTCTCGGTGTTCGCTCCTGCCTCCGTCGCGAACTTCGGGGTCGGCTTCGACGTCCTCGGCGCCGCGCTGGACGGGCCGGGCGACACGCTCACCGCCTGGCTCACGCGCGCGCCGGGCGTGAGGGTCGTCTCGATCTCGGGCGACGGCGGGCGATTGCCGCGGGATCCGCGGCTCAACACGGCCGCGGTCTCGGCAGCGGCGGTCCTCG
>Ga0208080_1000351_pt1 | contig 23338 bp, 20 predicted proteins | sample NGESurdeep092012_3_FD_184476 | JGI IMG/M metagenome (GOLD analysis project Ga0208080, IMG submission 184476) | Arctic peat soil microbial communities from Barrow, Alaska - NGEE Surface sample 210-3 deep-092012 (SPAdes) | ecosystem: Environmental > Terrestrial > Soil > Wetlands > Peat ...
ACCGGTACTACAGCTACGGGTTCCGCCTGGTGAGGACCCCGTAACCATGTGCCCTTTGCTCTTTGTCCATTTGCGCAGTGCGCGCAGCGCGCGCGGCTCCCGTGAGTGAGCCGCGCCCGGTCCAGGTCATCCCCGTGATCTACGATCTCATCCTCTGGTCGTCGGCCAAGGTGGGGGCCGAACGCGTCATATGCACGTCCGCAGGTGCAATCCCGTAACCTCGCGTCAGCGTGGGCCACAGCGAGCCCCGAAGACCGGGCGACGTTGCTCGACTATTGGGTTCACGACGTCTGGATCGTCGTGGAGCGTGTGCCGGGAATGAAGCGCGCAAACTGGAAGAAGGCGGTGGTGACATTGCGCAGCACACCTGGAGCGCCCGAGTATTTCGGGCTCGGCCGTCAGCAGGCCGAGGACGACAGCGCCGAGCCAATTTCTTCGAGTACATCCGAGTCCGACTCGACTGATTCTCTCGCCCGGAGCGCCACCAGCGCCTCGGGCGATCCGATCTTCCCCAACGCCCAGGCGGCATGCGCGCGAACGAGTGGCGCCTCGTCGGACAGGGCCGACACGAGCGCGGGTACGGTGGCGGTGGATCCCCTGTTCCCGAGCACCACGGCGGCGTTGCGCTTCAGGCCCCGCAGCTTCGCCCGTTTCATTGGCGATCCCCCGAACGCTGCCGAGAATTCGGACTGCGACATGGCGAGCAGCTCGGTCGCAAGGGTGGTCGCATCCTTGCCCGCAAGAACCGGCCGGGCCGCAAACGCGAGTACTTTCAGCGCTCGAGAGAATTTATTGGAGTACGGACACACCTCCTGACAGATGTCGCATCCATAGATCAGGTCACCCATCGGTTCGCGAAGATCGAGCGGAATCTCGTCCTTCAACTCGATCGTGAGATACGAGATGCACCGTGTCGCATCGAGCTCTCGCGGCGCGACAATGGCGTGCGTTGGACACGCCTCGATGCAGCGCGTACAGGAGCCGCACCGGTCCGCCTCGAAGGGCGCATCGGTCTCCAGCTCGAGGTCGAGCACCAACGCACCGAGAAAGAAGAACGAGCCGAGCGTCGGATTCAGCAGGTTGGTGTTCTTGCCAAACCAGCCGAGCCCCGCGCGCCGCGCGAGGTCGCGCTCGAGCAGCGGTCCGGTATCGACGTACGGCTTGCCCGCGATCTTTCGGCCGACGTCGGCCTCGAGGCGCGCATGCAGCTCGCGCAGCCGCGCCTCCATCACGTCGTGATAGTCCTCGCCACGCGCGTACCGCGCGACGGGGCCACTCGGCTCGCGTCCCCCGTAGTCGAGTGCAACGACGATCGCGTGCGTCGTGCCGGGCAGTGGGCGACGCGAGTCGCGCCGCTTCTCCACACCGCGCTCGAGGTAGTGCATGACGCCCGCACGTCCCGCGTGGATCCATGCGTCGAAGGCATCCGCCGTGTCAGCGGGACCGAGGGCGGCGACGCCCGCGAGCTCGAAGCCGAGCGCGTACGCGTGCGCCTTCGCAAGGCGCGCGAGCTCGGCGGGGGTGTAAGTCGCGATCTCGGCGCCAGCAGCCGAGTCGATCACGGCTCGCGCACGGCCCAGCGCGCGTACCGCTCCACGTCCTCCACGGGCGGAATGGCGTGGTCGTCGCCGTAGGCCGTGTGCATGCGCCAGCGGAGGTAGTCGCCGGCCGGGAGAGGCAGGAAAGGAAATCGGCGCCACCAGTTCCGCCGACGAAAGCGCCAGGCAACGCGCAGCAGCGCCGCACCCGTCGCCGGATGACGTATGGCGCGCAGCGCGAGCCGGAGTGAGAGGCGTGTCCACCGCATGACACGTAAGTTGCCCGCGTGCCACGCTCCGATCAACTCGCGTCGATCGCCGCGCCTTCTGACGCGCGACTAGAGAAACGACTCCCCGTCGAGCTCTGCGGGCGCGGGAATGCCGAGCGCCGCCAGCGAACTCGCGAAAACATCTGTCGTTCGGCGCGGCGTGCGTGCGGGTGGCCGGTTGGTCAGTAGCGGCACGAGCATGTGATCGCGATGCAAGGCACCGTGCGCGCTCAGATGGGGAATCGGCTCATATCGCGCACGAAAGTCCCAGCCCGGCGCCGCGGAGAGAATGAGATCACCGGCGCGCGCGGAGCCGGCGAGATTGCCGATCTGCACGATCCCGTCGGGATAGTCGCTGTCGCGCAGCGCATCGTACACTTCCTCTGCGTCGCCACGCAGATCGGCGCCGGCGCCGAGTGGATCGCCGGTGGTGCGCTCGTACCGGTAGACGTCACGCTCTCGCGACACGAGGGCGCGTCCACGAGCGGCGCTCCGCACCTCGCAACGATCGGCCGACCGCGGCAGCAGCAGCAGATCGACCGCCGGCCGCGCGAGAAGGAGATCAGCCAGCGCGCTCCACCGCGTCTCCAACGCCGGCCACCAGGGACGCGTTCTCTCGCGCAACTCGACATAAATGTGCGCCATCGCATTGCCGCTCACCATGACCGCGGCGTCGGGCGAAAACCCCGCGGACCACGGATGCGCGACGGTGCGCGCTCCTGTGGCGGCGACGACTCCCGCCAGGTCCTCGTGCGCGCGAACTTCGCTGTGGCCGTGATCGCTCACGATCCACATCTGCGTGTCAGGCCACCACCCGCCGGCTTCCGCGTCGGCGCGCAACCTGCCGGCCGCATCGTCCACGATGCGCAGCGCCGAGCGGACCATGGCGCTCCCATGCCCGCGGGCGTGCGAGGACTTGTCCACGCCCACGAATGCCGCGAACAAATAGTCGGGGCGATCCTCGCGCTGGCGGCGAACGATCGTCTCCGCAACCTCGAGATCGACGTCCAGCCACCCTTCCGCCCGCCCGCGAAAGTGCGTGAGCGCGACGCGCAGGGCGGAGCGCGGGGTGAGCGTTCCATGACGGCGTGACGGAGCGAGACCACGCGTCACCACGCTCAGCGCGCCGATGCTGTTCGGCACGAGCTCGAAGATCGTCGGCGCGCGCGCGTCGAGGTCGTCGTTGAAGCGGGAGAATTGGAATCCGACGTAGCTGCGCGAGTGATCGGGCCACCCGCACGCGTTCCGCGTACGATCGTACCACCGGATCCCAGGCACTCCAATCGGTCCTGGAAAGCGTCCCATCAGAAAGGGCGTGTATGCCGGGCCCGTGACGGAGGGAAACACGCTCGTGATCGCGTGCAGTCCACCTTCCTCGCGCAATCGGCGCAGCGCGGGCAGATCGCTCAGATCGCCTTGAAACGCGTCAAGTCGCGCCCCGTCGGCGAGGAGGACGACTACCGGCATGCGCAGTGCGAGAACGGCATCGGCGAAGAAAAGCCCACGGTGCGCGCGAGAGCAAGCTGCGCGGCGGAGATCGCTGGCGCGACGCCCCGTCGTTCGAGTACACTCCCGCATGGCTACTCGTAAACGGAGCACGACGCGCTCGAGCGCGAAATCCGCGGTGTCCACTGGACGCGCCGCGAAAGCAACGAAAAAGAAGTCTGCACGCGCAATTCCGGATGAAACGCCGACGTCCAGGTCCAAGGCGGTCAAGGCGCGTTCCCCGCGCACGGCGACCGGCAAGCGCGGTAATCCGGCTCAGCTTGCGGCCGCGCAGGCCGAGGCGCAGGAAGGGCTGCGCGAGCGGACTGAGGAGGGACATCGCGCGGCCGGCAGGACGCCGCCGTCGCAGAAATCGAACAAACGCAGCTCGGGAGCGACACGCAAGGTCGACGACGACCTCCGCGACTTCATCGGCCCGGTCACCGAAGACGAGAAGCTGCTCCGGGCGCCCCACGCGGGCGGCGCGAATCAGGCGCAGGACTTCCGGCGGACCGATACCTGGCGCGTCATGCGCATCATGGGCGAGTTCATCGAAGGCTTCGACGACCTCACCACCGTCGAGCGCGGTGTCTCGATCTTCGGCTCGGCGCGCACCGCGCCGGACGACCCACAGTATCTCGCGGCCCAGGAGACGGCGCGCCTGCTCGCCCTCGCCGGCTTCTCCATCATCACCGGGGCCGGACCGGGCATCATGGAGGCGGCGAACAAGGGCGCGAAGGAAGGTGGGGGTCGTTCGATCGGCTGCAACATCGAGCTGCCCTTCGAGCAGGGCGCGAACCCCTACGTCGACACGCTCGTGAACTTCCGATACTTCTTCGTTCGGAAAACGATGTTCATCAAGTACTCGAGCGCCTTCATTATCTTCCCCGGCGGCTTCGGCACGCTCGACGAAACGTTCGAGGCACTCACGCTCATTCAGACTGGCAAGATCTATCAGTTCCCGGTCATTCTCTTCGGCCGGCACTACTGGGCCGGACTGCTCCGCTGGTTGCAGTCGCGCGTATTGGCGGAACGAAAGATCTCCGCGGGCGACATGGATCTCATGCTGCTGACGGACGATCCGGCGGAAGCGGCGCATGCCGTGATCGAGGCATACAACGCAGTGAACCCGAAGTAGTCACATACTCCCAGCAGAGCGCGACATGGCAAGCAGGAAGAGCACGGGCAAGAGGATCGCACCAGAGAACGGCAGCGAGCAGAAAGCCTCCGGTGCCGGCAACAAGAGCGCGCAGAAGCGTGCCGCCGAGCAGCGCGAGGACGCCGGCGAGCAGCACACCGCGCATGACACCTCCAGGTTCCTGCAGGGTGGACGCATCGCGCCAAAGCGCATCGACGGTTCGGAGACGGCGGCCGATCTGATCGACGGGACATTCCTGGCCTACAACGGCGCGCGGCTCCGTGAAGCCTGCCAGCTCTTCACGCAGAAGATGCTCGAACCGGACGTCACCATCGGCATGACGCTTACCGGCGCTCTCACGCCGGCGGGCCTTGGCATGGCCGCGCTGATTCCGCTCGTCGAGTCCGGATTTGTCGACTGGATCATCTCGACGGGCGCGAATCTCTATCACGACGTGCATTTCGGCCTCGGCCTTTCGATGCACCGTGGTAATCCAGCAGCAAGCGACACCGTGTTGCGCGAAGAAGGCATCGTTCGCATCTACGACATTTTCTTCGACTACGACGTCCTGCTCAGCACCGACGCGTTCTTCCGGAAGATCGTGCAGGGCCCCGAGTTCCAGCGCGCGATGAGCAGCGCGGAGTTTCACGCGCTCTGCGGCAAGTACATTCGCGAACGCGAAAAGGCGCTTGGGCTAGGCAACAAGTCGCTGCTCGGAGTAGCGTACGAGTGCGGGGTGCCGGTTTATACGTCTTCACCCGGAGATTCATCTATCGGCATGAATGTCGCCGCTCTGTCGCTCGCCGGAAACAAGTGCGTGATCGACCCGAACGCCGACGTCAACGAGACGGCATCGATCGTCCTCGGCGCGAAGCGCGGCGGGGGCAAGAGCGCGGTGTTCATCTGCGGCGGAGGCAGCCCCAAGAACTTCGCGCTACAGACCGAGCCGCAGATTCAGGAAGTGCTCGGCATCGACGAGAAGGGTCACGACTACTTCCTCCAGATCACCGACGCGCGCCCCGACACCGGTGGACTGAGCGGCGCGACCCCGGCCGAGGCAGTCAGTTGGGGGAAGATTGATCCGGACCGCCTGCCGGACGCGGTGGTCTGCTACCTCGACAATACGGTGGCACTCCCTCTGCTCACCGCGTACGCTCACGCTCGACACAAGCCGCGGAAGCTGAAGAGGCTGCTCGACAAGCGGGAGAAGAACATGAAGCTGTTGCGGGATGAGTTTGCCAAGGCGAATGGCGCTCCGCACGAGTCGTCCGAGACGGACGCGAAATTACCGATGCACCGATGAACTGAAGCATCCAAGCACGGCCTTCACCAACGACAGCTTCGAGTACTCGCCGAAGCTCACCCAACCCACGAGCGCCTCGCGGCCGAGCACGCGCCGCTGAATCTCACGCTCGCCGCAGCCTGTCGCGGCGAGCGCTTGTATTTCTCCGATCGTTTCCTCCATCCACCCGATCTTCGCGCGTAACAGCTCCGTCGCGTTCTCCACCACGCCACGGTGCGCATCGAGCAGAATCCGCGGCTCGAGCGCCGCGACCGCACGCAAACTCCGCAACAGCGCCAACGGCGACTCGTGCCTATGCGCCACGCGCACCTTTACGCCGAGGAAGAGATCGCCGCTTGCGAGGATGCGGCGCTCCGCGTCCCACACCACGAGATGATCGTCCGTATGGCCGGGCGTCTCGATGATCTGCAGGGGAGCCGGATCGAAGTCCAGGAGCGGCACCGAGAGCCGCGCCGACCGTTCCCAGACGATGCGCCGGTAATGGCGAATTGGAGGCCGAGCGCGAAGAGTGGCCTCGCACCGCTGGTGCATGCGGAGCGGCAGCCTGAGCGCCGCCAGCCCGGACACATTCCCGGCATGGTCTTCATGCCAATGCGTCACGACCGCCCCACGCGGGGCAAGCGTGCGAACCACATCGAGCAATTCGGCGCGCACGCCGGGGAACCCGGTGTCCACGAGCACGCCGTGCAGCAGGTACGCGCTCACGTCGTACCCCAGGGCGCGCCCGCGCCAGCTGCTGAGCCTGAGACGCACGACGCCAGGCTCGATCTGCTGGACGGAGAGGGTCACGTAAACGACCGGATATTTGCCACGACTGGGAGCAGAGGATAGAATAAAAGTATGCGGCGTCCGACCTACGGTCGGGCGTCAACTTTTTTTTGTGTCCCGCGGTCCGGCAGCCTCATGATTGAAGCGCTCAAAGCAAAGCTCGGGGAAGAGGTCGAGAAGCTCCAGTTCGAGCTGAACGTCACCCTGCCAGGAGAGATCCGCCGCGCGGTAGAGATGGGTGACCTGCGCGAGAATAGCGAATACAAGGCCGCGCTCGAGCGCCAGCAGTTCGTGCGGGCTCGGCTCAACCAACTCCGCGAGCGCCTGAGCAAGCTGTCCTCTATCGACATCACGCAGATCGCGCACGATAGCGTCGGGCTCGGTTCGCACGTCGTGGTGACGGATGAAAAAACCGGACTCGTCGAGACGTACGCGCTCGTCTTTGGCGATGCGCTGGAGTTCGATGAGGGGCACGTCACGATGTCGTCGCCGATCGGCCGCGCACTGCTCGGCAAGAAGATCGGCGATATCGCGCTGCTGAAGCTTCCGGCGATGCTCCGAACGCTCAAGATCACCGAGCTCAAGACCATTCACGAGCTGAAGGCAGACGAGGTCTGAGATCGCGCGTCATCCCGAGCGAAGCGGCGGGCGCGCCTCGGGATGCCATTCGGTCACGCTCCACTGCGGTGCGTGATTGGGAGAAACATCCCGATGTCGGGCAGGGCATTCGCCACGACCCAGCCGCGAAAGAATGGATTGTCGAAGGTCCATCCCGGGGCAGCTGACTGGTCGCGCGCGATCAGGCGCTGATCCGCGAGCGCCGCGAGTGCCTTGATCACCGGCCCGCTCGCACTCAGGCCAAACCGGACTCGCGTCGCGCCGGTCGTCATCCCGGCATCGGCGGCGGCCACCGCGCGAAGCACCTGCTGCTGACCGACCGCGAGCGATTCCCACGTGCCGCGGAATGGATCGGCCTGCGAGGCGACGACGTCCGCATAGGCGGCCGCGACGAGCGAATGTCCCTCGCCACGCGCTCGGCCGCGCTTCGGCCGCGGATCCTCCACGCCGCGCGAAAACGCCGCGCGTGCAAGTTGCACGATGTCGCGCGTTCGCGGCCCGGCGAGCTCGAGGCACGGCGCGCCGATGCCGGTGATCTTCAGGCCGGCGCTCGACGCGCGGTCGTCGATCCACCTGGAGAAATGCTCAGCCGCGATCGGTCCGATGTGCAGCGGCGTGAACTGCTGATAGAACGCTCGGCCATGCGTCTGCATCGCGGCGAACAGCGTGGGCTCCGATCCCGCGAGCACGACGGAGAGATGCGGCAGCTCCTGCAGGATGCCGCGCAGTCGCCATTCTCCCGCCACGAGCGCGTCCGACTCGCGCGGCGCGTCGGCTCCAAGGGCGACGAGCAGGCGCTGCACCTCGTCGAGCAGAATGCCGAACGGGCGCCGCAGCCGCGCGGCGCGCGCGTCAAGCGCCCGGAGCACGTCCTCGAGCACGCGGGGTTGCTCCGTGCGAGGAATGGCGGCGGCGCTCGGTTCGAGGCTCACGGTCGGCAGATGGGTCTGCGGGTCGGTGCCGAGCTGCAGCCGCGGCGAGAGCGTGCGTCCGAGGTCGCTGACCGCCCGTCCCCAGTCCCGCCCGATCGCCCGGGCGGCCTGCGTGAGCACCCGGTTGGCCACCTCGACCGGGGTTCCCGCCGTTCCGCAATCCACGAGCGCTGCGCCGCCGCCGCGCCGCGTCGCCAGCTCGGCCGCCCGACGCAGCACGCTCGTCTTGCCCATCCGGCGCTCGCCCGAGACGAGCAGCCGCGCGCCGGGCTCGCGCAGCGCGGCGACGACGCCGGCCGTCTCGGCCGCGCGGTCCGTGAAGGCCGATCCGCGGACGACGACGCCGATGATGAAGGGATTGGCCATGGGAACGGTGTGCGAAGGGATGCCGCCGACGCGGAGGCACCCCATAAACTATCCAAATGGATAGTATCCAACAAGATACTATCTAAATAGATAGCAATTCGTCCGGGCGTCGCCCCTCCGCCGTCCGCCCGGCGTGGCTCGCTGCCAATGCGCCGGCGTGCCGTGGCGCCGCGTTCCTGCCGGCGAGCGCCTACGGACTCGCGCGCGCGCGCCGCGGCGACCCGGGTACCGGAACTGGTTCGATCGTGAACAGCCGCGCGATGTCGCCATCGTACGCGTCGAGCGCCGCGCTGGCTGCGGCGTCATCCCATCCCATCCATTCGGCGACAGCCGGCACGACCCGCTGCGCCGCGTTCCGGCCGTGGTCCGCCGTCTCGAACGCCACCGGCGTCCGGCGAATGAGCAGATCGCTGAGAGTCCGCGCGAGCTCGTGCTGCACGGCGTACCGGAACTCGGCGAGCAGATAGGGACACCCGGGCGCGATTCGCGCGCGCAACGCGGGCTCCGCCTGCGCGAGCGACCACACGTCGAGCCACATGGACCCGTGCGCGCGCACGAGACGCTCGGCGACCGCACTATCCTCGACCAGCCGAGCCGCCTCGGCGATGGCGCCCGCGACGTCGGCGATGTCGCCACCAGCCAGCGGCGCATCGGCCGTGTGACAACGGGTTCGTGCACCGCCCAGTGCTCGCTGCACAATGTCGACCACCTCCGATGACATCGCGCGGTAGGTCGTCAGCTTCCCGCCCGTCACGCTCACCAGCCCCGCGGACGTCTCGGCGATCGCGTGCTCGCGCGAGACACTGCCTGGGTCGGACCCGCTGGCTGCCGTGGCGGCGAAAGGGCGCAGACCCGCCCACGCGCTCACCACGTCCTGCTCGGTGAGCCGCGCATCGGCGAAGTAGTGGTTCGCCGCCTGAAGCAGGTACGCCACATCGTGGCTCGTCGCTCGCACCTCTTCTGGCGCGACGTCGTCGAACGTGTCCGTGGTTCCGATGATGGTGAACGCACCGGCGGGCAGAACGAACATCACGCGCCCGTCCTGCGGCGCGATGAGCGTGAGCGCCGAGACGTTGCCCACGCGCGTCCGATGCACGCTGACATGCACGCCCTTGCTACGGCGCACGCCCGCAACCGGGCCGGTGCGAGCCATCGCCTCGATACGATCGCTCCACGGCCCCGCCGCGTTCACCACGACGCGCGCGCGCACCTCGATCGCTGAAGTCGTCTCCGCATCCACCACACGCGCGCCGACGATGCGATCGCTCTCGCGAATGAGCTCCGCGACGCCGGCATGATTCACGATCACCGCGCCGGCCTGCTGCGCCGAGAGAATCGTGCTGAGCGTGAGGCGCGCGTCATCGGTCGCGGCGTCCCAGTAGCGCGCTCCGCCCGTCAGTTGCGACGCGCGCAGCCGCGGCTCGCGCGCTAGCACGCCGCGGGCGTCGAGACGCTCGTGCCGCCCCACATTTCGGAACAGCGCCAGCGCGTCGTAGAGGGTGAGCGCGAGAGAGAGCTTCCAGCGGGCGATCCGTGCACCGCGATAGACCGGCCACACGAACGGAAGTGGTCGCACCAGATGAGGAGCGATGCGCAGCAGGGTGCGGCGCTCGCGGCTGGACTCGACGACGAGGGCGAGCTTCCCGTGCTCGAGATACCGCACGCCACCGTGCACGAGCCGAGACGACCGGCTCGATGTCCCGCTTGCGAAGTCGTCCCGTTCCACCAGTGCGACGCGAAGCCCGCGCATCGCCGCGTCGCGCGCGACGCCGGCACCCGTGATGCCGCCGCCGATGACGAGAAGGTCGAATCGCTCGGACGAGAGCGCTTCGAGCGCACGCCGGCGCTCGGTGTCGGGAGACGGTAACTGAGTTGGCACTCCCGCCAAGCTAATCGCGCCGTACCTTCAACGGATGCCTATCTTCGGCTCTCCAGGTCGCCGTGTCGCCATCGTTGCCGGCCTCCGAACCCCGTTCGCCAAATCGGGAACGACCCTGAAGTCCCTCTCCGCGATCGAGCTTGGCAAGCGCTGCGTCGCTGAGCTCATCCAGCGCTCCGAGATCGACGCGACGCTGGTCGAGGCGATCATCTACGGAACCGTCGTGCCCTCGGTGCTCGCGCCGAACATCGCGCGCGAGGTCTCGTTGCTACCGCTGCTCCCGAAGGGCGTGCAATCGTTCACGGTGAGCCGCGCCTGTGCGTCAGCGAATCAGGCGATCACCGACGCCGCCGATCAGATCGCGCTCGGCCACGCCGACATGATCATTGCGGGGGGAGCCGAGTCGCTGTCGAACGTACCGATTCTTCACTCGCGCGGTATGAGCGACGCACTCGTCGCGGCATCCAGGGCGAAGAGCTTCGGCGCTCGCGTGCGCGCGCTCGCGAAGGTCCGTCCGCGCGATCTCGTGCCGATCACCCCCGCGATCGCCGAGCCGTCCACCGGAGAGTCGATGGGCGAATCAGCGGAGAAAATGGCGAAGATCAATCACATTCCGCGGGAAGAGCAGGACCAGTTCGCGCTCCGGTCGCACCGCCTGGCGGCCGCCGGCACGCAGGACGGGAGGCTCACGGCGGAGATCGTCCCGCTGTTCGTTCCGCCCGCATTCGAGGCGATGACTGCGGACAATGGAGTCAGGCCCGATAGCACAATTGAAGCGCTCGCCGCGCTCAAGCCGGTGTTCGATCGAAAGTATGGAACGGTCACCGCAGGCAACACGTCGCCGCTCACCGACGGTGCGAGCGCCGTGCTGCTCATGAGCGAGGAGCGTGCGAAAGAGCTCGGCTACGAGCCGCTGGCCTACATTCGCAGCTACAGCTACGCCGCCCTCGATCCGGGCGAGCAACTGCTCATGGGGCCAGTGCTCGCGGCCCCCGTCGCCCTCGAGCGAGCCGGCCTTACGCTCGGCGACATGGATCTGATCGAGATGCACGAAGCCTTCGCCGCGCAGGTGTTGTGCAACCTGAAGGGATTCGTATCGAAGGAGTGGGCCGAGCGCGCCGGCTTCAGTCGGCCCGTCGGCGAAGTCGATCGTGCGAAGCTGAACGTGATGGGCGGCTCCATCTCCATCGGTCATCCCTTCGGCGCCACCGGTGGCCGCATTCTCACGACCCTGTGCAACGAACTCGTGCGACGCGGCGGACAGTTTGGTCTCATGACCGTCTGCGCCGCCGGCGGGATGGGACACGCCATGGTCATCGAGAGGAACTGATGCCTGCCCTCACACTCCAGCACGTCGACGGAATCGCCGTCGTCACGATCGACCTTCCCGGCGAGCCGGTCAACAAGGTGACCGCTGGCCTGCGCGCCGAGTTCGCCGCGATGTTCGCACAGCTCGAGGGCGACAGTTCGGTGAAAGGCATCGTGCTCGAGAGCGGCAAGAGCGACACGTGGCTCGCTGGCGCCGACATCGACGAGTTTCTCACGATGCAGAGCGCCGCCGACGCGGAGGCACTCAGCCGTGGAGGCCAGGCGCTGCTCGCCCGACTCGCATCGCTCACAGTTCCCGTCGTCGCCGCGATTCACGGTGCCTGTCTCGGCGGCGGACTCGAGACCGCTCTCGCGTGCCGCTACCGGATCGCCAGCGATCACCCCAAGACCGTGCTCGCGCTGCCGGAAGTACAGCTCGGCATCGTTCCCGGCGCCGGCGGCACGCAGCGTCTGCCGAGACTGATCGGTCTGCAGCGCGGGCTCGACATGATCCTCACGAGCCGCAACGTGCGCGCCAAGAAGGCGTATCAGATGGGGCTCGTCGACGAGCTCGTGCATCCGGCCATACTGCGCGAGGTCGCGCTCGACCGCGCGCGCAAGCTCGCCGACGGAAAGCTGGATGTGCAGCACTCGCCGAAGGATCGCGGCACGGCGAGCCGGCTGCTCGAGGACAATCCGATCGGGCGCGCCATCGTGTTCAGGAAGGCCAGGGAAGGCGTGCTCGCGAAGACGCACGGTCACTATCCCGCGCCCCTCGCTGCGATCGGCGCGGTGCAAGCCGGCTACGAGAAGGGCAGCGAGGCGGGCTATCGCGAAGAGGCGCGCGCCTTCGGCGAGATGGCCGTCTCCGACGTCTCGAAGCAGCTCGTCTTTCTTTTCTTCGCCACGACTGCGCTGAAGAAGGATTCCGGCGTGTTGCCTCCCGCTCCCGAGCCCATGCCGATCACCACACTTGGCATCATCGGCGCAGGCTTCATGGGGGCGGGCATCGCGTCCGTCGCGGTGCAGCAGGGAACGCCGGTGCGGCTCAAGGACACCGATACGGCGCGCGTCGGCAAAGGGCTCGCCGCAGTGAGCGACGTCCTCAAGGAACGGCTCAAGAAGAAACAGATCACACGCCTCCAGTACGAGGATCAGCTCACTCTCGTCGGCGGCACGACCGGCTACGCAGGCTTCGGTCGCGCCAATCTCGTCATCGAAGCGGTGTACGAGGATATCGCGCTCAAGCATCGCGTCCTGAAGGAGGCGGAGCCGGTGCTCCACGACGACGCCATCTATGCGTCGAACACGAGCACGATCCCGATCGCGAAGATCGCGGAAGCGGCGGCCCGGCCGAACCGTGTGTTGGGGATGCACTTCTTCTCCCCGGTGCACAAGATGCCGCTGCTCGAGGTGATCGTGACGCCGGCGACGGACAAGGACGCCACGGTCACCGCGGTCGCGTACGGCAAGCGTCTCGGCAAGACGGTGATCGTCGTGAACGACGCCCCGGGTTTTTACACGACGCGCACGCTTTCGGCGTACATGAACGAGGCCGGCCGGCTGTTGGATGAAGGCGCGGCCATCGAGGCGATCGACAAGGCGCTGCTCGACTTCGGATTTCCCGTCGGCCCGATCACGCTGCTCGATGAAGTGGGCATCGACGTCGGTGGAAAGGTGGGTCTCGTGCTCTCCGAGGCATTTGGTGCGCGAATGGCGCCGAGCGAGTCGCTGCGCCGGGTCGTCGAATCGGGACGCACGGGCCGAAAGGGCAAGGAAGGGTTCTACCTCTACGACGCGGAGGGGAAGAAGAACGCGGTGGACGCATCGGTGTACGAATTACTCCCCCACGGCCCACAGCGCCGGGAGATCGACGCCGAGGAGATCCGTCAGCGCTGTGTGCTCGCGATGGTGAACGAAGCCGTGCGCTGCCTTGAGGAGGGCATCCTTCGCTCCGCGCGCGACGGCGACGTTGGTGCTGTGTTCGGTATCGGCTTCCCTCCATTCCGGGGCGGGCCATTCCGTTACGTGGACAGCGTCGGCGCAGTCGCTCTCGTGGAGGAGCTGGAGCAGCTAAACGGGCGTTTCCCCGGACGGTTTGCTCCGTCGGAGCTTCTACTGGACCACGCCCGGGGGCGCAAGCGGTTTTATTCTGCGCACGGCTCCCCCCCTGCCGTAGATTTCTCGACGTGACGACGGGTGGATGCGAACCGGAGTGTCCTGTGAGAGCCGGCTCACGCGCCAACTGTGACCGTAGGTGTTGACCTTGGGTCTTGAAAGCATGGAGAGCTCGGATGCGGAGCTCGTCACGCGGGTGTTGCATGGCGATGTGAACGCGTACGGCGCGCTCGTCTCGCGGTATCGAGACCGGTACGTTCGTTATGCGGTGCACATGCTGGGCAATCGGGAGGATGCGGAGGAGGCGTTGCAGGATGCCTTCACCCGTGCTTACCGGTCGCTGTCGCGGTGCGATGAGCCGGAGCGGTTTGGTGCCTGGCTCTTTCGTATCCTCGTCAACCGATGCCGGACGAGTGGGGCACGGCGCGTACGCCGCAGCCAGACGTTCGTGCACGACGAGGGAGCGCTACTCAACGCCTCGGAGGAGCATCCGGCCGAGCAGACGATGTGGCGGGAAGAGATCGAGCGAGCCGTTGGCGAGCTCAACCAGGATCAGCGTGAAGCGTTCCTCCTGAAGTATGTGGAGGAGGTGGGATATGACGAAATGTCGGAGATTACCGGTGTCGGTGTCTCGGCGTTGAAAATGCGTGTCATGCGTGCGTGTGACCGGTTACGCGAGCTACTGAAAGAGGTTCACAGTGCCTGAGTGGGGACGTACCACGCTCGAGATGATCGTCCAGGATCTGCAGCGGCCCGTGCGGCTCGACGAGTCGTTCGAGCGGCGTGTCATGGTGCGCGTGCGCCGATATTACGCCCAGAGGCGCCGTCGCAGCCGGGGATGGCTCGCCGTCGGCGCATCGATCACGCATCATCCCGCGTGGACCGCCGCCGTGGCAGCCGGTATCGTCGCGGTCGCAACCCTTGGCGTCCTGAGTGTGCATCCGCGCACCGCGTCGGGTGGCGTCATTGAACCGACGACATTTGTGCTCGTGGCGCCCACGGCGCGGAGCGTCGCCGTCGTTGGGGACTTCAATAATTGGGGGCTGGACGATTCCGCCCTGGTCGCGACGAGCAACCAGGGTGTGTGGAGCGTCACAGCGTCCGTGCCTGTCGGCGTGCATCGTTACGCCTTCGTCGTGAACGGAGTGAACGGAAAGCAGTGGATGGCCGATCCAACCGCGCCGCGGTCGTCGGGTGACGATTTCGGCATGCCAAGTAGCGCGCTGGTCGTGGAGGACAGCACCAAGTGAGCAAGCGTACGACTCGCAGTCTGATGATGGTGGCCGCACTCGCCAGTGCCTCGGTGACCTCGGCGAACGCGCAGGATCCTCGCGTCCTTCCCCGGCTCGACGCGCCGTCGCGCGCGGCCATTGCCGCGGTCGTGGACTCCGCGAAGGCACAGGGCATTCCGGTCGAGCCACTGTATGACAAGGTGAATGAGGGCGTCGTCAAGGGCGCGGACGGGCCACACATCGTGGTGGCGGTTCGCAATCTCGCTCTCGATCTGGCAACCGCGCATCGCGCGCTCGGCGCTCTGGCGACCGCGGACGAGATCAAGGCGGCTGCGTCGGCGATGCATGCCGGTGTGCCGGCCGTCGAGCTCGGAAAGTTGAAGAAGCAGAGCGGGCTGCGACGCTCGCTGACGCTGCCCTTCACCGTCCTCGCAGACATCGTATCGCGCGGCGTGCCCGTGAGCACGGCGGCGAACGCAATCCGCTCGCTCGTTGGCGCTGGCGCGAAGGACAAGGACATCAACGACTTTCAGCGTAATGTGAAGGTCGACATCGAGCAGGGTGCGCCGCCCGCCGCCGCCGCGGAGACGCGCGCCAAGGGGACGGCAAAGCCCGAGAATCTGGATCAGATCGACCAGTAGACAATTGCTGTGGTTGAGCATCTGACGGGCCGGCATTTGCTGCCGGCCCGTTTTGCGTTGGCGGGCCCCTCTAGCAGCAATCGCCATCGCCGGGGTACACTAAGCGTCTTCACCATCTACCTCGAGAGCCTGTGATTCACTTGCGTAGTGCACTACGGGGGCGGCGAGCGATGCTCGGCGCCCTCTCGCTGTCTGTGGGCGTCGCCTCTTGCGGCGCTATGGCGCGTTCCGGTGTGTCCGTTCCCATCGTCGCGACTCGCGATCTTCCGTCGACGCGCGCCGAGCGCACGAACTATCTGGAGACGTCACGCTACGATGACGTCGTCGCATTTCTTGACTCGCTGAGGGCGCTCGGCGCACCGCTCGCCTTCGGGTCGATCGGTCGTACGAACGAGTCGCGCGAGATCCCGTACGTCATCGCGTCGCGGCCGCTGGTGCACACGCCCGCAGAAGCACGCGGGACGGGCAAGCCGATCGTGTATGTGCAGGGGAACATCCACGCAGGCGAGGTCGAGGGCAAAGAGGCACTTCAGGCGCTGCTGCGCGATCTGACCTTCGCGAGGAGTCCCAACGTTCTCGATTCGATCGTGCTGATCGCGGTGCCGATCTACAACGCGGACGGCAACGAGCGATTCCTTCCGCAGGAGCGGCAGCGCGGCTCGCAGAACGGGCCCGAGCTCGTGGGGCAGCGGCCGAACACGCAGGGGCCGAATGGGCAGGGGCTCGATCTGAATCGCGATTACATCAAGGCAGACGCGCCGGAGACCCGCAACTCGCTGAAGATGTTCAATGCGTGGGATCCGGATGTCTTCGTCGATCTGCACACGACGGACGGCAGCTTTCACGGCTACGCGCTAACCTACTCGCCTTCACTGCATCCGTCGGCGCCACTCGGCGACTACACGCGCGGTCTGCTCGCCGAGTTGCGCCAACGCGTCCGGACTCGCGATGGCTACGAGATCTTCGACTACGGCAACTTCAACGATGGCGGCGGGCGCGAGGTGAGCACGGATTCCGTGCACAGCGGCTGGTACACGTACGATCATCACCCGCGCTTCGGCACGAACTACTACGGGCTGCGTGGCCGCGTCTCGATTCTGAGCGAGGCGTTCTCGCACGACCCCTTCGAGCGGCGGGTGAAGTCCACCTATTCCTTCGTGAAGCAGCTTCTGTCGCTCGTCGCTGAGCGGGGCAGCGAGATGCGGTCGCTGGAGCAGCGCGCGGATAGCGAGCTCACGAGCTCCGCGCGTCCGCAGATCGCACTCGCCGCGGACCTTCCGAAGACGGCTGCGGCAGCGCCCGTCATCTTCGAGATGCTGGCCCGGACCGGGGATTCGTCGCGCACGCAGCCGGGTGTGCCGAAGGGTCTGCGCCGTACCGGTGACATGCGGACCCGTCTGATGCCGGTGTTCGACCGGTTCGTGCCGACGTCCGTTCGGCGAATGCCGGCCGCCTACTACCTTAGTGATTCGACGGCACTCGCTTTGCTCCGCCTTCACGGCGTGCGCGTCGAGCGGCTCGGTGCGAACGATCATCCAAGCCACCTCGAGCGGTTCGCCGTCGACTCGGTCGTGCGATCGCCGCGCCCCTTCCAGGGACACAACGAGGTGCGCGTCATCGGCCGCTGGGAGGCTACTGGTCCGCAGCGGGACGTTCCGAACGAGTACGTGGTGCGCACGAACCAGCCTCTTGGCCGGCTCGCCATGTATCTGCTCGATCCTGAATCCGACGACGGTCTCGTCACCTGGAACGCGTTCGACGCGTACCTCGCGAAGCGCAACTACCCCGTCACGCGCAGTCCGGCGCCCTGACCACGCGTTTCGCCGCGATTACATTCCACGCTGCTCCCCGGTTCTGGCCGGTCATCATCGCTTCGAGGATTCATGCTTCGTAACACGCTTCTCTACCTCTCGAATCAGCCTCGCGTTTTCAAGTTCGTCCGCAACAACCGGCTCGCGAAACATTTCGCCAGCCGGTTCGTCGCGGGTGAGACGGTGGAGGAGGCACTCGCGGCTGCTCACGAGCTCAACGCGAAGGGGATCACCGCGTCGCTCGATCTCCTCGGCGAGAGCGTGTACACCGAGAAGGAAGCACGCTCGGCACGCGACGCATATCTCAATCTCCTCGATCGCATTCACGAATCGAAGCTTCAGGCGAACGTCTCCGTGAAGCTGACGGCGATGGGGCTCGACATCGATCACGAGCTGTGCGTCGCGATCATGCAGGACATCCTCGGCCGTGCGCAGCAGTATGACACCTTCGTGCGGCTGGACATGGAGTCGAGCGCCTACACCGACATCACGCTGAAGCTGTTCGAGGACCGCCTCTATCCGGCGTACAAGGTGAACGTCGGCGTCGTGGTGCAGAGCAGTCTCTATCGGACCTTCGCGGACGTCGAGCACATGAACGCGCTCAAGGCGCGCGTGCGCCTCTGCAAGGGGGCATACAAGGAGCCGCCGTCGGTCGCGTATCCCGACAAGAAGGATGTGGACGCGACCTACGTGAAGTGCATGCACGAGCTCATGCTCAAGGGCAACTATCCCGGCATCGCGACGCACGACGCGGCAATCATCACCGAGGCGAAGCGCTTTGCGAAGGAGCAGGGCATCGCCAACGACCGATTCGAGTTCCAGATGCTGTACGGTGTGCGACGCGATCTGCAGGACGCGCTCGTCAAGGAAGGTTATCGCGTCCGCTGCTACGTCCCGTTCGGCACGCAGTGGTATCCGTACCTCATGCGCCGGCTCGCCGAACGCCCTGCCAACGTCGCCTTCATCACGGGCGGCGTCATCAAAGAGGCGCTGCACGGCAACAAGTAGCGAGCGGCGAATGCCAGGGCAGCATCTTCCCGCCGATCATTCGCGCGGTGACGTCAACACCATCGGCGGTTACGCCGCCGTGCATGGCCGACCGGCCGCCTTCGAGGGAAGCGACGGATTCTCGTACAGCGTCGAGATCGTTTCCGCGGTTACGGGGCATGAGGAGCGGCCGTGGGGCGCATATCTTCTGTTTGTGCAATGGGGCCGCATTGGCGCGACGTCGCCGAGTGGCCATCTCGAGACCGATTTTCTCGCGGAATCCGATACCGAGGACGACGCACGCGCGGTGGTCGGCGCACTGTCACTCGGACAGGTGCGCGGCGTGCTGCACGCGCTGATCGCCGGCCGATCGGGTGGTGAGCCGTCGCGTCGCTGGTTCGATGTGATGCACGACGAGGCCGATTCGGGCGACGACGAGTGACGGAACTAGGGACAGTCCATGGTGTCGTCCTGAACGGCACCGGAGGCATTTGGCGTGTTCGACGCGATGACGGCGTCACGATCGAAGCGTCACTCCGCGGACGGGTGAAGAAGAGCAACTCCGGCAAGCGCGCCGATGGCTCTCTGAGGCGCGACACGATCTCCGCCGCGGCCGAAACGCTCAAGCTCACCGTTGGTGATCGCGTGGTGCTCGAGCAGGAGGGCGAGGATGGTGCGTGGGCGATCTCCGAGATCCTTCCGCGACGCTCGCATCTTGCGCGCCGCAATCCCGGCGGCGGACACGGCGAGCGCATCGTTGCGGCAAACGTCGATCAGGTGGTCATCGTTTTCGCGGCGGCGAACCCGGAGCCGCATCCGCGCATGCTCGATCGCTTTCTCGTCATCGCCGAAGCGAACGAGCTGGCGGCGCGCATCGTGATCAACAAGGTGGAGCTCGTCGGCGGCGCGGATGAGGCGCGAAAGCGGTGGATGGACTACGAGCGCGCCGGCTACACCATCCACTATACCAGCGTAAAACAGCGCGAAGGACTTGAGCCGTTGCATGACGCACTGGCCGGAGTCGTCAGCGTCCTCACCGGGCCGTCAGGTGTCGGCAAATCGTCGCTGCTCAACGCGATGTTTCCCGGTCTCAACCTTCGCGTCGGCGAGATCAGCGAGTCGGTGAACAAGGGACGCCACACGACCGTCGGTGGCTTCGTGCATCCACTTCCGGGCGCCGAGGGCGGCTACGTCGTCGATACGCCGGGATTACGCGAAGTCGGCATGTGGGCGCTCTCGCCGACGGAGCTGGACCAGTGCTTTCCGGAGCTGCGGCCCTTTCTCAGTGGCTGCCGCTTCGCGGACTGCCGGCACAGCGTGGAGCCTGGATGCGCGGTGCGCGACGCGGTGGCTCGCGGCGACGTGAGCAAGGCGCGGTATGAAAGCTTCATCAAGCTGCGCGAGGAGCTCGAAGGGGTGAAGCCGGCACGATAGGGCTACGATCGCCTGGAACATTGCCGAACAGTGCTCGTACAACCGCCGACACGCCACCAGCGAGCTCCACATGCGCGAACTCAATCTCGGCGCTCTTCTCGTGATCGCCGCCAGTCCCGTGCTCATTGCTCAAGGCACTCCGGCGCTTGCGCACGCCAGGCAGCAGTTCGACGCGCGCAACTGGGAGGTCGCGAAGCAGGAATACGCGGCGCTCGCGAGAGCGACTCCGAACGACGTCACGCCCGTTCTCTATCTCGGGCGGATCGCGCTCGCACAGGGCGAAACCGAGGAGGGCATCAAGCAGTTCGAGCGCTGCGCCGCGATCAACGAAAAGGTGGCTGACTGCCACCTCTGGCTCGGCAACGCGCTGGGTAATGCCGCGATGCACACGAGCAAGTTCAAGCTTCCCTTTCTCGCGAAGCGAACGAAGCGCGAGTTCGACCGGGCCGTGGAGCTCGATCCCAACAACATCGACGCGCGCTCCGGCGTGTTCCAGTACTACATGCTCGCGCCGGGCTTTCTCGGCGGCAGCATGGACAAGGCGAGAGAGCAGGCCGCGGAGATAGACAAGAGGAGCAAGCTGCGCGGTGCGCTCGCATACGGACTGCTGGCTGATCGTGAGAAGAACCCGCGCGAAGCGGAGGCCGCCTATCAGCGCGCCGTGACCGCAGCGCCCGACAGCGGTGTCGGCTACAACGCGCTCGTCAATCTCTACGCGCGCGAGAAGCGCTGGAACGATGCGTTCGCCATGCTCGACCGGGTCGTCGTGCACGCGCCGTCAGAGACGAACGTGCTCCTCGCCATCGCGCGCGTCGCCTATATGAGTGGGGAGCAGCTTGCCAAGGGTGAGGACGCGGCGAAGCGGTGGATCGCCAGCCCGCCAAAGGACGCAACGACCAACACGCAGGCGGTGGCGCACCTCCGCCTCGGCCACATCTACGAGAAGACCGGCCGACGAGATCTGGCGCGCGCCGAATACGAGCGAGCGCTCGCGCTCAACCCGAAGTATGAAGAGGCAAAGAAGGCGCTGGACGGCGTGAAGCGCTGACTACCGCTACCAGCTACCGCGCTCTCCCGCGACCTCGATCACCTTCGCAATGCGATCCGCCGCATGACGCCAGTTAGCTTGCACGGCGTTCTGCGCGGCGTCGGCCTCTCCGGCGTCGATCGCGTCGATGATCGCGTCATGCTCGGCAACGGACGCCTTGATGTCGCTCGTGAGCATGCTGATGTACATGCGGATGTAGCGCTCCGCCTGCGGCTTCACGCTGTCGTGCATGGCGATGAGGCGGGGACCTGCGCACGCTTCCACGATCTTGCGATGCAGCCGCTCGTCTGTTTCGTAGAGCCGTCCATGGTCGATCGGCGCCGTACGCCCAGTGCGAAAGAATTCGGCGTTGATGGCCTTCATCTCCTTCGTCAATGCGCGGCGCTCGGCAACGGGAAGTCCGGCCGCCCACCGCGCGCCGAGTCCCTCGAGCTCACCGACGATGTTCAGCAGCTCGTGCACGTCCGCGCGCGTCAGTGGCGCAACGGTGAGTCGAGCCTGCTGCGCTCCAGGCGCCCCAACGACAAAGCCTTCCTGCTGTAGACGTTGCAGCGCTTCGCGCACGGGGGTACGGCTCACCCCGAGTCGCGCGGCGACTTCCGTCTCCACAACGCGGCTGCCGGGTGCAAGGAGCCCCTGCACGATCAGGTCGCGCAGCCGCTGGTAGACCTGCTCAGGGCGCGACCCGTGCGGCGCGTCTGACGCCGAGTTGTCCTCTGCCGGGCGCGCGCCGCGAGGACCCCGCGAAGGGGCGGAGCGTGAGCTGGAAGGGGTGCGGCGGGCGGGCATGATGACGGGGTAAGCGGGCTGGGGACAAATATAGGGCAAGACGGTCTGTAGTGCGCGACAGGAAATTCCTGACTGATCGTGTGCAAGCTCCCGCTCGGCGCACGTCTCCCCTCCGTGGTCTCACCCTGGAGGAACTCATGAGCTTCACCCGCTATCTGGCGTGCCGGCGTGGCGCGTCGTCGCTGCTCGCCGCCGTCTTTCTCACCCTGCCACCCATCCGGCCGGGAACCCCCGAGCGACAAGCCTCCACCGTCATCACGGGCCGTGTCACCGACTCCGGCGGCCAGCTTCTCGGTGCCGCGACAGTCTCCATCAGCGCGCGCAAGCTGGCCGCAGTCACGGCGTCCGACGGTCGCTACACACTGACCGTCGCGCGGGCCGGAGAGCACGAGCAGGTCACCCTTCGAGTCGCGAAAGCCGGATTCGAGACGCGCAGCATGCCTGTATATCTGAGTGGCGACACCGTGCGCGCGGACGTCCGATTGGCCGTCGTCTCGACCCAACCGCGCGAGCTCAGCGCGGTCGACGTGACAGCCGCTTCGGGCTCGATTGCGAACAGGGCATCTCTCGCTCCCACTGGTGCGCCGGCGCCGATCTCCGGCCTCGCGACAAAGTCCGTCAGGCGCGACGAGCGCCGGCGCGAGCCGGTCTCGCGTCGAGCGCTTGCCGACAGCGGAAATACCGAGGCGTACGATCACATCGACGAGAATCCATTTCGCTCGCCGCGCGTGGCACCGCTCTCGACGTTCTCCGTCGACGTGGACCGCGCGTCGTACAGCAACGTGCGCCGATTCCTCACGCATGGGCAGATGCCGCCCAGGGATGCCGTGCGGATCGAGGAGTTGGTCAACTATTTCCCCTACAACGATCCGGCCCCGGCGCCTGGCGGCGCTCCGCTCCGCGTCATCACGGAGGTCGCTGCGGCACCGTGGAATACACAGCACGACCTCGTGCGCATCGCGCTGCGCGCGCGTGACGTGGACATGCACCGCGCGCCGCCGAGCAATCTCGTCTTCCTCATCGACGTCTCGGGGTCGATGTACGGACCCGGCCGACTGCCGCTGGTGAAGCAGGCGCTCGGACTGCTGGTGAACGAGCTGCGCGAGGAAGATCGCGTCGCCATCACCGTGTATGCCGGGAACGCGGGTCTCGTGCTTCCCTCCACGTCGGGGGCCGACAAGCAGCGCATTCTTGCGGCGCTCGACGGACTCGAGGCGGGGGGATCGACGGCGGGCGGGGCGGGGATCCGGCTCGCCTACGATGTGGCGCAGAAGAATTTCATTGCCGGTGGCAACAATCGCGTCATCCTCTGCACGGACGGCGACTTCAACGTTGGCCAGTCGAGCGACGGGGAGCTCGTGCGTCTGATCGAGGATCGCCGCAAGGAAGGCTCGTTCCTCACCATCCTCGGCTTCGGCATGGGCAACTACAAGGACGCGAAGATGGAGAAGCTCGCGGGTGCCGGAAACGGCAACTACGGATACATCGATGACCTGCTCGAGGCGCGCAAGATGCTCGTCAAGGAGATGGGCGGCACGCTGCTCACCGTGGCGAAGGACGTGAAGCTTCAGGTCGAGTTCAATCCGGAGCGTGTGCAGGCATATCGCCTGTTGGGCTATGAAGACCGCCTGCTGCGCGACGAGGATTTCTCCAATGATGCCAAGGATGCGGGCG
>Ga0208080_1000356_pt1 | contig 23106 bp, 17 predicted proteins | sample NGESurdeep092012_3_FD_184476 | JGI IMG/M metagenome (GOLD analysis project Ga0208080, IMG submission 184476) | Arctic peat soil microbial communities from Barrow, Alaska - NGEE Surface sample 210-3 deep-092012 (SPAdes) | ecosystem: Environmental > Terrestrial > Soil > Wetlands > Peat ...
TGCCCTCTACACGATGGCGGCGGCGATGGTCGGCTATTTCGGCGTCAACGCCTATACCGGCAAGTACGGGCTGAATGCGCGGCAGGAACTCGATCAGGAAATCATCGCGCTGACAACGGAATTGGCGCGGCTGAAGCGGGAGCGTGCCCAGGGCGAGCAGCGGGTCTCGCTGCTGCGATCCGACCGCGTCGACCCCGATATGCTCGACGAGCGCGCGCGCTACCAGCTCGATTACGCCAATCCGCGCGATCTGGTTCGGGCCGCCAATCCGAACTGATCGTCAAGTTTCAATTATCCGCAGAATCGATTTCGAAAATGTCGCGCCGCATTGCACTGCGGCATAGCGAAATTTTCGCGGTAAAACGCAATCCTTTCATGGCGGTTTGAGTTGGGATAGAGAGAGCTACCATTCTCTGATCCGGAATTGCCATGGCCGCACCCAAGAAAAGCGTCGCTAAAGAAACGGGCCAAGATGAGGGGAACGGCTCCCACCACCCCTTGGAATTCACCAAAGACCAGGAACTGAGCGCGCTGCGCGACATGCTGCTGATCCGGCGTTTCGAGGAAAAAGCCGGCCAGCTCTATGGAATGGGGGCGATCGGCGGCTTCTGCCATCTCTATATCGGCCAGGAAGCTATCGTCGTCGGCATGCAGATGGCCCTGAAAAAGGGCGATCAGGTCATAACCGGATACCGCGACCACGGGCATATGCTGGCCTGTGGAATGGACGCCAAGGGTGTGATGGCCGAGCTGACCGGACGCCATGGCGGCTATTCCAAGGGCAAGGGCGGCTCCATGCACATGTTCAGCAAGGAGAAGAATTTTTTCGGCGGCCACGGCATCGTCGGCGCCCAGGTTTCGCTCGGCACTGGCCTGGCTTTCGCGAATCGATATCGCGGCAACGATTTTGTCAGCCTGGCGTATTTCGGCGACGGCGCGTCGAACCAGGGCCAGGTCTACGAAAGCTTCAACATGGCGGAGCTGTGGAAGCTGCCGGTGATCTTCATTATTGAGAACAACCGTTACGCGATGGGCACCTCGGTGACGCGCTCGTCCGCCCAGACCGATTTTTCCAAGCGCGGTGCCTCCTTCAACATTCCGGGCGAGCAGGTCGACGGCATGGACGTCCGCGCGGTGAAGGCCGCGGGCGACAGGGCTGTGGCGTGGTGCCGTGAAGGCAGGGGACCCTTCATTCTGGAAATGCAGACCTACCGCTACCGCGGACATTCGATGTCGGACCCGGCGAAATATCGCACCCGCGAGGAGGTCGACAAGGTCCGCCACGGCCAGGACCCGATCGAACAAGTTCGCAATCGGCTGCTGGCGGCAAAGATGAGCGAACAGGATTTGAAGGCCATCGACGCCGAGGTGCGGGAGATCGTCAACGCCGCTGCCGACTTCGCGCAGCACGACCCCGAACCCGATGCGGCCGAATTGTGGACCGATGTCTATCGCTGAGCGCCGGGCGCGCATTCCGCAAAGCGGGTTCCGTTTTGCGTTCAGAATGCGCGCAGCCTGAAGAGTGAATTTCTGGAGCTACCATGCCAATTCAAGTGCTGATGCCCGCGCTGTCGCCGACCATGGAGAAGGGCAACCTTTCGAAATGGCTGAAGAAGGAAGGCGAGACGATCAAGTCGGGCGATGTCATTGCCGAGATCGAAACCGACAAGGCGACGATGGAGGTCGAGGCCACCGATGAGGGCACCCTTGGCAAGATCCTGATTCCCGAAGGAACCGCCGACGTCGCAGTCAACACGCCGATTGCGACCATCCTGACCGATGGCGAGAGTGCCGCCGATCTGGGCAAGGCAGTCGCGCCCGCGAAACAGGAGAAAGCCGCCGATTTCGCGGCGCCTGCGGCCGAGGTGAAATCCGCGCCCGCGCCGAGGGACCAATCCGGAGCTGCTCCCGCTGCGCCGAAAGCCGCCACTGAGCCCGATCCCGAGGTGCCCGAGGGCACCGAGATGGTGACGATGACCGTCCGCGAAGCGCTGCGCGACGCCATGGCCGAGGAAATGCGGCGCGACCCCGATGTGTTCGTGATGGGCGAAGAGGTCGCAGAATATCAGGGGGCCTACAAGGTCACGCAGGGACTGCTGCAGGAATTCGGCGCCAGGCGCGTCATCGATACCCCGATTACCGAACATGGCTTCGCCGGTATCGGCGTCGGCGCGGCGATGGCTGGCTTAAAGCCGATCGTCGAGTTCATGACCTTCAACTTCGCCATGCAGGCGATGGATCAGATCATCAATTCCGCAGCGAAGACGCTGTACATGTCGGGCGGACAGATGGGCTGCTCGATCGTGTTCCGCGGACCGAACGGTGCGGCTGCCCGCGTTGCCGCCCAGCACAGCCAGGACTACTCGGCCTGGTATTCGCAGATTCCCGGCCTCAAGGTGGTCGCGCCGTTCTCGGCCGCCGACTACAAGGGCCTGCTGAAGGCCGCGATCCGCGATCCCAACCCGGTGATCTTCCTCGAAAACGAAATGCTGTACGGCCATTCCGGCGAGGTCCCAAAACTCGACGATTACGTGATCCCAATCGGCAAGGCGCGGATCGCACGAACAGGCGGTCAAGTCACCATCGTGTCGTGGTCGAACGGCATGTCTTACGCATTGAAAGCCGCCGACGAACTGGCGAAGGAAGGTATCGAGGCCGAGGTGATTGATCTGCGCACGCTGCGCCCGATGGATACCGACACCATCGTCGCCTCGGTGAAGAAGACCGGCCGCGCCGTCACCGTGGAGGAAGGCTGGCAGCAAAACGGCGTCGGCGCTGAAGTCGCCGCAAGGATCATGGAACACGCTTTCGATTATCTGGATGCCCCGGTGGCGCGGGTGTCGGGCAAGGACGTGCCGATGCCTTACGCGGCCAATCTCGAAAAGCTGGCATTGCCATCGGTGGCCGAGGTGGTCGCAGCCGCCAAAGCCGTTTGTTATCGCTGACAGAGCAGGGCCTGAAACATGCCGATCAACATTCTGATGCCCGCGCTGTCGCCGACGATGGAAAAGGGCAACCTTGCCAAGTGGCTCAAGAAAGAGGGCGACAAGGTCAAGTCCGGCGACGTGATCGCGGAAATCGAAACCGACAAGGCGACCATGGAGGTCGAGGCGGTCGATGAGGGCACGATCGCGAAGATCGTGGTGCCCGAGGGTACGCAGGATGTGGCGGTCAACGACGTGATCGCGGTGTTGGCCGCCGATGGCGAGGACGTGAAAGCGGCGGGGGCGGGGGCTGCGAGCGCGCCGCCGAAGGCTGCTCCGGCTGTGCAAGCGTCCGCCGCTGCGAAGCCGGCCCCGACGCCTGCACCTGCTGCGGCGAAGGCCGCAGCACCCGCCGCTGCAGCTCCCGCGCTCCAGGCGGCAGCACCTGCTCTGCAAAGCAACGGTCACGCCCGCATTTTCTCATCGCCGCTGGCCCGTCGTCTCGCCAAGGAAGCCGGCATCGAGCTTGCGCGCATCGACGGTTCCGGTCCGCATGGCCGCGTGATCGCGCGCGATGTCGAGGACGCCAGATCCGGCGAGGGGCTGAAAGCCCCAGTAGCACCGTCAGCCGGCGCATCGAGCATCGCGCCGTCCATGTCGGACCAACAGATCCGTGCGCTTTATGAGGACGGCAGTTACGAGGTGATCCCGCACGACGGCATGCGCCGAACCATTGCGCAACGTCTCACCGCGTCGGTGCAGACCATCCCGCATTTCTACCTGACGATGGACTGCAACATCGGCAAGCTAGTCGAGGCCCGCGAGGAGATCAACGCCGCCGCGCCGACGGACAAGGAAGGCAAGCCCGCTTACAAGCTTTCGGTCAACGATTTCGTCGTCAAGGCGCTGGCGATCGCGCTGCAGCGGATCCCCAACGCCAATGTCAGCTGGACCGATGGCGGCATGCTGAAGCACAAGCATTCCGACATCGGCGTCGCGGTTGCGATGCCCGGCGGCCTGATCACGCCGATCATCCGCAAGGCCGAGACCAAGCCGATCTCGGTGATCTCGGCCGAGATGAAGGATTTCGCCGCGCGGGCGCGGGCGCGCAAACTCAAGCCCGAGGAATATCAGGGCGGCACCACGGCCGTCTCCAACCTTGGCATGTACGGCATCAAGGATTTCACCGCAGTGATCAACCCGCCGCACGCCACAATCCTCGCGGTCGGCACTGGCGAGGAGCGCGCAATCGTCAGGAACGGCAAGATCGAGATTGCGCAGATCATGAGCGTGACACTGTCCTGCGATCACCGCGCGGTCGACGGCGCGCTCGGCGCTGAACTGATCGGCGCGTTCAAGATGCTGATCGAGAACCCGGTCATGATGGTGGTGTGAGGCGGATTAGCGTGCCACCACAATCGCGTCACGCCCTTCGCAGGAGAGAACGATGCCGGCCGGTGCAGTCAAGTTGTCGATCAAGCCTAGCCTTCATCGTTTGCGGCGCCATCGCGTTCTTTGGAATTCCAATCGTCGCCTATGTCGGAAAAAAGCTGAATTACAGCCGCACCGAATATCGTTTCTATGCCGATCGGCTTGAATTCGACGAGGGATTTTTCTCCATCAACAAGAAGGTGATCAAGTTTCGCGACGTCAAGGAAACCACCTTGCGCAAAGGCATCCTTCAACGCACATATGGTCTGGGCTCGATCTATCTGGCGACGCTGGCCACCGGGTCGACCCGTAATACGAATCCATTCGTGGCTCTCGGTTTCGGCAACGTTTCGGCCAGCGGGGTCATCGTGCGCGATATCGAAGATCCCGACGGGACCTTCGAGAAAGTAAGGCAGCTGGTTGACGCGCAGAACAGTTAGGATCCGGGCGCGTTGTCGCGACGGGTCGGGCGCCGAATAGTTTTGCTACAGGTATAAATCACGCGAGTTCGCAATGACCGACACCTCCTTCGACATCATCATCATCGGCTCGGGGCCCGGCGGCTACGTCGCCGCCATTCGCGCGGCGCAGCTCGGTTTCAAGACAGCGATTGTCGAAAAATCCTATCTCGGCGGCATTTGCCTGAACTGGGGCTGCATCCCGACCAAGGCGCTGCTGCGTTCCGCGGAAATCTATCATTACATGCAGCACGCGAAAGACTACGGGCTCTCTGCCGAGAACGTCTCGTTCGATGCCAAAGCGGTGGTGCAGCGCTCGCGCGCCGTCGCCAAGCGGCTCAACGACGGCGTCGGCTTTCTCATGAAAAAGAACAAGGTCTCGGTGATCTGGGGCGAAGCTGTCATCGACGCGCCCGGCAAGATTACCGTGAAGAAATCCGCCGTCGAGGCGCCGAAGGGCGCGCTGGGCGAGGGCGCCTATCAGTCCAAGCACATCATTGTTGCGACCGGCGCGAGGCCGCGTGTATTGCCCGGATTGGAGCCGGACAAGAAACTGATCTGGACTTACTTCGAGGCGATGGTGCCGGAGAAGATGCCAAAGTCGCTGCTTGTGGTGGGCTCAGGCGCCATCGGCATCGAGTTCGCGTCGTTCTTTCACACTATGGGCGCCGACGTCACCGTGGTCGAGGTGCTGCCGCAGATTCTTCCCGTCGAGGACGCCGAGATCGCAACGCTGGCGCGCAAGCGGTTCGAAAAACAAGGCATCAAAATTCTCAGCAGCACCAAAGTGACAAAACTTGAGAAAAAGAGCGACAGCGTGATCGCCACCATCGACGACGGCAAGGGCAAGTCGCAGACGGTCGAGTTCGAGCGGGTGATTTCCGCCGTCGGCGTGGTCGGCAATATCGAAAATCTCGGACTGGAAAAACTCGGCCTCAAGACCGAGCGCGGCTGCGTCGTGATCGACGGCTACGGCAAGACCAGCGTGCCCGGCATCTACGCCATCGGCGACGTCGCGGGGCCGCCGATGCTGGCGCACAAGGCCGAGCATGAAGGCGTGGTTTGCGTCGAAGCCATCAAGGGCCTGCATCCGCACGCGATGGACAAGAATCTCATTCCCGGCTGCACCTATTGCAATCCGCAGATTGCGTCGGTCGGCCTCACCGAGGCCAGGGCAAAGGAAGGCGACCGCGAGGTTCGCGTCGGCCGTTTCCCGTTCGTCGGCAACGGCAAGGCGATCGCGCTCGGCGAGGATCAGGGACTGGTCAAGGTGATCTTCGACAAGAAGACCGGCCAGTTGCTCGGTGCGCACATGATCGGCGCCGAGGTCACCGAACTGATTCAGGGTTACGTGGTTGCCATGAACCTCGAAACCACGGAAGAAGAACTGATGCACACCGTGTTTCCGCATCCGACGCTGTCCGAAATGATGAAGGAAGCGGTGCTGGACGCCTATGGCCGCGTGCTGAACGTATAAAACTCGAAAGACCAATCCGTGAAAGACAACGTCAATCTGACAATCGAACGTCCGACGTTCGTGACCCATCTCGAATGCGCGATGGAAGGCGATCATTATCCCGCCGACCAGGTCCATAATCTCTCGAAAGCGAACAAGCCGCTGCTGGTGCGCTACGACCTCGTTGGCGTGAAGAAGGCTTTGACAAAAGACGCGCTGGCGCAGCGGCCTCCCGATCTCTGGCGCTACCGTGAAATGCTGCCGGTGCGCAAGGTCAGCGACATCGTCAGCATGGGCGAAGTCACGACGCCGCTGATCCGATTGCCGAAGCTGTCGAAAAAAATCGGCGGCGGCGAGATCATCGTCAAGGACGAGGGCCGGTTGCCGACCGGCTCGTTCAAGGCGCGCGGCCTTGTCATGGCGGTGTCGATGGGCAAGGCGCTCGGCATCAGGCACATGGCAATGCCGACCAACGGCAATGCCGGCGCGGCGCTCGCGGCTTACGCCACCAACGCCGGCATCAAGACCACAATCTTCTGCCCTGCGGATACGCCAGAGGTGAATGTCAGCGAGATCGAGTTGCAGGGCGCGACCGTCTATCGAGTCAACGGATTGATCGACGATTGCGGCAAGATCGTCGGCGAAGGCAACGCCAAGGCCGGCTGGTTCGATACTTCCACGCTGAAGGAGCCCTACCGTATCGAGGGCAAGAAGACGATGGGGCTCGAACTCGCCGAACAGCTCGGCTGGGACGTCCCGGACGTGATTTTCTATCCGACCGGCGGCGGCACCGGCCTGATCGGCATGTGGAAGGCGTTCGCCGAACTCGAAGCCATCGGTTTCATCGGCGGCAAGCGGCCGCGGATGGTGGCGGTGCAGGCGGCGGGTTGCGCGCCGATGGTACGCGCCTTCGAGAACGGTACCGAGCACGCCCCGCGCTGGGAGGATGCCCACACCATCGCATCCGGCATCCGTGTGCCGCAGGCGGTTGGGGATTTCCTGATCCTGCGTGCGGTGCGGGAGAGCAAAGGTTTTGCGATCGCGGTGACGGACGAGAGAATTTCTGCTGCGCTCAACGAAGTCGCGCGCGAAGAAGGCCTGCTGCTGTGCCCGGAAGGCGCGGCGACCTATGCTGCCTACAAACAGAGTCTCGCCGACGGCCGCGTGACGAAAGATGATCGCGTGATGTTGTTCAATTGCGCGACCGGACTAAAGTATCCGCTGGCGCCGGTCACGCGCACGCTCGATCGTCATCAGCCGATCGACTACGCGAAGCTTTAAGTTCACGGCCCGGAGAGTGCCGCGTTTGGGGGAGGGTCCGATGCGAAAAACGGTTCTGGCCGTGTTCATGGCGTTGCTGGCATTCGGCGGCGGCGCGCGTGCGGACAATTTCCCATCGCATCCCATCACCATCGTGGTGCCGTTTGCCGCCGGCGGTCCCACCGATGCGATGGCGCGGATTCTGGCCGAGCGGATGCAGAACACGCTTGGCCAGACCATCCTGATCGAGAATGTGACCGGTGCGGCCGGCTCGCTCGGGGTCGGACGCGTGGTGCGAGCGGCGCCCGACGGCTACACCGTCAGCATCGGCCATCTTGGCACCCACGTCGCCAATGGCGCGATCTACAAGCTCGGCTACGATCTCGTCACCGATCTTGAGCCGGTGGCACTGCTGCCGAGCAATCCGATGATCATCGTCAGCAAGAACGCGGTTCCGGCCAAATCGCTGGGGGAATTGCTTGCATGGTTGAAGGCGCGGCCAACCCTGGCCACGGCCGGCACCGCCGGCGCCGGTTCAGGGAGCCATATCGCAGGGCTCTATTTTGAGAACATCACGGGCATCAAGCTGCAATACGTGCCGTATCGCGGCACGGCGCCGGCGCTGACGGACCTCGTCGCGGGTCAGATCGATATCATCATCGATCAGACCTCCAATTCCATCAGCCAGGTGCGCGCCGGCACGATCCGCGCCTACGCCGTCACCGACGATAAGCGCGTCGAGTCGGCGTCGGACATACCAACCACCGACGAGGCGGGCTTGCCCGGGTTTCACATGACGCTGTGGTCCGGCCTGTGGGTGCCGAAGGACACGCCGAAAGATATCGTCGCAAAACTCAACGCCGCGGCAGTGGACACCTTGAACGATCCGGCCGTGCGCAAGAAGTTCGAAAACCTCGGGCTGCAGATGCCGCCGAAGGATCAGCTTTCGCCGCAGGCGCTCGGCATCTGGCAGAAAGCCGAGATTGCGAAATGGTGGCCGATGATCAAGGCCGCCAACGTCAAGGTGGAATAGGCGGAGCCGTCTTGCACCGCACCGCGAAGTGGGTGCTCCGATGGTTGCCGCCGCGCCACGATTGTTGCCCGACTGCAACACTGAGCGAACATTTAACTGTCATCCCAGCAAGCTCTTGCGTACGCCGCTTTTTAGCCACACCCCTCGATGAAATCATTCTTCGTAGGGCTAACGGCCACGGCGCTCGCGAAGGCGAAGGAAAATTCCTGATTTTCCGGGTCTGACAAGGGTTGGCTGGGGAAATAGGTTCGCGATGGACGCCAAGACCAGCATCAAGAAGAGACTGCCGAGCCGTCATGTGACGGAGGGCCCGGAACGGGCGCCCCACCGCTCGTATCTTTATGCGATGGGGCTGACCACCCAGCAGATCCACCAGCCGTTCGTCGGCGTGGCGTCGTGCTGGAACGAGGCCGCGCCCTGCAATATCTCGCTGATGCGTCAGGCCCAGGCGGTCAAGAAGGGCGTCGCCTCCGCCGGCGGTACCCCGCGCGAATTCTGCACCATCACCGTGACCGACGGCATTGCCATGGGGCATGACGGCATGCGCTCGTCGCTGCCCTCGCGCGAATGCATCGCCGATTCCGTCGAATTGACCATGCGGGGCCATGCTTACGATGCGCTGGTCGGTCTTGCCGGCTGCGACAAGTCGCTGCCGGGGATGATGATGGCGATGGTCCGGCTCAACGTGCCGTCGATCTTCATCTATGGCGGCTCGATCCTTCCCGGCAATTTCCGTGGCCAGCAGGTCACGGTGCAGGACATGTTCGAGGCGGTCGGCAAACATTCGGTCGGCGACATGTCGGACGCCGATCTCGACGAAATCGAGCGCGTGGCTTGCCCGTCTGCCGGCGCGTGCGGCGCACAATTCACCGCCAACACCATGGCGACGGTATCCGAGGCCATCGGGCTTGCGCTGCCCTATTCGGCCGGCGCGCCGGCACCTTACGAAATCCGCGACGCGTTCTGCATGACCGCCGGCGAGAAGGTGATGGAGCTGATCGCCCTGAACATCCGGCCGCGCGACATCGTCACGCGCCGGGCGCTGGAAAACGCGGCGGCGGTAGTAGCCGCCTCCGGCGGGTCGACCAATGCTGCACTGCATCTGCCGGCAATTGCGCACGAATGCGGCATCAAGTTCGATTTGTTCGACGTGGCGGAAATCTTCAAAAAGACACCGTATGTCGCGGATTTGAAGCCGGGCGGTCGTTATGTCGCCAAAGACATGTTCGAGGTTGGTGGCATACCGCTTCTGATGAAAACGCTGCTCGATAACGGCCACTTGCACGGCGACTGCCTGACAGTCACGGGCCGGACGATCGCCGAAAACCTCAAGAGCGTGAAATGGAATCCGCACCAGGATGTGGTGCGGTCCGCCGACAAGCCGATCACCGTCACGGGCGGTGTGGTCGGCCTGAAGGGCAATCTTGCGCCTGAGGGCGCGATCGTGAAGGTCGCGGGCATGTCGAACTTGAAATTTGCCGGTCCTGCCCGTTGCTTCGATCGTGAAGAGGATGCCTTCGAGTCGGTGCAGAAGAAAACCTACAAAGAGGGCGAGGTCATTGTGATCCGCTATGAGGGGCCGCGCGGCGGTCCCGGCATGCGCGAAATGCTCTCGACCACGGCGGCGCTGACCGGGCAGGGCATGGGCGGCAAGATCGCGCTCATCACCGACGGCCGGTTCTCCGGTGCAACGCGCGGGTTCTGCATCGGCCATGTCGGGCCGGAAGCGGCCGTGGGCGGGCCGATCGCATTGCTGCGGGACGGCGATATCATCGAAATCGACGCCGTCGTCGGGACACTTAACGTAAAATTGACCGATGCCGAACTGGCCGAACGCAAAACCAAATGGAAGCCGCGCGAGACCAATCATACATCGGGAGCGCTGTGGAAATATGCCCAACAGGTTGGGCCGGCGGTGGATGGCGCCGTAACCCATCCGGGCGGGGCGCACGAGAAACAGTGTTATGCGGATATCTGAGCGTATCATTCTTGCGTTGATTTTAGGGGCCACGCCGGTGGCGGCCCCGGCATTTGCCTTCGACGGCGCGCCGGTCAATCAGGATTCGGCGATCCCGGTAGTTTCAGCCCAGCCCGGGGCCGCCGCCTTGAAGAAGGCCATCCCGCCGTCGACGACGGACACCTCGCTGACTTCGCTGCAATACGCCGCGGAAGGCGGTCATCCCGTCGCGCAGTGGAAATTGGGACGGATGTACGCGGATGGCGACGGCGTCGCCCAGGACGATCTTCGCGCCTTTGAGTATTTCAGCCGGATCGCCAATGCGCACGCCGAAGACAGCCCGTCGGCGCCGCAGGCGGCGATCGTCGCCAACGCCTTTGTCGCGCTGGGTCGGTACTACCTCAACGGCATTCCCAACTCGAAGATCAAGTCGGATCCGGAGCGGGCGAGGGAGATGTTCTCCTACGCGGCGTCGTATTTCGGCAATGCCGACGCGCAGTATGATCTGGCCCGGCTCTATCTCAAGGGAGTCGGCTCGTCGCGGGATGATTTCCGCTATGGCGCGCGCTGGCTCGGCCTTGCCGCCCAGAAGGGCCAGCATCAGGCGCAGGCCTTGCTCGGCCAGATGCTGTTCAACGGCGACCAGCTGCCGCGTCAGGCCGCCCGCGGGTTGATGTGGCTGACACTGGCGCGGGACAGCGCCGCGCCGGACGAAACCTGGATCAAGGAAAGCTACAACAAGGCGATCAGCAAGGCGTCCGAGGACGACCGTGCGATGGCGCTGCAGATGCTCGAGCACTGGGTCCAGGGCCGCAAGGACTGAGCTTCACCTTTTTCTCGCAAATAGCGGGAGGGTGACAGACATCACGCCGTCTCGAGGTCGAGATCGATCCACACCGGCACGTGGTCGGACGGTTTCTCCCAGGCGCGCACATAGCTGTCGATTCCGGCGTCGATGAGCCGATCGCTGGCCTGCGGCGACAGCAGCAGGTGATCGATGCGCAGTCCCTGGTTTTTCTGCCAGGCGCCCGCCTGATAATCCCAGAATGTGTACTGGCCTGACGCGTCGGTGACGGCGCGCAGCGCGTCCGTGAGCCCGAGCCCGAGCAGCGATTGAAAGCTCTCGCGGGTGGCGGGGCGGAACAGGGCGTCGTTGACCCAGGCCGCCGGATTGTGGACGTCCTGCGCCGATGGAATGACGTTAAAGTCGCCGGCCAGCACCAGCGGCTCCTCGGCCTTCAGCCGTTGCCTTGAATACTCAAGAAGTCTCGACATCCATTTGAGTTTATAAGGATATTTTTCAGTCTCCGGGGGATTGCCATTGGGTAAATAAAGACAGGCGATCCTGAGCACGCCGTGCTTTAGCGTGACCACGCCTTCCAGAAACCGGGCGTGGATGTCTTCGTCGTCACCGGCCAGCCGCGGCCTGGTTTCGTCGAACGGCAGCTTCGACAGCAGCGCGACGCCGTTGAAGGTTTTCTGGCCGTGGGTGACCACGTTATAGCCGAGCGCCTCGATAGCCTCCCGCGGGAATGCCTCGTCGACGCATTTGATTTCCTGCAGGCAGACAATGTCGGGCGCGCAATCCTTCAGCCAAACCAGCAGATGGTCGACCCGTTGCCTGATCGAATTGACGTTCCACGTAGCAATACGCATGGAGGGGGTCCGGTCCGGTAACCACACATTTTCGTTTGGGTGGCATACCATGCCCTGCGAGGCTGTGATAACCGTTTAGAACAAGGCGCAAATGTCGCCGTAAAGGGGTAGGAACCGGACCGTCCCGGTCCTTGCGGACCGGCTGACGTGAAATGCTATGAAAAAACGTAACTTGATGTTTTTCGCAGGCGTGCTCGGCATTGCTGCGCTGGCTGCCTTTGCGACCCGATCATCATGGATGGGCGACGGCGGTGCGAAGGGACCGCAGCGCGCGCGCGTGATATCGGCTGAGCTGGCCAAGGCGGAACGCAAGCCCGTGCCAGTCGATGTCGATTCGATCGGAACGGTGACGCCTATTTCCAGCGTGGCGCTGAAATCGCGGGTCGAAACCACAATCGTCTCGGTGCACTTCGAAGACGGCGCCAAGGTGAACGAAGGCGATTTGCTGTTTACGCTCGACGCGCGCCAGATAGACGCCCAGATCGAACAGGCCGAGGGCACGCTCGCCAAGGATCAGGCGCAGCTCGAGGGCGCGCAACGCGACGTCCGGCGTTTCAGCGACCTGATCGGCAAGGGCGCAACCACGCAGGTCAACCTCGACAATGCCAAAACCCAGGCCGATGTTCTGATTGGCACCATCAAGGCCGATCAGTCCGCTCTGGACAATCTGAAGGTCCAGAAGAGCTACACCATCATCCGCGCGCCGTTTTCGGGACGGATTAGCGCAGCCAATGTGAAAGTCGGCAATTTCGTGCGTCCGGCCGATACCGCACCGCTGGCCGTCATCAACCAGATGGCGCCGGTCTACGTGACCTTCGCAATTCCGCAGCGCGTACTGGTCGATCTGCGCGACGCCATGGCGAGCGGGGGATCCAAGGTGATTGCGACAATCCCCGGACACCAGCGATCCGAGGACGGCAAGGTCGCGATGGTCGAAAACTCGGTGGATTCCACCACCGGCATGATCACCGTGCGCGGCATCATGAACAACGAGAACGAAACATTGTGGCCGGGGATTTTGGTGAACACAAAGCTCGTCATTCGGACCGAGGAGGCCGTGACGGTGCCCACGGCCGCCGTGCAGCGCAGCCAGAACGGCAATTACGTGTTCGTGATGCGGGACGGCAAGGCTCACGTGCAGCCCGTGAATGTCAGCCGCACCTTCCAGGGAATTTCCGTGATCGCGACCGGACTGTCCGGAGGCGAGGATGTCATTGTCGACGGACAGTTGCTGTTGTCGGAAGGAACTCCGGTCGCGCCCCGCGCGCCCAAGGCGGGGGCCTGATCGATGACGCTTTCGGAGCTTTGTATCGGTCGCCCGGTCATGACGACGCTGATGACGGCTTCGATCATCGCGTTCGGTGTGTTCGGTTTCCGGCTGCTGCCGGTTTCCGCGCTTCCCAAGGTTGATTTCCCCACCATCGCCGTGACCGCGACCTTGCCGGGCGCCAGCGCCGACACCATGGCATCGTCCGTCGCCGGTCCGATCGAACGCCAGCTCTCGACGATTGCCGGCATCTCGTCGATGTCCTCGACCTCCTCGCAGGGCACCACCGCGATCGTCATCCAGTTCGATCTCAACCGCAACATCGACGCCGCCGCGCTGGATGTACAGACCGCCCTCACCATCGCGCAGCGCCGGCTGCCGATCGAGATGACGATCCCGCCGAGCTTCCGGAAGGTCAATCCGTCGGATTTTGCAGTCCTGTTTATCTCGCTGGGATCTGAAACGCTGCCGCTGTCCACCGTCAACGAATACGGCGACATCACCATCGGACAGGCGCTCTCGCAGATTCAGGGCGTCGCCCAGGTGGTGATTTTCGGCAGCCAGAAATTTGCGATTCGGGTGCAAGCCGATCCGGAGGCTGCGGCGGCGCGCGGAATCTCGCTTGAAGACGTCCGCGCCGCGGTCTCGCGCGCGAATTCGTCGACGCCGGTCGGCACGCTCAACGGACCGAAACAGGATGTCGCACTTCAGGCTTCGGGCCAGATGGACAAGGCGGCCGACTACAGGCACGTGATCGTCGCCTGGCGCAACGGTTCGCCGGTCCGGCTCGATGAGATAGCGCACGTCTATGACAGCGTCGAGAACGACAAGATCGCCACCTGGTTTAACGGCACGCGCTCGATCGTTCTGGCCATCTACAAGCAGCCCGACGCCAACACGGTAGCCGTCGTCGATGGCGTGCTGGCGAAGTTGCCGTCGCTGCGCGCCCAGATTCCGCCGTCGGTGAACATCCAGGTCGCCATGGACCGCTCGACGTCGATCCGCCAGTCCGTGAGCGACGTCGAAGAGACTCTGCTGATCGCCATCGGTCTCGTCATTCTGGTGATCTTCCTGTTCCTGCGGTCGGCATCCGCGACCTTTATCCCGGCGCTGGCAGTCCCGATTTCGCTCTGCGGCACCTTCGCCGTCATGTACATGCTGGATTTCTCCATCAACAACATGACGCTGCTGGCGCTGACCTTGTCCGTCGGCTTCGTGGTCGACGACGCCATCGTGATGCTCGAGAACATCGTCCGGCATATCGAGCACGGCATGCGCCCGTATGAGGCGGCCCTGAAGGGCGCGCGCGAAATCGGCTTTACGATCATTTCGATCACGTTCTCGCTGATCGCGGTGTTCATCCCGGTACTGCTGATGGGTGGCATCGTCGGGCGTGTGTTCCGCGAATTCGCGGTTACGATCGCGGTTGCGATCGTGGTCTCGGGCTTCGTCTCGCTGACGCTGACGCCGATGCTGTGCGCACGCGTGCTGAAGGCGCACGATGCGACGAAGAAGCCGAATATCGTCCTTCGCATCTTTGAGCGGATGTTCGATGCCTGGCTCCGCGGCTACGAACGGGCGCTCGACTGGGTGCTCGCGCGCAAGGCGATGATGCTGGTGGTAACCCTGGCAACGCTCGCCGGCACCATCGCTTTGTACATCGTCGTGCCCAAGGGGTTCTTTCCCCAAGAGGATACCGGCTTTCTGTCAGGTGTAACGGAAGCGGCGACCGACACCTCGTTCGAGGCGATGTCGGCACGGCAAAAGGCGCTGACGGATATTCTCAGCCGGGACCCGGCGATAGAATACATCAACAGCACGGTGGGCGCGGGCGGTCCCAACACGACCGCCAACTATGCGCGGCTGTTCATCGCGCTGAAGCCGCGCAAAGAGCGCGAGCCGGCGGCAGTGGTGATGGCGCGTCTGCGTCAGAAGGCCACGCAGGTGCCAGGGATGCAGGCGTTCTTCCAAAGCATCCAGAACCTGAACATCGGCGGCCGGCCATCGAAGAGTCAATATCAGTACGCGTTGCAGAGCGGCGACACCGAAGCGCTTTATCGCCTGGCGCCGGAGATGAGCAACAACATCTCGAAGATACCGGGGTTGCTCGACGTCACCACCGATCTCTACATCAAGAACCCGCAGATGACCGTCGACATCGACCGCGAGAAAGCCGCGGTCTACGGCGTTACCGTCGACCAGGTGCGCAACCAGCTTTACAATGCCTACGGCGCGCGTCAGGTCGGCACCATCTACATGCCGTCCAACGATTACCAGATCATCCTGGAAGCGCAGCCGCAGTTCCGGGTCGATCCGTCTGACCTCTCCAAGCTCTATGTCAAGACGGCCAACAACCAGACCATTCCGCTCGATGCGGTGGCAAAGCTGGTGCCGTCAGTGGGCCCGCTGCAGATCAACCATCAGGGGCAGCAGCCCGCGGTGACGATCTCGTTCAATCTCGCTCCGAATTACTCGCTCGGTTATGCGGTGGACCAGATTACCGCGATCGAACAAAGCTCCAATCTTCCGGCCACCATCGCCACCGGTTTCTCCGGCACGGCGCAAGTGTTCCAGGATTCATTGCGCGGGCAGGGCGTGCTGATCCTGGCGGCGGTGTTCGCGGCGTTCGTGATCCTCGGCATTCTCTACGAGAGTTTCATTCATCCGATCACCATCATTTCCGGCCTGCCGTCAGCAGGCATCGGCGCGATCCTAACGCTGATGCTGTTCAATATGGAACTCTCCGTGATCGCGATGATCGGCATCGTGATGCTGGTCGGCATCGTCAAGAAGAACGCCATCATGATGGTGGACTTCGCGCTGGAGCGCCGCCGCGTCGGTCTCAGCGCCGAGCACGCCATTCGCGAAGCCGCACTGCTGCGGTTCCGCCCCATCATGATGACGACGTTCGCGGCGATTTTCGGCACGCTGCCGATTGCGATTGGCGCCGGCGCCGGTGCGGAACTGCGTCAGCCGCTTGGCATCGCGGTGGTCGGCGGTCTCTGCGTGTCGCAGCTATTGACGCTGTTCATTACGCCGATGATCTATGTCTATCTCGACCGGATCGATCGCCGCCTGAAGCGCCGCCTCGAGCCGCAGCTCGACGAGGTCGAGAACGTCGAACGGCCGCATGTCGTCGCGGCTGAGTGACCTAATCGGTGATCGGCCGCTGCTGCCCGTATTATTACGGGAAGAAAATTAACTTCGTTGAAGCGCCGCCGGCGTCACCTTGTTCTCAAGCATGCTGCGGTTGTCGAATTCGCGCCGCGATGTGAATCAAGAAGTTCTTGCCGGCAATTGCGCAATTCCGAAAACCGGAAATCGGTTCACGAACACAAAAGTGCGCGTTGTCCGGCGCAGGCCCGGCTCGGTGCATAATGGGACGGCCCGGCAAATTGTCAGCCTCAGACGCGCGCGGCTTGCCGTCGCGCGTGCGTGCGCTTGTCAGTTGGCTTGGCGGCTTTTCCGCCAAGACCAGATTTGAAGCCGGCGACGTCAGCGAACGCGAGCTGCGCCGTATTCGCGCAAAGCAAATCGATGCGGTGACACGCCTCGTCCCGATCACCATGACAATCAATGTTGCCAACGCCGCGATTATTCTTTTCGTCTTTTGGGGTACCGGTTCGAACATTTTCCTCAGCGCGTGGGCGCTGGCAATCGTTTCCGCGGCTGCCATGGCGACGCGGTCATGGGCACGATCGCGCCGACGCCCACCCAATGAAGCGTCGCCGAACGCAACAAGACGGATGACGGTTCAGGCATTTGTCCTCGCCCTGACCTGGGGAGCGATGCCGGTGGTGCTGCTTCCCGTGATCGGGCCGACGCATCAATTGATCGTCGCCTGCCTGATGGCGGGAATGATCTCGGCAGGCGGGTTCGCGCTCTCGACGGTGCCCAAGGCAGGACTTGCATACACATGGCCGCGTCCGCGGTAGCCCTGCTGCTTTGCCGGGTCGACGCCTTCGTCGTCACGGCGATTTTCCTGCTGATTTACGCCGTCTTTATCTCCCGCAACCTGGTATTAAACGGCAACCTGTTTTACGACAATTTGCGGACGCAGTTGCAACTCGAACGTCAGACCGAGACTATCTCGCTGCTGCTCAAGGAATTTCAGGAAAATGCCAGCGACTGGCTTTGGCAGACCGACCCACAGGGGCGGTTGATTCACGTCCCGGAGCGGTTCGCTGAAGTAGCGCAAATTCCGCTTCCGTTGCTGCAGGGCGCATGCTTCAGCAAAACGCTCGAGACGCTTTGTCCCTCCGACGGGCCGGCGGTAGCCGGTATTGTCGCGCTGATGGCAAAGCACGAGCCGCTGCACGAGATCATCGTTCACGTCGTCGCTGGCGGTCAGGCTCGTCTTTGGGCGTTAACGGCAAAGCCGACGCTCGACCATGACGGCAATTTCGCCGGTTACCGCGGCTTCGGCCGCGACGTCACCGAACGCTGGCGGGCGGAGCAGGCCGAGGCGGAGAATCGGGCGAAATCGGGCTTCCTCGCCATGATGAGCCACGAAATCCGCACGCCGATGAATGGCGTACTCGGTTTGGCAAGCATGCTGCTGGAGACGAAGCTGGATCCGGAACAGCATCACGCGGTGGCCACCATCCGGGAATCCGGCGACAATCTGCAGCGGATCCTCAACGACATTCTGGATCTCTTGAAACTCGAAGCGGGCCGATTCGAGTTCGAGACAATCGATTTTTCGCCGGCCGCGCTGGCGGACGCCGTTGCCTCGATCATCGGAACCAGCGCAAAAAACAAGGGACTGGCGGTTAAGGTCAAAGTCGATCCGAAACTCCCGTCCGCCTTGAACGGAGATGTGGCGCGGATCCGTCAGGTGTTGCTCAATCTTGTCTCCAACGCCGTCAAATTTACCGATCGCGGCGGTCTGACGATCGCGGTTGCCTGCACATCGCGCGCCGACAGCCGCGCCACCGTCGAATGGCAGGTGAGCGACACCGGGATCGGCATCCCGCCGGATCGTGTCGGCCGGCTGTTCACGGATTTGCCCAGGCCGACGTCTCGATCAATCGCCGTTTCGGCGGCACCGGCCTTGGCCTTGCCATCAGCCGGCGCATCGTCGAGCAGATGGGCGGGACGATCGGCGTCAGCTCGGTACCGGCCGAGGGCACGACGTTCCGATTCCGCCTGACATTGCCGTGGAGCGACAAGGTGGTGCTGGACCAACGCACCGACCGCGTCGGGGCCGACGACTTGAAGGCCCGCATCGCCGAGCTTGGCCGTCCGCTGCGGGTGTTGATCGCGGAGGATGACGCCACCAACCGGATGGTGGTCGTGAAGATGTTGCAGGAGTTCACCACGGAGACGCGGATCGCGACCGATGGGGTGCAGGCGGTGCAGGCCGCAGCGGAGGCCGATTACGATCTGGTGCTGATGGATGTGCGGATGCCGGAAATGGATGGCCTTGCGGCAACCAGGGCAATTCGCGCCCGTGGCGTCCGGTTCGCGGCACTGCCCATCATTGCTCTGACCGCAAATGCATTCGCCGAAGATATCAAGCTATGCCGTGATGCCGGCATGTCCGACTTCCTCGCCAAGCCGCTGCGCAAGCAGGCGATGGTCGCTGCGATGCTGCGGGCAATCGGTCGCGTGGCAATCCCGGCCGCGGCATCGCCGGCGGAACCGGCAGCGACCGTGCCTGTTTGCTTCGACCGGACGGCGCTGGCACACCTTACCGCCGCGATCGGCGAAGACGGCGTGCAGGAGACATTCGCGGTGTTTGCGTGCGAGACCGAAGCACGCCTTGCGCTGTTCCGGCAATTCACGGAGGGCAACGACCGGCGATTGATCGAGATCGAGGCCCATGCGCTGAAAGGATCGGCCGGAACCCTCGGCGCCAGCGAGGTGTCTGATATCGCAAGGTTGATCGAACACGGGCGGCAGGCATCAGCGCCGACGAGTTGCGAGGCGCGGTCGACCGGCTGGACGCGGCCTATCGCAAGATGCGCCGGGAGTTCGAGGCAGATCTCGTGGAGGTCGCCTAGAACATCAGGGGCCGGTCTCGGCCGAGACACCCCGATCAAGCCAGTCCACAGTATTCAGATCGAAAAACTGGTGCCGCAGCCGCAGGATGCGGTGGCGTTGGGATTGACCACGCGGAACGACGCGCCGATCAGGTCGTCGACGAAATCGACCTCGGATCCGGCCAGAAACGGCACGGAGGCGGGATCGACCAGCACCACTGCACTGTCGCGCGCGATCACAAGGTCATCTTCAGCCTGCGCGCGCTCGACGTCGAACTTGTATTGAAAGCCGGAGCAGCCGCCGCCCTCGACGCTGATGCGCAGCATGGCGCCGTCGCCCTCGGTCTTGAGGATTTCCCCGATCCGGCGGGCCGCCCGCTCGCTGATGGTGACGCTGGCTGCTGTCATGACGTAGCTCCGTAGTCCCTGCGGGTTTTTCAAGTCATTTGAATTGCCTGCCCCGCAAGGCATAGTTAAGTGCGCCAGGCGCCGGAATCAAACCTTTAGGGGGATTAATACACCGTGTCGGTCGGAATGGCTGCTCCTCGTTCGGCCTATGGTTGCGACCCCGACCGCAGCCGCGGACGGCTGTTCGCCGAGCCCCCGAGCAAGACCCGCAGCCCGTTCCGGCGCGATTGCGACCGAGTAATTCATTCCACCGCCTTTCGCCGCCTGAAGTACAAAACCCAGGTATTCGTGTTCCACGAAGGCGATCATTACCGCACCCGGCTGACCCACACCCTCGAAGTGGCGCAGATCGCCCGCGCGCTGGCCCGGCAGCTCGGTCTCGATGAGGATCTCACGGAAACGCTGGCGCTGGCACACGACCTCGGCCATCCGCCGTTCGGCCACGCCGGCGAGCGCGCTCTCGATGTCTGTCTGCAAGCCCATGGCGGGTTCGATCACAACGCGCAGACCCTGCGCGTCGTGACATCGCTGGAGCATCGCTATCCCGATTTCGACGGGCTCAACCTGACCTGGGAATCGCTGGAGGGTGTCGTCAAGCACAACGGCCCGCTGACCGAACGCAGCGGGGCACCCATCGGACGTTATCGCGACCACGGCGTTCCCTCAGGGATATCCGATTACATCAGGACATACGATCTGGAACTATGGAGCTTTGCGTCGCTGGAGGCGCAGGTCGCGGCGATCGCCGACGACATTGCCTACGACGCCCACGATATCGACGATGGCCTGAGGGCCGGTCTGTTTAGCGTTGACGATCTCAAGGTCATGCCGCTCGCCGCGGCGATGATCGCGGATATCGCCAAGCATTATCCAGGTCTCGATGACGACAGGCGCGGCGCGGAACTGGTGCGCGAGCTGATTTCGTATCTGATTGGGGCGGTCGTCTCGGAAGCGCGCAGGCGTCTGGAAGCAGCCGCGCCAAAATCGGTCGACGATGTCCGCAACCATGGCGACGTGCTGATCGCGTTTCCTGCCGGGGTGGCGCAAGCGGAGGCTGAGATCAAGTCGTTCCTGAAGCAGCGAATGTACCGCCATCCGCGCGTCATGCGTGTGATGGGCGATGCGGAATCGATCCTGTTCGACCTGTTCGCGCGCTATCAGAGAACGCCGGGCGATCTGCCGACCGAATGGCTGCCTCCGGAAGGCGGGGACACCGAGACCGAAACCGCGCGCGCACGGCGGATCGGCAACTTCATCGCCGGGATGACCGACCGCTTCGCACTGACAGAACATCAGAGGCTTTTTGACTCGACCCCGGATTTGCGTTAGGCGGCGGCCTAAGCCGCATGCGCGGCGCAATCTCCGGTCCCAGTCACGCCCATGGTCGATAAAGCTTCACCGCAGCATCTTTTCGCCAATGTGCTTGCGCGCGTGCATGCGGTTTGCGGCGAACTCGCGGCGGAAGGCGGATGGCCCGCGGGCATCGACCTCTCACGCGTCGTGATCGAGCCGCCGCGCGATGCCGCGCACGGGGATATGGCGACCAATGCCGCGATGGTGCTGGCAAAGGAGGCCCGGTCCAAGCCGCGCGACCTCGCCGAACAGATCGCCGCCAGGCTGCGCGCCGACGATTTGATTGCGTCTGTCGACGTCGCCGGTCCCGGCTTCATCAATCTCACCTTGAAGGCGTCGGCATGGTCGGACGCGCTGCGTACGGTGCTGCGTGAGGGCGATTCTTACGGGCGAAGCGCGATGGGCGCTGCCGAGAAGGTCAACGTCGAATACGTTTCCGCCAATCCAACTGGGCCGATGCATGTCGGGCATTGCCGCGGCGCGGTGTTCGGCGATGCGCTGGTAAGCCTGCTGATATTTGCGGGCTACGATGTGACCCGCGAATATTACATCAATGACGCAGGCGCTCAGGTCGATGTGCTGGCGCGCTCGGCTTTCCTGCGCTACCGCGAGGCGCTCGGCGAGAACATCGGTGCGATTCCGGAAGGGCTTTATCCCGGCGACTATCTGAAGCCTGTGGGGCAGGCGCTGGCCGTTGAATATGGTGGCGCGCTGAATAAGATGCCCGAGGAGCGCTGGCTTCCGATCGCGCGGACCAAGGCGATCGCGATGATGCTGGAAGAGATCAAGGGCGATCTCGCCGCGCTCCATATCAAGCACGACATTTTCTTTTCGGAGCGTTCGCTGATCGACGGCACTACCGATCAGGTCGCGGCAACCATCGAGTTTTTGCGAGCCAGGGGCGACGTCTACCAGGGCCGCCTGCAGCCCCCCAAGGGAGCGCCGGTCGAAGATTATGAGGATCGCGAGCAGACGCTGTTTCGCGCCACCGCCTATGGCGACGATGTCGATCGTCCGCTGAAAAAGTCCGACGGCGGCTACACCTATTTCGCCTCCGATATCGCCAATCACAAAAACAAGTTCGACCGCGGCTTTAGCAACCTCATCGATGTTTTTGGCGCCGATCACGGCGGCTATATCAAACGCATGCAGGCAGCGATCAAGGCCGTCACGGCGGGCAAGGCCACGCTGGATGTGAAGGTCGTGCAGCTCGTCAGGCTGCTGCGCAACGGCGAGCCGGTGAAGATGTCGAAACGCTCCGGCGATTTTGTCACGCTGCGCGAGGTCGTCGACGAGGTCGGCTCCGACGCCGTGCGCTTCATGATGCTGTTCCGCAAGAACGACGCGGTGCTGGATTTCGACCTTGCCAAGGTGATCGAACAATCCAAGGAGAACCCGGTATTCTACGTGCAGTACGGCCACGCCCGAGGTCACTCGGTGTTCCGTAATGCGCGGGAAGTGGTCCCGGACTTGCCGGAGGAGACCGTCGCACGGGCGGCCTTCCTCGGGGGCGCTGCGGTGGAGCGGCTGACCGACCCCGCGGAACTCGACCTGCTGCGTCGGCTGGCGGCCTATCCCCGGATGATCGAGGCCGCGGCGGTGGCCCATGAACCGCACCGAATCGCCTTTTACCTCTATGATTTAGCCAGCGAATTTCATGCGCTTTGGACGCGGGGGCGCGATTTGCCCTATTTACGCTTCATTATCAATAATGATGCAGAGATCACAAAGGCGCGGCTGGCTTTGGTTCAGGGCGTCGTCTCGGTTCTGGCATCTGGGCTCGCCATCCTTGGCGTCCACGCTCCGGACGAGATGCGGTAAGGCAAGGGGCGAACGCCACTCACATGGGGATCTGTGAGGGCATCAGGCAGGGGCCAGTTCGTTTGTAAGAGCGGGTTGGCGGCTTTCCCGAAGGGGAC
>Ga0208080_1000357_pt1 | contig 23092 bp, 19 predicted proteins | sample NGESurdeep092012_3_FD_184476 | JGI IMG/M metagenome (GOLD analysis project Ga0208080, IMG submission 184476) | Arctic peat soil microbial communities from Barrow, Alaska - NGEE Surface sample 210-3 deep-092012 (SPAdes) | ecosystem: Environmental > Terrestrial > Soil > Wetlands > Peat ...
GTTCCTTCGAACCGTCTCGAAACGCCCCGGCGAGCCGGGGCGTTTTTCTTTTCCGCCCTCCTCCTTGCGACAATCGAGGGGAACGGAGGAATCGATGAAAACTTCATCCCGGATCCGGTGCCCGGCACCTACGGTCAGTTCTCGCCCGGCCAGCCACTGCGGAACTCCGTCGAATTCGACAACTCGATTCTCGGCGACCTGTACCTCACGGGAATCCCGAATGACCCGAGCCACCGGACGAACGCCGTCGTCATGAACCCGACCGGATTCTTCCTCGAGGCCGGCGTCCAGTTCGTGGATTCCGATGGCAACCTGTATAAGACCGTTCTCGTCACCGTCCCCCCTTTTTCGCTCCACCAGCTCAATGACATCTTCCATGTCGACTTCGCCTCGGCCTTGCCCCCGGAGGGCGGCCCCTGGCGTCTCACCGTCTTCGTCAATCTCTCGAACGGCGCGCGGGCTCACTGTTACGCGACCGTGACCGATCTCAACACGGGAGATCCCTACCTCCTGACCGGCCAGCTTGCCCGTCCCTGAGAAGGCATCCAGCTGCGAGCCCTCCTCGTCGACCTCGGCAACGTCCTCGTCCGGTTCGATCACGACGTGACGCTCCGCCAGATCCATACGGCCACGGGTGTGCCTTCCGGGGCCCTCCGCCCGCACCTCTTCGGCCCACTCGAGCACGAATTCGATCTCGGACGGATGACGACGACGGCTTTCTTTCGCGCCGCCGAGTGCGCCGCCGGAATCCCCCGGCTCGGCGACGACATCTGGATCCCGGCATGGCGCGACATCTTCACGCCGGCCCCTGCCGCCCTCTCCGCTCTGGGCCGCCTCGAGCCCGACGTCGTGCCCGTGCTCGTCTCGAACACGAACACCCTCCACTGGGAAGGCGTGCTCCGCGTCGCGCCGGAGCTGCCGCGTCTCGTCCCTCTCAGGGCACTCTCTTTCGAGGTCGGCGCCGCCAAGCCCGATCCCGCGCACTTCCACGCCGCTCTCGCGCGCGCCGGAGCGCGATCCGAGGACGCTCTTTACGCCGACGACCGGCCGGAGCTCGTCGAAGCCGCGCGGGCGCTCGGCATCGACGGCTTCGTCGTGACGGACCCCAACCTCCTCGCGAGCGAGCTTCGGGACCGCGGTTTCCTCGCGCCGTCATCCGTTCCGCTGCATTCCCTGCCCGCGCGGTTCGGCGGCGCCGCGTCACCCCTCTTCGTCCAGGGCCTCGTGGAGTTCCGCGCGGGACGCTTCTTCGAGGCTCACGAAGGATGGGAGCTGCTCTGGAAGAACAGCAAAGGCGACGACAAGCTCTTCCTGCAGGGGCTCATCCAGCTCGCGGCGGCGTGCGTCCACATCGGGCGCGGCAATGCCACGCCGGGGAGGCACCTCCTGGCCCTCGCGAAGATAAAGCTCGATCGATTCGGCGATGACGAGGTAGGGGTCGACGTGCGTTTTCTGAGAAAGGGGATTGGGGCTGCCCTCACGCTGCCGACGGCTGATTTGCTCCGGGCGAATCTGCGCAGCCTCTTTCCTGTCTGAACGGCCTTTCTCTCCCTTCTTCCTTTCTAAGAAAAATCTCTTTCTCTCTCCTGCACCCTCGGGAGGATGCCCGTGGCGCGCGAGGCGACCTCCGCGAGGAGGGTCGCGTCGGGCATGCGGCTCGTCGCGCCGTGAATGCCCCACCGCCCGGCGCCCAGGCGCGCAAGCGCTTCGGCCACGCGTGAGGACGTGCCGCGGGGCCGTGACCAGCCCGCGGCCGCCTCTTCGAGCACCGCCCGGTAGGCTTCCGCAATGCGCTCGGGCCGCCGAGGCACCGCCCAGGCCGACGCCGCGCTGCCCCGCTCGCGGGCGAGGTCCGTTTCGAATGCGAGGCGCTCCATGGCCCGCGCGAGATACGCGACCTCGTCTCCCCCGATCGGGATCTTGTCGGCGAACGAGTCGGGCAGCTCGCGAAACCAGCCGGTGTCGGAGACGACGAGCGGCAGTCCGAAGCCCGCGAGACGGCACACGGCGTGGGACGTCTCCCCCATCGTGGGATGGCGGAGGTTCACGGCGAACGTCGCCGCCGAGGCCGCGCGCCAGAGGTCCTCCTCGGAGAGATAGCCGCCGAACTTCACGTCCTTATCGAGGCTGTTCTCCCGCACGGTGGAACGGAGGACGTCGTCGTCCGCCACCGCTCCGCCGATGAAGAAGAAGGGCCGGCGCTCGGGCGGCAACAAAGCGAGCGCTTCGAGGATCTTCACGATGCGTTTGGCGGGCGACACGATCCCGAGCGTGATGCCCGCCGGCCGGTCCCGGGGGAAGCCGAGCGCCTCGCGCGCTTCGAAAGGTGGCGTCCGCGGGGCGGGCGCGACGTGCTGCGGGATCGTGAGGGCGCGGGTGCCCGGGCACTCGCCGAGAATCGCGCCGGTCACGAGCGCCGAGTGCGCGACGACCGCCTCGGCGGCGCGGATCACCCCGGCGGACATCGGGTAGAGCCACGGGTCGAGGTCCCAGACGGGGACGTAAGAGCCGTCTTGCCGCGTCGAGGCAAACGCCCTTCCCCGTGCGCCGTGCGCCCGCTCCAGCTCGCGCGCGTAGTCCTCTGGGCGAGAGCGCGTGAGGTAAGCCGCCGCGAAGAGGTGGTGGAGGACGAACTCGTGGAGAACCACCACGGCGGGGGTCCGGCGTTCCGGATCGAAGAGCGCCTCGACAGACGGAGCATGCAGCGGGTCGTTGCCGATCTGGACGAGGAGCACGTCGTGCTTCGCCGCGAGCGCGCCTCGCGCATCCACGGGCTCGTACGAGACGACGGCGAGGATCTTCGAGAGCGCGGAGAGAATTTCGGCGTCGTAGTCCGCGATGCCGGAGCGCGTCGGCGGAAGAGGGCCAATGAAACCGACGGAGAGCCGCCGCTTCGCGGGCTTTCTGGTCACCGGATTCCGCCCGCCTCGAGCAGGGCCCGTATGGCATTTTCCCAGCGGATCTCTCTGACCCTTTCAAAGCCTCGTTCTCCGAGCTCCGCGGCCTTCTTGTGATTTGCGAGAAGATCCGCCACGGCGGCTCCGAGCGCCGTCCCGTCGGGTGCGACGACGCGCCCGTTCTCTCCGTCGACCACGAACTCGAGCGGGCCGCCCGAGTCGGAGCAGGTCACCACGGGTTTTTTCGACAGGAACGCCTCGAGAGCGATGTATCCGTAGTCCTCGTCCGCCGGGGGAAAGATCACGGCGCCGGCCGTGGCATACAGCGCCAGCAGCTCCTCGTCCGCAACGCGGCCGGCGAATCGCACCGCGCCGCCGCTCTTCGCGGCGAGGCCCTCGAGGCGGGCGCGGTCCGGTCCAACTCCCGCGACGACGAGAGGAAACTTCCCGGCTGCCGCCGCCGCGATCGCGAGGTCCACGCGTTTCCAGCGGTCGAGCCGGCCGGCCACGAGCGCGAAACCTCGCGAAACCTCGCATCGGTACCGGCCCGCGAGCGGTGGCGGATGATAGAGGGCCTCGGCCTCGATTCCGTTGAACCGCGCGAGCCGGTCGGCGGTGTTCTTCGCGTTCGTGAAGATCTTCCGCGCCTCCCCGAGTCCCGTGCGGTCCGCCTCGGCGATCAGCTCGCGCCAGCGCGTGTCCTCGGGCGAGGCGGTGAAGTCGCTCTGGGAGGTGCCGAAGCGGTCGTACGCCTGGCGGAACTGGTGGATCAGCCAGACGACCTTGTTCTCGTGCCTCACGAGATAGGACGGGAACTTCATCGGGATCACGAGATCGACGCGCTTTCCGTCCGCCTCCGACACGTCGAGAAGCCGCCAGGCGAGCGCGGACGTCAGAATCTCCGCGCGCGGGTACCACTTGAACGGAAGACGCACGAGCTCGGCCTCGTGCCCGAAGGCCGCGAGCTCGCGCACGAGGCCTCCCGCGTGGCGCTCCGCGCCGCCGGACGTGAACGGCACCTGCGCGGTGCAGACGAGGACGCGCGCCATCTTTCCTCTACTTCACGCCCGTGACGGCGTAGTCCTGCGGGGCGAAAAGAAGGCGCTCGAGGGGCGCGAAGCGCGGGTCGTCGGCGAGACCCCGAGGTAGGCCTTCCGACTCCGGCACGGGAGAGCGAAAGTCCACGGCCACGTCCCGAAACCCGGACGCGCTGAGGAGCTGCGCGAGCGACGGCGCGGGCACCGGCCGCACGTGCGTGAGGTCCATCCAGAACCAGCGCATCGCGTAGACGGACTCCGGGTTGATCGTCTCGAAAAGCACGCGGCCTGAAGGCGCGAGCTTCCGGATCGCGAGCTCGACGAGGTCGAAAAGGGACGCGGGCGGAAGATGCTCGACGACCTGGAAGGCCGTGACGCCCCCGAGCGAGCCGTCCGCGCGGCCGGCGAGCCACGCGAAGAGATCGGCTTGATCCACCGCGAGCTTCTTCTCTTTCGCGCGCGCGGCCATGACGGGGTTCGCATCGCAGCCGATCGCGGCGACTCCTTCGGCGGCCAGCGCCTCGAGGAACTCGCCGCGTCCGCATCCGAGGTCGGCAACGGGCCCGGGCGCGCCGCGGAAACGGGCGGCGTCGTTCGCCTGCCGGGCGCGAATGTCCTTTTCGCTCCCCCGGAAGCGCTCTTCGAAGTCGACGTAGAGACCCGCGCGCAGAGGGTCGTCGGCCCGCAGCGCGGCGGAGCGCGCCCCGTCCGCCCCTTCCCCCGAGACGCTCGGGGGCGCGCTCGAAAGGTCCCGCAGACTGCTTCGAAGGGAAGACCACTCGAGCCTGAGGGCACGCAGGCCCTCCGTGGCGCTTTCGATCCTGTCCGCCAGCGCCAGCTTCTCGGCCTCCTCGCGTTCCTGCCGCCGTGCGAGCGCCTCGAAGCGCTGGTCACGGTCCTTTTCGAGCGCGTCCAGCCGGCGCTGGCTCGCGAGGAGATCCCGGCCCGCGCTCTCGCGAGCTTTGCTCTCGCGGGCTAGACGGGCCGAGAGCCCGGAAAGGTCGGCGACGGCTCCGTCCAGGCGCGCCGAGAGCCCGGAAAGGTCGGCGACGGCTCCGTCCAGGCGCGCCGAGAGCCCGGAAAGGTCGGTGACGGCTGCGTCGAGGCGCGCCGTCACCTCCTTGGCAAAGTCCTCGGCGTGTTGCGCGCCCTCCCGCACGGCTCCGTCGAGGCGCGCCGTCGCCTCCTTGGCAAAGTCCTCGGCGCGTTGCGCGCCCTCCCGCGAGGCCGCCGCGAGATCGCGCAACCCGGCCTCTGTCTCGAGAAGCGCCCCGCGCAACGATTCGAGGAGCGCGGAGTTGAACGTCGTCTGGTCGCGCGTGACGATCCTGAGGACGCGCAGCAGCGCGGCCTTGAGCGGCCGCAGGGGGGCGCCGGCCGGCAGAACGGGCGCGACGAAGCGCCCCGCGTTTTCCAGCATGGTCCGCGGCCCCGCATACGAGGGGACGCCGGGCGAGGGGCCGGAACGGGCCGCGGGGGCGTTCGTGGGCGCGAGCCCCGAGCCGGAAAAAGCCGCGAGCGACGCAATCTGCTCCGCAAGCTCGGCGGCCAGGGCCGCGATGTCGCGTTTCGCCGCGTCCTCGGGCTTTCCGCTCATGCCTCGCTTATATTAAGCGCGAATGATCGGAAGGAGTCTCATGCAGAAGCTCCGGAGCACGGCGGCCCGTTACGACTACCTGATTCCGTGGCTTTTGCTCATTCTCGTCGTGGGTGCCACGGCCGGCGTCCTTCAGGTTCTCATCGTCAAGCTGCTGCGCTGACGCGCGCTTCCTTGGCGAGCGAACGCAGGACGCGGACGAGCATCAGGCCCGCGGCGAGCGCCATCGGACCGACGAAGACGCCCAGGAGCCCGAACGCCGGAATCCCTCCGAAGACGCCGAGAAACACCATCAGCGTCGAGAGGTCCGTGTCCTTGCGGCCGATGAGGAGAGGCTTGAGGACGTTGTCGGCGAGCAGGGACGTCACGATCACGTTCCAGAGCAGGAAGAAGATCGCCATTCCCGTGCGACCCTGAACGAACAGCGCGATGAGTCCGGGCAGCCAGACGATGGCCGTGCCTCCGACGGGAAGAAGGGAAAGGATCCCCATCGCGACGCCCGCGAGGATCGCGGAGGGAAGGCCGGCGATCGCCCATGAGATCCCGCCGGAAGCGCCCTGCACCACGGCGCACACGAGCGAGCCTTTGAAGATCGCCCCGAGCATCCCGCCGAGGGACTGGACGATCCGGTGGCGCTCGGCATCCTCGATCGGGAAAAGGTCGCTGACCGCCTCCGCCAGGCCCTCGCCGTCGATCAGCAGGAAAAAAAGCAGGATGAGCGTCACAACGAACGTGACCACCGCGTCGAGAAAGGACAGCGCGACGTCCCCGCTCTTGGCGGCGAGAAACGTCGAAGCCTTCGCCGCAAACTCGGCTCCTCTCGACTGCATTTCGTCCGACGAGAGACCCGTGCGCGCCTCGATCCACGTGAGCGCCGGCGCGACGCCCGGCACGGACAGGAGGTCGCCGAGCGACCGCAGTTCGCGGGCGCGCAGCTTCTCCCCGATCGCCGTCACCGCTGTTGCGGCCTGATTCACGATCGCCTTGCCGAGGAGAACGGCCGGAAGCAGGACGACGAGCCCCGTGCAGATCGAGAAGACGGCCGCCGCGAACGCGGTGCGCCGCGGAAGGCGCGCTCTCAGGCGAAGCCAGAGAGGCCAGAGCGCGACCGCGAGGATGACGCTCCAGGTGATCGAGGTCAGGAAAGGGCGCAGGACGACGAGGCACAGAATCCCCGTCCCGACCACGAGGAGGAGAAAGAAGACGAGCGGGTACGCATGACCCCGAGCGCGTGCGGTCATCGGATGAGAGGAATGATACGAAATGGCTTGATAGACTGAAGTGTCATGCGGCCCGCCTTTTCGCGCGCTCCGCGCCAGCCGCCGCCTCCTCTTCCCGACGATCCCGCCGGCCTCTCGCGGGCCGCGGTCGATTCGGCGCGCGCCCACGGCTTCGCGGCCGCCGGCGTGCTCGCGGCTTCGCAGCCGCTCTCGTTCGAGCGATACCGCGCATGGCTCGAAAAGGGGCTTCACGCAGAGATGGCGTACCTCGAGCGCGACGCCGCGGCCCGCGCGCGCTTCGACGCGATCCTGCCCTACACGCGATCGGTCCTCGCGGTGGCGCGCGCGGTACCCGGCCACGGGCCCGGCAACGTGGCGCAGTTCGCGCGAGGCGAGGACTACCACCGCGTCGTGCGCCGGCACCTCCAGGCCGTCATCGAGGATCTCCGCCCGCTCGCGCCCCGGGGCACGCATTTCCGCGTGTGCGTCGACACGGCGCCTCTTCTCGAACGCGAGATCGCGGCGCGCGCCGGCCTCGGCTTCCTCGGCAAGAACGGGCTCCTGATCGTGCCGGGCCTCGGCTCGCACGTGGTCCTCGGCGAGGTCCTGACCGACGCCGCGCTCGCCCCGACCGCCGCGCCCGCCGATCCGGGCGCGTACCGCTGCGGGACGTGCACGGCCTGCCTCGACGCATGCCCCACGGCCGCTTTCCTCGCACCGCGCGTCCTCGACGCCCAGAAATGCATCTCGTATCTCACGATCGAGAAACGGACGCCCTTCACGCCGGCGGAGGAGTCCGCGCTCGAAGGCCGCCTCTTCGGGTGCGACGAGTGTCAGGACGTCTGTCCGTTCAACGCGGTCCGGGGCGCCGAGCCAGGAGGACCCGCCGCGTCCCTCGACCCCGAGGAGATCCTCGCGCTCGGCGCGGACGCCTTTCGCGCACGCTTTTTCGGCTCGTCGATCTGGCGGGCCACGCATGAAGGCCTCGCACGGAACGCGGCCGCCGCTCTCCGCCGCGAGGCGCCTCGATGAACGGCACGCGATGAACGGCACGATCCTCGTGGTGCTTTACGTGCTCTGCGCGGGCGCGTCCGCGTTCTTCTCCTCCGCCGAGACGGCGATCACGTCCCTGACCGACGCGGCGATCTTCCGCATGAAGAGCGCGGGCGAGAAGAGCGCCGAGCGGCTCGAGCGGATGCGGAACGATCTCCCACGTACGCTCGGGACCCTCCTCGTCGGCAACACGCTCGCGAACGCCGCCGCGGGCTCGCTCGGCGCCGGCCTCGCGATCTCGGCGTTCGGGGAGAAATGGGGCGTTCTCATCGCGACGGTCCTGACGACCCTTCTGCTCCTCGTCGTCTCGGAGGTCACGCCGAAGACGCTCGCCGCGCGGAGGCCCGACCGCGTCGCGCTCCTCTTCGTCGGCCCGATCGAGTTTTTCGTGCGGCTGCTCGCGCCCGTGACGCACCTTCTCTCGGCCGTCGCGCGGTGGATCCTCGGCCCGTTCGGCGCCGACGAGCCGGCGGACGTCACCGACGAGGACGTGAAGAGCATCATCAACCTTTCCCGGGAGCAGGGCGGCATCAAGCGCGAGGAGAGCGAGCTTCTGCATGCGGTCCTCGCGTTCGGGCAGACGCCAGTGCGGGAGGCGATGGTGCCTCGCGCGCGCATCGCCCTCCTGCCGGTCTCCGCGAGCTTCGAGCAGGTCGAGGCCGTGTGCCGCGACCACCGCTACAGCCGCTATCCGGTCTTTCGGCAGAACACTGACGACATCGTCGGGATCCTCCACGTGAAGGATCTCCTCGACGTCTCGGACTCGGAGGAGAAGGCCTTCGAGATGAGCCGCTATCTGCGCCCGGCGATTTTCGTGCCCGAGCTCAAGCGTTCCGAAGACCTTTTCCGCGAGATGCGGCGCCACCGGTTCCACATGGCGGTCGTCGTGGACGAGAGTGGCGCCGTGGCCGGCCTCGTCACGCTGGAGGACCTCATCGAGCAGATCGTGGGCGACATCTTCGACGAGCACGACGAGCCCGCGAGTCGCCCCGAACGCGACGGCACGTCGCTCCTCGTGGAAGGGGCGTATTCTCTGGCGTCGCTCGAGCGGGACCTGGGGGCCTCGTTCGACGACCCGGACGACGAGACCGTCGCCGGCTTCCTGCTCCGGAAGTTCGGGCGCATTCCGCGGGCCGGAGCCCGCACCCGAGAGGGCGATCTCGAGTTTCTCATCGAGCGCGCCTCGCCCCGCGCCATCGAGCGCATCCGCATCCTCCGCGTTCCGGCGGCTCACCCGGCCGTGCCGGCCGACGCACGAAAGGCCTGACCAACGTGACCGCATCTCCCCGCGTCGTGACCCTTCTCCCCGGCGACGGCATCGGACCCGAGATCACCGCCGCCGTGACGACCATCCTCGAGGCCGCCGGAGCCGGCCTCGCCTGGGAGCGTCACGACGCCGGAGAGGAGAGCATCAAGGTCTCCGGAATGCCGCTCCCTCCGGCGACGCTCGCCTCCATCCGGCGGACGAAGGTCTGTCTCAAGGGCCCGATCACGACGCCCGTCGGCACGGGCTTCAAGAGCGTGAACGTGACTCTTCGCCAGACACTCGATCTCTACGCGAACCTGAGGCCCGTGAAGAATGTTCCCGGCGTCGCCGCGCGCTATGGCGACCTCGACCTCGTCATCGTGCGCGAAAACACCGAAAGCCTCTACTCCGGAATCGAGCACGTCGTCGTGCCGGGCGTCGTCGAGTCCATCAAGGTCATCACCGAGAAAGCCTCCACGCGCATCGCGCGCTTCGCCTTCGAGTACGCCCGCGCGCACGGCCGCCGCAAGATCACGATCGTGCACAAGGCGAACATCATGAAGCTCTCGGACGGCCTTTTCCTCGAGAGCTGTCGAAACGTCGCGGCCAACTACCCCGACATCGAGGTGAACGACGTCATCGTCGACGCCGCGTGCATGAAGCTCGTCATGAACCCGAAGCAGTTCGACATGCTTCTCCTCGACAACCTCTACGGGGACATCATCAGCGACCTCGCCTCCGGCCTCGTGGGCGGGCTCGGCGTGACGCCCGGAGCGAACCTCGGCGAGACGTGCGCCGTCTTCGAATCGGTGCACGGCTCGGCTCCCGACATCGCCGGCAAGGGCATCGCGAACCCGACCGCGCTCCTTCTCTCGGCCGTGATGATGCTCCGTCACCTCGGCGACGAGGCCTGCGCCCTGCGCGTTGAGAAGGCCCTCTTCGCAGCTCTCGAGCAGGGCACGGCCCGGACCCGTGACATCGGCGGGACCGCGACAACACTCCAGTTCACCGGGGCGGTCGCCGCGAAGCTCTGAGGCGACGTGGGCGTGCGCGTGGTGCCGATCCCGAGGGCAATCCTTGTCTAGGCCGTCCATCCGGCGGGCGCTGCGCCGCGCGGGAGTTGAGACGCCGCCACGCGCGCCGCGCTCCGCTGGCCCGCAGAACCTGGGCCGGATTCCCCCGCCGAAGATCTTCCTGCCGGGCGAGCCGGAGGATGCGGGCGTCGTCGACTTCTCCGCCGTCTTCGGGCGCGTCGCCCCCGTCGAGATGGAGATCGGCGTCGGCAAGGGCTCGTTCCTCCTCGCAGCCGCGGCCGCTCAGGGCCACCGGAACTGGTTCGGCCTCGAGATCGAGCCCGAGTACGCCGAGATCGTGCGCCTCAGGGCCGCGCGCGCGGGCCTCTCGAACCTCCGGGTCGAACGCCTCGACGGCAAGGCGTTCGTCATGCGCCGCCTCTCCCCCGGCTGCCTCGCCGGCCTTCATGTCTACTTCCCGGACCCGTGGCCAAAGAAACGGCACCACAAGCGCCGTCTCGTGGATGCCGCCTGGGCGGAGGCCGCGGCGCGCGCCCTCGCGCGCGCCGCTCTCCTCCGCGTCGCTTCGGACCACGGGGAGTACTTCAGCGTCATCGACGACGTGCTCTCGTCAGAGCCGCTCCTCGAGAAGCTCACGCCCGAAGAGGCGGGCGACTGGTCGACGGGAACGAGCTACGAGCTGAAGTTCAAAAAGGCGGGCCGGCCGATCTACAAGGCCGTCTTTCGAAGGTGCGCTTCGGGCTCGGCGAGCTGACGCCCCGCGGGTGCCGCCGCTACCAGCGCGGACTCTTCCTCGCGCTCTTTCGCGAGCAGCGGCTTGAGGAATCTGCGGAAGTAGTCGATTCCCGAGATGAGCGCCATCGCGGTCATCACGTAAAGAGCCGCCCGGCCCGTCTTTCGCCAGAGGCCGATGTCGTCGAGCTTCCCGCCCATGATCATGAGCGAGATCCCGACGATCTGGCTGCCCATCTTCCATTTGCCGAGCTTCGAGGCGGCGATCGCCAGGCCGTGGCTCACGGCGATCGAGCGCAGGCCCGTCACCGCGAACTCGCGTCCGATGATGATGCACACGGCCCACGCATCGGCCTCCTGCAGGTCCACGAGCGAGATGAGCACGGCCGAAACCAGGATCTTGTCCGCGATGGGGTCCAGGAGCATCCCCAGCGTCGTCACTTTCTTGAAACGCCGGGCCCAGTAGCCATCCAGCCAGTCGGTGATCGCGGCCAGAAGGAAGACGGCGAGCGCGAGGTACTCGCGCGCCGGGAGTTTCGTCAGGAGGATGACGACGAGGAGCGGAACGAGGAAAATCCGAAACAGTGTGAGCGCGTTGGGAACGTTAACGAACACCGGACTCCGATTCTAGACCCGCGCACGACACGCGGCCCGCGCTGGACAGACCCGGTGCGCTCCCCGAGAATCGGCTGTCCTATGGAACACGCGCCCATCGTCTTCGGCACCGACGGCTGGCGGGGCCGGATCGCCCGCGATCTCACGTTCGACAGCGTTCGCCGCGTCGTGACCGCGGCCGCCGCGTGGACGATCGACGAGACGAACGTCGAGTCCGGAGATCCGTGGACGCTCCCGGTCGTCTTCGATAACCGCTTCCTCTCGCCGGAGCTCGCCGCCGAGAGCGCCACACTCCTCGCCTCGCACGGCTTCCGCGTCCTTCTGTCGGACCGGCCCGTCCCCACGCCCTGTGCCTCGTGGCACGTCGCCTCGCGCGGTCTGAGGGCCGGCCTCGCGATCACGGCGTCGCACAATCCGCCGCTCTGGAACGGTGTGAAGGTGAAATCCTCGTTTGGCGGCAGCGCGACGCCCGCCACGTATGACGCCATCGCCCGCGCCGTGGACCGGCCCGTCCCCAAAAAGGCAGGGGGCTCCGTCGAGACGCTCGACCTCGCGACGCCGTATCGCGACGCGCTCGCGGGCCTCGTCGATCTCGACGCGATCCGCAGGGCCGGCATGAGGGTTCTCTTCGATGCGATCCACGGAGCGGCCGGGACGCTGCTCGAAACGATCGTCGGCACCGGCCACCCGACAACCGTGGTGTCGCTCCGCGCGAACCGCGATCCGCTCTTTGGCGGCGCCAACCCCGAGCCGATTCCCGAGAATCTCGCCGCGGCGCAGCAGGCCCTCACCTCGGAGCGCTTCGACGTCGTCCTCGCGAGCGACGGGGACGGCGATCGGCTCGGCGTGCTGGACTCGGGCGGCCGGTTCGTCACGCCGCACCGCGTCCTCGCACTCCTCGCCGAGAGCCTCACGGTTCGCGGGCGCATCCGCGGCGGCATCGCGAAGACGTTCTCGACGTCGCTGCTCCTCGACCGCGTCGCCTCGCGCCTCGGCGTGCCGCTCCACGTCACGCCGGTCGGCTTCAAGCACATCGCCGCGAAGATGCTCTCCGGCGAGGTCGCGATCGGCGGCGAGGAGTCGGGCGGCCTGGGCGTCGCGTTCCACTTGCCCGAGCGCGACGGAGTCCTCTCGGCGCTCCTCGTCCTGGAAGCGATCGCGCACTCGGGCGGAGCCCTCGAGACCATCGTGGCCGGGCAGGACGCGGCCTATGGCGCGCTCGCGTACGGCCGCCGCGATCTCCATCTGCCGATGCCGGTGCTGCGCGCGTTCGTCGAGAACCTGAGGTCTGACCCGCCCCTCTCATGTTGCGGCGAGCGCGTGACGGGCGTAGACGACATGGACGGCGTGAAGCTGCTGTTCGGGTCTCGCGGCTGGCTCCTGCACCGGCTCTCGGGCACCGAGCCCATCATCCGGATTTACGCCGAGCACGAGGATCCGACGTTGATCGGAAAGCTCCTCGACGAGACGCAGGCCTCGCTCGCGAAGCTCGCCAGTTGAGACCCCGTCGCTCAGCGCGCGTCGGCCAGGACGAATCCGGCTCCGCTGAAGCGCATCGAGGCGCCCGCGCCGAGGCCCGAGAGCGGATCGGACTCCGCGAGGAGCTCGGGCAGGACTTCGCCCCCGTACGCGACGACCGCGCGTGCGGCGATGGCGAGCGGCTGACCCTGCTCGACCTCGAATCGGGCCGGCTCGGACGAGACGGCGAGGGCCACGGCTCCGCTGCCCGAAAGCTTCAGGAACGGAGGCGCCGTGCGGTCGCCCGCGTCCGGCGTCATGTCGGCACGGCACGCGAGCGCGCTTTCGAACGCGAGGAGCCTCTCGGGATGAACCGAGAGCGTCTCGCCCGCGAGCGCCTTGAGCCACGGCACGCGGCCCGGATCCGCCAAGAGCAGGATGCCCTCGCCCGACGCCTCGACGAGGATCCGATCGAGACCATCGGGCGTCGCGGCCGGAGAGCTGTCGATCACCGGCGACCCCGAGCGGCCCACGACGATCCCGCGCCGCACGCGCACGCCGCTCCCGCAGGAGACGGAAAGGAATCCGCCCGGTTTCGGCGAGAAGGGTCCGAGGGGCCGGGCCACCGCCGGCGCCACAGGCTCCATTCGCGCGAGAACGGCCGCCCAAGGCCGCGGCCTCACACCCGAGGAGATTTTGTTCTTGCCGCTCGCCGTGAGGGAGTCCAGCGGCTCTGGTTTCACCATCGGGCTCGGCCGAGTGTCGTTCTGGGACGGGCGGTTGGCCGTCGCGATCCGTACCTCGGCCGCCGCGGCGCGCGCCGTGCGGGCGACCGAGTCGTCCCCTTCGGCCCCGTCCTTCAGCTCGGCGCCCGCCATCCTGAAATGCCGTTGGGCCTCGTCCCAGGCTCCGCACCGCTGCGCGACGAGCCCCAGCGTCAGATGCGCCTTGCGGTGCGCCGGAGCGAACCCGAGAACCTTTTCGAGCGGCTCTCGCGCGTCGCGGTCCCGGCCCGACTTGAACAGGATGAGCCCGAGGTTGAACAGCAGCGGAACCGACTCGGCATGCTCGGTGAGGAGGTCGCGCGTCATCGCCTCGGCCTCGTCGAACTGGCCCAGATGGAAGAGCGTGATCGAGAGATTGAGCAGGACTTCGGGGTCGCGCGGGCGCAGCCGCCGCGCTTCCTCGAACTCGCGCCGCGCGGTCTCGTGGTATTCGCGCGCCATCTCCTCCTTGCCGCGGTTCAGGTGAAGGAGAAAGAGCCCGTGGTCGAAGAATGGCGCGGGTCTGAAGGCCCTCGTCGTCTCGGATCCCCACGTGGCCGCCATTTCGCCCCCGTCCGCCTCAGCGCACCCGCCCGAGCGCAGGAGCCTGGCGTTCCGTGAAATCGACCGCCGTGTTCGAGAGGACCGCCATCCCGTTCAGGCTCGAGACTCGTATCGCGGCCGCCCGACCGAGCGGCCCGGTTGGCGTGCCGCGGAACCCGCCGCCGATAGCGGGCCCGGTTCCGCCCTCTCCGTGCCGCGCGACGAGGACGCGCCGGATGTACTCGCGCGTCTCGCGGTATGGCGGCACGCCGGAGTGGTGCGTCACGGCGTTCTCACCGGCGTTGTACCCCGCGAGCGCCAGGGTCACGTCGCCCTTGAACTGCTCGAGAAGGGCGGCGAGGTACTTCACGCCCGCGCGGATGCTCTGGCCCGCGTCATACCGGTCGAACACGCCGAACCGGAGGGCCGTGCCGGGCATGAGCTGCATGAGGCCGCGGGCGTCCTTCCTCGACACGGCGCGCGGATTGAAGTTGGACTCCACGAGCATGACGCTCTTGACGAGCGCCGCATCGACGCCCGCCGCCCGCGCCTCGCTCTCGATCGCCGCGTCGTACGGCGACGGCCTGTTACGCCGCTCGACGAGGTAGGCGTCCGAGGGCGCCCCGCCGTTCACGCGCCAGCCGCTGCCGACCTTGTCGTTGAAGATCAGCGCCGAGCCGTTCGACTGGCGCACGAGATGGACGTCGGCGCGCAGGCTGCCCGTCGCCGCGAGCAGAGCGGCTACCGACACCCGCACCAGACCAATCCTGCGAGACGGCATTGCCCGAAGATTATAGCCCAGCGCGGTACAGCCTCAGGGGGAAAGCCTCTCCCGCACCTTCGCGACGCCCAGCGCGAGAGCCGGCTCGATCTGCGCCGCGTCCTTGCCGCCGGCCTGCGCGAGGTCCGGCTTTCCACCGCCCTTGCCCCCGACGGCGGGAGCCATGACCTGCACCAGCTCGTGGGCGGAGACCCGGGCCACGAGGTCCGACGTGACCGCCGCGAGCAGCGTTACTTTGCCTTCCAGCTCGGTTCCGAGCAGCACGACGCCGGACTTCAGCTTGCTTCGGAACGTGTCGGCGAGATTGCGGAGCTCGTTCGTGGGAAGGGACGGAACGCGGCGTGCGAGGACCTTGATACCGCCGATTTCGTGCAGCCCTTCTTCAACCGCAACGTCCGAAGAGGACGATTTCTTAGAAGGTGAACGGCCAGAGGCGGCTGTACCCTGCTTCCCGCTCGATGCGCCTACGCCTGCACCCGCCAGCGCCAGGTCGCGTTTGAGCGCTGAGATCTCCTTCTCTTTCCTTCGAAGCAAGTCCAGCGTCTCGCGGAGCTTCGTAGGCAGCTCTTCCGGCGCGACGTTCGCCGTCTTCGCCATATTCGCCAGAATCTCTTCGTCTTTCTGAAGCCTCTCGACCGCGTTCAGCGACGTGACAGCTTCGAGGCGCCGGACGCCGGCCGCGAGACTCTTGTCGGAGGTGACCTTGAAGGCGCCGATTTCGCCGGTGCGGCCCACGTGGCATCCGCCGCAGAGCTCCGTCGAGAAGCCGGGCACGTCCACGACGCGCACGCGCTCGCCGTACTTTTCACCGAAGAACATGAGCGCGCCCTTCGCCTTCGCGTCCTCCATCGACATGACGGCCTTGGACACCGGCGCGTCGCGGAGAACTTCCTCGTTCACGAGGCGCTCGACCTCCCGGATCTCCTCGGCGGTCGTCGGGCGCGAGGCGGCGTAGTCGAACCGCAGTCGGTCGGGCGAGACGAGCGAGCCCATCTGCCTGACGGAGTCCCCGAGGACCTTCCGGAGCGCCGCGTGCAGGAGGTGCGTCCCCGTGTGGTTCGCCTGCGTCTTGCGGCGGGTCCATTCGGGCACCGACATCTGGACCGGCTGCCCGGGATAAAGGGAGCCATCGGAGATTCTTAGAAGGTGCAGGATGGCGTTGCCATTTGGTGAGCGGCGAGCATCGATGACATCAGCCGCGCCTTCGCCGCCCCACGAGAACGTGCCTTGGTCCGCGACCTGCCCGCCGCCTTCAGGATAGAAGATCGAACGGTCCGTGACGACCCAGCCCTCATTACCCTTTCTAAGAAAATCCACCGGGTCGGCGGGCTTCGTCGGAATCACGCCGAGCACCTTCGCTCCCGCAAGCGAAATGAAATCCTGCTCGGGATAGCCGCGGAACTCGGTGGTCCACGAAGGGTCGATCTGGTCGTCCTTGGGAAGCCCGCCCTCGTACTCGAACTTCGACGCGCCCTTGGAGCGCCACCTCGCCTTCTCAAGCTCCGATTCGAAGTCCTCGCGATCAACCTCCACACCTTCGTCCTGAGCAATTTCTTCGATCAATTCGAGGGGAACTCCATACGTGTCGTACAGTTGGAAAACGATGCCGCCGCTAAGCGAAGCTACTGCGGGGCCTCCGGCTCGATCTGCCGCTCGGCGCAACGCAGATATCGCTTCTCCAACGCGATCCGCTCCGACGGACATCGTCTTCGCGAAACGAGCCTCTTCGTCTGCTAGAGCCACCTCGATGAACAAGGGCCTCTGATCCCCTTGACGTGCCTCGAAGTGGATGTCCCGGAACCCCTCGAGGACTATTGACGAGAGCTTGCTTAGGAAGGGTGTTTCCAGGCCGAGCCTACGGCCGTAGCGAATCGCTCGGCGAATGATCCTTCTAAGGACGTATCCCCGTCCTTCATTCGAAGGAATCACTCCGTCCAAGATAAGCATCGTCGCCGCTCGCGCGTGATCCGCGATCACTCTGAACGGGGCGTCTTCGACCACCATCCCGCCCTCGTACTTCTTCCCTGAGATGTCCTCGATCCTTGCGATGATCCCCGCGAACAGGTCGGTGTCGTAGTTGTTGTTCTTGCCCTCGAGGATCGCCGTGATGCGCTCGAGACCAGCGCCCGTGTCTACGCTCGGCTTCGGAAGCGGGTTCATCTTCCCTGAGGCGCCGCGGTCGAACTGCATGAAGACGAGGTTCCAGATCTCCATGACGCGGTCGCCGGCGCCATTCGGCGCCGCGTCGCCGGGAACTCCCTCGCCCTGGTCATAGTGGATCTCGCTGCACGGGCCGCACGGCCCCGTGTCGCCCATCGACCAGAAGTTGTCCTTCTCGCCGAAGCGTGCGACGCGCGTCTCCGGGAGGTAACGCTCCCACAGCGCGGCCGCCTCGTCGTCGTCCGTATAGACCGTCGCCCAGAGGCGCGACGGGTCGAGCCCGTAACGCCCGGTGACGAGCTCCCACGCGTAGTCGATCGCCTCCTTCTTGAAGTAATCGCCGAAGGAGAAGTTGCCGAGCATCTCGAAGAACGTGTGGTGCCGCGCCGTGTAGCCCACGTTGTCGAGGTCGTTGTGCTTGCCGCCCGCCCGCACGCACTTCTGTGACGTCGTCGCGCGCGTGTAGGCCCGCTTCTCGCGCCCGAGGAAGAGATCCTTGAACTGGTTCATGCCCGCGTTCGTGAAGAGCAGCGTCGGGTCCTCGGCGGGCACGAGCGAGGAGGACGCCACGCGCGTGTGGCCCTTCTCTTCGAAGAAGGACAGGAACGTCTCGCGGACCTTGCGGGAGGTCCAGCCGTCGGAAGTCGCCATGGTTTGCAGGATACGGGACCGGCCCTGCCGTCCCCCCGCGCCCCCTATCCCGGCTGGTTCGAGAAGTCGAAGGGCGAGGCTGCGTCCTGCGGGCTGAGCGCATCGGGCGACTCCAGGGTGCCCTCCATGAGCTCGGTCGCGACGTCGGACGTGGACTGGATGCCCTGCAGCTTGAGCTTGAACTCGTTCGGGTTGCTCGAGCGGCGGATCGCCTCTTCCAGCGCGATGAGGCCCGTCTTGTAGAGCTGATAGAGCGACTGATCGAACGTCTGCATCCCGTATTGCGAGGTGCCGGTCTTCATTGCGTCGTGGATGTACTTCGTCTTTTCCTTGTTCTCGATGCAGTCACGGATGTAGTTCGTCGCCACGAGCACCTCGACGGCCGGCACGCGGCCGAGGCCGTCCGCGCGCGGGAGAAGACGCATCGAGCACACGGCCTTGATGACGGCCGCGAGCTGCAGGCGGATCTGCTTCTGCTGGTGCGGTGGGAAGACCGAGATGATGCGGTTGACCGTCTCGGTCGCGTCCATCGTGTGGAGGGTCGACATGACGAGGTGGCCCGTCTCGGCGGCCACGAGCGCCGTCTCGACGGTCTCGAAGTCGCGCATCTCGCCCACGAGGATGACGTCCGGGTCCTGCCGGAGGGCCGCGCGGATCGCGGACGCGAACGAGCGCGTGTCCACCTCGAGTTCGCGCTGGTTGATGATCGATTTCTTGTCGCGATGGAGGAACTCGATGGGGTCCTCGATCGTCATGATGTGCTCGGCCCGGGTCGAGTTGATGTAGTCGATCATCGCGGCGAGCGACGTGGACTTGCCCGAGCCCGTCGTCCCGGTCACGAGGATGAGGCCGCGCGTCTCCTCGCAGATTCTCTCGAGCACGGGTGGCAGGCGGAGATCGCGAATCGAGAGGATGCGGGCCGGGATGACGCGGCAGACCATTCCGACCGTCCCGCGCTGCTGGAAGATGTTGCAGCGGAACCGCCCGAGCCCCGGCACCGAGTACGCGATGTCGATCTCGAAGTTGTTCTTGAATTTTTCCTTCTGCCGCGAGGACATGATCGAGAACGCCATCGCGATCGTGTCTTCCTGCATGAGGCGCTTGAGGTCCACGAGCGGGGTCAGCTCGCCGTCGATACGGATGATCGGGTGCGCGCCGACCTTCAGGTGGAGGTCGGACGCCTTCCGCTCGACCGAGATCTTGAGCAGGTCGTTGATATGCATGAGCGACCTCCGACCCTTCCAGGATTCGCACAAGAATAAGCCTTTTCAGGCACTTGGGTCAACGCGGGGGGTGACATCGAGACGCGATCCCGCTGTATATTTCGGGGGCGACGAGGGAGGACGACAATGGCCGACGACAAGGCTCACCCACCCGACGGAACGAGCGGCGTCACCCGCCGCGGCCTGATCAAGGGAATCGCGAGCGCCGTCACCGCCGCCTCGACCGGCGCCACGGCGCTCCTCGTCGAGACGCGCCACGAGCTGCAGGCCGCGAACCTGTCCGGCCCGATGGCCGTGAGCGTCACAGTGAACGGTGCCGTGAAGGCGGGCTCGTTCGAGCCGCGCACGACGCTCGCGGAGGCGTTGCGCGATTCGTGGGGCCTGACGGGCACGAAAGTGGGCTGCGACCGAGGCGCCTGCGGCGCCTGCACGGTCCTGCTCGACGGCCTCGCCGTGAACTCCTGCCTCACGCTCGTCCACGACGCCGACAGGAAAAAGGTCACGACGATCGAGGGCCTCGGGACGCCCGAGGCCATGGCTCCCATCCAGAAGGCGTTCGTCGAGGCGGACGCGCTCCAGTGCGGCTTCTGCACGCCGGGCATGATCGTCTCCTGCGCGGCCCTTCTCTCGAAGAATCGGCAGCCCTCGGCGCACGACGTGAAGGAAGCCGTCGCGGGCAACCTCTGCCGCTGCGGGACCTACACGGGCGTCTTCGCCGCCTGTGAGGCGGCCGCGCAGGGCAAGCCGGAGGTGACCCGTGGCTGACGCCCCCAAGACGAAGATCGAGGTCGGCCTCGCCGGGAAGACCACTGTCATGGAGGTCGAGATCCCGGCCGGCGATCCGCCGCCGTACAAGGTCGGCGAGCGCCCCGTCACCGGGAAGCGCCGCCCGCGCCTCGACGGGCCGCGGATGGTCACAGGTCGCGCGGTCTACACGCACGACGCGCGGCGGCCGGGCATGCTCCACGCCCGCATCCTCCGCTCGCCGCACGCGCACGCGAAGATCGTCTCGATCGATACGTCGGCCCTCGAGAAAATGCCGGGCGTCGTCTTCGAGAACCCCGGCAAAGACACGGTCCGATACCACGGCGAAGCCGTCCTCGCGCTCGCGGCGCCCACGCGCGCGGCGGCCGAGGACGCGCTCCGCGCGGTGAAGGTCGTCTACGACGTCCTCCCCCACACCGTGAGCCTCGCGGCCGCCCGCAAGGAGGGTGCGCCACTGGTCTTCCAGAAGCCCGTCGAGGAGAAGCGCAGCGCGGGCGACGTGCCCGGCGGCTCCGCTCCCGTCGAGCAGAAGGGAAACGTCCGCGGCCCGAAGGCCTCCGGCCGCGGCGACATCGACAAAGGCTTCGCCGAGACCGACGGGACCCTCGAAGTCGTCACGACGACGACCGTCCAGACGCACGTTCCCCTCGAGACGCACGCCCTCTTCGCCGAGTGGGTCGGCGACACGCTCGAGGTTCAGGCCTCGACGCAGGGGACGTTCAGCGTCCGGGACGAGCTCGCCGGAGTCCTCAAGCTCCCGAAGGACAAGGTGATCGTCCGCGCCGAGTTCACGGGCGGCGGGTTCGGCGCGAAGTTCGGGGCGGGCGACTACGGCGTCTTCGCCGCGAAGCTCGCTAAGAAGGCCGGCAAGCCCGTCCTCCTGGCGCTCGACCGCAAGGAGGAGCACCTCGCGGCCGGCAACCGGCCCGACTCGTGGAACCGCGTGAAGGTCGGCTACAAGAACGACGGGACGGTCACGGCCGTGGACTACGAGTCGTTCGGCACGGCGGGAGTCGCGACGGGCACGGGCACCGGCAGCTTCGTAAAGTCGGCCTACGGCTTCCCCGCCGTTCGCGTCGCCGAATCCGACGTCTTCACGCACCTCGGCCCCGGCTGCGCGATGCGCGCGCCGGGTCACCCGCAGGGCTGCTTCGCCGTCGAGACCGCGCTCGAGACGCTCGCCGACAAGCTCGGGATGGACCCGCTCGCCCTGCGCCTCAAGAACGACCCCTCCGAGGTCCGCCGCGTAGAATGGGAGATCGGCGCCAAGGAGTTCGGCTGGTCTCGCCGCGCCGGGATCTCGAAGGCGAACGCCGCCGCCGCGGCGGCCGGCAGCCCCCTTCGGCGCGGCCTCGGCTGCGCCGCCGCCGTCTGGTACACGTTCGTCGCGCCGGGCTCGCAGGTGATCGTCCGGATTCACCGCGACGGAAGCGTCGAGGCCGAAAACGGCGTGCAGGACATCGGGGGCGGCGTGCGGACGCCGATCGCGATGGTCGTCGCCGAGGAGCTTGGCCTCCCGGTCGCGAAGATCAACGTGAAGATAGGCGACTCGCGCTACCCGTTCGGGCCCGCCTCGGGCGGCTCGGTCACGACGGGCTCGCTGATCCCGGCGGTTCGTGCCGCGGCCGTTCACGCGCGAGAGAAGCTCCTCGACGTCGCGTCGAAGCTCCTCGGCGCGCCGGCCTCGGAGATCGCGCTCGCGAACGGCGTTTTCTCGGCGAAGGGCAAGTCGGCAGACTTCCAGAAGGTCTGCTCCCGCCTCCCCGGCGAGACGCTCGTCGTGACGGGCGACCGCGCGAAGGACTACGACGGCGCCGACACGCGGCTCTTCGGCGCGCAGTTCGTCGAGGTCGTCGTGGACGTCGAGACCGGCGTCGTCGGCGTGAAGAAAGTGGTCGCCGTCCACGACTGCGGCCAGCCCGTGTGGAAGACCGGCGTCGAGAGCCAGATCCGCGGCGGCATCCTGCAGGGCATCAGCTACGCGCTCTTTGAGGAGCGCGTCGTGGACGAGCGCTCCGGCCGCGTCCTGAACCCGAACATCGAGTTCTACAAGATCCTCGGAAGCAAGGACACGCCCGAGATCGTCCCGATCCTCGTGGACCACTACCCCGGGAAGAACAACGCGCACGCGCGCGGCATCGGCGAGCCGGCGACCGTGCCGACGGCCGCCGCGGTCGCGAATGCGATCGCGCACGCGACGGGCATCCGGCCGACGGCGCTTCCGATCACGCCGGCGAGGATCCTCGACGCGCTCGGAAAGATCCCGAAGCGGGAGGTGAGGGCGTGAAGAGCTTCGAAAGGATCCAGCCCCGAAGCTGGGACGAGGCGGCGTCCTCTCTCGCGGCGGCCCGCAAGTCCGGAAAGAGCGCCGAAGCCAAGGGCGCGGGCACCGAGTTGCTGGACCGACTCAAGGAATACAACCTCGCCCCCGACCAGATCGTCGACCTCCGGCGGCTGACGTCGCACAACTCCATTCGCAGGAATCCCTCTGGCGGCGCCTCGATCGGCGCGCTCGTGACCCTGACGGGGGTGGCCGAGGGGCTCCGCACGGACTTCCCCGCTCTCGCGGACGCCTGCGAGGGCGCCGCGACGCCGCAGATCCGCAACGCGGCGACGCTCGCGGGCAACCTTTGCCAGCGCCCGCGGTGCTGGTACTTCCGCTCGTCCGAGTTCCAGTGCCTCAAGAAGGGCGGCGTCGAGTGCCTCGCGAAGTCCGGCGAGAACGAGTTCCACGCGGTCTTCGGCAACAACACCTGCGCGATCGTCCACCCCTCGGCCGCCGGCGTCGCGCTCGTCGCCCTGAACGCGCGGATCGAGACACTCGCCGCGGGCGGCGGCCGCACGCTCGCGGCCGCGGACTTTTTCGTCCGCCCCGAGATCGACATCTTCGCGGAGAACGCACTCAAGCCCGGCGAGCTCGTCGTCGAGATCCACGTCGACAGCCCGCAGGGCCTGCGCTCGGCGTACCGGAAGATCAAGCAGAAGCAGGCCTTCGACTGGCCGCTCGCCGACGCGGCCGCCTCGTGGCGCGAGGAAGGCGGCGCCGCGAAGGACGTGCGGATCGTGATCGGGTCGGCGGCGCCCGTGCCCTGGCGCGCGAAGGCCGCCGAGGCCTTCGTCGAGGGGAAAAAGATCGATGCGGCGCTCGCGGTTCGGGCCTCGCAGGCTGCGCTCGAGGGGGCGACGCCTCTCGGCAAGAACGCCTATAAGCTGCCGATGGTCGCCGCAGTCGTCCGGCGGACGCTCCTCGCGTCGGCCGGGCTTCCCGACGGGACGGAGGAGCACGGATGAGCGCGCCGAATGGCCTCGGCGGGTC